>LNFM01012331.1_pt1 | contig 18561 bp, 18 predicted proteins | sample 596031 | NCBI WGS metagenome assembly LNFM01 (sample SAMN04254537, study PRJNA301005) | activated carbon metagenome | isolation source: dual media filters at the Ann Arbor, Michigan drinking water treatment plant | place: USA: Ann Arbor | reverse complement strand
ATAATAAAATCATTTTGAATGCATTTTGTTGTTCGATCGGTAAGCTGTAAATAGAAAAATCGATCAGCCCGGCTTGCTTACTGATGCTGTCACGTACAGCGAGATTTCTGGTTGATTGGGTACTTTTTATGATGGAGAAGGAAATTTTTGAATTCTTCCCTCCGATGACATCCAATAGAGACTGATCGCCGCGTTGCCAAACCAAGAAATTCTTGGGTTTCCCGCTTTCTCCGGTATTCTGGTTAAACAAAAGCCATCGACCGCCTATGTAAACTTCCACAAAGTTGGCAAGCGATAGCCTTTTTCGGCCCTCATTCAGATAGAGTCCGCGAACAATATGCGCACTAATACCTTCTGATGCCAGTAAGTTAATGATTAAGTGGGTCTTATAATCTTCGCTGGATTGGTCATTAAGGAGTAAGCGTTGATTCTGATCAGGGGTATTGGAGTTTAGAGTGCTGATCAACTCTCGGGTAAAGATTTCAGTATTAGCGGATTTGCTGCGAACTTGGTCCAATAATGTGATGGCTGCGGTCTTAAGTACCCCATCGAACTCGGGTTTTTCCGGTTCTGCTGGAAGATCTGCTGCAATGGGTGGTTGAATGAACTGATCCGTTTCATACATGCTTAGGCGATAATAAGTTGTTTGAGAACCTGACGCCGTTCTTTTGCTCCATTGTGCGCGCCGCCCTGCGGGAGAAGTTAATTCACTAAACCCATAACCGGGTGAAGCAAAATCTTCTTCCATAAAGACAACATTGGGTGTTTGCGGGGGGAGTGCGAACGAGACGATGACGGGATCACCGCGTGCGATGAAATCGATTTTGGCTTCAATGGTCCAAACTGATTTTTTGTCATCGGGCGATAATGGGAATCCCAGAGCAAAGTGCTTATATAAAATCAGACCTATGCCGAGTCCCATAATCAGAAAAACTAAAATATAAAGCCTAAGTTTGGGAGACATTACCTGAGATCAACCTGTTTTACTTTTTCATTCTTGACAGTCGTATATTTCTTGCTAACATCCACGATTGCCAGATCACGTAAAAAATTTCGTCCTATCAGGACTTGATGTTTGAGATTACTGCGATTCACCAGCGTAAAATTTATTTGTTCATCAATGTCGGCGATCACGACGCGCATTCTGACCACTGGGCGATTCTGTGATTCTTTGTTATTTAATTCCTTAACACGCGCATAGCGACGCAGGCGTCTTGTGATTTCAGTCTTTTCTCCGGTTTTTGGATTGATGACATTAAATCGCACGTGCGGTTTGCCATCCCGCTCGAATTCAACAATATCAATCGCATTCAGTGATGATGTTTGAGCACCGGTGTCAATCCGCGCGTTGAATTCCATACCGGGAGGATCCATATATACTTTCTCAATACGGCCTAATAATGTTCTGGAATCGGGGGCAAGATGAATTTTCTCAACACCGCCGGATACTGTCCGGGTATATTTCGCAGTTGACTTGTCTTTTTGGGTAATTGCAGTCGAGGTCAGATCGCCGATCGAATCGCATAAACATTCGGCGGTTTTGGAAGGAGAAGCATTTTCTTCTTTGTTGGCTGTTTGATTATTTTCCAATGCTTTTTTTTGTTCCACCAACTCGGCAAATAATGTTACGAGTTCGGATTCTCTGGCGTTGATCGCAGCCTCGCGCTCTGAGAGGTCATTCGTTTTTGCATTGCAAGCTGATAGCAAGAAGAATGCGAGAACAAGAGTGAAGCAGTTGCGAAAATTTTTTTTGATAGGAAGTTGTTCCATAAATATTCTTTTTTGTGCATGGAAGCATTAATAGGATTTGAAATACTGTCAACTGTAGCTCACTTATTTATCTTGTGTGAAATATCTCTACGGGTTATTTTAATTCCAAAGACAGTGTTTGATTTTTGTAGGTGCAAGCATACCGGTGAATTTCCAGGCAGTGTGAAGTAATCGTAATTTGATAAGTGCCAGGCACTTCATTTTTGCTATCAAACTTAAATTCAAAATGACCTTCCGCATTACTTGGATAGGATTGATCAACAGCCATCGTGCCATCGGGGCGGATCAGTTTGAAATTAAGCAAAACATCGGGGGCCGGCTGCGCATTGTAGTCTACCCGTCCATGCAGAATAACCATGTCTCCGACTTTAAATTGTGTTGGAGGATCGATTAGAACAGGTTCTGAGATATGCGTTGCAAATGAATTTTGTATCACACCACATAAAATAAATAGTAATGCGAAAGAAATACCGTAAGTTTTTTTTGTGGCTATCATGAAATTAATAAAAATTGATTGTCATCGTTTTGTTTTCGGGAATCAGAAATCGGGAGGGTATTTTTCTGAATTTTCAGAGATATTCACGTCGCCTATTTCTTTGGTATATAAAGATCTGTGATAGTTCCTTCCGCCATTTCTGCGGCGAACAATATGGTTTCCGAGAGCGTGGGATGCGGGTGAATGGTCAGACTGATGTCTTGCATATCCGCACCCATTTCCAGCGCTAAAACCGTTTCCGCGATCAACTCGCCGGCATTGATGCCCACTATGCCGGCACCCATTATACGACGGGTATTTTTATCCCACAGCAGTTGCGTTAATCCTTCTTCGCGCGCCATGGATATGGCACGGCCGCTGGCAGCCCAGGGGAAGCTGGCTTTCTCATAATCGATACCCTGTTTGATGGCTTCTTTCTCAGTCAGTCCCATCCAGGCAATCTCAGGGTCGGTGTAAGCGACGGAAGGAATGGTGCGGGCATCAAAAATGGCTTTATGCCCGACAATAATCTCTGCAGCCAATTTGCCCTCATAAGTGGCTTTGTGCGCCAGCATCGGTTCACCCACGATATCGCCAATTGCAAAAATGTGTGGCAAGTTAGTGCGCATTTGCTGATCCACCGGGATAAAACCGCGTTCGTTGACTTGAATGCCGATTTCCGCGGCACTGATCGCACGCCCATTCGGATGGCGTCCAACGGCCATTAGAATACGGTCATAGGTTTGCTGTTCCGGCGCATTTTCTCCCTCAAAGGTCACGGTCAGCCCGGATTCACCGGCTACAATCTGAGTTACCTTGGTTTTTAGATAAATCGCCTCGTAGCGTTTCTTGATACGGCGATGCAGCGGTTTGATCAGATCGGGATCAGCGCCCGGGATCAATTGATCCATCCATTCCACCACAGTGATTTTGCTTCCCAATGCGGAATAGACTGTGGCCATTTCCAGGCCGATGATGCCGCCACCGATAACCAGCATGTGCTTCGGCACGTCTTTTAGTTCAAGTGCTCCGGTGGAATCGATCAAGCGCGGATCATCGTAAGGAAAACCAGGGATACGCGCGACGCTGGAACCGGCTGCGATGATGCAGTGCTCGAAAGAAACCGTTTTCTGTCCATCCGTAGTTTCAACTTGAATCAGATGTGGCGTGGTGAACTTCCCGGAGCCGTGGATGATTTCCACCTTGCGCTGTTTCGCTAGTGCTTTCAGGCCCTTGGTCAGTTTGCCGATCACCGATTCTTTCCACGTGCGCAGCTTAGCGATATCGATTTTGGGTTTGCCAAAAACAATACCTTGCGCTTCGACATCCTCTGCTTCCGTGATTACTTTGGCCGCATGCAGTAAAGCCTTGGAAGGGATGCAACCAACATTCAGGCACACGCCACCGAGCGAGGCGTAGCGCTCGATTAAAACCACCTTTTTACCCAGATCGGCAGCGCGAAAAGCCGCGGTATAACCACCGGGACCGGCGCCAAGCACTACCACGTCGGCGTGAATGTCTCCCGGTGGAATGGATTGCGGTGATATTGGCGCAGGGGCTGGGGTAACAATGGGAGCAGCAATTGCTTTCTCGCTGGTTCCGGTTATGGTTTCTGAGTGCGTTGCGGTTGCGGATTGCTCAGTCACTGCCAAAGTCATAATAACCGAACCTTCTGACACTTTGTCGCCCACTTTGATTTTGATTTCTTGCACGACACCGGCGTATGGGGAAGGTACTTCCATTGAAGCTTTGTCCGTTTCCAGTGTGATCAGCGAAGATTCCTTCTCAATCGTATCGCCGAGGGAGACGAATAGCTCAATGACTGTAGCATCCTTGAAATCACCGATATCGGGAATCTTTATTTCGACAACTTGTGTCATAACGGCCTTTGGGGGTGCTGAGTGCCCGGCACTCGTTTTTTATTGGTATATTAGCAGGTTACTGTCTTAACTGACCGTCGCCCAGCACGATAAATTTTTGACTGGTCAATCCTTCCAGTCCGACCGGACCGCGCGCGTGGATTTTGTCGGTAGAAATGCCGATCTCAGCACCTAAGCCATATTCAAATCCATCGGCAAAACGCGTCGTGGTATTGACCATCACCGAACTGGAATCCACTTCACGCAGAAAGCGGCGTGCATGTGTGTAATTTTCCGTGACAATCGCATCGGTATGCTGCGAGCCATAACGCGTAATGTGATCAATCGCCTGATCCAATCCAGTGACAATACGGATGCTCAAAATCGGCGCCAGATATTCTTCGTACCAATCTTGCTCAGTGGCCGCATTCATTTGTAGAATGATGCCGCGTGCTGCTGCATCACCGCGTAATTCAACACCTTTGTCAAAATATATTTTGCTCAGCGCAGGCAGTATTTTCTGTGCAATGCCTTCATGGATCAGCAATGTTTCCATCGTGTTACAGGTGCCATACCGCTGCGTTTTGGCATTGTCGGCAATTGTGATGGCTTTTTCAAAATCCGCCTGATCGTCAATGTACACATGGCATACGCCGTCCAGGTGCTTGATCACCGGGATACGTGCTTCATTGGAAACCCGCTCGATCAATCCCTTGCCGCCGCGCGGCACAATCACATCGACAAAATCTTTCATCGTGATCAATTCGCCCACTGCCGCGCGATCGGTGGTCTCAATCACTTGCACCGCCGATTCCGGTAAACCGGCCAGCCGCAATCCTTCTTTGACGCACGCGGCAATCGCCTGATTGCTATGAATCGCCTCCGACCCGCCGCGCAAAATCGCTGCATTCCCCGCTTTCAGGCACAAACCTGCGGCATCAGCCGTCACATTCGGGCGCGCTTCATAAATAATGCCGATTACACCCAAAGGCACGCGCATTTTCCCCACTTGTATGCCGGAAGGACGGTAATTCAATCCACTGATCTCGCCCACCGGATCAGCCAGTGCCGCAATCTGCAATAAGCCTTCCGCCATTGTCGCCACGCCTTTGGCCGATAAAGTCAAACGGTCGATCATAGAAGCTTCCAGGCCTTTGGTACGTGCATTGTCCAGATCTTTGGCATTGGCTGCTAATAATAGCTTTTCATCCCGGCGAATGGCATCCGCCATCGCAGTCAGTGCACGATTCTTCGCCGCCGTGTCCGCTTTTGCGACCAAGCGTGAAGCCATGCGTGCTTCCTGGCCGACGGATTGCATGTAACTTTTGATGTCAGTGGTATCCATAGATTAATTTTAATAGGGAATCGATATCAAACGGTAAGTAGTTCGGAATTATAGTACAAGATGATAGTTATATTGTTGGTGCCGGGTTTAAATTGACTAGGCATTATCGCGACATAGCGTACTACACCACTGTGGATAAGTCGATCAGACTGAAATGATTGTTCCTCTATTGATTCTATTCAGATATAGATGAGTGGCAACAGCGAAGCACCCTCCAGTGTTAGGAGTGTGCTGAAGGATGAAATGAGAGAATAGATCTACTTTGGCCGCGGGCGTGGCAGCTTTGCCTGCACCGCATGGAGCCGCCCGGCACGTAACTCAACGACGGCTTTTGCTACGGCGAGCGCGACATTGCGTGTTTCTGCCTGCACTGCGGTATCCTTGTCCAGGACATCGTGACTGGTCGCATAGGGTTCGAAGTATCCGATGTAGCGATCCAAGCGTGCCTGAGCTCCTGCGTCGATAAAACCCATCCAGTCGAGCCAGTCGGACAACGAACGGCGCGAACCTTCAATACCGGCCACATCACCGTGGACAATCACCCCGTAGGCGCGTCCAGCCAGGTGCTGCGGGTAATCCCATCCGGTCATCTCAAGTTCTTTCGCTCTGCCCGCATTCTTGCCCGATGTCGATGTAGGATCAGGGTTGCCGCCATCGGCACAGACCATGCGGTCTATCATCAATTTCAAAGGGCTTGGGCTCTGGTACCAATATACTGGGGTTACGATGATGACGGCATGGGCAGCCGTCCAGCGCTCATAGATTTCGGCCATCCAATCATTGTTTTGATTGAGAGAGTGATTGGGGTAACAACTACACGGCCAGTGACACAAAGGCATTGCTGTAGACACACATCCCTTGCATGGGTGGATGTTGCGACCATATTCCGAGGTGATCAGACTCAGATCGAGTACATCAACCTGGATATCAGCCTGTTCCAATGTTTCGCGAACAATCTTCAACAGCCGGAAGGATTTGGACATCTCGCCGGGACAGGTTCCATCATTGCGTGCCGAGCCGCAGATCAGCAATACCCGAGATGGCGTTGAAGGGTCACTCCAGCGTTGTTGAGCTTCTTCTATACGCTGCTTTGTAGACAGCCATTCGACTGATAATTCGTAATCCGGATCAACATATCCCGGACCTGCTTTCTGTGTAAAGGGTGCCTTGCGGCCATTGGTGTAAGCTTGCCAGGCGACTTCTTCAAGCCGTGCGATGGATTCATCTTCGCATCGGAACGCGGGATCAATGAATGTGGCACGGAATCGAACGCTAAATTCAGCACGATCAAGCCGACCTGACGTCTGGCCCTTGCGAATCTCGATCACCTTTGATGTCACTGCTGAATTGTCCGGATAGGTGTTGTTGCCGGGATGGTTTTCCATAAATTACTCCTTTATGCATGAGAAGCGATGACAGATAGTTGGCAATGTGTATTGCCAACAAGATTTATCGAATGCAGAGTAATGGTCTGGTGAGTTTGCCGTCTGTGCGCTAACTAACTCACAGCGAGTTTATGGCCGTTACCGAACAGCATGTGGCTTCCTAATCCTGTTAATCGGTGTGCGGAAGTTACCAGAAAATATTGCCGGGATTTATCTGTGATGGAAACGGCTTTGCCCAAGGGCGAAGCCGTTTATTTTTTGATGATTACTTTATTAAGGCCATTCTTTTTTATTGCCACGCTCATCGACCACCAGATGTTTAGTGCCTTCAGGCAGGATCTGGAGAGTTTTCAGGAATTCAATGACTGAATTCTGATTTGCCTCACTGAGAGCTGTCCACTTGACATAGGTGCCATAGGCTTCGCCGCGATGTGCTTCGATAGCTTGACGCATAGTGGTATATTGCCCAGAGTTTTCGCGTCATAAAACGAGAGTTTCCTGCAAAAAATTCGGCGGATCCTTCAGGTGCATTCTGATCAATGGGTTCTCGATTGGGATCGCCTGGCCCACTGGTAATATCATGTAGTTTTAGATCGGTAAAAGCGGGCACCCAAACTACTTCTTTTTCAACTTTCAATCTTGGTTGATCAAGTTTTTCTTCTGTCAAATCAATCCTATATTCCTGCGTATTGCCTTTTTGTAAGTTGCCCTTGGGATTAAAAGGATTCGGTTCACTATAGATCCATCCTTTTTTATCTAAGGGTAGTTTAGGCACATGGCAACCCGAACACCCAATGTTTTGGAAAATCTGCTCACCAACACGAACAGCCGCCTCAATTTCAGGATCATTAGGAATCACCCGGCCAGGTACTGCAAGTTGCGCTTGAAATAAAGTGACTGCAGTGATGTCCGCACGAGTAATTTCGTTAACGAACTCATCTCCATCCGCATCCAAATTGATACCGAACCGTTCAGTCGACTGGATGCCATGATGTTGATTAAATGCATTATTAGTGAATTGGCGCAATGATACTACGCCGCCCGCCTGATGAAATGGCTTAATAATCAGGCTTGGCGGATTATCGGCGCCATCACTAACCAAGCTTGATGCAAGCAATCCGTTAACATCGCTGGTATTCCAACTGCCATCTTGATTCCTCGCTAAAGTTCCGAATGAAACCCCCTTGCTAATCAGTTCCGCATTCCTGCCGGAGGTAATGGAATCCCGGATCTTTTGCAAATCTGTTGTCATCTGACGGCTCAACATCTCGATATAACCGGAACCGAACAGACCCAGTGTATTACGGGAATTGGCAATGGTTTGCTGTTGTACAAATTTGCCTTCCTCATCTAATGCGCCCCGCGTTGGCGTCGTGTCATTATGGTCAAAGGTTGCAAAATCAAAACGTTGCCCGGTAATAAATGCATTGGTAACAATTTCTCCTCCGCCACCGATACGGGGTTTGTTATGGCAGCCTGAACAGGAGTTCGTATCCGGTGCTGAAATACGATTAAAGTTACGTGGAAAAACTAATGGCGAGGATGAATCTGTCAGCGGAGAGCCGGTCCCCTTGGTTAATGGACGTCCACCGCCTTCTTGATTGGTCCAATTCGCACCGAATAATAGCTTGCCGTGACCAATAAGCTTTCGCACTTTCATGTTGAATTCATCGCCGTCCTTCAAATGGTTTTGCACAGAAACTTCCTTGCCAAGCTCTGTTGCAAATGCATGGGATCCTCCCATTGTAAGTAAGCCGATAACAAAGATTGGAATGACTGCTAATCGATATTGATTATTCATAAATTTCTCCTGTAACTAAATATTTTTAGCCTGAATGTTTTAATAACTGCTATGAGGCATAGCTTTGTATTAATTGTTAGCATCGCGTGAAAATGGCAGAGTGTTACGGCTGTGTAGCGGTACTACACAATGATAGGTGAGACGACCAATCCGGGAGTTGTCCGGAAATTTAAAACAATGTATTCCAGCGCTTATTTTTATCATTACACGCTAGGCTGATGTACTCAGTTCGGTAACGTACATAAAATCAGGATAAAGTAGCTGTCGATCTACTTGTTGTTGATGCGGGAATTTGCGTTAGCGTTGCTAAAATAAAAAACAGCCCTCCGAGGAGGGCTGGCCGAAAAATAACACGAACACTGGCAAGAGGGCGGGCTAAAACTCTCGCAGTAAGAAACAGAACGCATCAGTAATGATTACTCATGCAGTATCACAACGGAATCCATACCAATCCACCACCGGGAATTATTCTACTATTATTGATTAGCAGCCTGACTGTCCCCGAGAAGGATGTTCAGTCACGATAAAATATTAAACTTTGAGAGACAATCTATTTTCCTATTTTTATATCTTTAATAGTTATCGTCTCCAGAGCATCGAATTTTTTCGGATCCATCATTTCTTCCAATAATTTCTTTATGTCTGCAATACTGGTTTTATATAAATTGATGTCTAATTCAACCGTCACTTCAACTTTCATAAGTTGTTCTCTTTTATTTGCATTTAATAAATAGATTACGGGTGACTATTGAACCCGAATATGTCAAATACCCGACTGATGCTGATGGTGTATTTGCGCCAAACTCACGGATCGCTTGAGAGAAAGGAACAACCTCACCTTGCTGATTCAATAGGTGATACCCACTTGTACCACAGATTTCCCCCGCTTTCTCAAGACAGTTGCTATAGTTCATTCCGGAGCCACTGCAGTTGATGTTATGCCCTTTGGTCCCGTCAGCCAGAAACACTTCTCTGGATGAAGCACAACCTTGAAGCGTTATGACAAAGATGATAAGAATAAAAAGTGATTGAGACATATTGGTTCCTTATAATATTTGGCCACAATACTGCTATGTGGAGGTAGGGCATTTCTCAATTCGATTTTATACTACATTACAATAACGCTGTTAAGTTCGGATGCTATGCCAAATTGCCACATTCCAAAATATAACTTATTTAATAATTACATCTCATAAACAGGCGATCCCAACTAATTATTCCGCAACACAAATCAATTCATCCCAGTTTGTCGTGTAATTCGGACTTCTATTGACTTGTTTCATTCGCCATGATTGCTTAAAACCTTCGGATGCCAGCCTAATCGTGCCTCTCCCCATGCGGGCATTGACTTGATCAATCGCATTCATCAGTTTGTCCGATCTACTATCACTGTCTATTGATGCCAGGCCAAATAGATCATCCTGCCGGTTTTTCCTGAGCACCAGATCAGACAACATCACCCCTGCTTGTTGATAATGATACCCGCTTCGATAAATTTTCCGTAATCCCCACAAGGCGGCCTTGGTCAGCAGCACGGTATTGTCCGTTTGCATTGGAAGCTTGATCGTTAAACCGTTTTCATAGAACGGCTGCTTGGCTTTGAACGGACTGGTGCGGATAGTGACATAAACTGCCCCGGCATAAGATTGTTGTCGGCGTAGCTTTTCTGCGGCTATGCTAATATGAAATGAAATCGCTTCCTCAAGACTGGCTAAGTCAGTTACCTTAATCCCAAATGAACGTGAACTAATGATCTGCTTTTTCGGTGGAGTAATTTCTTCCAGTTCAATGCAAGATGCCCCATTCAGTTCATGAACAGTCTTTTCCATTACCACTGAGAAGTAATCTCGCATGACAGACGGTGAAGATCGCTTTAAATCCAGGACAGATTTTATTTTCATTGCATTGAGCTTGGGCGCCAGTCGTCTCCCAATTCCCCACACTTCTCCTACTTCGATCTGGCTCAACCAATCATCTTGTTGTTGAGGCATGGCATTCAGATCACACACGCCAGCGAACTCTGGATTCTTTTTTGCAATATGGTTAGCCAGTTTTGAAAGTGTTTTGGATGCACCAATTCCAACGCAAACCGGAAGCCCGGTCCATTGTTTAATACGTTGCCTGATATCCTGACCATAACCTGTCAGATTCGAGAAACCTGTAAGATCAAGAAAGCATTCATCAATGGAATAAACTTCTTGTTTCGGGCTGTATGCTGACAATATACGCATTACCCGATTGCTCATATCGGCGTACAGGGTGTAATTTGATGAATAAGCCACTATCCCATGCTTGCGTGCCAGATCCTTTAACAGGAACCATGGTTGACCCATTTTGACACCCAGCGCTTTTACTTCATTGCTTCTGGCTACCGCACAACCATCATTGTTGGATAGGACCACAACCGGCACACCCTCAAGCTTAGGATTAAATACCCGCTCGCAGCTGACATAGAAATTGTTAACATCAATGAGGGCGATGCTACGCATGACTATTTGAAGCGCCTGAATGATCCTGTTACTACACCAAAAATCTCAAACTGCATATCCGGACGAATGTAAATGGTTTTGTAAGCACCTGATGAGTTGGCTGGCATCAGCCTCGGCATTTTGTTTGCCCCGTAATCAAAGATTTTAATAGTGAATTCACGGTCAACTACTGCAAGAACAATGTCGCCGATGCCTGGTGTCTTTGATCTATCTACCACAACTTTATCGTCTGGCAGTAAACCGACATCTATCATCGAATCTCCCTTAATCGTAACGAAGAACGTCGATGCCGCATGATCGATCAGAAATTCACTGACATCGAGGCTTTTTTCGATATGATCATCCGCCGGACTGGGGAAACCTGCCGCCACTTTGGTGGAAAAAAGCGGTAACAAGGTCGGTTGATCGCTAATAGCGGGAATAAGAAACTCATCCACATTGGATTCTTCTTCACCGGAGCCTGTTCTTTTACGTTGGTATGCGTCAAGAAAATTTTTGATGGTAGCTCCCTGACTTTCCGGTATGCGTATTGAAACAGTCGGTTCGCCAAATTTTCCCTGGCCGCGCGGCCTTCCCGCATTTTCTCTTTTTCCGCCACGATTTGACATGTTCGAATGACTCCATAATTGATATTTGAACAGTATTCAAACATGCAATGTATCGCAATGTCAACTCTGTCTTTCACCCCTCATGTAGGCAATCAAAAGACTGGCCACCCTTCTCTACATATTCCATTCACAAGTTGTAGTTGTGGTGCAGCAAAAACAATATCTTGTTCAGTTTCTTCATTCAGTCCTGATTCAGATTGACCACTGTACAGTAATCCCATCAGGAACCCTCTCGGAATGAATAACTGAAAGGAGAAGCAAAATGGGCGCCCCAAAAAATAGACCATGCTTCGGCAAGATATGGAATATTTGTTCGAGATGCTACCAATGGCTCATGCTTTCTTCTTTTAATTCGCCTGGCAATAAAGGCTTCGTTTTCATCACAGCGCCCAAACTCAAGTACAAGTAACATCGATTTGATGTCAGGAGATTACTTTGAATAGCTTTAAACATTCACTACTGATAGTACTGCTGTGGCTTACTTCGAGCACAGTTTCAGCGGCACGATTCGATCATGCCATTTGGGATGATTTGTTACGTCAACATGTTTATATGGTGAATCAAGGAAAAGCCAGTGTTGTGGATTACTTTAATTTTTCTGCACATCGCGGTCAGTTAAGCAGATATTTGTCCCAGCTATCGCAAGTCAAAAAAAGCGAATTTTCAGATTGGGATAAATCCGAGCAGCTTGCTTTCTTAATTAATGCCTACAACGCGTTTACGATAGACATGATTCTGAGGACTCAGTCAACATTACCCCAGGATCGATACTATAAGCCACGTAATCTTCGTGAGAAATTACAGCTCATTTCCATGATAAAGAATCAGCAAAAAATTAACTTTATTCCCCTATTGGGTAAAATTCTTTCATTAAGCGAGCTTGAAGTTGATTTTATTCGTAGGCCTGGAAATTACGATGAACCACGTATTCATTTCGCACTCAATCGTGCTTCCATCGATTACCCGGCATTACGCAATCGCGCATATAGCGGCATCGACTTAGATCAGCAATTAGAATCAGCAACACGCGCTTTCTTGTCAGATCGATCACGCAATCGATTGGACGAAGTGACTGGGAAACTCGAAGTTTCTGAGCTCTTTGATTGGTACGAGAGAGATTTTGAGCGCGGCTGGCAAGGCTGGCCTAACCTATCGCAATTCTTTACCCAATATCGCGATAGCCTTGCTGATACCGTACACACAAAAGAATTGCTTGCTACAGACAATTTTTATATTCGGTTTCTTGAGTTTAATTGGATTCTCAATGAAAAGCTTAGAACCCGATAAATCCATAATCTAACCTTGAACATAATCAATTGAGTCAGAAATTGCTTAACAACCTACCCGGTTTTGTCAGATACCCACTGCCTTGTAATAGCGCAGAAAAAACAGCACCATAATCACGCCTCGCTTCATTCAGTCCTGATTCAGATTGATCGCTGTACAGTGATCCCGTCAGCAATCCACCCGGAACTCATTACTGAAAGGAGAAGCAAAATGGACACCACAAAAACCAAGCTATTCTTCTGCGAGATAAGGGATATTTGTTCGAGATGCGATCAATGGTTTATGTCTTTTTCTTTTAATTTGTCTGGCAATAAAGGGCTGCTGCTGCTACTTTTTATAGCCATTTTGCTACTGGCGGGTTGTAAAACAGTGCCCATTCAGGATAGGAATTTTGCTGAAAGGGATGGTTTTTTGGAACAAAGTGAAAATACAGGTTTTCGTGTTCATCATAACGCCGGTACTGATAATGCAATCATCGGTTCCATGTACGCATCGGGCAAAAGCGCTTTACTCAATGGCGCGCAAGTAAAGATTTCTGCGAAGGTAAAGAATCATTCGTTTGTGAGCACGGGACCTCAAAGCAGTGCGCGCGTTGAATTCAAAGCATCGGATTCATCCTGCTTGATACGCGTCGATAGATTCAATGTGGGTAATGCTTATGCGGATACATCGGATTGTCAGCAAAACATTGAAACCCTACATGCGAGGATACAAGCCCAGGACGCTATCCTGCATATCAGTGTGTCGCAGCATCAGACGGAAGTCACGGTGCTCAGTGGCGTGATCAAGGTCATATTGCTGGAAGATGCCACGCAATCCATTGACGTCAGAGCGGATCACGGAATTATTATTACCCATGAGGTTATCAACCGTCCTTATCCGGTTACTCCGGACGAAGTCTGGCAGCGCATACGCTGGAGAGGGGATTTCCAGCTCTATAAAACAGTCATTGACTGGAGTAAAGTCATCGCAGTCGCTGTCACTGTTGCCATCGTCGCGGCTGCGATAGTACTCAGTAGAGGTCATGGGGGTGGCGGTCATGGTGGCGGGTTTCCTAGACATCATAGATAGCGATATCTGTCTCATGTTACAGTGCATATCCATTTTTTTGTTTGCGACCCTGTTTGTTCCGTATCAATTTCAGAGAGCTGAAGATTGATGGAATAGAAAGTAGATTCAGTTTGCCTCACTCTATACAATCATGATTGATGTAGATCAACTTATAGATAACCCGCATGGATTAATCTTAAAACTTAAAGAGGAGACTAAAATGAGGGCAACCCAATATTTATTATTAGCTGCGCTGTTTGTAATATCGGCGCTTACTGCTTGTAATGAGCCGAGAAGAACGCCCGATGGGCATCTGATGGACAGGCCAAAAGTGTCGGCTTATGGACCGGATGATGTAACGAGGCACGATACGGGTGCTTCTGACGCTGGCGGTACATCTGCTGGTGACAAGAAATGATCTTGTCTTGGCTAAATAGTGGAACAGATTAACGAGTCGATTGCATAACGCGTAACATAGCGTTACATGATTGGACCTGATTAGAAAAATATTCTTCAACTTGCCGAAGCCAACGTGCTGGGCGAGGCCCGATAGTCGCTGCAGCGACGAACAGACGTAGAGGGAGCGTTTCAAAGATGGAAGCGCCGGTTGAAACACGGTAAACAAACGCACCGAGGTACGAGGCTCCCTATTTGGCGAGATCGAATGCATGATAAGCGCCGCTCAGGCTGGTTTTGAGGTTGCTCAAGACCGTGTTGATCCAGTTGAGTTCTGGTAATTCTTTGGGTTTTCGACCGTCCGCGACGATTGCCCGGTGTTGGCAGTCAGCATCAGTAACCCCGGCAGCACTTGCATTGGAAGTTCTTGTGTTTTCCTACCTTAAGCAAGTAGTAATTCGCGTTGTCGCAGCCTGGGCAGCCGAATCCTTGCGGCCATCGGGATGCTTCCAATGCATCCGCACATTGCTCATCTGTGCCAAACTGTGCAAGGAGTGCAGGTAAGGACAAGCCTGCTTGGAATTGGATGCGGCTCATGGCAATTTCTCTTTGATGAGTTTGTTTGGGTCAGTATGCGCTTTATAATAGAAAAATCTGGTTTGGCTGAAGAATCTTTCTAATCAGATAATTCTATGATATTGAAAAGATTCTTCCTTGACAGAAGCATCCGTTTTATGACATCCTCAAAATGATAATGCTATAAAAACTGCAAGTCTTTATCGCTTAGTAAATTACGCGTTGGATTGCCGCGTAATGCTAAGGTGCCTTTTAATAACTCACTCCCAGGACGTGGAGTACATAATTGAATTAGTAGCATAGACTTTTCTTCATATGAGAAGTGACGATTATTCAGAGGCTCCACCGAGAACCAAGTAATCCATAATTTCGGAGGATAAGAAAATGAAAACGAAGCTAATTTTAGGCATTTTATCGATAGCATCATTGGGTTTGTCTTCGTATGCCGCAGCTACAGCTAATATCCGTATGATAGGAGGCGATGCTACACCTGCATCGATAACTGCTGTTCGTGATCAATTTCGCGATGATTTGGGTGGTGGCACAATAGCGGGTCTGAATGGCTCGTTTGGTGGTGAACGTCGTGAAATAAATTGGGATGGAGTGCCGGATGCCTTTTCGGCTCCGAGTAATCTGCCGGCGAATTTCTTTAATTCCACTTCTCCGCGGGGCGCCGAATTTTCGACGCCTGGAACAGGTGTTCAGGTCAGCGCAAATAGTGGGATAGGACCCGTTGAATTCGCTAATATCAATCCCAGCTACTCATCGACTTTCGGGGTTTTCAGCGCGCAACGCCTTTTTACAGGGGTGGATAGCAATATTGTGGACGTCTCTTTTTTCTTACCTGGGACTAGCACTCCTGCTCTGGTTTCTGGCTTCGGTGCTGTATTTACGGATGTCGATCTGACGAGTTCAACGAAGATTGAGTTTTTCGATGTCAACAATGCTTCGCTGGGTCTTTTTGCTGTGCCAATTGGTACGGTTAACTCGGAAAGCTTGTCATTTCTTGGTGTATCCTTCACCGAATCAATCATTTCACGTGTTCAGATTACCAGTGGAAACACAGCCCTTGGTGCAGGTATCGATGACGGTAGCCTATTGGGCGTGGATAATGTTGCTGACTTAGTTGTCATGGATGATTTTATCTATAGCGAACCAACGGCAATACCTCCTATACCTGAACCGGAAACCTATGCCATGTTGTTGGTTGGGCTAAGCCTGATTGGATTTGTGGCGCGGCGCAGAAGAGAAACAATTGTGTAATTCGATCCAAAACGGGGGCCCTTTTAGGCTCCCATGCAGGTAGTGCAGTAGAGAATCCATAATTAGCTCTATTTTTGCTGTTGCGAAAAATAACCGTTGTAACCTTTGTTGCATGCAATTAATAATATTCTCCGATTTCTCACAAGTGGAATGTAAATATTATTAATTACCCCGAAACACTAATCAATTCATCCCAATTTTTCGAGCAATTCGGACTTCTATTGCCTTGTTTCATTCGCACTCATTAGTTTGCTCGATCTACTCCGCTCTCTGTGGATATCAGACCAAATAGAACCTGTTTGTCGTGCAGTTCGATAAAACAGTCGTTGATTGGAATAAAGTAATCTCAGTCGCTGTCACTGTTGCCATCGTCGCGGCTGCGATATTACTCAGTAGAGGTCATGGGGGGGGCGGTTATGGCGGCGGGTTTCCTAGACATCGCTAGAGTTTAACTGCCAGCCTTCAAGATGAAATGGGTTTTAAGCTGCAACGTGGTGTTTCTATTTACGTCTCGGATTTCCACTTCAACTAGCCACTTACCCAGTGGATCGCTTTTTTCTCCCACAAAATTGATGATCGCTGGAGACAGGTGAATGTTGTTGGGGTTTCCCAATACTTGACCCTTCATGCATGGAATGTTTTTTTCATCTATGGAGACAGTGCCATTCGGCCGGGTGGCCTTAATGCTGCACAAAACATCCACATTGCCATCGTCATCAGGTTCTGGGTTTGCGAAGAAAGTGAGTATCACAAGTTCTTCACCAACTCTTACAGACTTTGCCTCCTTAAAGTAGGGAATTGTGTCGGGCGATGTACTCCACTTTTGTTCCCAATCAGTATCTGGAGTAACCAAAAGCAAGCCAGTAAAGTCGTTCTTGGTCTTTCGAAATTCGGTATCGGGCCATTTATTTCTATCGGGACCAAGCCAAACATTGTCAGCCCCGATCGCTTGAAAAGTTGCAATAGCCAATGCAATGAGAAGAAGCTTGCTCATATTCTGTAGGTGGTTAACGCAGGGTGAGCTCTGCATAGAGCAGAGGCCGAATGCGTGCGTAAACTTGCTGCAACTCACGAAGAGTAACCAAGAATGAATTTGGCTCAAAGCTGAACGCGCCGTCCCAAGTCTTGCCGTCTACACTTGTGGGATACCGGTGGCGCTGGTCTTCAGGTACTTTGTTTTTATGTTCTTCAATATGGGCAAGCAATTCGGCAAGTTTATCGGCGACTATTTCTCCGACTACTTCGGGAATCTCGTGCCGGAACGGCACTTCAAACTGGAACTCTTTCTTCGGATAGAGCTTGAAAAAGCGTTTAGAGAGCACATTCAAGTCGTGACCAGCCTTTCCGCTGAACCGTTCTGCGGGGAACGACTTCAAGATGCAACCTTTGAAGAAGAGTTCAAGCGAGTGAAACGCGAGGGACATGACCACCGACCCATGTGCATAGTTCGCGGGTTCCTTGTCAGAACATAGGCTATTGCAAAGCACTTCCGCGGAGTCGAGATACGCTCCGACGAAGGCAAGTACCTGCTCGTGAACAGGTACTTGCTGTAGGTCCGAAAAGTGGAGCATCCGCCAAGCCATGTAGAGGTTAACTAAAATTAAACGTCAGGAATAAAGCAATATATTACGTCAAAAATGAAATCTATCGTGGTAAGCTGCATGCTATCTCCTTCTGTTTTATGTGGAAATGAATCAATTTAGCTTTCATGATAACTAACTTTGTTAGATCCATAATGAGTGATTTTCGCGCACTCCAATTACAAGAAAACATTCAAAACACCATCACATGATCCACCAAATACCTTCCGTCTTGATGTACCAGCACCATTTCCGCAACAAATTCACCCGGCACTTTCGTGAATGATTGTTTCCACACAATCGCCGCCGAGTCCGGGCGTCTGAAAACAGCGACTGGGACGCGGTGAGAGAAATAACCTTTTTCAGCTTGGTACTGCTGACAGACGTGTTGAAGATACACCGGGGTAACGATGGTTTTCATCCGTCCAGTAAAATCCCGGACATGCCTGGCATAGTCGAGTTGGGTTGAGGCATCCATCAAGTTGTCCATGATCGGATTGGCGATGTCCCAGATCTGTTGTTCGGTCATCTGATCGAAGCGGATGATGAGTGTCATTTCAGTTCGCTTCCGCTTCCGGATTGCTGCTTGTACGCTTCATACGAGGTGCTGGTACTCGATAGGCAGCGGCTGCGTTCCTGTTGATCCATGATTCTGCCGCACTCGTTACGTTGCCACG
>LNFM01006778.1_pt1 | contig 18561 bp, 18 predicted proteins | sample 596031 | NCBI WGS metagenome assembly LNFM01 (sample SAMN04254537, study PRJNA301005) | activated carbon metagenome | isolation source: dual media filters at the Ann Arbor, Michigan drinking water treatment plant | place: USA: Ann Arbor | reverse complement strand
CGGGCGATCGGCGGAGCTGGTCGGGGTTGCGCAGCCGATCGCCCGTTGCGGTGAATGTGGCAGCATAGGCCGCCGGGGTGAGGTATTTCAGCGAAGAGTGCGGGCGGTCACCGTTGTAGTCAGCAACCCACGCCGCAATCTTTGTTCTGGCGTCTTCGAGTTCGAAGAACAGGGTCTCGTTGAGCAGTTCGTCGCGCATGCGCCCGTTGAAGCTCTCGACGAAGGCATTCTGGATCGGCTTGCCCGGTGCGATGAAGTGCCAGTCGATACCGGTGTCCTTGCACCAGGCCAGCATGGCATTGCAGGTGAACTCGGTGCCGTTGTCGGAGACGATCGAGCCCGGCTTGCCGCGCCGCTCGACGATCGTCGTCAGTTCCCGAGCCACCCGCCGACCGGAGATCGACGTGTCCGGGATCGCGCCCAGGCATTCCTTGGTGACGTCATCGACGATGTTGAGGACGCGGAAGCGCCGTCCGTTGGCGAACTGGTCGTAGACGAAGTCCAGCGACCAGCGTGCGTTCGGCTTCGCTTCCACCAGGATCGGCGCCCGGGTGCCTGTGGCCTTTCGGCGGGCTCGACGCTTACGGACAGTGAGCCCTTCCTCCCGATAGAGCCGGTGGATCCGGTTTATCCCGGACGACTCGCCCTCCCGCCGCAGCAGGATGAACAGCCGCCGATAGCCGAACCGGCGGCGTTGATTGGCCAGTTCGCGCAGCCGGGCGCGAAGCTCGGTGTCTGGCGGCCGGCGAGAGCGGTAGCGGATCATCTTCCGGTCCGCGCCCACGATCGAACAGGCCCGCCGCTCCGACAGGCCCAACTTGGCCTCCAGATGCGCCACCGCGGCGCGTTTGGCAGCGGGCCCTACCATTTTTTTGAAAGAAGCTCGCGCAGCGCAGCCGCATCGAGCATCTGCTCGGCCAAGAGCTTCTTCAGCTTCGCGTTCTCCTCCTCCAGTGCCTTCAACCGCTTGGCCTCGGAGACATCCATGCCGCCGAACCTGGCCTTCCAGTTGTAGATCGTCGCCTCGGAGACCCCGTGCTTGCGGGCCAGGTCGGCCGTCTTGGCTCCGGCCTCATGCTCCTTCAACACGCCAATAATCTGCTCTTCCGTGAACCTTGCTCGCTTCATCTGTCCGTCCTTCTTCAGGCCGGACTCTAACTCCATCTGGAGGAAATACTCAGTGGCAGGTCATTCAACGCAAGCGATAGGCGTCCTTTGCACGCTCTACTATATTGATCAAAACCCCAGCGAAATTCTGACTATCTCGGCGACCTCGTTCAATTTGCCTTTTGGTATCAATCGCCATCGTGCGCATGTTGTCATCAGCCGGACGAATGCGCCATTCTACGGTAATTCGACGTCGATCCGGTTGGCTCGCCACAATTTGATCGAGCGAAGTGATCATTCGAAGGAGCGACTTGAACGCAGCAGACATAACTTGATCAAGTTCAATGATGATATGCCATTCAAAGGCGTCTTCCTGCTCGGCACGCTCTTTGAGTGCAACACTGGCCCTTTGAAATGAAATACCGCGAGAATCATCGATTCCAGATGAACCCCAGATCCTGCCTGTTCTTCCGTCGGAGAACGTCAGATCAATGCCAGGCTTCTGCCCCCTTGGTTCCTGTCTCATAAATCACCTTACACCACTGAATAGAGAGCAAAGGACTTTTCGTTGGCCGGGTTATGATAGATCGAGATCGGCTCTCGCGAGAGCGCAGCTATCGTTAGCATGCCAGCGCCCCCGCCGAACTCGACGCTGTCAGGCAACTGACTCGTTCGGATAAGCTCTTCGTTCCGCCGCTTCAGGAGAATTTCGCGATGTAGTGGTGGCTTCGCGAGCGTGTAAATGTATTTAACTATGCGGTGCAAACGATGTATCTGGCTTGGCCGCCCGTAGCCGAACATCCACATACGGATAGCGCCGTCGTATTGACTAACGATTAGCAGTTCCGTTTCGTTCCTGCCGCCTGATCCATGCAGTGCAACGTTTCCCGCCAGCTCAAGTACAATGTTTTTCACAGACATTCGCGATCGCTCCCCGACCCCGAGCATAATGAGCCTGGCATCTAAGGTCCGCAACCATAGCTCTAGTTTAGAGCCGTCCACGAGGTCAGATCGCTCGGCAGCGAGAATTACATTCCGTCTTGGATCAAGAGAGGATTGGAGACGATAATCTTCAATCAACTTTCGGATCGTATTGGCGTCAATCGCCATTTCGTCACCCTTTTTCGCCTAGGGTACACGCGTCCGGCAGATCTAACTCACGGGAACAAACGGACTGCGGGTTGCTCCACTTTGCTCCAGCCATAGGCGAATTTCCATAACTTTCCGTTAACTATGTCTTCCGCGCGCGCCTGCCTCATTCAGCCTTCCCGCAGAGGCGAGAATGCACTATTTACATCGACGGCAACCACAAGCCTTGCATCATCGTGTATTTCAAGGACCTTGAAGCCCCTTCGAAATTCCCGAGCGGAGTCGATCAATGAGGAGGCGATCGCCGTCGCCGCTGACTTAATCGTCTTTTCATCGCTGACACGTTTGGCTCCCACGAGCAGGGCATTCGTGATCGCTTTGTCATCAAAGCTCATTGTAGAACCGTGACTCGCACGTTTGGATCTTGGAGGCGCTCTCTTTAGGTTCCGAAATCCGTCCGTTACTACGGCAAGGAAGGGAAACTTCTTAACATTGATGGAGCCTACCTGAGGTTCAACAAACGAGTTTACACCGGGGTCGTCCGGAAACCGTATGCCTCTTGTGTTGTCGAACTCGCCGTAAAGACAGCTGTCGTCAGATCGTAACGCTAGTACGGGTATGCCCGCACTTGCAAACGACACCTTTCGTCGCATCAAATCGAAACGAAGAATAACGGCGTCAACCCCATCCTGCAGACGACTACCGACCTTCAGAGACTTGCGACCAACTTCGACAAACCATTTGTTGAGTTCTTTTAGAACTACTTTACAGGCAGGCGCTCTCGTCCGCTCATCGAAGCGGTCGAAGATGGTTTCCAATGCCGCGGCTACGAAGAGCTTGAGGCCTCCGGCATACGCGTTGTGCCCGGTTGCGTCACCCACGATTAGGTAAAGATACCTTCCCAATCTTTTGACGATACAGAAATCGCCTTCGATTTGGAGGTCCCAATTCTTCTCTACTTCGCACTTATCTTTAACGGCGTCAGTGACGTCGTATTGCGTCGCAATAAAGCTTCGGTACTGAACAGGAGTAGCGAACAGATGATCGAACATGGCCGCATTCAGGGCTGATAGGTCCAGCAGTTCCTCTTGCATCGCCTGAAGTCGCCTCCTCAGTTTCCTAGCTGATGTCCTCTTTTGGCGCACCAATGACATTCATCCCTAAAAGTATTAAACTCTGTAATTTCGCGTAATGATTGATACGACCAGTGCGTTTATGTCAATACTATGACCTCCCTTGGATGAGAAAGCCATGGACGTCGATGCTTCTATTGAGACGATTGCCCTCGCCCTTGCCGCACGAGATGGAAGGGGCGGCGGACGCGCCACAGCAATGATAGGCGCGGGATTTAGCAGAAATGCCCAGGCCCGCTCCGAAAGCAACCGCAAGTTCCCGCTTTGGCGAGATATCGTTCGTCCTCTGATCGACGAGCTGCTGCCTCCCTGCGGGCAATGCCCTGCATACGGGCCGTGCCCCGACCCCAAGCCTTTGGGATGTTCTTTAGGTTCTAGGAGACGCACTCTGTTTGAGGACGCGGCTGGTGCCTCAGGGATGATGACGCTTGGTGACAAGTTTGAAGCGCAGAAGGGTTCAGCTCGGCTCCGAGCGGCCTTGGAGACGGCGGTACCCGACGAAGACTACACGCCCGGCTTCGCGCATCAGTTACTGGTTCGATTACCCTGGGCGGACATCTTTACTACGAACTGGGACTCGCTCTTAGAACGAGCAGTCGACACTTATGATCGCTCATACGATACCGTGGTGACAGTAGAGCAAATCGCATCTACCAGCGCGCCAAGAATCGTAAAGCTTCACGGCTGCGCGCGGTCCGGAAGTCGTCTTATCTTTACTGAGGAGGATTTTCGCACTTACCCAAAGACGTTTGCTCCATTTGTTTCGCTCGTTCAACAGAGCTTGATGGAAAACGTCATGGTTCTCTTCGGATTTTCAGGCGCAGACCCCAATTTTCGTGCCTGGCATGGCTGGGTGCGTGATCATTTGGGCAGCAATATTCAGCCGATATATCTAGTCAATTTGCGCCCCACAGATCCTATCGATATCAACTTAATGGCTGGCAGACTAATCAACCAGATTGATCTCTCGCAGAAGCGCGAGTGGCAAGGTGCGTCGCCGAACGAAACGATCGAAGCCTTTCTCTCTGAAATTCATCGCCGTCTGCGAAGCCTGCGGGTGAATCTCGATTGGCCTTCCAGCCGCAAAGTCCCTTCAGAAGGAGATCCTACCACCCGACCCGCGATTAATCATCGAGATTGGCAGCTTCGGTTAGAGGCATATCCTCGATGGTTGGTGGCGCCCGCGCGCAATCGCGCGGATCTTCTGCTTGCGCTCGACGAGGCACTAACCCTAACCTTTGATCCGGAAATTGAACGAGGTGTGTTTCGCAAGCTATTGGAGGCCAGGGGCTCTCACGCAATACGGACTGCGGGAGAACCCCTGACGGAGCAAGAAAATACGGCCATCATCGTTGCCGAATCCCTCAGGATTGGCCTAGCCCGCCCGGGCGAGCAACTATACATACATCTTGAAACTGTGTTGGCCGGTGCACTGAACGACATTTTTGACTGGGTGCCCGCGGGCACTAAGCCACTCGACCTAGATGGTCAACGTCTAAAATTCGAAACCGCTCTCAACACACGTAAAGATCGAACTGAATCTGCGCGCGCAAATCGCCTTTTTAGAATGCAACCGCGAGAGCTTCCGCTTGCGATTGATCCCACCCTTGCCTCGAAAGTCGTATTGGGCCTCCTATCCCTGATCGAGGTTGTAGAACGGGAGGCTCGCTTTCGTGACGACCAGGCTACCGCTACGTTGCTAAGAGATGTTTTGTGGGTGTTGGGCGGCGAAGGCGCGGGCCGCGAGTTAGCCGTTCGTAGCGCGCTGGCCGCAGCGCTTACCCGCCTTCGAATCGAGGAAATTGCTAACCTTCTTCAACTATGGCCAGATCAACCTCATGACACAGCCAGCAACCTGCGCAAAGCCGCCATGTTGCGCGAAATCGGATGGATTAGAGAATCGTATTCCGAAATATCAAATACCGTTTCCCGAATGAGATCGATGGGAAGCGCCAGGAGAAGGGCCGTGGGAGAGGCGTCGCGCGAGGCTTGGGCATTCTATCTTTACGCTGATCTATTGGAGTCTAACAGGGGAATCCTCGAACCCATTGTTGCCCCCCACGAGAGGAACCTTTCGTTGGATGAGGTTATCATAGAGCTGCACGAGCGATTGGACGAGCTTGAAACCAACCGGTGCGACCCGAGACGCGAACTAGATCGTCTGTCTCGAGACCTGGAGAGCGCAACTACTGAAATACGGCTTCGTGAAAGTGCCCTCAAACGTCCGCCCGCCCAGAACTCATTGCAGCAGATCGTGGCTGATCCAGCATCGACGTTCGTCATCCTTTCAGAGACAGTGGGGGTGTCGGCCAATCAGATGCTTGGCATAAATCGAATGGCGCTAACAGCTGCTCGTCTGCTCGCGAGGACCAACAGGGAACTTGCGTTCGGACTAACTCTGCGGGCGGGCACTCCCGAAGACCTCCGGTTTGCGGCGAAACAACCAAGCCGGATCCAGGATGATTTGGCCGATCGAGAGACTTGGCGCATAACAGAAGCCGTATTCAATAAATCCTATCATGCTGCTGATCTAGACGACGTCTCCAGCATCCTGGACACGTTAATTTCTCCTTCGATACGCTCTGAGGATCTTGTTGATCCTCCCTATCTCGACCGAAAGGTACGGTTGCTTCAACATCTTTTAGCCGGCCTGCTAATTCGTGATGACGGTCAGACACGCGAGCGAATCGAAAACGCTTTTACTCTGGCCTGTCGCGTTGCGCGCTCGCCAATAGTAATGGCGACACGAGCCGGATGGTCAAACCAACTTCAGCTCTTTGAAACACTGCTCGACAAGGCACCTGTTGGGAAGATCACAGGACATTTTGCGCTAAAGGAATTGCTCAACCTACCAATACCGGCTTTCTCCGACGAATACGTACTTGCCGGTTGGCCTGACCCATTCCGCTTATTGGTAACCGCGTGGCAACCGGATAACGCTGAGAAGCCAATCTCAGAACTGCGAAAACTGGGAACGCTTTTTGTTAGTAGTATCCGACGCTCGATATCGAACGACAAGCCTTCTAAATCAGCACTCAATGAGGCGAGACGTGCATTCCAAGTTGCAACAGGCGACGCTGGTCGTCAGCTCAGATTGATTTTGGCCCGTCGCATAGCCCTGCTCAACGCCGTTCTATCTAAGGCCGGTTAAGCTGCGGCTTGACTACGCGATCGTAGTCGACGCGAGCAGGCTTCGGCGCATTACGGAGAGCTGCTTGCATGTCCGATCCGCTTTGCTTGGGCGCCTTTTCGCGATGCGATGCGGATCATGCGCTCTCGGCGGTGTGTCATCAATCCTGAGATAGATCAACACCGGTGCGTTAAGCTGCTTTTTGACTTGTTCGGCTATTTGGTCCTCGAAAGCCGGCCAGTCGTGGCTCTTAGAGCTTTCAGAATAAATCACAATCACTCTGTCGCAGAGAGAACCGATTTCCAGATATTGGCGGCTATCTGCGAACCTGCCTGGAATGACATGGCTCCCGGATCACTCGTAGTTCATGATCGCGTCGCCAACGCGAGGGGCATCGGCCCAAGTAGCTGAGATACACTGTAGGTACGCGGCCGGCCTCGGCATCGTCAAGTCTGGCGAACGTTGACATGCCATGCCGAAGCAGCTCTAAAACGAACAGCAAACGGATGCCGGGGCCAATAGTCCCGTCTAGGCTTCAACGACCCATTTGTTTCTGAAACCGCTGGACAGCGTCAACGAGCCGCTCATCGTAACACCGTGGGGTATTACCAACGGTTCGGGCGTAACCCGGCTCACGTAGGCCGTGGAGCCCCTCTGGCGCGATGAGTGTCAAGCGATGGACCCGGCAGCGCTCAGGATAGCATAGGCGATTTCGATGCGTCGAACGTCGCTATGATCTTGGATGAGATCCGATGAGATGTTGTGAACTTTTCCTTTCTCGAACGAGTAGGGAGTACCCGGGAGACCCAATGTGAATTGATTGTCGGCCTCTTTCGTCTTCTGGGCCCCATTCCTCCCCATGCCGCCGTAAGGGTCGTTCTGGTCTCCCAGGGCGGCCGCGTTCTGGCCCGCGATGCGCGAAGCGAGCGGATATGCGATGCCTACCGCCTTGTCATTCTTTGTGTGCGTGATGATGATCGGTCCGGACAAACGCTTCTCATCCAGGATCGCGCGAAAGAACCCCTTCTCATTGTGGTCGCCGAACCCCTCAGACAGACCATTGTGCGAGAACGCCGCTTGCAGCAGGCTTATCGTCACGAGATCGGTATTGGCCGGCAGGGCGTGAGCGGCTGCGGTAACCAAGCGCCCGCCGAAGCTATGTCCGACGAGATGGATGCGAATGTCAGCCTTTGCGCCGCGGACCCGCCGGAGCAGATCGGCGACACCTTTGCCTCCCACGATGCCCGCGCGCGACTTCATCTGGTAGTACGTCGCAAAGTTAGCGATGCGACGCGCGGCCGCCTGAACGCCACTCAGCAGGTCGCCAAGGCCCGCCGCTCCGCCGCTGCCAAGGCTGGATCCGCCCCCCGCCCCGCCGCCGGGAGCCGCAGGCGCGACGACGGCTGTTTGAGTATTCTCGAACAACGTCTCGGCGTCGACGGCGAAGAAACCTGCGGATGCGTCGTCGTTTTCCTTCATCGACGGATCGAGAATACTCCGAAGAAGTCGGACGAATTCCTTCTTTGCGCCTGTCGTCGCGAGCTGGGGCACAAGTGCCTTCGCGCTTTCCATCGCCGCAACATGCGCTGGATCTTGCTCTGCGCCGCCGAGTACGTGCGGATCATCCTTGAGCCTTTCGAGAATGCGATTTACGGCAGCCGTGTTCTCCGCTTCGGCCGCCGCGCTGGCCGCGCCGCCTCCCGGAATCAGATCGTCGTCGGTGAACTTCTTGCTCGGCCAGAAAACTCTGACCGCCGCAAAGTTTCGGTCGCGCAGTCGATCGACAAATTCCTGTAGCGGCGCCGGCACCGAGGCTTGCTTCCGAAGGTCAAGCAGCTTGTCTATGTTGCCAAGGAGCTCTTCGTAGAGCTGCGACGCGTCTGCCTTGTCGTTATTCCATCCGTGAGACAGGATGAGGAGATCGGTGACCGGCCCCAGACCGGCCAGGACCGCGTCAACCTGCGATTGCTCGAAGATATCGCCGTCCTTGGTAAATTCGACGTCAAAGTGTGGGGTAGCCATCGTGTGACCCTCCTTTATCAAACTGATTGGATTGCGCGGATGAGGTCGATGACGCCGTGCCCCTCGAAGTAGCGTTCACGGCCTAGTGGGCTCGCCGTCGAAAGAAAAATGCGCTTTACGTCGAGCGGTTTGCCTATGAATTCGCGGCGAATTGACAAGAACGCGGCGATGACACCCGACACGTGGGGTGCCGCCATGCTGGTGCCGCTGTCCTCCATGTAATAAGCGCTACCGTCGTTGTCCGCGAGACCCGTGGAGTCAATCGCCTTTTTCAGGCGTTTGCCCGCACCGCAGGAGGTGATGCGCTCGCCGGGCGCGACGAGATCGGGTTTGATTCTGCCATCGCCAGTCGGGCCCTTCGACGAGAAGTACGATACGCCGTATGTGTAAGGCGCGTCGCGATGGGTAGCCCCGACGGTGATAGCGAGCTCAGCGTTCCCCGGATCGTTGATAGTGTTGGACAGTCCGACTTTGGTCGCCCTGGCAGAGGCGGCCACCGTCCCGAACCCGGTGTTTCCCGCCGCGGCCACGACGACGACTCCGGATTGAACGAGACGATTCACTTCCGCGCAGATGGGACTTTGCCCGCAGGCGAACATCTCAGGATCGAACTCGTAGCCGATGCTGAGGTTCACGCCGTGGACCCGCAGAAGCTTCGGGTTGTCGTTTAGTCTTTCACGCACGTAGTTGAGAGCGCGGATTACGTCGCTCGAGCGCCCCTCGCCGTTCCCGTCCAGCACGCGGAGGCTGATCAATCGACAGTTTGGCGCCATTCCCCGAATCTGCTCAGCGCGGAGGGTTCCAGTTTGCCTGAATTGACCTCGCTGCAGCTCGCCCTTGGTCGTGACCTCCTCGACACGTTCTAGTAGCCGAATTGTGCTTCCCGATTTGCCCGTACCGGCGATGATGCCGGCGACGTGTGTGCCATGCCCGAAATCATCGGCCAGCGCGAGCCTGCGATGCTCCTCGATGAGCGCTTTGCGCTTCTGACGGAAATCGTCACGTTCTTGCTCCGAAGCATTCGCACTTGGGCGCTCCAGACCGTCTGGATCTACTGGTGCCGGCGCCAGAATCGGGATTCCAGCGAATGTCGACTCGCTGTCGACGAAGCAACGGTGAAGATCCCGCACCTCCGGAGACACGAGGGCATGCCCGCTCTCAACGTCGAAGTGCTGATGGTTTCCGTCGATTCCAGAATCGATGACGGCCCAAACAATGCCCACGCCCGCCGCACCAAACGACCTGTATGCGGCGTCCGCTTTCACCGTCGCGACAGACCGGTAAATCTGGCTCTGGACCGGAAAGTCCGGCCAGAGCTTGTAGATCGCGCGATACCGCATCGAATCAATCGCTAGTCCTGACGTCGGTGATCCCGGTGAGTTGCTCGCATTCTGCGCTTCCTTTGCCGCCCATTCTCCATCTGCGACGAGCAGCCTCTGCCATTCGTCCACCGTGAGCATGCACCGCGCATAAGTCTTGGAGATGTAGTCAGGTCGCGGCGGCGCCGGTGCGCCGTCATTGAGCGCGGCCAGGCGCGCCTCAAGAGCAGCAATCGCTCCGGACAGACCCTCGATGTGTTGAAGATTGAATTCGATAACGTAGGGCCCACGATCTCCATCGTGCCTCCCGAGCTTCCACTCGCGCCGCTTCTTGGGATCGTACAATTCTGGTGGGGCGAACCGTCGCGCGAAGTTGTCGGCGACTGGCCGCCCAGGCAGATCGTCTGGCATGCGCCACCTCGGCGAAGAAAGATGATAAGGAAGCAATCCCCGTTTTTTCCACCGGTTCTCTGGAGATCAACTTCCGCTTATTACGGAAAGCATTCGACTTGCTCTTGTCGGAAATAACTTTCGCAATGCGATTGGTTTAAATTGATCTTAAGCTCGCTCTGATTGTGCTTGCAAGTGATCTGATTGGGCAGCGCCCGCTCGATCGCGCGTGCCCTAACACACAAAAAACGAAAACTTGCGGATTGACACCGTGCAACCCGGCAATAAACTATACAATTATTGCGGGCAGACGCGCCAGAAGACGTGGGGGTCTGCATGGCTGGCAAGCAGATTGGTCTAGATATTATAACCTGTCGATATAGCACTCACCTACGATCTCGATCCATAGCTATCTCGGACTCACGCTCACCAACCGAAAGGAAGAACTTGAGACCACAAGAGTCAATGTTGACCTCGTCAAGGTTTACTTTCGATTTGATCATTAGGGGTGCCTGGATTAGATCTGCGGCTTAAATCACCGCAAACGAATAAGCTTTAGTTCTTCGTTGGCCTAGCCCGACGGCTCCATGCATTGTCAGCTTTAAACCCTCGCAGCCCCCCACTCGAGGTGTTTGCCCATTTTGTTCGCTCAAGGGAGCACTAGCGCTTAGCAATTCTAAGAGAAAAGGCCTACTTTTCGGCCGTGGGTACGCCGGTGGTGGTGGTTCAGGCCTTGCAACCGATGGCGAATGTGTTTTCAATTGTTCCGCTCAGTATCGGGGGAGTAGCTCAGTTGGTAGAGCGTCAGCGTGAACAGCTGGAGGTCATTGGTTCGAGTCCGGTCTCTCCCACCAGCCCTAGGACAACGCGAGCGCATGGAATGTGACGGCTGGACTGCAACGGAAATGCATTGGCTCGAGTTTCTCGAAGAAGTTCGCGCAGCTCGTGCCATTGTCAAAACTACGTACGCTGGGGCTTGGTTTCGGGGCCAAGAGCACGATTGGAACCTTTCACCGTCCATTCTGCGATATCTCGCGAAGCTGGATCATCAAACTGCAAAACTGCAGAAGGACATTTCCATTTGCGAATACGAACTTCAGAAGGCCCGCGCATTTCTAAAGAGAACGGGTGCAAGCGAAGACGATGAAGTCGCCCTTCGATTTGTAGAGGAGATTAAAAGTCTTCGCACCGACCTCAAGCGGCTGGGTCAATTTATTCCTAAAGACAATCGCATTCCGGGTGAAGGGCGAGCATTTGTTGAGTTCCGTTATCGGTCGGGCTCACATCACAAATCTTCATGGCAAACGCTAGCCGAAATGCAGCATTATGGTGTGCCAACGCGTCTTTTAGATTGGACTGAGTCTTTCATACACGCGCTCGCATTTGCGTTAAGGAACTATGCTATAAAGCTTGCACAGAAATGGAAAAAAGATCGGTACAGCAAGACCCCGCCACAGCGACTGCAATGGCATGAAGTAATCGTGAAACATGAATTGGCAGACAAAACAGTTGTCGACGAAATGCCTACCATTTGGATCCTCAATCCTTATCGGCTGGCCGAAAAAGCCAAAGGTGCCAATGTTCTTTGGGACCTCACACTAGATCCACGCGATGATTACTACAAATTGTACGTTGGCGATGATCCGGACCTTTCTCGCCGATTTGACCTGCCAGTCCCAATCCTTTCCCCCTGGGAAGATCAGCGTGTGGCGGCCCAGCGAGGTGTATTTACTTGCCACGGCAATGACCTCCGCTCCCTGAATGAGCAGGTGGGCAAAAAAGTTGTGATCGCGGTACATCTCCGGCCTGAGGCCGCAATTCACGGCGTCCGGTTTCTCTCCGAAATAGGCGCATTGGACAGGTTTGCGATGTTTCGCGACAGAGATAGCTTGGGGCGCAAGACGCGCGATGAATTCCTCTCCAGGGATGAGCACGAATAGAGTGCTCCTTTTTGCGGTAGTCGGAATAGCGCGCGACGGTCTACTCGCCTCTCACTTATTGACCGGGATGAAGCCTATGTCTGCTACTGGCCCTAACTTACGGGTAAGATCAGCCGATATTGAACCCGCCAATTAGTTCGCCAAGAGGTCTTGCCTTGACGCTTGTGAGGCCGCTCGTGTCACAATGTCGTTTCAATGCAGCAGCATCAGTTGCAGTCGCGATGTCGCGATAGCACGAACGGCGTTACCCTCAGTACCTCTTCGAGCTCGAACGGTTCGCCGAAGTCTTCATCGGCAAAGTTCTTCCCTACGAAGCGTTTGTCGCTGGGGTAATTAGGCGTGCCCCGGCCAGCGTTGCGTTCAATCCGCGGCTGATAAAGGTTTTCGGCCTAGCTTTAAAGTACGTGTGCGAAAACTCATTCGCTGGATCAGATTTGGTCAACCCAAAATTTCAACACGCGTCAATCGAAGGGACGATGTTTAAATTCATCCTGTATGTCCTCGGAGCATATTGGCAGCGCTTCAGGTTTAGATTCCGAAATCAAATGTTACGGAAGAAGTCGGCCAGTGGCCGGCCTAGAAATGCATGCCTGCCACGACCGATGTCCACTTTTCATTAGAGATGGGAATCGCATCGATCATGTCCTCCACGTCAGCTAAGACCAAGAGCAGAAATCAGAAGCGAAGCGAACGTCGAGTGCGTAGCACGGCCGTCTTTGCGCTTCCCTCGATCCCAGGATATATGCGGGAGTACGTGATGCCCATCAATTCTAGATCAGCTAGTGCGCGCTGAACCTCCGCTGCAGAGATGCGGATTTGTCGCAGAGCGCGAAATGCGGTTTCTTCATCGAAGTGAGAGAGGTACTCCTCTAAGCTATCATACGGTGCCTTAAGGAGTGTGAACCATCCTAGCTGGTTTCGAACTCTTTCGTTGCCGTAAGAAGGTACGTTAAATACCTCAACTCCAGAATCCGGGTTCCAGACGTCTGTGACACGTGTGTCTAGACACCAGACAGCGACCTGATCCTCTTTTGGCGGATCATGTTCTTTGACGCCGGCGAATGCGAAAAAAGCGGCGACATAGGGACTAACCGTCCAATCGAGAAGGCGTGTCGGAACACCATAGTGCTGAGCCAAGGCGAGCCGTCTTGGCTCATCCTTCCAAATATCACGTTCAATGGTAAGCCCTTCTGACTCGTGCTCGAATGCTTTGATCAAGCTCTCAGACACTTTTCGCTTGTCCGACTTTGGCCCGGGGAACCAGCGATCAAAGGAAGATATAAGTGGCCAATCTGACGAGCCATGCCCTCTAAAAAGAAATGGGCCCCGCTCGAACGGCTTGTGATCGTAAAGGGTCTGAAGCACCCCCGATTTGAAGTTTTGCCAGCTTTCACTTTGAACCACGGAGTAACTGGCCGCTGAATTGGAGTCCGTTCTTGCATTAGGCATGGAGCTCTCCCAAAGAAGTGTGAACAGAAACTGCCATTCTCCGCTCGTTTTAATTCTTAAGTATCAACTTCATCAAGGCTCACTAGGGTCACTAGCGGACTTTTTCAACCACGGACGGCATGGTCCGCTTCGTCTTTCGGAGCGGACGTATAGCCAGCATGATGGAAGCTGCCGACCAAGGGACGCGGCCGACGCCAGTCCGGATTCGCCGATTAGATGTTACGGAAGAAGTGAGCCAATGGCCGATCAGAACCGCGGGGTGGAGGCACAAAGTAGGCGTCGTTTCGACACGACATTGATCGGCGTCTAGTCACTGGGCATCGCGTACAATCGATTGATCACTTCGGCACATCCCAACAATACGGTGAGCGACATTTCCGGCTTATGGACTTCTAACGTACCGTGAGCAAGAGCGTTACGCATAGCAAGCAACGCATCAAATCGATCGGTCGCACTCGCCTTAGGCGGCAGCATCCCGATTTGCCGGGCCAATCGCAAGAGACTGCCCAAGCTAGAAATTTTCTCAGTAGGCCCACGCAATCTGAGTTTGAGCGCCAGCTCCAACGCTCCAAATGCCTGAAGCTCGCTAACCACCAATAGCTCGTAGCAAAACCAGGCGTAGAGAAACACGTTGCGGGCACGATCAAACGACGTCCTGACTTCGAGGGGAGCGACTGGATTTATCGAGACACTGTCAACCCGGCGATAATGATCCGCAATCGTTATTGGGCTTTCTCCTGAAGCGTTGAGGTTGTGCAGCAGCGCGAAGCGTTTGTCGGGCACGAGAATTTCCTCTTCTAGCTTAAACATGCGCTTCCCCTTACAGGTGCCTGGTCGACACGCTCTTCGATCCAATTAGTATAGAAGTGCTGCTTCCCGGATTCCACATTAACGCGCGATGGTCGATCCTATGATGTCGGAAGAAGTCAATCTGGCCACGATGGCCGAAACGCTCGCGAGGTCGGGGATTACCGAGTGCTCCGCAGGCTGGTACCGCGCACCGAATTTATTTCGTCGGACGGTCAATCAACCAGGACCGGCATCATACTGGACGTCGAAACAACCGGCCTTGATACGGCCAAAGATGAAATTGTCGAACTCGGGATGGTAAAATTCACGTACCTACCGGATGACCGTATTGCCCGAATTACGGGCGTCTTTTCATCGTTCAACGAGCCACAGAATCCAATACCCGCTGAGATCACCGACCTCACAGGCATCACAGACGAGATGGTCCTCGGGCATCGGATTGATCCCGATTCCGTGACCGCATTTGCCGCAGACGCCGTAATTGTCATTGCTCACAACGCAAGTTTCGACCGCAAATTTGCCGAACGCTATTGGCCTTTATTCGAGCAAAAACCGTGGGCCTGTTCGGCGACCGAGGTGGAATGGCGCAAACACGGATTTGATGGATCGCGGCTGGGATACTTGCTGGCCGGCGTCGGCCTGTTTCATCAGGCACATCGAGCGATTGACGATTGCCGCGCCCTCATCGAAATCCTGGCTACTGATCTGCCTAAGACATATCGATCCGGCCTCTCCGCTCTTTTGAAACGCGCTCGGCGCAAAACCATGCGCATCTGGGCTGAACAGTCGCCTTTCGAACTAAAGGACGAATTGAAAAGGCGGGGTTATCGCTGGAGCGACGGGGCCGACGGCCGCGCAAGGTCATGGTATATCGATGTCGACGAGGCGAATGCGGCAGCCGAAACCGAATTCTTGAGAACGACAATCTATATGAGAGACGTAGAGCCTCGCATTCAGTCAATGAATGCGATCAACCGGTTTTCAGATCGCGCCTAATTCCTCATCGAATTCGTCTGCTATCAAATCAAGAAGTGGAAGTTGGTCGGGCGGCGGTGCCGATATCCGGCTACGGCTTGCAGGTGTAAAGCCGAACTCGGATGCAATGCGTATCATCAGCTCTGCCTGCCTGTTTGCGATTGCCAGGTAAGGTGATTGTATCGGATAGCCCGTTGGCGATTTCACTATCGTCCCGTATTTTTGGATCTGCTCTAGAGCTTCCGTCCAAAATCCATAAGCAGCGCAATAGGTGGCCAACGCGCCTCGGTCCAGGTTCGTGACCAGATTAAGCTTAGACAGTTCTGCGCTTAGGCGCTCCCATTCCCGCCTGCCGGCCGGGCTGAGCTCAGGCGGGCATTCGGGCAGCGCGGGCTCCGGCCGCGGCTCGTGCGCGTTCAGAGGGCGTTTGCCGGGGTTGCCGGTTAACGCCTTGATCCTGGATGGTTTGGGCCGGCGACCGCGCATTAGGACGCCTCCTCGACCGAATGGGCATTCGGCAAAAGCGCCTCGAACAACACGCCATCGTTCGCGCGCTTCGCTTTCTGCCCGGTGAAAGCCTGCCAACGCCGGATAGCGACGTCGACAAAGAGAGGGTCAATCTCGATGCCGAAGCAGACCCGCCCGCTGGACTGCGCAGCGATCAATGTGGTGCCGCTGCCAAGAAACGGCTCGTAAATCGCTTGCCCGGAGCTTGAATTGTTCAGCATCGGCCTGCGCATGCACTCGACCGGTTTCTGAGTCGCATGCTTGGTTTCGACGTCCTGCCTGCCGGTCGGAATGGTCCAAAGCGTCGTTTGCTTGCGGTCACCGACCCAATGCCCCTTTTTTCGGACAGCGTACCAGCAGGGCTCGTGCTGCCAGTGGTAGTCGCCCTGGCTCATCACCAGGCGCTCCTTGGCCCAGATGATCTGCGCCCGAATCGTAAAACGGCTCTTGGCCAGGCTATCGGCAACAATGCTGGAGCGGAGCGCCCCATGCCAGACATAGGCAATCTCGCCCGGGTACAGATTCCAGGTCGGAGTCCAATCCGCGATCTCGTCGTTCTTGATTTTTCCCGTTCGAGCGGATTTATTGACGCCGCGGCGATGCCGCCACTTCGGATCATATTCGACACCGTATGGTGGATCGGTGACCATCAGCTGCGGCACAATTCCAGCAAAAAGAGACTGCACCAGGCCAGAATCCCGGCTGTCACCACAGGCGATGCGATGGGGCCCGAGCTGCCAGATGTCCCCCGGCTGCGATACGGCGACCTCGGCTACTTCGGGAACCTCATCCTCGTCGGTGAGGCCGGCCTCGACCCGCGAAAGCGCAGCCGACAATTCCTTGGTCGTAAAACCCAGCATCGACAGATCAGCGCCGATTGCGGAAAGATCGGCCAACTCCAAGCTCAGCATTTCGGCATCCCAACCTGCATTCAGTGCGATCCTGTTGTCGGCAAGGACTAGTTGGCGACGTTGTGCGTCGGACAATCCTCGAAGAACAATGACCGGCGCTTCGGTCAATCCCAGTTTGCGAGCTGCCGCGAGCCGGCCGTGCCCGGCAATGATGTCCGCCCCCTCGCCGACAAGGATGGGATTAGAGAAGCCAAAAGCGCGAATGCTGCCGGCGATCTCGGCGACCTGACCGGCGCTATGGGTACGCGCGTTTCGGGCGTATGGGATCAATCGATCCAGCGGCCAATATTCGATCTGCAATCGATGTGCGGCTTGCTTAGTTGTTGCGCTGCTTGGATCAGTCATTTCGCTCTCTTTTCTGTTCAGCTCCGTCATTGATGACACCCCCTCCCCCTCCGGAATTTCGCGACATTTTTTTCGAACGTACCCTCGTTGATTTGACTCACTTTTTCGGTTCGCTCTTTCGATACGCATTCCGCGCATCAGCCTTAAAAAAAAATAATTCAGGAATTTTGCGTAAAAAAATGGGTGCCTAGCCACCGGTCTCCGTCCCGACCCCTCCAAACTTTTGGCGCCCCCCTCCCCACCCACTGTTTAGGCTCCGTGTTTAAGCTTGGTCTTTACTGGTGTTTAGGCCCTGAAAATCCGATGACACTGCCGACCCCTCGCGGTCCGAATTCCCCGCATGCACCACATCGCCAGAAGGAACCATGCTTTCATCGGACGGAGAATTTCGGGGATCAACTGTCAGCGGCACGCGGCGATCGAGCTCCATCAGCAGGAAGCTGATGCCGCTTCCAGACTTTCTAAGCTCGGCGTCCGTTGTCGCATTGTGCAAGTCCACATCGATCGCGTCGACCAGCAGGCCGAAGACATGAGGCGCAGCCACAAATTCCTTGGTGAACTGTTCATTCCAACGCCGCTCAGCGGCATCGCGGGCGGCAACTTCTGAACGCGTCGATTTCACGTGAAACCGCTGCTGTGCGATCGGGTACGCACGTTCCCTTTTAACTTCGTTGGTGAGCCCTTCGGATGCCGCAGGCTTGCTCGATGTTCGCGTCTGCGTACTCGATACTTCTACAGCCAAGGTTTTCTTCAATGAATTATTAGTACAGGTTTGGGTGACGTCGGTGGACTGCACCCCGTCAGTGAGACACGCTAATTTCTGTGACAGGTTGTCCCTGAGGATGACCGATGACGGACAAAATGGCGATCAGAACGTTTCCGACGGCGTTCAAATTGAAGGCGATCAAGCGGGTTGAGCGAGGCGAAGGCGTACTGCCCGTGGCCCGCAAGCTTGGGATATCGCGCAAGCTACTGCATGACTGGATCAAGGCGTGGAAGACCGATGGGCCTGCGGGATTGAACCGCAAGCGCGGCCCCAAACCTGGGCCCCGCAAGTTACGGCCGCTGGCCGAACCGGCACCAAAGGGCGGCAGCCGCGAACTGGCCCAGGCACGCGCGAAGATCGCCGAACTTGAACGCAAGATCGGACAACAGGCGCTCGATATCGATTTTTTTCACAAAGCCTTGCGCGCCTTGGACGTGGCGGATCGGCAAGGCTCAATCGCGCGCGCCTCACGGAAGTCATCGAAGCCATGACCGGATTTGACGCCGGCAAGGTCGACGTTCAACATCTCTGCAAGCTCGCGGGCGTTTCCCGCGCGAGCTATTATCGCCGTTTTGATGCCCGTGCCCCGCGCGAGGCCGACATCGAGCTTACAGGCCACATCCAGTCGCTCAGCCTGCGTTACAAATTCTATGGCTACCGGCGCATCA
>LNFM01006777.1_pt1 | contig 18562 bp, 16 predicted proteins | sample 596031 | NCBI WGS metagenome assembly LNFM01 (sample SAMN04254537, study PRJNA301005) | activated carbon metagenome | isolation source: dual media filters at the Ann Arbor, Michigan drinking water treatment plant | place: USA: Ann Arbor | reverse complement strand
GGCTGGCCGACGTGCTGGCCCGCATCGCCGAGCATCCAGCCTCGAGGCTCAACGAACTGCTGCCGTGGAACTGGCGCCCTACAGGTGCGGTGGTCAGCCAAGCCGCTATGAAACCGACGGCACCTGCGGCGCTCACCGCAGGCTTACGGCGCATCGGCAGCCGCCCTTTTTCCAAACCAACCGTTCGCGCAGTCGAGCACAACCAAGGAGACCACCATGTCCGCAGAGCAATTCGCCGAAATCGTCCGCCGCGGCTATCACGGCTTCAACACCGCCGACATCGACCTGCTAACGCAGGTGTTCGACGCCGACGCCACGTGGGAAACGCCCGGCAAGTCGCCGATCGCCGGCCTGCGCAAGGGCCGCGACAACGTCTTTGCCCACTTCGGTGGCACCTACGGCAAGGACACCGACGGCACGTTCAAGGCCGAGCTGCAGTTCGTCTCCAGTCGTCAACCGGAAGTGCGAAGCGGAACATATTTGGTCAGCTCTTTAAGCTGTGAACGGAAGTCGTACGAGCGAGGTCACGATCGAACTCGGCGATTGCAGCGTCTATCGCTCCTACGGCGATGTCCCGTTCCCGCCGATCCAAGAAGAGCGTCCTCGGTGCTGCGGAGAGAAACGGGACCTGCATGTGACAGGGCGCCCTGTTCGGGCAGCGGACAGTCGCTAAGCGCGATCAGACTTTCTTATCCCGTAACGGTGCCCTCAGTGGCCGTTAGCTGGCACCAGCGGCCACAGCGTGTGCGCCCGCTGCGCCAATTGTTATCCCGGTTTTCGGGCGAGAAACGCGTATCCGTAAACTTCGAAGCGGCGCGCGTTCTTTTCCCCACCCGCACCTGCAAAGGTATCGACCGGTGGACCTATAACGACATCCACAAAGCCCATATCGGTCATCATCCGGCGCCAGCCTTCACACGGAAGGCCACCAGCAATTCAAGCTGTCCATAAGTCGACGTTGCGCGTGGCGGCCTCCGGCACTGGCTGACCATTGGCGATGTCCGCGAATTGTACATGGCCGCCGGGCCGTAGCACCCTCCAGATCTGCTGGAAGGCCGCCTTTTTATCGGCGCAGAGGTTGATCACGCCGTTGCTGATGACAACGTCGGCCCAGTTGTCATCGACTGGAAGCGCCTCGAGCAACCCTTCGCGAAACTCCACGTTGGTAAGGTGCATCGCCCGCGCCGAATTGCGAGACTTGTCCAGCATTTCTGCCGTCATGTCGACACCGATCACCAGGCCTTCCGAGCCGACCGCTCGTGCCGAGACGAAGCAGTCATACCCGGCACCGGAGCCGAGATCGACGACCTTCTCCCCTTGGCGCAGCGGCCGCAGCGAGAAGGGGTTGCCCACACCAGCAAACGATTCGATGGCGCTCTCGGGCATGCCGTCGATCACGTCGTCGGGATAGCCCAGTGCTATTGCAAGCCGCCGGCCGGTATGAAAGTGATACTTCGCGCCTGGGTCGAGGGCCACGTCGCGATACTTCTCTTTGATGCTCTCGCGCAGGTACCCTGCATCGACGCTCGTCGAGGACTGCTCATTGGACATAGGTGAACCTCCAAAAAACCACTCGCACCGCTTCACATCGAAATCACCGTCTCCAGATACGCGCTCGGCACAATCAAGGTATCCCTGCCGCCGCTGTTCATGCTTTCGAGCAGTTGGACGATGTCGGCCTCGAGGGCGGCCTGCTTCGAGGCATCAAGGGCTGCGAACGCACGGTTGGTCGGGCCATAATAGGTCCTGAAGATCTCTATCCAGTGTTGCGGCGACATGTAGCGAAACTTGAAGAACTGCTTCGTCGCTTTAACTTTGCCACCGGGGAAGAGCTGGGCCAAGCGTTCCTCGGTGCCCCATAGTGCAGGAGGGCTTACGCCTGCAGGCGGCGGTACGTGCTTTCCGATCGTCTTAAAGAGTTGGCCAATGAAACTGTCAGGTGTCCAGTTGGCGAGGCCAATGCGACCGCCCTTGCGAACCACGCGGGCCAGTTCTGCCGCCGCCTTCTCCTGATTGGGCGTGAACATCACACCAAAGGTGGAGAGCGCAACGTCGAATGACCCATCAGTAAACGGCAATGCCTCGGCATCAGCTTCCTGGAACGTGACGGAGAGGCGCTCGGCATCAGCACGCTCCTTGCCACGCTCAAGAAGCGTGCCAACATAATCCGTTGACGTAACGTGCGCGAAGCGACGGGCGGATGCAAGGGTCGCATTGCCGTTGCCGGCGGCGACATCCAGTACCTTCTCGCCAGGACGGATATCGATTGCCTCGCACAGAGTTTCGCCGACGATCTGCAACGTCGTGCCGATGACCGCGTAGTCTCCGGTTGCCCAGGTTGCCTGCTGGCGCTGCTTGATAGCGGCGAAATCGATGGTTGGAGATGGGATCTGCATGGTAGGGCACTCCACAGTTGATAAGTGAGGAACGGCCGACTTGGTCACATCGTACTGTTGCAAACAGACCACGCGCAGGCGTGATACTGCACTTCTGCAGCGTGAGGCATCACTTTGAAACCGTCTCGAGCATTTGCTGGAACAACGGCGTTACGTCGCTAACCGCTTTCTCCATTCGCTCGTGGGGAGCAAGAACCGACATGAACTTCGGGTTGAGCATGGAGACCGTGGTTTTCCCACCATCGACGTAAACAGCAAGATTTCCGCAGGGCATCATGGCGGCGACGTGCAGGCCGGCTGCGAAGATGTCGGCGGCGATGGCGGGGAAGCAGATTTTAACGGCAGTGACCTGTCCTCCTTTGATCTTGAACTCCGCCAAGTAGAGCCACTTGTTGTTCTCAGTGTACGCTTTGATGGCGCCAACCAGCTCTTCTGGGGACTTCTTGGAGGCTCGCACCCAGAACATGTCGCTTGGCGCGCCCGCATGTAGGGGAGTGATCAGGTTGACCGCGATGGTGACGGCGGCGACGAGCTTGAGAGCTATTTTGTGCATCGATCTTCTCCGAAACAGCTTCGATGCCTCAGTGTGCTCCGATGACGCCAAGTCGGCGTACATCCACGCGTAAGTTCTCCATCAATTCTCCGCAAAATCTGGCATGATACCGTCCGACCACGACGGCGGAGTTTCGCTAACGGCGCGCTCGCACCTTGGCGAAGGGCGCAGGCTGCGCTTTACTCTGCACAAGCAACATGAACGGCGTTGGTATGACCAAGCTGGTACTCGGTCTCCTCGGAGGTCTCTACGTCGGCGTGAAGGGTGAGGGTGAGCTGGCGCTCTCCCGCAAGAACCGGCTCGTGCTTGCCACCCTGGCTTTGGCCGGCTCCACGGGACTTGGCCGGGAAGCCGTCAGCCATCTGCTGTGGGGCTCGTCCGCCCAGGAGCAAGCCCAGGCGAGCTTGCGGCAGGCCCTGTCGTCGATCCGAAAATCGTTGGGCAATCTGGCGGACATCGTGGTCGCCGACGGCGAGAACTTGCGTCTCGACCGCACCGGGGCACAGATCGATGTTGAGACCTTCTCCGATCTTCTCAGCTCCGTGAGCGCAGCCGAACGGGAACAAGCCCTTTCGCTATACGTCGGTGACCTTCTGGTCGGCATCCCGCTCAAGGAAGGCGCTCTCGAGGAATGGATACAGCCGCTGAGAGAGCGGTTGCGGGCCAGAGCCATCGACACGCTTGTCGGGCTGCTCAAAGAGTCCGGGCCTGATGGGGCCATTCGACTGGCTGACCAGTTGCTCTCGCTGGACCCACTAAACGAGGTTGCACATCGCAAGTTGATGGCAGTCTATGCCGCGCAAGGAAGAACGAGCGAGGCCGTGAAGCAGTTTACGACGTGCAGGGACATGCTGGCGCGAGAGCTTGGCGTCCCGCCAAGCGCAGAAACATTGCGCATCTACGAGCAGTTGCGAGTGGCGGCCCCTGTCGAGTCGCCGCCGCAGACGGTGACGCGGTCTGCACCGGCTGAGACTGAAGCGCGAACCTTCTGGCACCAAAAACCGTCAGTCGTAATCCAGTCTTTCGAAACCTTGAGCGACGAACCCGATCACCGGTATATTTCGAGAGCCCTGACGACCGACATCCTGTCCGCCCTGTCACGTCACCGTTGGCTGTCGGTGAGTAGCGGGTCTTCGATGGCGGATACAGGACAATATGCGACCGTGACAGGCGGCAGACCTACGATCAATGCCGCTGATTACGTCGTGACAGGCGATGTACGGAGCAATGGCAGGAGATTGAGGATCTCAGTGCAGCTCGCGGATGGCAGAACGGGCGAGGGAATTTGGTCGGAAAGCTACAATTCCGATGCGGCCGATGTGATGGAAATCCAGGACAATGTCGTGCCCATGATCGCCGCGCGCCTTGAGCCCCAAGTCGGAGCGCGAGAGCGACAACGGGTGTTGTGGAGCATACCGAACAGCTTCGACGCCTGGGATTGCTATCATCGCGGGGTGGGCAATTCTTACCGGTTTACGGCTGAAGCAAATAAGGAAGCGCTGGCAAACTTCGAGGGCTGCATTTCCGTGGACCCGGCTTTTGCTGAAGCCCATGCGTGGTGGGCCTACGCGACCATCCTCTCCATGGTCTACTACGATGAGGAGCCAGCGAAGTCCAAACTCGACGAGGCTCTCGCTGCGGCGCAGAGGGCGGTCGAACTCGATGAGATGAGTGCATTCTGTCATTTCGCGCTGGCCCGCATTCATCTAGCCCGCCGGAGCTATGATCTCGCCTTCTGGAGTCTCGAGACCGCGATCGATTACAACCCCAACATGGCTACCGCCTATTGTGCGTTGGGTGATTCTCTCGCCTACCAGGGTCGGCTGGAGGAAGCTGTGATGCAATTCGACAAAGCGATCCATCTTAGCCCGCGAGACCCGATGCGATGGGCATACTCGGGCTATTGCGCACTGGCTCATATTTTCATGCAGGATTTCGACGCGGCAATCCGCTGGTCCGATGATGCCACCCGCTTCGCGCATTGCCCCTATTGGGCCTACTCTCACAAGGTTTCGGCGCTAGGGCACCTTGGTCGAACAGGCGACGCATCGCGCGCGGTCACAGAGTTACGACGGCGACGCCCGGACTTCTCAACCGAGTTTGCGCGGCGCAAGCTTTTCTTCCTGGAGCGAGCCGATCAGGTCGAACTCTACTTGTCGGGATTGCGGAAGGCTGGTTTACTGGAAAGCTGATTTGGGACTTCGCCGTCATCATGTGATTCGCGAGGCATCGAACGTACGATCGGAGGCCGAGCAATCATCCTCGAACTCACACCGCGTGAGTGCAACGTGAAATTGCGACCACCAGCTCAAGCTGATTGCGACCAGGCGTTCCGATTCATCGCGACCAGCCTGCGCACGGGTGTGACCGGCTTTACGCCTCCTTCCGCGTTCGGGTCTTCCTGCCAGTGCCGAGGCGCCCAGGCTATGTCCGGAGCTGGAAAATGCTGAAGTTGTTGGCACCACTTCCGTTTCCGGCAGCACTTGGCCCGAAGCAGAGACGGGGCAGACATCCGCTTCGGAACGCATCACGTTTAAGCTCGCGAAGTATAGATCGCCACCTCAATAGGGCTCGTCCAAATCGTCGACCGGCGAAGCGGCATCGGCCGGCGCCGCCCTTGCCGGTGTCGTCGGCTCCTGTAATCCGGCCTCACCAGCTGCCTGCGACGGCTGCATAACCGACGTCGATAGCCTCTGGCGGCTGGCGGTCCGCACCTCGTCGAACGCATCATCCGGCATGCGGTCCATGCTCTCGGCGGCGCCGAAGGGTACCGTGAGTGTCAGGGCCTGTGGCGTCACGTTGCGCACGAAGACAGCGAATTCGGTCGAGGTGCGGGATTTGGTCATCGCGCTCATGAATTCCGGCCGGGTACGCATCTCAGGCGCGATCACGCGGGCGTCGCGATCGGAGATACCGCCTGCGAGTTTGATCGACGTATTGGTCATCAGCGACGACGTCAGGTTGCCCGAGAGTTGGCCCAGGTACTGGTGCGCCATAACGAGGCCGAGATTGAACTTGCGCGCCTGGATCAGAAGGTTGTCGATGTTGTCGTCGAAGTACTCCGACGCCTCATCGATGATCAGGAAAGTTGGGCGCCGGTCAGCGCGGGGCAGGGTGGCGCGCTCGAACGCTGCCTTCAGCGTCAGGGCGATGATGTAGCGCCCAAAGATCGACGAAGCCTCCGACTTCAAGAAATCCTTGGCGGTGTTAACGAGGACGATGCCGCCCTTGTTGAGCGCGTCGAACAGGTCGAGGCGGTTTTCCGGCTGGGCAAACATACGCTCGAATGACGGGTTCTGCAGCACGCCGTAGAGCCGCCGCAGGATCTGCTCGCGCGTTGCCTTGTATGACGGCGCAAAGAAATGGTTCTCGAAGAATCCGCGGGCCGTCGGCGGCATGGCCGCGACCGCCGGCATATAAGGGGAGGCATCCTCTAACAGTTCGCGCAAAGTGTGGATGGTCGCGCCCGGGATCGACAGCATCAGCTGCGCCAGGAAGCGGAACACCATCGACTGCTTCTGGCTCAGCTCGGCGCCCAGCAGGCCGCCGAAGATGTAGTCGTAGATCTCGATGATGCCGGCGAGCACCTGCTCGCGGTCGCGCTGGTCGTAGTGCGCGAGCCGATCGGAGTGAACATCGAACAGGTTGAGCGACGGCGGGAACGTGACGTCGGAGGGATCGACGATGAGCAGGCGCTCGGCCAGCGAGCCGGAGCGCCTGGGGTTGAACAAATCCAGCTGCTTCAGGACGTTGATCATGTCGCCCTGGCTGTCGAGAATGACCATGGCCGGGACGTCGTCGGGATCACGCTGCAGATCCTGGACGATCAGATGCTGGAGGAGCTGCGTCTTGCCGTGTCCGGTGCCCGCCAGCACGTGCATGTGCTCGAAGCGCGTCTCCTCGGGCACCTCGATGGGGACGGCGGCCCCCAAGATGTCGCGGAACGGCGTGTCGGCGAGATAGATCTCAGGCAGCTGAGACAGCGGCTCCCGCGATTTCGTCGGAAGGATCAGCGGCTTCTTGGACGTGGCGCGATCTTCATCGCGGATGCCGCTGGCGGCGAAGAGGTTGTCGTTGATGGTTGCGATCAGCGGCTCGAACAACGCGTGTTGGTCATTTCTGTCCCGCGCAATGGCGATGAGCAGGTCCTCCAACGCCAGTGCTGGCTGGGTGAGGCTATCGATGACCGTGATCGAGAGATCGAACGCGCCGCGCCTGTCAGGATTGGTTCTGAACATGCGGTCCGGCAGGTGCTTGAACAGCGCCACCCACATGTCGACGAAGCGCTCCGACCACAGGTCGACGATGTCCGGCGCATAGAGTAGAAAGTGGCGCTTGCGCTCGAGATAGTTGCGCAGGGCGACGCCGTCCTCCAGGCTGAGCGGCACGTCCCAGTTGATGTTCGGAAAGCCGAAGAAGATCTCTTGCGACAACAGCTCGGCGGCGGTGCCGGCGACATGATCGATGAGGGCGTCGTTATCGAGCGGGGCGCCGGTACGCTGAAACACCTCGGCCGTCGCCAGGACAGCCGTCCGCCGCAGGCACTCCGCGGCGGCAAACGCCGAGCGCGCGTGCACGTCCTTCAGCTTGTCATAGAGCGCTCGAAGTTGGCGCAGCTCGGGCTCGCGACCTTCCCTGGATATCGAGATGGAATTCCAAAGGGCGTGGCTCTCGGATTCGCGCAGCAGGTCGCGGCACACCGCGTTCGATTCGGCGAACAGCTGGCGCAGCGTGGAGATTGCCATGGTTCGTATCCCGATGCTTTGCGACCTACAACTCGACGACCTCTTCGCCGCCGAACCAGGACGCCGTGCGCAAGATGTCGGCGAAGATCTCCGCGGCGGCGCGGATGTCCTTCTCGACCTGGAGCACTTCCAGGATGTCCCGGCATTTGACCGTCCGGCCCTTGGTCAGGTCATTGACGGTGATCTGCCATCGCGAACGCGTGAGCCATAGCCACAACACCCGCCAAACCACGATGAACATATTGAACGAGAGCTTGAGCTCGAGTGGCTTTTGATAGAGCGCGGTCTTGCCGAAGCGGTAATGGCTGACGGCGTTCTGGGCATCAGGCGACAGCTCGGCAATGAAGTGGACGTTGAATTGCACGCCGCCCGTGAAGGCAGAGGCCTGACTGCGCCGGATCTTCAATTGGATCTTGTCCATCCCCTTGCGCATCACCGGCTCGTTCGGTGACATCCGGGCGGTCTCGATGACGCGACGTTCGTCGGGAAGAGGCGGCGGCGCCATCTCGCGGGTATTGGTGAACTGGGAAAACCGGGCCTTCAGGAAATCGCGATCATCAGCGGCGCTGTCGGACATGGCAGGCTCTCAACTGTTGGCGCAAAGCAGCGCGCGGCGGACATCGGTTGGCATGTGACCCGTCAACGGGATTGCGGCCGTCGTCGGTTCGGTCGTCTGCTGCACAGAAACTGGGGGGCCGAGAGGCGATGGCTCGCGCTCAGCCGGCAGTGCCGACGCGCGATTGCGAACGACGTAGACGGTGCCGAAGCCGACGCCGGCAAGGGCGAGCAGGCCAAGCAGAGCAGGCACGAAAAGGTTGGTCGATCGACCATCGGCGACGTTGGCAAGATTGCCCTCGGCAAAGAGGTTGGCGAGCCGCTCGGTGAACGGGGCGAGCTCGCGGTCGCGTTGTTTGAGAAACGCCGTATCTGAAGCTTGGGCCTGTGCATGCGTTGCGGCCCGCGAGCACGCCGTGCGCTTGCCTTCAGCGCAGTCGATCCGAAGCCGTTCGTACTCACGGATCGCCGCTTGACGCTGTCTCTCTGCGGCTTGGCGTTGCTGTTCGGCATGCTGCAGGCGGTCGCGCTGACTTTCGAGTTGTCTTCGCTCGCTAATGGCGACTTGGCTGTTCGTGATGGCAGCCGTACAGGCAGCGATCGATCCTGAGTAGCAGTTGCTTTGGCTCTGCCGGAATTCGGCAAGGAGGGCCTGACGCTGTCGCTCCGCGGCTTGGCGTTCCTCGTCCGCCTGCTGCAGCCTTGCGCGCTGCCGCTCGAGATCTGGTATCGCGCCCTCATCGAGGCGACGTGCATCGATCGCGGCCGTGCAGGCGGCGATGGACCCCGAATAGCAGGAGCGTTGGTTTCGGCGGAAATCGGTCACCGCGTTTTGGTGTTGGTCCGCGATACGGTTCCAGTCCTGCAATCTGACGCGATCGGCGTCGCTCAGAGGGGGATAGGCAAGGGCCGCCTGACAGGCGGCCCGGTCCATGCTCTGGCAAGCCTGGAAATTTCGCACAAAGGTGTGATGGCCATCGGCCGCCTGGCGCATGCGCTCGATATCGGCGCGGCCCTGCGCGTTGAGACCCGGAAAGCGTGCGGCGCGATCGCATGCGGCGACATCACCTCTACCGCACGCCTCCCAAAGAGGTTGCAAGTCCCTAAGCTGTTTCTCACGCTGTTGGCGCTCGACCTGGCGGCCGATTTCCCCGAGGATCGTTGAGAAGAGCTGGCTCGGATCGGCAGCCAACGCCGGGAGAGGCGCTGATGCCAGCGAGCACATCAAGATTGCTGCCAGAAATCGCATCCTTGAATGCTATGTGCGCGAATCGATATCGTTCAATTCATGATCCGAACTTTCTCACAGGAAATTTCGTGTGCGTTGATCTTCACGTCCCGGTCTACCGCTCACGGGGAGCGGCGAAGAACGTGGAGATGTGCTGCTCGATGATCTGGCGCTTGCGTCCGAACCGAAGGCTGCTGTGAGCCTTGAGACGGGAGGCGCGGGCATGAAAAGGAAGTGGGGGAGGGAAGCAATCGATCGTGAGGGCTTCGGTCGGCATGCCCGCTTGTAGGATCGAAGCGCGGGCTGAGTGATTGGCGAGGCCATGCAAGGCTACCGGATTGGCGAGATCGAGCTGACGGGCCAGGACGGGGGCGTCCGCGGCACCGACGCGAAAGCACACGACAGACCCGGCATTGCCGAACACGGCATCGCGCAACGGGTCCGTAAGCTGGGCCAAATACTGATGCGCCAGCGTGAGTGTCAGGCCGTACTTGCGGGCCTCCGACAGGATGAGCCCGAAGCCGGTGGTCGCAAAGCTCTGGAACTCGTCGACATAGAGATGAAACGGGCGCCGATCGACCTCGGCCACGTCGCGTCGGGACAGGGCCGCCTGAGCAATGCCGTCACCAGGAGGGCACCCAGAAGGTGCGAGGGCCCTTCGCCGAGCGCGCCTTTGGAGAGGCTGGCGATCAGGACGCGGCTGTCATCCTTCATGAAGCGCAGATCGAACGCGGATTTGGGCTGCGAGATGATGTTGCGGATGGCCGGCGTCATCAGAACGCGACCGATCTTGTTGAGGACGGGGGCGATCGCTTCCTCGCGAAACCGTGGGGGATAGGCGGCAAACTCGTGGCCCCAGAACGCCGCCACGACAGGATCGGCAAGATGGCGCAGGCAGCGGGTCCGGAAGGCCTCGTCCTGCAGGAGGCGCGGCAGATAGAGGAGCGTCGCGCCGGGAACATCCATGAGCGTGCGAACGGCGTGCGCGAAAATGTGCTCCAGCCGCGGGCCCCAGCTGTCCGGCCAGATGGCGCGGAAGGCGGCCACGACGCCGTCGGTGACGAGAGGCCTGTGATCCTCGGGCAGGCGTGCCAGCAGATTGAAGCCGATCGGGTTCGCCAGATCGGCGGGATCGAACCAGACGAGATCATTCCCACGGCTGCGCGGAAGCAGGCCCACCGCGGCTTCGGCCAGATCGCCATGCGGATCGAGGAGGGCCAGCCCGCGACCGGTTGCGAGATCCTGCGCGATCAGATTGAGCAGCAGCGTCGATTTCCCGGTCCCCGTCTGGCCGACGATGTAGAGATGGCGGGCCCGTGCATCGGCCGTCAGGAAGATCGGCTCGCCAAGATGCGTACCGATGTAGAGGCGGTTCTTGATATCGAAAAGGGTCATGACCTGAGATGAGCCACGGCATTGCGGCCTCGCCAGGCAAACTCGCACGAGAGTGTCATGCGACAATCAGGCGATGACCGGCGCTGTTGCCGGCGCGAACTTTCGTGCCGTGCGCGGCCGGATCGGGCGAAATCTGAAGCGCTTGCCATCGCTTGTTTCGTTCATCCGTCCGGCCCGCTTACCGAGGCTCATGTCGGGCACCGATCGGGCACTCAATCTATTCTAGCAGATGGCGATGATCCACGCCGCAATGCCGGGCAGGGTCGCTCGCCGCACGTTCGAGCATGCCGCCCCGCGTCGGCGCAGAGCCGGCCGACTTCGATCGCAAGCCCGATCATGTCAACGGGAGCCCGTTCGACCGCAGGCATCCGAACAGCAGTTGCTATTGCTCAGTAGGGCAAGGCCGTCGCGCGACTTCTCAAGGACACGCGTGCATAACGGCCGCAATGGTCGGCGATTATCGGACGAGACGTCCTATAGAGACCCGCTTGCGAATGTCGGGCGGCAACGCCCGACGCGGGGCGGACAATTATCGTTGACTTACAGCGACTTGCATCGCTGTTGCACTGGCATTGGGCCTTCCAATCTGAATGGAAGCGCGATTGGTAGGGGTGAAGGAAGGGAGACGACGATCGGGATCGGCAGCTGGGCAGAGGAAGCCGACCTCGCCGGCCTATCTTATTCCCTGCCGGGATCATCAAATTCGAAAGACGGCTCGACATCCGAGAGCGGACGACGGAAGTGCCGCCGCAAGGGTGGGCATAGCCGCAGAGTTTCGGTCTGCCGGCGGAACTGAATGTGGCAGCTCGACGATGAAGGCTATATGTCAACGTCCCAATGCTCTGATTGTGCAGGCATCCTCTTAGCCCTAGATTGATTGAAAATGCTGGAGACAGAGCATGGAAATTCAGGCCTTTGGCTATCTTGGCGTCAGTTCGTCGAACCTCGACGACTGGACCACATTCGCCACCACCAACATCGGCATGCAGCCAGTGGACCGCGCAAGCTCAATGCGGGCGTTCCGCATGGACGATCGCAAGCAGCGCCTGTTCATCGACCGGGCCATTGACCCGGGCACACAGGTCTTTGGCTGGGAGGTTGCCGACGCCGCTGCGCTCGACCGATTGGCAGCGCGCCTCGAACAAGCCGGCACTGCTGTGCGACGCGAGCCTACCGCACTTGCCGACCAGCGATGCGTTTCGGCCCTGATTTCTTTCTTGGACCCGGCCGGCAATCGCCTTGAAGCCTTTTACGGTGCGCAGATCGCCGACGCGCCTTTCAAGCCCGGCCGCGACATCTCGGGTTTCCGAACCGGACCACAAGGCATGGGCCACGCGCTCCTAACGTTTCCTGACGTCAGTGCCGCGCTGGCCTTCTACAAGGACCTACTCGGCTTCCGCATCAGCGACTTCATGATTGCCCCGGTGACAGCCTACTTCATGCACGTCAACAGCCGACATCACAGCATTGCTCTCGTCGGTGCGCCAGTTCGGAGCATGCATCACTTGATGGTCGAGTATTACCAGCTCGATGACGTGGGGCAGGGGTACGACATGCTGCACGCCACGCCGGAGAAGATCGTCGCGACGCTCGGACGTCACCCCAACGACCTCATGACGTCCTACTACATGCGCACCCCGTCCGAAATCTATGTCGAGTGTGGATGGGGTGGCAAAGAAGTGGACGATGCGACAGCGCCCATCGAAATGACGAGTGTCGGCAGTTTCTGGGGACATAAGGGCCTGTTTGAGGACATCGGTGCTCCACCCTCGGCCGAGCCCGACCTCGTTACGCACCGCGCTCCTGTCCAGGTCATGGACGGCAATTACGAGCGCATGTCGGGCATTTGCCCCTGGTGGGATCGGACACGCGGGCCTCGCTAGAGCGGGTGCTGTCGAAGTTCGATCTATTGCCTCAGCTGTGTCTGCAAGAAGCCCGCGAAACCGGAGGGCGGGACGAGGCCGGAGTAACGACGGCCGCGCAGAAATTCCAGACATCAGCTTGACTAACGTCTTTTGAGCATCCGCGCGGCCCATGACGGCAGCAGAAGCGCCGTAAGCAGAACTTTATGATACACCCTATTGCTCGTCGCACGGGGAACGCGATCGATATTCTAGCAGTGGTTACATGAGCGAGCTATCTGCCAGCATCCGGCTTCGGCCGACGCGAATCGGGTTTCTGGTGAGACCCAACGATATGACGTCGGTCCGCAAGATCATGCGGCTGTGTGCCTGCCTATGGGGTGGAACATTCAATCCGATCATCCCGGTGTTCAGGAAGCCGCCGGCCGAATGGAGGCCGCAGAAATTCGAGCGACTGAAAGGTCTCGAAGTCGCGAAAGGCTATGTCCGGTTCTTCGAGCCGGACGTGTACGTTGAGGCCGAGATTGGCCTCCTCGATGAAGCCGGACTCGGGGCTCTGCGAGAGAAGCATACGTTCAAGCCGGTGTTTCTGCCGCTCGCGGAACTCCTTGCCGCGCGGGATCACAAGGACTGGGCGGAGTTCTGCGTCGGTCTCGGGATCAATGACGTTCTGGGGCATCTCTACAAGACTGAGCGCCGGTTCAGTCTTCGGGATCCAGCCGAGGCCGTTTTGGTCAAGCCCGGTCGGTCGGGTGGAGCGGCGGAAGCCATGTTCGGAGTGTATCCGGCGCAGAAGGACGCCAGCTATTTCGGGGAGAATTATAAAGGGGTGTTCCATCCGAAGGCGGCGACCCTGGGGGCCGCGGCCTGGCTCGACGTATTCCAGAAGGGCGCTGTCACCCCCCTGCGTGTGACGCGTCACGGCCTCGATTTCCAGAGGTACTGGTACCACGATCTTGTGATCTTCGTGTTTGATGCCTCTCGGGCGACCGATCTCATCGATCTGTGGAACATGAGGCTGGAGCCGCATCCGGTGCTGCCCGTTCCAGTCGAGTGGTTCGACGATCTTGCCGAGCACCTCGCAGGCGAAATCCGTAACGCGCACCGGCCGATCCGCGGCAATCCTTCGGGTCTCATGCACCACGCGACGGTCGAGTTCGGGCGCTCGGTCGGCAAGGCGCGAGCGGAGAAGATTACGGCGGACCCTGCGGCTCGTGTGCCGAAGGGAGCATTCGGCGCCAAGCACTGGCGCAACCGCGTCTGGGACGCGCCTCAAGACGACCGGATACATCGCGACGGGCCGCTTGCGATCACGGCGCGTGAGGTGAGCACGAAGCTGGTGGTGACCGACGAGAGCGGAACCGCGCGCTCCAGCTTCGAGACACTCGCCCCTGATTTTGCCGAGCGCTACGGCGGCCATCATATGCGGTGGGTGAACGCGGTTCGCGTCGGCGCGTTCGGATTCAAGCCGGTCGCGACGGTGCTGCCGTTCAACACGTTCGATCGCAGCTGGCCAAGGTTGGGGATGGGGACAGAGCCCATTGCGATCGGCCGCGAAGGCTGGATATTCGGCCAAAGGTACAAGGGATCGAGCGAGAGCATCTCGTTCATGAGCAAAGAGGAAGCGATCGCCGGCGCGCTCAAGCTTTTCGGCATCGATGCTCGTCTCTCCGACCCCGGCCACGTAGCGCGGCAGATGCTGGATCGTCTGGAAGGGCTCTGGGGCGTGGGCATGCTGGCTTATCCGGGAGTCGTCAGGATGCTCAACGACATGGCCGGCTCCGTCCGCCGCAAGTCGAACGAGACGGACAGTATCGAGGAGACCTTCGAGCGCAAGAGCGCCAGCGTGAAGCAGTGGCACGACTTGCTCGCCCGGGAGGCAGGGAAGCGGTTGTGCGGCCCGAAACTCGACGAATACACGGGGCGCGGAGTGATCCGGCTGGGGCTCGAGACAGTGTGTCCGCACTGCCAGGGGGGCAACTGGCACGGCCTCGATACCGTCGACTATCGCGTGCCGTGCGAGCGGTGTCTCAACGTCTATGAGTTCCCTCAGGCAGAGATCAGACGCAACAACGAGAACTGGCGGTACCGCGTCATCGGACCGTTCTCGGTCGCCGACTTTGCCCGCGGCTCCTACAGTGCGCTGCTGACCCTGCGGGTGCTCGAGAGGTTCGGGGGATCGCACGGCGAGCTGACGTTCTCGACAGCCATGGACCTCGCGTTTGACGGCGGGAAATGCGAGGCGGACTTCATCGCGTTCAGACGCGCCGACAAGCTGGATCGCATCGAGGAGCCGGAGCTTGTGATCGGCGAGACGAAGTCATTCGGCAAGGGCGACCTCATCAAGCCGAAGGATCTCTCGAAGCTCAAGCGGATCGCGGCCAAGCTGCCTGGAGCCGTTATCGTCATCTCAGTGATGCGCGAGACCTTCACGGCGTCCGAGAAGCGGATACTCAAGAGCTTCATCGAGTGGACGCGGCGGTCGGGCGACCGTTCGCGACCGCGCAATCCGGTCGTGCTGCTGACGGGGCACGAGCTGTTTGTGGACCATCTCGCGCGCATCAAATGGAAGGAGCTGGGGCCACCAGCACACGCGGAACCTGTTCAACTTGGCACAAGCCACGCAGGCAATCCATCTGGGGGCTGCCGCCATTCTTTGAAGGTTGGGCGGCAAGGGTAAAGAAGCGTCGAACTGCCAAAGTTCGGCGTGAGACGGCCGCGCCGCATCGAAACGAGATCGTCGCACTACCCTGTGTCCGGACATGGCCGATCCGCTAACCGCGTCGCCGATCAAGCCCCCAGGGGACGGCAGCTATTGGGATGACGCGATCTTGTCCGACGATCGCTCAACCGGGATGATCGCTTCCTCGGGATCGGAAGAAGGTCGGCTGACTGAACCGAGGCCACCTCGCCGGCGTGGTCATCGCTGACCGTGGCGAGCCGCCCAAGCTCCCCGAAACTGGAACCTTTTTGGAACCTTTTTGCGGTGGATTGGGGCGATTAAGATGGCGAATTTCAGCTAACCATCTGATTTTTTTGGTACCGCCTCCCTGGCTTGAACAGGGGACCTCTAGATCCACAATCTAGCGCTCTAACCATCTGAGCTAAGGCGGCCCACTTGCCCGACGCCACGATTTCGCCGCAGGCAACTTCGCCCCCTTAATGGAGGCACGCATGGCTGCTCGTCAAGGCCGAACAGCCTTGCAGGCCGTCATAATCCTGCCGTCTGGCATCCGTCATAGGTCGCGTCCGGCAGGGCGACCGCAGCTCTTGCGCGGGCGCGCCTTAGATCATGCTCGGAGAGCACCATGTCCCATTTCGTCGGTTGGAGTCGCCTGGCAGCGGGAGCGATCGCAACCGCGATTCTCGTTGTCACCTTCACCGGGCCACCGGTCAGGGCCCAGGTCTCCAGTTCGGGCGGAGCGGCCGTTCCACCGTTAAGAACCGTCAATCTGACGCTGGATGAACAGGCCGAACGTGAGGCTCGCAAAGGCTGCAAGATCAAAATTTGCGCCGCCATTCGCAACAAGACGGCGGACGCTAACGACATCGCCTGCTCCGTGGTCAAGTCGTGGCGCAAGGAGCAGCTCACCAAAATGCTCGAGAAGGCCAAGGTGTCGTGGCCCTGGGGGCGCGTCAAATGCTCGGCCGATATCAGGCTCAAGCGGGACCTCTTGCTCAAGGCGACGAGCGATGACCGCCATGAGGCGACGCTCGCCCCTCACAAGGTCGTCTGCGAGGTCGACCGCGAGAACGCCACACCCGCCGAGATCAAGGTCGAATTCACGCCCAAGGTCACCTTCGAGAAGGGGAAAGCGGTCAAGGCCGTGCTCGGTTGGGGCAAGATCGAGGCGCCGACCCTGTTGAAGGGCGCCATGTGGACTGCGACGGCGACCGACAACACGTTCAACGTGCTGCAGAGCACGGTGGTGGAGGACATCAACGATTTCATCGGTCCGCGATGCGACGAAGTAAAGGACGAGTGGGCAGGTAAGTAGGTCGCGGATCGCTTGCGGACCCTGGAGCCGCGATCGGGCAAGTCGTGATTTCGGAAACCACGGGATTCCTTATGACAGGCTGGTCCTGCATCTGTTAGCAATGCCCGCCCTTTTCCAGGGATCGCAAGGAGCTCGAGCCATGGCCTACGTGTTCGATCCGCCCCGCCAGGCGGCGCTGCCGATCGCCGGCACCGACAAGCTGTTTCCTGTGCACCGCATCTATTGCATCGGCCGGAACTATGCCGAGCACGCCAAGGAGATGGGCCACGATCCAAATCGAGAGCCGCCCTTCTTCTTCCAGAAAAATCCCGACAATCTCAGGACCGACGGCAAGTTTCCCTATCCCCCCGGCACCAGCGATGTCCACCACGAGATCGAGATGATCGTCGCGCTGAAGTCCGGTGGCCGCGACATCAAGCCTGAGAATGCCTTGGGTCATATCTTCGCCTACGGCATAGCTCTCGACATGACCCGCCGGGACCTGCAGGGCGAAGCCAAGAAGCTCGGCCGACCTTGGGAGGTCGGCAAGGCCTTCGAGCACTCCGCTCCATCAACGCCGCTAGTGCTCGCGGAGAAGATCGGGCATCCGTCGAAAGGTGCCATCTGGCTCGATGTGAACGGCAAGCGCCGTCAGGAAGGGGACCTGTCTCAGATGATCTGGGATATTCCGGGACAGATCGCCTTCATTTCGAGCCTGTTCGAGCTCACGGCCGGCGACGTGATCATGACTGGGACGCCGTCGGGCGTTGCCGCCGTGGTCAAGGGCGACCGGCTGCATGGGCATGTCGATGGCGTTGGCGATCTCAAGGTCGAGGTCGTCTGAGGAGAAGGTCTCGAATTCCGGCGCGTGCCCAGCCACTGAAAACGGCGCAGAGCTGTTGCTCCGCGCCGCTCATCCTCCTGGAAATTCAGGTCCGGCCGGTTATTGACTGGCCGTGCCGCCGCCGCCGCCGTCTGCCGCGCCGTCGGAGAACTTGATCTTGCGCTCAGCCATGCGTCCCACGTTTTCGAAGTAGCCCTGCTCGTCGCCAATCACCAGGGATGGGTTGCAGTTCGGTGAGCAGTTGTAGGATTCGCGCTTCGAGCCTTTTTGCAGATTGACAACTCCGGCCTCCTCGCGAACGACGATGACGCGCTGGTCCTGGATGATGGCGCGGTCCGAATCGAGGGCAATCACATTCGTAATGCCGAACGTCTTGCCGGTCACGACCAGCAGATTGTTCGACTGTACGGTCACGTCTGCGATCGAGGGGTTGCCGATGATGATCTCAGCGACAGGTCGCGGCAGGCGCAGCAATTGCGACTGATCGTACTTGACTATCAAGTCCTGTGCTACGGCGCCCGTCGCCGGCAGGGCTACCGCGAGAGCGAGCCCTCGTACCAGGGTTGCGAAGCGCGAGCGAGAGTAGCGGGCATTAGCGCGGCTCGACATTGATTGAGGCTCCGTCGACAGGAAAGTCCGTTCTCCCCGATCATCGCTGCAAGTGATGAAGGAATGGCAAACGCCCCGTGACTTGATGTGCCGTTTCGAGTCGAACAGATGATGTTGTTCGGTTCTTCGGCAGGCGTTTGCCGAAAATTAGCCCTCTACCGTGCGAAAACTCCAAATCACGTCGCAATATCATCGAGTTAACTTCTTGTTCAAGGCTCCCGCCTAGTCTCTCAGGTGTTGAGGCCAGGCAGTAAGCCCCGGCCTGACGGAGCGGGGCTTCGGCCCTTGGCAGCTAGTCGAGTTGGGAGAGTACGAGTCATGAAGTTCCTTGCAAAGTTCGCGAAGTGCGAGTCGGGCGCCACGGCCATCGAGTACGGTCTCATCGCCGCTCTGATCGG
>LNFM01006774.1_pt1 | contig 18566 bp, 10 predicted proteins | sample 596031 | NCBI WGS metagenome assembly LNFM01 (sample SAMN04254537, study PRJNA301005) | activated carbon metagenome | isolation source: dual media filters at the Ann Arbor, Michigan drinking water treatment plant | place: USA: Ann Arbor | reverse complement strand
CGCGAAGCCGAGCGCGTGCAGCGACGACAGCAGCGCGGTCGGCCCGACGTCGGCGGCGAGCCGGACCATCGGCACGTTGAGGCTGGCCGCCAGCGCCTCGCGCAGCGAGATCGGCCCGACGTGGCTGCCGTGGAAGTTGCCCGGCGAGTACGCCTGGCCGCCGTGCTCGAGGAACTCGGTCGGGACGTCCGCCACCAGCTCGCTCGGCGTGTGACCGGCGGCAATCGCCGCGGCGACGACGAAGGGCTTCAGCGTCGAGCCCGGCTGGCGGCGCGCGCGGACCATGTCGACGTGGCCGTCGATGTCGAGGCCGTCGGGATCGGCGCTGCCGACCCACGCCAGCACGTCGCCGGTGGCGTTGTCGACGACGATCACCGCGGCGTTGTGGCCCCCGCGCTCGGCGATCGCGGTGAGGTGGGTGTCGACGAGCCCCTCGACGTCGCCCTGCAGGCGGGCGTCCAGGGTGGTCCGCGTCACGCCGCGCGGCGCGAGGTGATGCTCGGCCTGCAGCATCCGGACGAAGTGCGGCGCGACGAAGGGGTGGGTGATGGGCCGCAGGTCGATCGGCTCGGTGAGCGCGCGGGCCAGCGCGTCGTCGTCGAGATCGCCGTGGGCGTGCAGCGCCTCGAGCAGCGCCCGCTGCCGCAGGCGCACGCGCTCGAGGTGCGCGTAGGGATCGAGTCGCGACGGCGCGCGCGGGAGCACGGCGAGCAGGGCGGCCTGGGCCCACGACAGGTCGCGGCTGGCGACGCCGAACATCGCCTGGGCGGCGGCCTCGGGGCCGATGAGCCCGTGGCCGTAGGGCAGGCGGTTCAGGTACTCGACGAGGATCGTCGGCTTGTCGAGGACGGTCTCGAGGTTCTGCGCGCGCGCGGCCTCGCGGAGCTTGATCGCGAGATCGCGATCGCCCGGCACGCCGCCGGTGTCGAGCAGCTTCACCAGCTGCTGGGTGATCGTGCTGGCGCCCGAGACGAAGCGGGTGTGGCGGAGGTTCTGCTCGAACGCGCGGGCGATCGCGGCGCGGTCGATGCCGTCGTGGGCCCAGAAGTCGGCGTCCTCGCTGACGATGGTGGCGGTGACGAGCCGCGGCCCGATCGCGTCGAGGTCGAGCGCGCGGCCGCGGCGGGGCCCGGCCTCCTCGCTGTCGGTCGGGATCTCCCGCAGCAGCGCGCCGTGGCGATCGAGGACGCGGCGATCGTCGTGCCAGGTGTCCGCGAAGGCCTCGGCCGGCGCACCCGCGTCGTCGCGCAGTCGCATCCACCACGCGCTCCAACCCAACCATGCGACCGCGACGCCCAGCGCCGCGATCGCGAGCCCCAGGCGTCGGCGGCGGGTCACGGCACCACCGTGACCATCGCGATGTCGCTGTAGCCGAGGCTGTCGGGCTCGTACATCAGCTCGACGCGCGCCGGCGCGACCACGAAGGTGCCCGGGGTCGTCGCGCGCACGAGGTACGTGCCCGCGACCCAGTCGCCCCAGACCCGATCGAAGTACAGGTTCACGCGGTCGTCGTGCAGCTCGCTGTGACTGGCCTCGGCGCTGCCCCACGCGAGCATCTGCGCCAGCGGGTGATCAGACGGCAGATCGGGCACCGTCGTCGTGGTCGCGAGGTCGGGTTGCACGGGCTCGAAGCCGGCCCCGATGGCGTCGGTCAGCGCGACATAGCCGAGCCGATCGCGATCGAAGTCGTCGTCGCCATCGCCGGTCGCGGGCATCCGGGCGAGCAGCGTGACGCGGACGAGCTGGCCGGGCCGCACCTTGGTGAGGTCGACCTCGCCGCCCTTGGGGTCGTGGAAGACGCGGAACAGATCGGGGCCGTGCTTCGCCGAGGTGGCCGCGAGGGTGCCGGTCGCCGCGTACGGTCGCCGCCACGACGCCTCGACGAGGAAGCCCACCGCGCGATCGCCCTCGGCGCGCAGCTGCAGGCGGGCCTCGACGCCGCGCAGGCGCGACAGCGGGATGCGGTAGCGAAGGGCGCCGGTGCCCAGGCGCAGCGAGTCGATCGGATCGGGCGCGACGGCCTCGCCGTCGAGGAGCAGCGCGAGCTCGATCGGCTCGGCGGTCACCTTGGTGAGGTGCTCGGCGAGGGCGAGCAGGCCGAACGCGGTCGACTGCGTGGTGTAGCTGTCGGTGTGCGCCGCGAGGGCGTCGAGCATCGCGGGCAGCATCGGGGCGTCGGGCCGCAGCCGCAGCAGGGCGAGCGCCGCCTGGGCGCGGGTGCGGTCGCGCGAGCCGTAGTACGCGAACTCCCCCTGCACCGGCTTGGCGGTGAGCTTGCCGTCGGCGTCGAACGACTTCAGCACCATGTCGACCAGCGCCTGCGCGCGTTTCTCTTCGCCCGGAAGGCTCACGAGCGCGAGCGCCAGGGTGGCCTGGCCGAACGGACCCTGCTTGTCCGCGGACTCGAACAGCGCGTCGGCGCTGGACGCCGGCAGCGCCTTGGCCTCGGCGAGCGCGAGCGCGATCGCGGCGCGCACCTCGAGATCGCCGGGGTACATGCTCGAGCTCGAGAGCTGCTCGACGAGGTACGCCGCCATCGCCTCGCGCATGCCGGCGGGTACGGCGACGCCGGCCGCCTCGGCGCGGACGACCGCCCGCATCGCGTACGCGGTGCCGTAGGGGTTGGGGGTGCCGTCACCGGGCCAGTACGCGAGGCCACCGCTGTCGGTGCGCATCGAGGCCAGCCGCTCGATGCCGACGCGGATGCGGTCGTCGATCTGCGCCTGCGAGTAGCGCAGGAAGCCGAGCCGCGGCAGCAGCTCGCGCGCGGCGAGCAGCGGCAGTGTGCTCGAGGTGGTCTGCTCGACGCAGCCGTGCGGGTAGTCGACGAGGAACTCGACGCGCTCGCCGAGCTCGGGCCACAGCGCGACCCCCATCGTCACCACGAGGTCGTCCGCGTCGTCGTCCACGAACACGTCGTCGGGGATCGACACCCGGATGTCCTGCGCGCTCGAGAAGCCACCCGCCAGGCGCGGGCGCTCGTCGATCCCGGGGGCCTGCACGGGCACCACCGCCTCGACGCGGTCGCGGGCGCCGCCCTCGGCGGTCGCGTCGAACACGAGGGTCTGCACGCCGACGCTCGAGGTCGCGAGGTCGAACGCCACGCGGGTGTGGCCCGCGGCGGCGAGGTCGATCTCGCGGGCCTCGTCGCCGAGGCGCACGGTGGCGTGCATCGGCGCGTCGGTGCCGTTGTGCACCACCGCAGCGACCTCGAAGCGGTCGCCGACGATCGCGAAGCGCGGCACCGCGGGGATCACCATCAGCGGCTTCTTGACCTCGAACGCCGACTCGTGCACCGCGCCCCGGCCGGTCGGATCGAGGACCACGGCCATCATGCGGAACTTGGTGAGGTTGTCGGGCAGGGGCAGCTCGACCGTCACGTGGCCGTCCTCGCCGGTGACGAGGTCGGGCTTCCACAGGGCGGTCTGCACGAAGTTCTTGCGGGTCGACACGAGTGACGCGTCGCCCTCGGAGCCGCCGTCGCCGGCGACGTGGGCGCGGATGCCCAGCGCCGCGAGCAGGTCGCGGTTGTCGGTCACGTGCATCGACAGGCCACCACCGGGTCGCAGGGCCGCGACCGGATCGGGGGCGTGGAAGTCGGTGAGACGCAGGATGCCCTCGTCGACGACGGCGAGCGCCACCTCGGCGCCGGCCACCGCCGCGCCGCCCTTGGTGACGACGACGTCGAGGCTGGCCCGATCACCCGGGGCGTACACGGGGCGATCGCTGGTGACCGCGAGGTCGACGCGCGCGTCGTCGAGGGCGACGGGCAGGCGCACCGCGCCGAACTTCCACTGCAGCGCCGTCTGCGGGTCGGCGTCGATCGGCAGCACCGTCGCGGTCGCGTGGGCCCACGGCGCGTGCTCGGCGGTCAGCGGCAGCTCGAACGTCGCGGTCGCGGTGCGGATGCGCTGCGATCGGGTGACGCGCTTGCCAGCGCCCTCGAGCGTGACGATCGCGATCGCCTCGGCGAAGGGGCTCACGATCTCGATCGTCGCGGTGTCGCCGGGCCTGTACTCGCGGCGATCCGCGGTGACCTCGAGCGCGTTGCCCGGCCGCTGTGGCCGCGCGCCGTCGCCGTGGCCCCACGCCCACAGCGTGTCCGAGCCGCCCTTCTTGCCGTCGACCCACGCGGTGACCACGTAGTCGCCGGAGCGGGTGATCGACAGCGGGCAGTCGACCACGGTCTTGGTCGACGTGGCCTTGCACCGGCCGACCTCGCGGCGCACCTCGTGCCACTGTTCGTCGTACGCGTTGCCGACGGTGGGCTTTCGCGTGCGCTCCCAGTCGACGCGCTCGAGCACCGCCTCGATCTCGGCGCCCGAGACCGCGTTGCCCTCGCGGTCGGCGACGCCGAGCTCGAGCGGAACGGTCGTCGCCTCGCCGGGGCGCAGGTCGAGCGAGCCATCGGGGACGCGCACGCCGGCGTAGCGCGGCGCGTCGAACACCGTGACGTCGTCGCGCGCGGAGATCGTGCGGTGCGACTCGTCCTGTACGGTCGCCTCGAACACGAAGCGCTGCGGCCCGCCGAGGCTCGGCATCTCGACCGCCTGATCGACCGCGAGCTTGCCGGTCGCGTCGAGCGTGGCCTCGCCGCTGCGGCTCCACTGTTCCTCGGCGCTGCGCCCATCGCCATCCCAACCGTAGTCGCTGCGGCCGTCGTCGACCGTGAACGACAGGCCGCGGCCGACCATGTCGCCCGCGGGCAGCTCGGTCGGCGCGCGCGACAGGGTCCAGGTCACCGCGGCGCCGTCCATGCTCGCGCCGAAGAGGTAGCGGCCGGTGACCTGCGCGGCGACGTGCTTCGTGTCGCCCTCGGCGGCGACGTCGACGGTGAATCGCGGCGGCTCGAACTCGGCGATCTGCACCGTCGTCTCGGCCCATGGGCCGCCCTCGCCGGCGATCGGCTCGAACGACAGGGTGTAGCGGCCGATCTCGGCGTGCGCGTCGCTGACGAACTCGCCGGAGAACGAGCCCGCGCCGTTCGACCAGCCCGTGACGGCGAACGCCTCGTCGCCGGTCGGCGAAGTCACGCGCATGCGCACGGGGAACCGCGCCAACGGCGGCAGCGCGTCGCCGTCGCGCGTGCGGACGATGCCCTTGAAGAAGACCTTCGAGCCCGGGCGGTACACGCCGCGGTCGGTGAGGATCATGGCGCGGACGTCCCCGCCCGCGGCGGGCTCGCCCGCGTACTGCGGCGCGAGGGCGTGCGCGTCGCGGCCGCCCTGGCCGAGGCGGATCTGCGTGCGCGCGCCTCCGTGCGCGACGTGCAGCAGGGTCTTGTCGGCGTCGGCGCGCCCGACCGGCAAGAGCGCGATGCCATCGGCGTCGGTCGCGATGCCGGCCAGATCGCGGCCGTCGATCGCGAAGGTGGCACCCACGACGGGCTCGCCGGTGGTGACCGCGGCGACGTGCACGAGCGTCGCGTCGGGCGTCGACTGGGTGTGCACCGCCATCGACGTCGCGTCGAAGACGGTGAGCATCGCCATCGGTGGTCGCGACGCCGAGCTCCACTCCGGGTACACGGTGGGCTTGGCCCCGAACGCGGGCGCGTCGAGGAACAGCGCCGCGAGGTAGGGCTGGCCGACGCCGAGCTCGTCGGTGAGATCGACGGTGGTGACCGCGTCCGCGTCGAGCGTCGAGAGCGGCGTGATCTCGACGACGTGGTCGGGCTCGCCGCCCGGGAGCTCGCGGCTGCCGAGCTGGCTCTGCGCGGCGTCCCACGCCGCCGCGGTGCCGCCGACCTTCCACAGCTTCAGCCGGGCCTTCGCGACGTTGCGCGTGTTGACGACGAACTTGCCCGCCGCCTCGACGCCCAGCGCCTGACCGCTCTCGGCCATCGAGACGCTGGCGGCGAGCGGCGGCGTCTCGATGGTGAAGTGGACGGGGCCCGTGCTCTGCCCGAAGCGATCGGTGACGCCGACGACCGTGACGTCGTAGCTCGACGACGGCGCGAAGCCGCCCGACACGTTGAGCCGTCCGGTCGTCGACCAGTTGTCGTTGTAGACCGAGAGGTTCGGCACCTCGGGGGTGATGGTCAGCAGGCCGAGCGCGTCCTTGCCCGCGACCGCGACGGTGTTGGTGTAGTTGATCGAGAAGCTGCCGCCGGAGAGGTGCAGGGTGTCCTTCGCGAACGAGCAGTCCGAGCTCCAGCACTCGACGCCGGTCATGCCCATGCGCTCGGCGACCTCGTACGAGGTCTTCGCTTCGTACTCGCCGACGTCGGGGTCACGGCGGACGAGCGTGAGCGCCGTCCCCGGATCCAGCGGCGCGCGCGGGCTGAGCGTCACGAGGTGGCGGCGGTCGACCTTCACCCCGCCGAACACGCCCTTGCTGCCGCGGCGCGCCTTGAGGGCGACCGGCTTGCTGCCGCCGGCCGTCTTGCGCTGCAGCTCGACCAGGGCGATCGCCGCGGCGGGATCGATCGGCTGATCGAACAGCAGATCGAAGCTCGGCTTGACCCCCAGCTCGGTGCCGCCGTCGGGCGCGATCATCACGATGCGCGGTGCGCCGGGCTTGGGCAGGTACGACAGCATCTTGCCGCCGATCCACACCTGCGGATCGGCGCGGAAGCGGCCGGTCCATCCCTCGAACACCGGCAGGCCCGCGGCGTTCTTCAGACCCGTGAGGCTCGCGGTGTAGGTCGCCTCGGGGTCGAAGGGCGCGTCGGCGACGAACTCGATCGCGTGGCCGTCCTTGGACTGGAGCTTGCCGGGCACGGGCGGCTCGATCTGCAGCGGTGGCGTCGCGGCGGCGAGGTCGAAGCCGAGGGGGGCGTTGAAGGAGATGCGCAGGGTCTGCCCGGCGAACTCGAACGCGCCGTCGTCGTCCAGCTCGGGGCTGACGATGGCGATCTCGGCGTCGGTACCGTTCGTGCGCAACGTCCGGGGCAGGGGTCGACGCTCGCGACGGATCTGCGCCGGTGGGAAGTCGAGGGCGGGACCCGACGGGGTCGCCCCGGGCAGCGGCGTCGCGACCGCGGCCGGAGACGGCGCATCCGGGACCGCCTGACAGGAGCCCGCGGTCGCGAACGCGAGGAGCACCGCCAAGGCCCGCTTGGGTTTGCCCGCGCTCGGCTCGACCGTGCTCGGCTTGCGGTCATCGTGCCGCTCGGTGTCGGACGGGCTCGCTGGCATGGCGCCCAGACGCGCATGCACGACGGGAGATTTCACCGGCGTTGCGCTTTCTCCAGTCGACTGCGTTGCCACGGCCGCCAGTATGCCGGATATTCCGGCGTGCCCATGTCGACCGGTTCGCGCGCGCTGTTTCTGCCGACCTCCGAGCATGTCCTTCTGCGCGACATGGTGGCCGAGTTCGCACGGCGCGAGGTCGACCCGCAGGCCGCCGAGCACGATCGCAAGGGCGAGCTGAACGTCCCGTTGTTCCGAAAGCTGGGCGAGCTCGGGCTGCTCGGCATCACCGTGCCCGAGGCCGACGGCGGCGCGGGCATGGACACGGTCGCGGCCGTGATCGCCCACCACGAGCTGGCCAAGTACGACCCCGGCTTCACGCTGGCGTACCTCGCCCACTCGATGTTGTTCGTGAACAACTTCTACCACTGCTCCAACGCCGAGCAGCGCAAGCGGTTCCTGCCCAAGGTGATGAGCGGCGAGTGGATCGCGGGCATGGGCATGACCGAGCCGGGCGCCGGCACCGACGTGCTCGGCATGTCGACCACCGCCGTGCGCGAGGGCGAGCACTACATCCTGCGCGGCAGCAAGACGTACATCACCAACGCGTGCGAGGCGTTCTGCTTCCTCGTCTACGCGAAGGTGAACGGTCGCGTCACCGCGTTCGTGATCGATCGCGAGTGCCCCGGGTTCTCGACGACGGCCCACATCGACAAGCTCGGCATGCGCGGCTCGACGATGGCCGAGCTCGTGTTCGACGACGCGCGGGTGCCCGCGAGCTACTTGCTCGGGCGCGAGGGAGACGGCATCACGCACATGATGCGCAACCTCGAGATCGAGCGGCTGACGCTGGCGGCGATCAGCGTCGGCATCGCCGAGCGCTGCGTCGAGATCATGGTCCGATTCGCGAACGAGCGCCGGGCCTTCGGGCGGCCGATCGCGGACTTCGGCCAGATCCAGCGCTACCTCGCCGACGGCTTCGCGATGACCGAGGCGGCCAAGGCGCTCGTCTACAACGTCGCGCGCGACATCGGGCCCGACGTGCGCAACCGGGTCGGCTCCGACGCGGCCAAGCTCTTCGCGGGCCCCGTCGGCAAGACGGTCGCCGACTACGCGATGCAGGTGATGGGCGGGGCGGGGTACTGCAAGGAGTACCCGGTCGAGCGGCTGTGGCGGGACGCCAAGCTCATCGAGATCGGCGGGGGCACCCTCGAGGCGCACCAGAAGAACCTCGCCAAGGATCTCTCGCGCCTCGTGCAGCCCTAGGCGCGCCGATTTCGGGCGCGCGCGGACGCGGCCCACATGACAGCCGTGTCGTGGTGACCCTCCGTGCACGTGAGGTCGCGCGTGCGACCGGGGGCCGCAGCGTTTTCACGGTGGACGAGCCGCGCGCACTGCCGTCAAGATGCGGTTCGAGCCATGCGTACCCACAAGCTTCCCTTGATCTCCGCCCTGTCCCTCTTGATCGGCTTCGCCGCCACCGGCTGTGCGAAGGACGAGGGCGACACCGATCCCACCAACGCCGAGACCAGCGGCGGCAGCACCGGCGATCCGAGCGCGACGGCGAGCGCGACGGTCAGCGCGTCGGGCAACTCCGCGACGGTGACCGACAGCGAGACCTCGTCGGCCGAGACCGACCCCACCAGCGACTCCGGCCCGAGCACCGTCTCGGTCACCGACACCGCCACCACGGGCGATCCGGAGCCGCAGCCCAACGGCGCAATGTGCGACACCAACGAGGAGTGCGTCTCCGCGATGTGCTTCGTCGTCGGGCCGCTCGGCGGCATCTGTGGCGACTGCCTCACCGACGCGGACTGTGCCGGGACCACCGGCGGCGGCTGCAGCATCCCCAACCCGCTCGCGCAGCCGCCCGAGGGCGCCGCGTGCAACATGGGTGAGCCCGGCGCCGGCTGCATGTCCGACGACGTCTGCGCCGAGGGCGTGTGCGCCGAGATCCTCAACGTCCCGGGCATCCTCGTCGCCTCGACCTGCAGCGAGTGCATCGAGGACACCGACTGTGACGGCGGCCTGTGCTCGCCGAGCTACGACGTCGCGAACCTGAGCGGCATCAAGACCTGCGTGGACGCGGGCTCGGTGCCCGACGGCACGGGCTGTGACCTCGAAGGCACCGGCAACGACGCGTGCATGTCGGGCCACTGCGTCGGCGCCGACGTGCTCGGCGTGCTCGAGCTCGGCGTGTGCAGCCCGTGCGCCGTCGACACCGACTGCGCCGACGGCGAGACCTGCACCCCGCCGATGGTCGACCTGATGGCCGGCCTCGTCGCCGGCGCCTGCGCCCCGGCCTGAGCACGTCGGGCCTTCGGCCCGCGAGGAGCCCCCCACGGTCGTGGGGGGCTTTTTCAATTCCCGAGCCCGCGCCGCGTGACCAGGTAGACCGCGAACGTCCCCAGCCAGTGCGCGCCCTCGTAGTGCGCCCCGTCCGTCGCCGCGATCCCGGCCTTCGCATGCGCGCCCGCGGTCCGCAGCAGCGCGCCGCGTCGCGCGTCGTCCTCGGGCAGACCGGCCGCGATCCCCTCGAGCATCCACGCGCGGCTGAGGTTCAGCCCGTCGAGGTGCGCGAGCTTGCCGTCGCTGCGATCCGCGGGCACCACCGGCTCGAGCCCCGCATCGTGCTCCGTGATCCCCGGCAGCGCCGCGCCGAGCCACGCCGCGAACTCCTGCGCCGGCATCACGCGCCGCAGCAGATCCGCCGCCGCCAGACACGGCGACAGGAAGTCCTGACCCGACGGCTCGAACGCGAGGTTGCACCCGCGATCGCCCCCGTACAGCGCGCGGGCGCGGGCCTCGATCACCGACGCGGTCGACTCGTCGCCGGTGGCCCGCGCCCAATCGAGCGCGAGCCCGAAGGCGAACGCGCTCTGGCTGTGCTCGCCGGTCCGCACCGGGTGCGTCAGCTTGCTCGCCCACTCGACGAGGCGCTGCGCGGAGAGCCGCTCGAGCGGCGCGATCGCGGTCACCATCGCCGCCGCGGACGGATCGTCCCACGCGCGCAGCTCGGCGCCGAGTTGCAGCAGCCACGCCAGCCCGTACGGCCGCTCGAAGCCCGCGCGATCGGGGCGAGCCATGTAGGCGAGCTCGGCCGCGAGGTTCGGCGCCGACAGGTTGCGCGCCACCGCGGCCCTCGCCGCGTCGGCCCACGGAGCGTTCGGCTCGCGTCGCAGCAATCGCACCAGCAGCCAGTGCCCGTGCACCGCCGAGTGCCAGTCGAAGCACCCGTAGAACGCGGGCGTCAGCTGACGCGGCGTGCCGACGTCGCCCGCGTCGGCGAGCACGTGGGCGAGCTTGTTCGGGTACTCGCGCTCGATGCAGCCGAGGGCCAGGCGCGCGAACGGTGCGGCGTCGAAGGGGCGGGGCGCGGTCATGCTCGGTGCGTCCGGGTGGGTGCGCGGCCCGCTGGCAGGCGCCGCCACGCGGCAGGCCCCCGCGAACAGCAGGGCCGTGACCCAGAACCGACCCCGGTCCCGCTGCGAGCCGCTGCGCACCGCGCCCGACGATAGCAGCCGGCGTCGTCCGGTGGGTTATGCTGCGGCCGTCCCGTGTCGGTCCTTCGCACGCTCGTCAATTCGTCCCGTGCACTGATCACCGGCGCCCGCGAGGTTGCCCGCTTCCGCGAGATTTCCTCGGTCTTCGTCACCCACGGCTTCGGCTGGGTGGTCGCGCAGCTCAAGCTGCGCCGCGAGCTGCAGGTCGAGTTCGAGGGCGCCGACCTCACCCGCGCCGCGCTGTCCAACCCCGACACCGGCAAGCGGCTGGTCGCCGCGCTGACGAAGCTCGGGCCCACGTTCGTGAAGCTCGGGCAGATCCTGTCGACGCGCACCGATCTGCTGCCCGTGGCGCTGATCCACGAGCTCGAGGCGCTGCAGGACAACGTCGAGGGCCTCCCGTTCGCCCAGGTCGAGGCCCAGCTCGTGCGCAACCTCGGCGCCGACTTCCGCAAGCACTTCGCCGAACTCGACGAGAAGCCGCTGGCCTCGGCGAGCATCGCCCAGGTCCACCGCGCCACCCTCGTCGACGGCACCAAGGTCGCGCTCAAGGTCCAGCGGCCCGCGGTGCAGGCGAAGATCGAGAGCGACCTCGGCATCCTCATGGTCCTCGCGGGTTGGCTCGAGGAGGCCATCGACGAGGCCCGCGTGATGGACCTGCAGGGGATCATCACCGGCTTCACCAAATCGATCTCGGCCGAGATCGACTTTCGCATCGAGGCGCGCAACCTCGAGCGGTTCCGCCGCAACTTCGCCGACAACCCCGCCGTGGTGTTCCCGCGGGTGTTCGAGGACCTCTCGACCGCCGAGGTCCTGTGCATGGAGTTCCTCGACGGCCGCAAGTTCTCCGAGGTGCTCGCCGCCGGCGAGGACACCAAGCCGCTGGTGTCGACGTACTTCAACGTCTCCTACAAGATGCTGTTCTTCGACGGCTTCTTCCACGGCGATCTGCACCCCGGCAACGTGCTGGTCCTCGCGGACAACCGCCTCGGCATCCTCGACTGCGGCATGGTCGGGCGGCTCTCGCCGGCCGCCAAGGATCGCATCATCGACATCATGTACGCGATCCTCAACGAGGATCTCGAGAGCGTCGCCCGCACGTTCTACGATCTGTCGATCCGCACCGGCCCGGTCGACTACTCGAAGTTCGAGGCCGACGTCGTCGAGATCTCGGAGCGCTACCTCGTCGGCATCCCCCTGTCGGAGATCCAGATCGGCACCTTGTTCGGCGAGATCGTGGCCGGCGCCACCCGCCATGCGGTGCGCATGCCGACCGACTTCACGATGATGTTCAAGGCCATCATCACGACCGAGGGCATGGCGAAGTCGATCGCGCCGGACATCGACCCGATCGATCTGGCGCGGCCCTTCATCACGCAGATGGTCGCCGAGCGCTACAGCACCGATCGCCTCAAGCAGATCGCGCTGGCCGACTTCAACAACATCTCGCGGATGTTCCGTTCGCTGCCGCGGACGTTGCCGGCGATGATCGACGACCTGCGCGCGGGCAAGATCGCGATGAGCCTGTCGCCCGAGACGCTGGCCGAGCAGCACCGGCTCGGCGAGATCCGCCAGAAGCGCACGGTGCGGCTGGCCGTGACCGTGGCGTTCCTGGCGTGTGGGACGTACTCGCTCGGCCTCGGGCTGCCCGTGTCGCCCCTGCTCGGCGTCCCGCTGTTGTCCGCGTTCCTGCTGTTCGGGGCCGGCGTGGGCCTGTTCAGCCTGTGGTGGAAATGAGGCCCGCGGCTGGGGTAGAAGGCGCCATGGCCAACCCGACCGCGACCTGCGAGACCTCGCTCGGCACCTTCGAAATCGAGCTGTTCGTCGACAAGATGCCGATCACCGCCGGCAACTTCCTCAAGCTCGCCAGCAGCGGCTTCTACGACGGGCTCCACTTCCACCGCGTCATCTCGAACTTCATGATCCAGTTCGGCTGCCCCAACAGCCGCGACCCGAACAGCAGCCGCGCCGGCACCGGCGACTCGCCGCACGGCGTGATCCCCGACGAGCACCTGCCGGACGCCAAGATCTCGAACGAGCCCGGCACCCTGTCGATGGCGAACAAGGGCCCGAACTCGGGCAGCTGCCAGTTCTTCATCAACACCGTGCACAACGCCTACCTCGACTGGTTCACCCCGGGTCAGTCGAAGCACCCGGTGTTCGGCAAGGTCATCTCGGGCATGGATGTGGTCAAGGCGATCGAGACCACGCCGACGGGCGCCGGCGATCGCCCGCGCACGCCGGTCCGGATGAACAAGATCACCGTCCACGGCATGTGATCCGCGCCCTCGGGGGCGGCGCCGGGGTTGCGCGTGCATCGGTTGCGCCGGCGCGGTAAGCCCCCATGGTGCCTGCGATGCGTCTGCTCTCCGAGGCCTGGTCGGTCCTGCTCGCGCTCGCGCCGTGGCTGCTCCTCGGCGCGGCGCTCGCGGGCGTGCTGCACGTGCTGGTGCCGCCCGGGTTCGTCCGCCGCCGCTTCCGTGGCTACGGCGGGGTGGTGCGGGCGGTGGCGCTGGGCGTGCCGCTGCCGCTGTGCTCGTGCGGGGTCATCCCCGCGGCGATCGGCCTGCGCCGCGACGGCGCCAGCCGCGGGGCCGCGATCGGCTTCCTCGTCGCGACCCCGCAGACCGGCGTCGACTCGATCCTCGTCAGCGCGAGCCTGCTGGGCTGGCCGTTCGCGCTGTGGAAGGTGGGCAGCGCCCTGCTCACGGGGCTCGTCGCCGGGTTCCTGGTCGAGCGCGAGCACGAGGCGCCGGCGCCCGAGGCCGCGGTCGTCGCGTCGACGGCACCGCGGGGCCTGCGGGCGGGGATCGATCACGCGATCGAGGTCGTGCGATCGATCTGGCGCTGGATCGCGCTCGGCATCGTGGTCTCCGCGGTGATCGGTGCCTGGGTGCCACCGGCGTCGCTGGCCGCCGTCGCGGAGCTGCCCGCGGTGCTCGTGATGCTCGCGACCCTCGCGATCGCCGTGCCGCTGTACGTGTGCGCGACCGCCTCGGTCCCGATCGCCGCGATGCTCGTGGCCGGCGGATTCCCGCCCGGCGCCGCGCTGGTGTTCCTGATGGCCGGGCCCGCGACCAACGTCGCGACCATCGGCGCGGTCGCCCGCAGCTTCGGCCGCCGCGCCCTGGTGATCTACCTGTCGACGATCGTGGTCGGCTCGTTGGCGCTGGCGTGGGTCTTCGACGCGGTGCTCGCCCACACCGCCGCGGCCCATGTCCACGCCCACCTCCACGGAGAGGGCGCGTGGTGGGAGGTCGCGGCCGCGGTCGTCCTCGTCGCGGCGCTCGGCTGGTTCGCGGCGGCGGACGTGCGGCGGTGGGCGGCACGCGGTCGCGCGGCCACGCCGGCGGTCGCCGTGCTGCCGACGATCGAGGTCGGCGTGGTCGGGATGAACTGCGAGGGCTGCGTGGCCCACCTCGAGGACACCCTGCGCGGCGCGCCCGGGGTCGTGGGCTGCGAGGTGACGCTCGAGCCCGGCCGCGCGCTGGTGCGCGGCGACATCGACGAGGCGGCGGTCCACGATTTGGTGCGCAAGGCGGGCTATTCGCCCGCCCGGGCCCCGGCCTGACGACCGCCGCGAACGCCGGATCGGGTACCATCCGGCCGACGTCATGAGCGAAGACACGGGTCCATCCAACTTCATCCGCGAGCTGATGGCCGCCGACGTCGACGGCGGCAAGCACGGCGGGCGGGTCATGACGCGGTTTCCGCCCGAGCCCAACGGCTACCTGCACATCGGCCACGCCAAGGCGATGTGGGTCGACTTCGGCCTGGCTGCGGAGTTCGGCGGGCTGTGCAACCTGCGGTTCGACGACACCAACCCCGTCACCGAGGACACCGAGTACGTCGACTCGATCCAGGCCGACATCCGGTGGTTGGGCTGGGACTGGGGCGAGCGGAAGTACTTCGCGTCGGATTACTTCGAGCAGCTCTACGCCTGGGCGGTGCAGCTCATCGGCAAGGGGCTGGCGTACGTCGACAGCCAGAGCGTCGAGGACATCCGGGCGAACCGCGGCAACTTCTACAAGCCGGGCGTCGACAGCCCGTTCCGCGATCGCAGCGTCGCCGAGAACCTCGACCGCTTCGAGCGCATGCGCAAGGGCGAGTTCCCCGACGGCGCCCACGTGCTGCGGGCCAAGATCGACATGGCCCACGGCAACCTCAACATGCGCGACCCGCTGATGTACCGCATCAAGCACGCGCATCACCACCGCACGGGGGACGCGTGGTGCATCTACCCGACGTACGACTACGCCCACGGGCTGTCGGATGCGATCGAGGGCGTGACCCACTCGATCTGCACGCTCGAGTTCGAGGATCACCGCCCGCTGTACGACTGGTTCCTCGAGGCGCTCGAGCTGCCGCACCGCCCGCAGCAGATCGAGTTCGCCCGGCTCAACCTGTCGTACCTGGTGATGTCCAAGCGCAAGCTGCTGCAGCTCGTGCAGGAGAAGGTCGTCGATGGCTGGGACGATCCGCGCATGCCGACGCTGTCGGGCATGCGCCGCCGCGGCTACACCCCCGAGGCGATCCGAGCGCTGTGCGAGCGCACCGGCGTGTCCAAGCGCCCGGGCATCGCCGACGTCACGATGCTCGAGTACGAGGTGCGCGAGCACCTGAACGCGACCTCGCCGCGGCGCATGGCCGTGCTGCGCCCGCTCAAGCTCGTCATCGAGAACTTCCCCGAGGGCGAGGTCGAGTGGTTCGACGCGCCCAACAACCCCGAAGACGCGGCCGCCGGCTCGCGCAAGGTGCCTTTTTGCCGCGAGGTCTACATCGAGCAGGACGACTTCCGCGAGGTCGCGCCGAAGAAGTGGTACCGCTTCGCGCCGGGCCAGGAGGTGCGCCTGCGCTACGCCGGGCTCGTGACGTGCCGCGACGTGGTCAAGGACGACGCGGGCAACGTGATCGAGCTGCGGTGCACGTGGGACCCCGAGTCGCGCGGCGGCAACTCGCCCGACGGCCGCAAGGTCAAGGGCACCTCGCACTGGGTCTCGGCGCGCCACGGCGTCGCCGCGAGCGTGCGGCTGTACGACCGCTTGTTCACGGTCGAGGATCCGCAGGGCGTCGAGGGCCGCGACTTCAAGGAGTTCCTCAACCCCAAGTCGCTCGAGATCGTCGAGGGCGCCTTCGTCGAGCCGGACCTCGCCGCGGCCGCACCCGGCGCCCGCTTCCAGTTCGAGCGCGTGGGCTACTTCTGCGCCGACCTCGACAGCACGCCCGAGCGGCCGGTCTTCAACCGAACGATCGAGCTGAAGGACAGCTGGGCGAAGCTCGAGGCGAAGCTCGAGCCCAAGGCCTGAGGGCGAGGGGCCGTGTCACCGCCCCCGGGGCTCGCGCGTAGCAGGGGCTGACGGCGCGCCGAGCCGGCGCGTCGCAAAGGAATCCCCATGGTCCGCCCCATCGCCCTCGTCCCCCTCCTCGTCGCCCTCGCGGGCGGCTGCGCCACCGACACCACCGACGACGCCGCGGTGCCCCGCGAGGCGAGCGGTCCGCTCGTCGGTCGCGCCATCGAGTTCGCCCTCGAGCCCGGCGCCCTCGAGCCCGCGGCCGTCGACGCGATCGCCAAGCACCTCGAGGCGACGACCGCGGCCGAGAACCTCAGCGTGTCGGTGAAGCAGTCCGACGACGAGGGGGCGACGGTGGTGATCGAGGCCTGGGGCCGCGCGACGATCGGCGACGACGCGCTCGTTGCCGGGCTCCGCCAGGGCTTCCCGGCCCTGAAGAACGCGATGATCGCCGTGAAGGCGCTCGCGGGCGAGGGCCCTGCGGGGCGACTCGCCGAGATCGACGTCGACCCCAGCGACGATCCCGAGGTGGTGCGTCAACACGTGATCACGCAGCTCCGTGCGGACGGGGTGCAGGGCGACGTGCAGGTGCACGTCGACGACGACGACGACGGTCGCCGTGAGGTCCGCGTCGAGATCGAGGACCGCAAGATCGTCGCGGAGCAGTGATCCGCGCGGGGGCTCCTCGGCGCGGGGGCCAGGGCGGCGCGGGCCGCCAGCCGGCGGTACACTCCTCGACCAATGGCCCCCCACGCGCCCTACTACACCGAGGAGCACGAGCAGCTCCGCGAGCAGGTCCGCCGCTTCGTCCAACGCGAGATCGCCCCGGACATCGAGGCGTGGGAGGAGGCCGGCGAGTTCCCGCGGTCGCTCTACGCCAAGGCCGGCGAGATGGGCCTGCTCGGCATCGGCTACCCGGATGCGCTCGGCGGCACGCCGGCGGATCCGTTCCACCGCATCGTCGTCACCGACGAGCTGGCGCGTCCCGGCTCCGGGGGGATCATCGCGGGGCTGCTCAGCCACGGCATCGCGCTGCCGCCCATCGTGGCCCTGGGCAGCGAGTCGCTCAAGCAGCGCATCGTGCCGCCGGTGCTGCGCGGCGAGGCGATCGCCGCGCTGGCGATCACCGAGCCCGACGGCGGGTCGGACGTCGCGAACCTGCGCACCACTGCGCGTCGCGAGGGCGACCACTACATCGTCGACGGCAGCAAGACGTTCATCACCTCGGGCATGCGCGCCGACTACGTCACCGTCGCCGTGCGCACCGGTGGGCCCGGCATGGGCGGCATCTCGCTGTTGGTCGTCGAGCGCGACACGCCGGGCTTCACCCGCACGCCGCTGGCGAAGATGGGCTGGTGGTGCTCGGACACCGCCACGCTGTACTTCGACGGCTGCCGGGTCCCGGCGGCCAACCTCGTCGGCGACGAGAACGCCGGGTTCCTCGGCATCATGCACAACTTCAACGGCGAGCGGATCGCGATCGCGTCGATGGCCGTCGCGTTCTCGCAGGTGTGCCTCGACGAGGCGATCGCGTGGGCCAAGGAGCGGAACACGTTCGGCAAGCCGCTGGTGCACCGGCAGGTGATCCGCCACAAGCTCGTCGACATGGCCCAGCGCATCGGGTCCAGCCGCGCGTGGCTCGAGCAGCTCGCGTGGCGCGTGGGGCAGGGCCACTGGCCGATCGCGGAGGTGTGCATGCTGAAGAACGCCGCGACGCAGTGCCTCGAGTTCTGCGCCAAGGAGGCGGTGCAGATCTTCGGCGGCGCCGGCTACATCCGCGGGCAGAAGGTCGAGCGCATCTATCGCGAGACCAAGGTGCTGTCGATCGGGGGCGGCGCCGAGGAAATCATGAAGGAACTCGCCGCCAAGCAGATGGGCCTCTGACGGGCCCCGAGATCCCGCCCGACCGGGCGTCCACGCGGGTATCTTCGGGCCCGATGCAGGCCCGACTCGGTGATCGCTCGCTGTTCCCGACCCTCGGCACGGCGGTCTACGCCAACTTCGCCGGCATGTCGCCGCTGTCGCTCCCGGTCGCGACCGCGATCCGTGGGGCGATCGACGCGATCGCGGCGCAGGGCGGGGCGGCCGGCTGGGAGCTGCTCGGGCTGCGCGAGACGGTGCGCGCGTCGGCGGCGAGGCTCGTCGGCGCCGAGGCCCACGAGGTCGGCTTCGTGCCGAACACCACCGCGGGCGTGCGCGCGGCCGCGTTCGGGCTGCCGTGGTCGGCCGGCGATCGGGTCGTGTGCTTCGCCGGTGAGTTCCCGGCCAACGTCACGCCGTGGCAGCGCGCCGCGGCGCTGACCGGCGGCGAGGTCGTGATGCTGTCCGTCGACGCGTATGCCGAGGATCCGGAGCTCGGCCTCGCCGCGCTCGAGCGTGTCCTCGCGGATGGCCGCGTCCGCGCGGTCGCGGTGTCGGCCGTGCAGTTCCAGACGGGCCAGCGCATGCCGCTGGCGGCGATGGCCGAGCGCGCCCACGCTCACGGCGCGTGGCTCTGCGTCGACGCGATCCAGGCCTGCGGCGTGGTGCCGATCGACGTCGTCGCCGAGGGGATCGACATCCTCGCCTGCGGCGGCCACAAGTGGCTGGGTGGATCGATGGGGCTCGGGTTCTGGGTGCTGCGCGAGCACGTCGCGGCGGCG
>LNFM01006773.1_pt1 | contig 18566 bp, 18 predicted proteins | sample 596031 | NCBI WGS metagenome assembly LNFM01 (sample SAMN04254537, study PRJNA301005) | activated carbon metagenome | isolation source: dual media filters at the Ann Arbor, Michigan drinking water treatment plant | place: USA: Ann Arbor | reverse complement strand
CACGGTGCGCGCGCGGTCGGCGGCCGAGATGCCGGTGGTGACGCCGGTGGCGGCCTCGATCGACACCGTGAACGCGGTGCCGTGCTTGGTGCCGTTGCGGCTGGCCATGGGGCGCAGCTGCAGGTGTTCGCAGCGTTCGCGGGTGAGCGTCAGGCAGATCAGGCCACGTGCGTAGCGGGCCATGAAGTTGATGGCCTCGGGCGTGACGTGTTCGGCCGCCAGTACCAGGTCGCCCTCGTTCTCGCGGTCTTCTTCGTCGACGAGGATCACCATGCGGCCCGCGGCCAGCTCGGCGACGAGCTCGGGGATGGGGGATATCGGCATCGGGCGATTGTAGGTGGCGGGGAGGAATGCAAAAGGCCGGCCCGGGAGGGGCCGGCCTTTGGTGCCGGGGAGGGCGGGTGAGGCTGCGGCCTCAGGCGCGGCGCTGGGTCTTGCGGGCCCAGCCGGCGGCGAAGAGGGCCAAGCCGACGAGGGCAAGGGAGCCGGGTTCGGGGACGGGGGTGGGCGGGTTGACTGTTGGCAGGATCTGGCTGGCGTCTGCTGCGTAGAAATCGTCGAAGCCGAAGTAGTCGTCAATCAAACGATTGGTGAGCCCATCGACGACACCCGTCGACCGAAAGGTGATCTTCGAGTAGCGCGAGCCGGCGTCGGCAAAGCCGAAGAAAAGTAGCGACCCATTGTTGGCTTCAGCACTCGCGCCGCCGCGAACAGTCAAACTGTCGATCCCTTGGCCGTCTGCACGTGTGAGGTCCAGTTCCATGACGCCGTCGAAGTCGCCGATATCTGTACCGAAGAAGCCGAAGGCCGAGATTGCTCGCGAAAACTCGATGCTGAACGCGCCCTCTGCTCCTGCTTTGACACGCCAATACTGCGTGCCATTCGTCGTCGTGTTGAAGCGGCCAGCTTCCGGTGCTCCCATAATCAACCCGTTACCCTTCAGCGTGGCCGTCACTGCACCATTCGTCGACCCCGTGAACACCACTGGGATATCCGCAACGGCGCCAGGTTGCGGGAAGAAACTCGCGTCTTGTTCGAAACCGTAGGACTGCACCGTGCCGTCCAACTTGCTCAGGAACAAGTCCCGCGCATCCATCACGGCCGGGGAAACGACTACACCGTTGACTATCGTCGGCGACCCGTCTTCGGCGAAGAAGATCTGGGAAGGCGTCGGCGCAGCAAACGAGCCAACGGCGAACAGCAACCCGAGGGCGACAACGACATGATTCTTGTAGGTGGTCATAGGAAAATCCTCAGGAAATCGACTTGATCTGTCGAAGGCAAGTACTGCACCAATTGCTAGAATTCTTTCAGCATCAAGGACTTACGTCGAGCCCTTCGTTCGCGGGGGCGGGGTCTCTGTAAAGTTCGCCGACAGCCAGCCGAGAGGGGTGTCATAGGGCTACTGGACGTGCCGGGCGCTCTATGGAGCCTCCCTGTGGATCAAGGATCGGCGCACTCAAATGACGAGGCGCAATCGCAAGTCTGAGCCGACCCGGTCTGCGCTGTGCCACCTGTAGCGTCTAGCCAGTTCCAGAGCGGGCAGTGCGGGCGCATCGACCATTGGCAGACCGGGTCCGACCAGCATCGGCGCAAGGTAGATCAACCACTCGTCAACAAGCCCAGCGGCCAAGAGAGCACCCGTCAATGTTGGACCGGCCTCGACGTGCAGTTCGTTGATGGCGCGCTCCGCCAAGCGTTTCAGCAGGGTACCTAGCGACTTTGGATCTGCGTCCTCCCAGACTTCTGCTCCAGTTGCACGCAGGCGAGCGGCGGCCGCGGGTGAGCCGCCGCCAGAAACCACCAGCACCTGCTCAGCGTGGGCCAGTATGGCGGCGTCTAGTGGCAGCCGCAGCTGGGAGTCAAGTACCACACGCAAAGGTTGTCGCGCAGTTGGTACGGCGCGAACATCCAGTCGCGGGTTGTCGGCCAGTACCGTGCCTATGCCGGTGAGCACTGCGCTGGCTCTGCGCCGCCACGCGTGCCCGTCGGCCCGGGCTGCGTCGCCAGTGATCCACTTCGACCGACCATCACTAAGCCCGAGACGGCCATCGGCCGACGCCGCCACCTTGACCCGCACCCAGGGTCTGCCGCGCTCAAAGCGCGAAAAGAAGCCGACGTTGACTTCGCGCGCCTCTTCCGCGATCTCGTCGTCATCAGGCAGCAAGTTCACCAAGACGTTGGCGGCACGCAGCCGAGTCAAGCCCGCGCCGGCAACCAATGGATTGGGGTCGGCCGCAGCTACTACGCAGCGTCGCAACCCTGCGGCGGCCAGCGCATCACAACAGGGCGGGGTACGCCCATGATGCGCACAGGGCTCCAGGGTGACCCAGGCAGTGGCTGCACGCACGTCATGGCCGGCGGCTTGTGCATCGCGCAGGGCCATAATTTCAGCATGGGCTGCGCCAGCTTCCTGGGTTGCGCCTTGGCCCAGTACCCGGCCATCCTCCCGACCGATGACACAACCAACGCGAGGGTTGGGTTCGGTCAGTCCAAAAGACGTCCGGGCCAATTCCAGCGCTTCGCGTAGGCGTGCGCGGTCAAGATCGGTAACGGGCACTTGGAGTCGGGTCAGCGCGCGAGAGCGTCATTCAACTGGGCTGATGCGCCCAGGTGCGTGGCGTGCTGGTGGTGGGGCAAGCGTACGGCGAACTGCCATTGCCTGCCTTGATGATGACGAAGTTCTGGCTCAGCTTGGCGGCGGCAACGGCGGTGTAACTGGCTTCAGCGTGGTAGCGGCAGACCTTGTACTGGTCCGCTGCGCTTGTGCCCACGTCGCCAGCGATAGGCAGTGGCGAGGTGAACGCAAATGCGCCATCCCAGGTGGGCGTGGTGCCAGAGATCGGAATGGCGCAGTAGAACTGCCTTTGATCGTCAACTAGCACCTCTTGGTAGCAGGTGATGTTCTGCGTGCCGCCACCAGAAATCGTCTGGACGACGTTTAGGCCGAAGGCCACCTCAGGGCCTGACGGATTGGCGACACTGTTCGACGAGGCAGCCGGATCGACGTCTGTAGCGAAGCGGACCGCGCCGCTGATCAAGAGTGCGCGTTCGGTTCCACACACCGGTGCACTGGCCGAAAAGAGCAAGTCACCACTGATCGCGCCCGTGGTCGTGCATAGGGTGATGCTTGCATCGACGTTGTTGAAAACCCAAGCGATTCGCGAACTGCCTGCCTGGCCGGGCGGAACGTACCCACTCGTGCCGATGCTCAAGGCCACTGCCGTGCGCGGTATGCCTCGATGGCGTCCGAGCGGGGTGACGACGGGGTCAGGGTTTGCTGCCAGCACCAGTGAGGCGCCAACTTCTGGCTCCAGCCCGACGATGCTGCTGGCCAGCCGAATGGACTGGGCCTGACCGTTGCGGTCGTCCCAAGCCACATCGACCACCAGCGTGCGGCGTTGTGGCGTCACCGTGCCGCTCACGGGTGCGTCGTCATTGACTTGGCGCGTAAGGACATAGGTCGCATTGGTTCCCGTGATGGGCGTACTGTCCGTGGTGAGGTCGGCATATGCCATGCGATCGGTAGTAGTCACGAGTGTCGTGAAGCCGCGCCACTCTTCAATCGCGTCTTGCGCGATGCGGACGGCCTCGGCGCGCTGCCGCGCAAGGTCACCATTGGTCCGCAACGTAGCCTGCATGCCGACAACGGCCATCATGCCGAAGGCCATGACGCCAAAGGCCACTAAGGCCTCGATCAGGGACACCCCCAGTTGCCGCTTCCGGCTGGTGTTCATCAGAAGTCCCTCCAACTGCCGGGCACGCGCACGAAAGTCCCGTAGGCCACGCGCAGCGCTTTAAGCACATCCGCGTCGTAGATGACAGTGGTCGTCGAAGAAGAGCCCGTAAGAGCCAAGCTGCCCTCAGCTATCACGGCGCCGCGCACAGTCAAGTCGTCGGTGACGGCCCAGTTCCAGACGGCCTTACGGCCGTAAATCAACCCATAGACGATGGCGTCATCAACTACCGCCAAGTCGCCTTCGATGATGAGCAACGCCGGGGCCGCAGCACTTCCGACGTTGTTGTCTATCGTCACAGTGCCACCACTGCCGAGGATCCAGATCGGCCTGCCCGGGTTGCGCGTCATTGCCAAATTGATGTCGCCAGCATCGCAGCCGCCGCTGCAGTCGACTGTGGGCAGACCAGGTTGCCGGCCGTATGTGGTCGGGAGCATGCCGAAGAAGCTGGCGAAGCGCCGTGCCTCTGTACTGAGGGTGCCCAGCGTCGGCGGTGCTAGGGAAGCGTCACCGGTTACTACCGTGCCGTTGGGGGCAACGCCCGGCAGTCCGGTCAGGGTCACGCCACTGCTTGGAATGTTGGCTGCAGTGGCCGCGCTATGGAGGGTGACGCCGTTGGCTCCAACATTCTGATTTCGTAATTCCAGGTTGATGCCGCTGGCCAAGGTGAGTTGGGTTCCCAAGACGGTCATTGCCCCCGCGGGCGGGCGCGTCAGCGCCCCACGGAGAGCCACCAGGGAACGTACTGCGGCCACGCCATCGCCAGTGCCACCCCGCGCAGCGGCGAAGTTCAGGCAATCCGTGCCGAGTCGTGTACAACTGTTCGAGACAATCTGGATGAGATCGGGTCGCGAACCGACGCTCTGCATCAACAAGATGAATGCCGGCGCCGGCCCCGTACCGGTCGGGCCTGAGAGCGCGCCAGATGCGCTGTCTGGCTGCGGGCAATTGCAGGACCACTTCCAGTCAGACGCTGTGGTGCTGGAAGCGTCGAACACGCAACGTGGTGTTATCGAGCCTCCACTGCCGCTGGTTACCGATTTCGGCGTCAGGTTGCCATTGCTGTTGTTGAATGTAAGGTAACGCTCGCGAAAGCTCTTCTCGCCAGTAGCAGTGTCGTCGGTACTCGGGACGCAGCTATTTGTGATTCGGCCAGCATTGAGCTGGGCCAGAGCCCATTCGATGCCCGCGTCTGCTGCCTCAAGCGCCTGCGTCGAGCGGTACTGGTTGGCGGCAGTACGTTGTTCGAAGATAAGGTTGCGACTTGTGTAGGCCGCCACCAGAGAGATCACGAAAAAGAGAAGCATCACTACGATCAGTGCCGCTGCGCCTCGTTGTCGACTGGCTGAACCTGCAATGGTTGAAGCGTGCACGGCCCTCACTCCCTTCAACTGCCTGGGCAAGACTGCCCAGGAAGTGCTTCGCTGGACAAGTCGACTCGGTCGTTGCGCACACGCACACTTGAGCTGAGTGTCCGGATCACTGAGGTGTCGCCTTTTGCCTGACCGGTGATGGTGACGACAAACTCGCGAACCCCGACCTTGGGCCAACAAGTGGTTGTGCCGTCAGCGCAGACGTTCGGGCAGGGCAGTAGCAGCGGTTCGTCGTTGTCGGGCTGCGCGCGCGTGCCCGAGCGAACGGTTGCAACTGTGAACTCCGTGATGCGCACGGTGGCTGGGTCTGTCAATTCCTGCCACCCACTGTTGCACATACCGCCACTGCCATCCGACTGGCAGACTCGAATGACACCGTCGGTGTCAAGCCGAAAGCCGAAGGCCTCGGCCCCTGGCCCGCGCCGGTATCGGTAATTGACCGTCGAAGCGCTAGAGCTCGTCAGGTCCAACCCCACCATCGGATTTGAGCTTATCGCGCTACCGCCAGGCGTTGGCACGCCCGCTGCCGACCCGCCCCAGTAGCTGCTCCGCCGCAATTCCCGCGTAATGATGTCAGCGGTGGCGCGCAGATCTTGCTGAAGCTGGGTTTCCAGCAGCAGCCGACGGTTGTCGCTGAGCTGCGTGCTGACGAGCATGGCAGCTGCCGCGACAATGAACAGGCTCAGCGCGACTCCAACCAACAGTTCGACCAGAGACAGGCCGTGAACTTGGCGTCGCATGCCAGCAAAGAGTCGCCGCGAGCGGCGCGAGGTCATGGACATGCGTTGACCCCCGAGACCGTACCGCCCGGGGAGCACACGGTGGGTCGGCCGGTAATCTCCATGCTGGTAACGAACCCACCAAGGCTGTCGTTCTTCACTTCGATCAAGAACGGCACTGAGGCGGGTTCAGGCAGGTCGATAGGCGCGACCATCAACCGACCGGTGGCGGGATCAAAACCCAACGTCGTGATCGTTTGTGTAACGGGTACGCCGACTGTGATGCCAAGTGAGCGGTCGACCTGAACAGTGCGGATCTCGCGCGTGGCACCCGTGCAGACGTTCGTACCCGGCACGTTTTTGCAATTGCAGGCAGTGTGGTCACCGGCCAAGATCACGTAGCAGGTCAGCGCAGTGCCGGTCTTGTCAAATCGCACGAGCACGAGCTGATTGCGGCTGGCCGCCTCGCTGCGTGCGAATTGCATATCAGTGACGAGAGCCGCATTGACGCTACGCAGTCGCTGCATGTCGATCATGCGCTTGAACGAAGGTGCGGTGAGTGCGATAAGGGTGGCCATCACCGCGACCACTACCATCAGCTCAACGAGCGTAAAGCCACTGCCGTGGGATGCGCGATGGCCAGGGGTTAACGACTGAAACATGCGTGGCTCGTTGCGTAGGTGAAGGTCGTGCAACTGCCGCACCCGGCATAAGCCAAGTTGCCGTCCAGGAGGCGCACGCTCATTCGCTTGCATTGCGCATCGCTGGCCTGGGCGCCGCGGCCCTCGGCGACCACGGTGTAGCCCTTGACGAGATCGGTGGCGGTGGACGTGGGCGCGGTGATGGTTAGGCTGTACATCGGTGGTTCCGTCACCTTCAACTCGGTCAGGCTGGTGCTGTAGGCCGGGTTGTTCCCGCGCCAGTGCTCCTGAGAGAGTTGGATCGCAGAGATGGCGGCCATCGCGTCCGCACGCCGCCCCTTGCGCACCGAGTCCTGGTAGGCGGGGTAGGCGATGCTCGCCAGCACCGCCACGATGGCCACGGCGATCATCAGCTCGATGAGCGTGAAGCCTTGCGCCATGCGCGGCCTGGCCAGGGGAGTCGGATGTGGAGCTTTCACGGCGCGATTTTCCCGTCACGTGTTACCGAAGGTGAACACCGCTCGTCGGGTGCCGACAACCGCCGGTCACGGCACCCCCCGACTGCCGGTGTTGGCTCAGCACGCCGCATAACCCGGCGACGCAGACGCCGACGGCGAGCACGCGCGCACCCGCCCCATGATGTTGGTGACGACGTGCACGGCGCGGCCGCGTCCCGTGATCCTGACGGTGCTGGTCGGCGTCACCGTGCCGCGCACGTGCTCGAAGGCCATCGACGCCACGTTGCTTGTCAGCGTGAAGGGCAACGCGCCCGGGTAGCCCATGCTGCGCAGCGCCTGGGCGCCCGCGCTGCAGCTGGCCGTGCCGCCGGCGTCGCAGCCGCAGGCGCCAGGGCCGCCGGTGTGCACGACGTAACAACTGCCGCTGCCGTCGGTGCGGAAGTCGACCCGTACGGTCTGGTTGTTCAGCACGGCCAGGCTGCGCGCCATCTGCAGGTCGGTTTCCAGTTGCGCGGCGGCGCCGTCCAGATGGCGGCGTTCACGCGCCTCATGAAACCCAGGTACTGCCGCGCCCAGGGCGACGGCGGCGACCGACAGGGAGATGAGGGCCTCGACGAGGGTCCATCCGCGTTGTGCTGGCTGCATGGTGGCTCCGTGTGGGTAGGGTGTGTCCACACTGTAGAAACCACGCCGCTCCGGCGCTTCCCCTTGAGGCGGGCTCGGGGCCCGGCTCCGAGGTGGGCCCCCCGCGCCCTCCCCCGGCCGGGTGCCCCCGGCGGTTAAGGCCTTCGCGTACGCAGGCGCGAAGGCTGCTCGGCAGGCACGCGGTCCGCAGGGACCGGACGTTCGTCCGCCTCAAATGTCCCGGATCAACTGCCGGAACGCGTCCACGTCCTCGAACTCGCGGTAGACGGACGCGAACCGCACGTAGGCCACCTTGTCGATGCGCTTGAGCTCGCGCATCACCAGTTCACCCAGCCGGGTGCTCGGCACTTCGCGCAGGGCGGTGGCCAGCAGCTTGTCCTGGATGCGTTCGAGCGCGGCATCCACCTGTTCCACGCTCACTGGGCGCTTGCGCAGCGCCAGCATCATGCTGGCGCGGACCTTCGCGGGGTCGAACTCGACGCGGGAGCCATCCTTCTTCACCACCGCCGGCAGGGCGATCTCGCTGCGCTCGTAGGTGGTGAAGCGCTTCTCGCACTGCAGGCACTTGCGTCGCCGGCGGATGACGTCGCCTTCGTCCGATTCGCGGGTCTCGACGACCTGCGTCTCTTCGTGGGAACAGAAGGGGCAGCGCATCCGGTGGCAAGGTCAGCGCACCGGCCGCCGGCAGGCCGCCCCAAGGTGGCCGACGGCCCCCCCGAGGGGTGACGAAGCGGCGCGGCCGCAAGCCCGGGGGCTCATCGGTACACCGGGAAGTCGCGCGTCAGCACCGCCACCTTGGCGCGTACGGCGGCCAGGTTGGCTTCGTCGTGGGGCTTGTCCAGCACGTCGGCGATCAGGTGCGCGGTCTGGCGCGCCTGGTCTTCCTTGAAGCCCCGCGTCGTCATTGCCGGCGTGCCCAGGCGGATGCCGCTGGTGACCATCGCTTTTTGCGGGTCGTTCGGGATGCCGTTCTTGTTGCAGGTCATGTGCGCCGCGCCCAGGATGGCCTCGGCTTCCTTGCCCGTCAGCCCCTTGGGGCGAAGGTCGACCAGCATCACGTGGCTTTCGGTGCGGCCGCTGACGATGCGCAGCCCGCGCTCGATCAGCGTCTCGGCCAGCGCCTTGGCATTCGCCACCACCTGCGCCTGGTAGGCCTTGAACTCGGGCGTCAGCGCTTCCTTGAAGGCCACGGCCTTGCCGGCGATGACGTGCATCAGCGGCCCGCCCTGGATGCCCGGGAAGATGGCGCTGTTCATTTTCTTCGCGATGGCTTCGTCGTTGCTCAGGATGATGCCGCCGCGCGGCCCGCGCAGGCTCTTGTGCGTGGTGCTGGTGACGACGTCGGCAAACGGCACCGGGTTGGGGTAGACGCCGGCGGCGATGAGCCCGGCGTAGTGCGCCATGTCGACCATGAAGATCGCGCCGACGGCCTTGGCCACCTTGGCGAAGCGCTCGAAGTCGATGCGCAGGCTGTAGGCGCTGGCGCCGGCGATGATGAGCTTCGGCTTGTGTTCGTGGGCCAGGCGCTCCATCGCGTCGTAGTCGATGGCCTCGTTGGCGTCCAGCCCGTAGCTGACGACCTTGAACCACTTGCCACTCATGTTCAGCGCCATGCCGTGGGTGAGGTGGCCACCTTCGGCCAGGCTCATGCCCATGATGGTGTCGCCGGGTTGCAGCAGGCCGAAGAAGACCGCCTGGTTGGCCTGGCTGCCGCTGTTGGCCTGCACGTTGGCGAACTGGGCGCCGAAGAGCTGCTTGCAGCGCTCGATGGCCAGGTTCTCGGCCACGTCGACGAACTCGCAGCCGCCGTAGTAGCGCTTCCCGGGGTAGCCCTCGGCGTACTTGTTGGTCATCTGCGAGCCCTGCGCCTCCATCACCGCGGGGCTGGTGTAGTTCTCGCTGGCGATGAGCTCGATGTGCTCTTCCTGGCGATGGGCTTCGGCCTCCATCGCGGCCCAGATCTCGGGGTCGACGTTGGCGATGGTGGACGTGGAACGGTCGAACATGGCAGTCCTCTTCGGGGGTGAAGGGCCTTCGATAGCCGCTTCGCGCATGCCCCCGGGGCGGGGTCGGCGGGAAACGGTCGAGGGCTGCCCAGGCGAACGGCGGGCACCGCGGCAACGGGGCACGCGGCCTGCGCTTCCCGGTGGTCGTCCACCTCGGGCCCGGCTAGAAAACCGCGGGCCTTATCGCCAGTCGCGCAGGCCCTCAGTGTAGCTTCGGCGCGGCCGCAGCGTCGCCGGCGGCCGGGGTGCTGCAGCTCAGCGCAGCAGGGCCACCTGCTCGGTGCCGGCAGGCGTCGGCGGCAGGTCCGGCACTTCCGGCGCCACCGGCGCCTCGGTTTCCTTGGCAACCGCCGGCGCCGGCGGCATGTTGCTGACGTTCACCGCCACCTTGCGGCCGTCGACGACGCTGCGCATATGGCCCTGCTCGGCCAGCACGCGGCCGACATAACCGCCGTCGGTTTCCAGCAGCGCGGCGCCGACGTAATAGCGCAGGCCTTCCTGCAGGCTGCCGGCGCGCTGTATGCATTCCTTCAGCACCTGCACACCCACGCGCAGGTTGGTGATGGGGTCGAAAGCCGCGTGGCGACCGCCGAAGGGCACGTACTTGTCGTCGTGCACCCGCGTCAGCACCTGCATCAGGCCTTGCGCACCCACGGAGCTCTGGGCAAAGGGGTTGAAGCTGGACTCGACGGCCATGATGGCCAGGATCAGCGTCGGGTCGAGCCCGGCACGCTGGCCGATGGACCAGGCTTCCTGCACCAGCGCGCCTATCGGTTCCGGGGCCACCTTGTAGCGGCGTGCGATCCAGTTCGCCAGCGAGGCTTGCTGGTTCGTCAGTTCCTTGAGGTCGGCGGCCGTGGCGCGCGCCACGGCGTCGGGTTCGGCCACTGCAAACAGCAGGTTGCCCGAAGCGTGCTCTCGCTCTTCGTGACGCGTCTGCAGCCATTCCAGGGCCACGACTTCCACCTCGTGGCGCACCTCGGGGCGGCCCAGGCCGAGCACGAGCACGGCAATGGCCGCCAGGCCCACCAGGGCCAGCGTGTTGTGACTGATCTCCAGCAGACCGCGACCGACGTCGCCGGCGAAGACGCTGACCGATCGGGCAGTGGCTCGCGGCGCGTCGCGCAGCAGGGCAATAGCTCGCATCGTGACTCTCCTGACACCTGTGGCGCCGGCCGTCGCAGTGAACGGTCTTCGGGGCCACAGCAATAATCAACCGCAGGTCCGGACCGGGGCAGAAAGCTCGCTCAGAGGTTGCGAGTGCGGCCGGTCCCCTGCCGGGACGGTGTCACCTCGGGGCGCTCGGGGGGTGTGCTGCCGGCGCCGCGGGTAAACCCTGAAAGTTCAGGTTTCGGCGGATTCTAGGAACCCCCTAATACCCGGTCAAGCATATAAAACGGTTCTCTAATATCCAAAAACATGAAATACCGGGACCTGCGCGACTTCATGGCCCAGCTCGAGAAGCTGGGCGAGCTGCGGAAACTCAGCGATCCGGTGTCGCCGCGCCTCGAAATGACGGCAATCGGCGACAAGTTGCTGCGTGCCGGCGGGCCGGCGGTGCTGTGTACCCAGCCCACGGGTTACAACTTCCCTTGCCTGATCAACCTCTTCGGCACCCCCAGACGGGTGGCCCTGGGGATGGGCGCTGAAACACTTTCCGACCTGCGCGACGTCGGCCGGCTGCTCGCCGGGCTCAAGGAGCCCGAGCCGCCGAAAGGCTTCAAGGACGCCGGCAAGCTGCTGGCGATGGGCAAGGCGCTGTGGGACATGAAGCCTTCGGTGCAGCGCAGTGCACCCTGCCAGGACGTGGTGATCGAGGGCCCCGACATCGACCTCGGCCTGCTGCCGGTGCAGACCTGCTGGCCGGGCGACGCCGGCCCGCTCATCACCTGGGGCCTGGTCATCACGCGCGGGCCGCAGGGCGTGGCCAACCCGCGCAGTCGGCAGAACCTGGGCATCTACCGCCAGCAGGTGATCGGCAAGCGCGAGGTCATCATGCGCTGGCTGGCCCACCGCGGCGGCGCGCTCGACTTCCGCGAGTTCGCGCGTGCCAACCCCGGCCGGCCGTTCCCGATGGCCGTGGCGCTGGGTGCCGACCCCGCCACCATCCTGGGCGCGGTGACGCCGGTGCCCGATACGCTCAGCGAATACCAGTTCGCCGGCCTGCTGCGCGGCAGCCGCACCGAACTCGTGGCCACGTCGGTGGGCGAGGGCGCGATGCGCCTGCAGGTGCCGGCCAGCGCCGAGTTCGTCTTCGAAGGGCACATCCCGACGGCAGAACCCGGCTTCGAAGGCCTGTCGGACAAGGGCATCAAGCTCAAGGAGAAGGGCGGCTACCTGCACGCGCTGGAGGGCCCCTTCGGCGACCACACCGGCTACTACAACGAGCAGGACTGGTTCCCCGTCTTCCGCCTCGACCGCCTGACGCACCGCCGCGACCCGGTCTACCACTCCACCTACACCGGCAAGCCGCCCGACGAGCCGGCCATCCTGGGTGTGGCGCTGAACGAAGTTTTCGTACCTATCCTGCAGAAGCAGTTTCCCGAGATCGTCGACTTCTACCTGCCGCCCGAGGGCTGCAGCTACCGCATGGCGATCATCTCGATCAAGAAGGCCTACCCGGGCCACGCCAAGCGCGTGATGTTCGGCCTCTGGAGCTTCCTGCGCCAGTTCATGTACACCAAGTTCATCGTGGTGACCGACGACGATGTCGACATCCGCAACTGGCAGGAAGTTGTGTGGGCGATCACGACGCGCATGGACCCGGTGCGCGACACGACGCTGGTGGAACACACGCCCATCGACTACCTTGACTTCGCCTCGCCCGTCAGTGGCCTGGGCGGCAAGATGGGCCTGGACGCGACGAACAAGTGGCCGGGCGAGACATCACGTGAGTGGGGGCACACCATCACGATGGATGCGGCGGTGACGCAGCGGGTCGAGGCGATCGTCGCCAGCCTGATGCCCAAGGCTTGATGCTGCGCCCCGGGCATCCCTACAGACCCTAGGGCGCCAATTCGAGCTTGCGCGCGGTGGCGACCGGGCGTACTGTCGGGGTGCCTGAATGCAGGCAACACCGACGGCGCAATACCAGCGCGTCAGGAGCCCCGGACCGCCTACCTCCGGAGCTTCATTGGTGGCTTCGGCTACCCGCCCCCTGGCCCTCACGGGACCAGGGGGTTCGTCTTTCAGGACAGGCCGAATTGCTGGGCCAGCAGCGCGTACGAGTGCCGACGCGCCGCGGGGTCGTGGGCCCAGGTGTTGATCACGATCTCGACCAGCCCCAGTTCGTCGGCCAGCCGGCGCAGGCCCTGCGCCACCTGTTCCGCGGTGCCGACCAGGGCGCGGCGGCGCAGCGGCTCCACCGCCGCCAGCTCGTCGGCGCTGAAGCCGGCGGCCGCCACGGCGTCGGGCGTCATCAGCGGCCCGAGCACGCCGCGCTGGCGGTCCAGGCGCCAGCGTTCGCGGCTCAGCGCGTGGTGGCGCGCCTCGGCCTCGGTGTCGGCCGCCAGCGCCCAGACACAGATGGTGGGTTGCGGTGTCGGGTGGCGAACGCTCGGGCGGTAGAGCGTGCGGTAGAGGTGCAGCGCCTCTTCGACGCCCTGGCCGTCCATGAAGAAGTACGCGAAGGCGTAGGGCAGGCCGAGGTGGGCCGCGAGCTGCGCGCCGTAGTCGGAGCTGCCGAGGATCCAGATCTCGGGCGGCGTGCCGCCGCTGGCCGGCAGCGGGTGCGCCGTCAGCCCCTGGTGGCGCAGGCCGCGTGTCCAGGCCTGCAGGTCGACCACCTGCTGCGGGAACTGGTCGGCCGCACGTGCCGCGTTCGGGTTCAGCGCCATCGCCGTGCGTTGGTCACCGCCCGGAGCGCGGCCCACGCCGAGGTCGATGCGTCCCGGCGCCAGCGCATCCAGCACGCGGAACTGTTCGGCCACTTTCAGTGCCGCGTAGTGCGGCAGCATCACGCCCGCGCTGCCGATGCGGATGCGGGTGGTGCGCGCCGCGATGGCGGCCATCAGGATCTCTGGCGCACTGCCGACGATGGTCGGCAGGCCGTGGTGTTCACTGACCCAGAAGCGCGCGTAGCCCAGCGCTTCACAGTGCACGGCCAAGTCGAGTGTGTCGCGCAGCGCGTGGCCTTCGTCGCGGCCGGCGCAGCTGACCGACTGGTCCAGCACCGACAGCGTCAGCGAGCGCGCCGCGTTCATGCCGCCGCCCTGATCAGGTCGGCGGCCTTCTCGCCGATCATGATCGTCGGCGCATTGGTGTTGCCCGAAACGATGCGCGGCATCACCGACGCATCGACCACGCGCAGGCCCTGCAGGTCGTGCACACGCAGTGCGTGGTCGACCACGTCCAGGGGCCCCGGGCCCATGCGGCAGCTGCCCACGGGGTGGTACTCGGTGTCGGCGTTGCTGCGGATGTAGTGCTCGATCTGTGCGTCGGTCTGCGCCGCAGCCAGCGCCGGCCCTTCGCGGCCGCCCAGCTGGGCCAGCGCAGGCTGCCGCAGGATGTGTCGCAGACGTTTGAAGCCGCGGATCATGAGTTCCATGTCGGTGGGGTCGCCAAAAAAGTTGGGGTCGATCAAGGGCGCGGCGCCGGGGTCGGCACTGGCCAGCCTCAGGCTGCCGCGGCTGGCCGGGCGCAACGGGCACAGGTGGCTGGTATAGCCGTGGCCCCAGGGCAGGGTGCGCGCGTGGTCGATGAGTTTGGTGATGACGAAATGCAGCTGCAGGTCGGGCCGCGCTTCCTCGGGCCGGCTCCTTAAGAAGGCGCCAGCCTCGGCGATGGTACTGGTCAGCACACCGCGGCGCTTCGTCAGCCAGTCCCAGGCGCCCCGCGTCGCCATCGGCAAGCCACTCGGCGAGACGGTGAAGGTGTCGGCGCAGCCCGGCGCGTCGATGACCTGCGTGACGCTGACGTGGTCGTGCAGGTGCAGGCCGACGCCGGGCAGGTCGTGCAGCACCGGCAGGCCGTGCTGCTGCAGATGCGCGCCGGGGCCGATGCCCGACAGCATCAGCAGCTGCGGCGACTTCAGCGCGCCGGCGCTCAGCAGCACTTCGCGCCGCGCCGTCAGGCGCTGCAGCGTGCCGTCGACACGCACCTCGACCCCCGTCGCACGCCTGCCGTCCAGAGTGATGCGCGTGACCGCGGCGCCGGTCATCACCCTCAGGTTGGGCCGGCCCAGGTTCGGCGTCAGATAGGCCTTGGCCGCACTGCAGCGTTCACCGCCCTTCTGCGTCACCTGGTAGAAGCCCACGCCCTCCTGGTGTTCGCCGTTGAAGTCGCGGTTCGACGGCAGGCCGGCCTGCATCGCGGCCTCGACGAAGCGCGCCGCCGTGCGGCTGGGGCACAGCGGGTCCATCACGTTCAGCGGCCCGCCGGTGGCGTGGTGGGCGCCGGCGCCGCGTTCGTTGTGCTCGGCCTTCAGGAAGTAGGGCAGCACGTCGTTCCAGCCCCAGCCCGGGTTGCCAACGGCCGCCCAGTGTTCGTAGTCCTCGCGCTGGCCGCGGATGTAGAGCATGGCGTTGATCGAGCTCGAACCGCCCAGACCGCGCCCGCGCGGCTGGTAGCCGATGCGACCGTTGAGACCCACCTGCGGCACGGTGTCGAAGGCCCAGTTGTACTTCCAGCCTTTCAGCATGGCGCCGGCCACGACGCCCGCGGGGCACTGCACCAGCACGCTGTCGTCGCGCGGCCCGGCCTCGAGCAGGCAGACCTGCATGCCCGCGTCTTCGCTCAGCCGGGCGGCCAGCACGCAGCCGGCAGAGCCGCCGCCGACGATGATGTAGTCGAACATGTCGTGTGCTGCCGTCTCCGCGGGGGATCATAGCCAGCGCCCCGGCTGCCATGGGTGGGATGCCGCTGCCGCGCGCAGCCCACCATAATGCGCCCCCTGCGGCCCGACCCGGCCGCACGTCCGCGCCGGGCCCACCGGTTCCCGCGGGCCCCGATCCATCGCCGCTGCGGCACCCACGAGGTGCCCCGGCCCGTCCAGGGAAAGACTCACCGTGTTCGCAAGATTCGAGAGGCTGGTGCATCCTTACCCGGACGCCCTGCCGCCCCCACCGCCGACGCAGTTCTTCGCCTTCCTCTGGGCCTGTTCCCGCGGCGTGCGCCCCTGGCTGCTGCTGGTGACGCTGTTCACCGCCGCCATCGGCGCCTTCGAGGCGCTGCTGTTCAGCATGATGGCCCACGTCGTCGACGTGCTGGCCAAGGTGCAGCCGGCGCAGCTGTGGGTCGAGCACGGCCAGACGATGACGCTGCTGGCCGGTGTGCTGGCGGCCAGCGTGGTGTTCGTGGCACTGCAGGCCCTGTTCAAGTACCAGGGCGTGTTCAGCAACTTCCCGATGCGGCTGCGCTGGACCTTCCACCGCCTGATGCTCGAGCAGAGCATGGGCTTTTACCAGGACGAATTCGCCGGTCGCATCTCCACCAAGGTGATGCAGACGGCGCTGGCGGTGCGCGACACCTGGCTCATCGTCACCGACATCATGGTCTACGTCGTCATCTACTTCGTCACGCTGCTGGCGGTGGTGGGTGCCTTCGACCTCTGGCTGGTGCTGCCCTTCCTGGGCTGGCTGCTGCTGTATTCGCTGACGCTGTGGTACTTCGTGCCACGCCTGGGGAAGGTGGCGCAGCTGCAGGCCGACGCACGTTCGCTGATGACGGGCCGCATCACCGACGCCTACACCAACATCGCCACGGTGAAGCTGTTCTCGCACTCGAATCGCGAGGCGCAGTTCGCGCGCAGTGCGATGCAGGAGTTCATGACCACGGCCTACCGCCAGATGCGCCTGGTGACGGCCTTCGAGGCCGTCAACCAGGTGCTGAGCGTGGGCCTGATCGCGGCGATCACGGTGGTCAGCCTGCGGTTGTGGATGGATGCGGCCATCGGCGTGGGTGCGGTGGCGGCGGCCACGGCGATGGCCTTCCGCCTGAACGGCATCTCGCACTGGGTGATGTGGGAGATGGCCACGCTGTTCGAGCACATCGGCACCGTGCAGGACGGCATGGGCACGCTGTCGCGCACGCGCTCCGTCGTCGACAAGCCCGGCGCGCAGGTACTGAACGTGCCACGCGGCGAGGTGGAGTTCGAGAACGTGGTCTTCGCCTACGGCGGCAAGAAGCCGGTGGTGGACGGCCTGAACCTGCACATCCGCCCGGGCGAGAAGATCGGCCTTGTCGGGCGATCGGGCGCGGGCAAGAGCACGGTGGTGAACCTGCTGCTGCGTCTGTACGACCTCGAAGGCGGCCGCATCCTGATCGACGGCCAGGACATCGCCGGCGTCACGCAGGAGAGCCTGCGCCGCCATGTCGGCATGGTCACGCAGGACACCTCGCTGCTGCACCGCAGCGTGCGCGACAACATCGTCTACGGCCGGCCCGAAGCCACCGACGCCGAGATGCGCCACGCCGCCGAACGCGCCGAGGCGGCCGACTTCATCGTCGGCCTGTCCGACGCCAAGGGGCGCAAGGGCTACGACGCGCACGTCGGCGAGCGCGGCGTGAAGCTGTCGGGCGGGCAGCGCCAGCGCGTCGCCATCGCCCGCGTGATGCTGAAGGACGCGCCCATCCTGCTGCTCGACGAAGCCACCAGCGCGCTGGACAGCGAGGTCGAGGCCGCCATCCAGCAGAGCCTGTACCGGCTGATGGAAGGCAAGACGGTGGTGGCCATTGCGCACCGGCTGAGCACCATCGCGGCGATGGACCGGCTGGTGGTGATGGACCACGGGCGCATCGTCGAGGTCGGCGACCACGCGTCGCTGCTGGCTGCCGGTGGCATCTACGCACGGCTGTGGGCGCACCAGAGCGGCGGTTTCCTCGGCGAAGAGGTGGACGAGGACGAAGGGGTGCCGGCGGCCTGACCGGTTCAGGCTCGGCCACTCAGACGCGCGAGGTCGGGGGCGGCGGCGCGTCGGCTTCGGGCAAGGGGTGCAGCACCATCGGGCTGGTCTCGGTCCAGGCATCGGGCGAAACAGCGCCTTCGGCGCGCGCCGCACGGCCGACGCGGCCCATCCGATCCATCGCCACACCCAGCGTGGCGCGGCGCTCGTCGCTGTCGCTGGCGGGCAGCAGCACGCCGTGGGCGGTGTCCAGCGGCACGTCGACCTTCACGGCGCGTGGTTTTGCAGCGTCGGGCGTCGACAGCGGCCGCGTGCTGCGCGCCAGGTGTTCCCACCAGGCCACCGCCACGGCGACGACGAACAGTGCACCGAAACCGGCGGCCACCCAGCTGAAGAAGGCTTCCATCCGGCGTTTATCGACTCTGCGGGGGCGGGCTTGAGCGCCCGGGACGGTCATCCTATGCCCCCGCAAGCCCGCGGCGAGGGCGCCGGGGTCGACAATTCACGCTTCGCCGGCATTGCCGGCCCCAACGGCCCCGGGCCGACCGCCGTGCCTGCTCTCGCCCCCGCCCCTGCGCGCGTCGCGCGTCCCGACGCTTCACCCGAAGCCAAGCCGCTGGCCAGCTACCGGCCCTTCTGGGCCAAGCGCTTCGGCCCCGCGCCCTTCCTGCCGATGAGCCGCGCCGAGATGGAGCAGCGCGGCTGGGACAGCTGCGACATCGTCATCGTCACCGGCGACGCCTACGTCGACCACCCGAGCTTCGGCATGGCCGTCATCGGCCGCGTGCTCGAGGCGCAGGGTTTCCGCGTCGGCATCATCGCGCAGCCCGACTGGCAGAGCGCGGATGCGTTCAAGGCGCTGGGCAAGCCCAACCTGTTCTTCGGCGTGGCCGCGGGGAACATGGATTCGATGATCAACCGCTACACGGCCGACCGGAAGATCCGCAGCGACGACGCCTACACGCCCGGCGGCGAGGGCGGCAAGCGCCCCGACCGCGCGACGCTCGTCTACACCCAGCGCTGCAAGGAAGCCTGGAGCGAGGTGCCGGTGGTCATCGGCGGCATCGAGGCCAGCCTGCGCCGCATCGCGCACTACGACTACTGGCAGGACAAGGTGCGCCGCAGCATCCTCGTCGACAGCAAGGC
>LNFM01006772.1_pt1 | contig 18567 bp, 11 predicted proteins | sample 596031 | NCBI WGS metagenome assembly LNFM01 (sample SAMN04254537, study PRJNA301005) | activated carbon metagenome | isolation source: dual media filters at the Ann Arbor, Michigan drinking water treatment plant | place: USA: Ann Arbor | reverse complement strand
CGATGTAATGAACGACGGCGGCGCCAGCGGGGAGATCGATGCCGTGGAATTCGCCCCGGATGTATTGCCGGAATACGTTCTGCTCCAACGCGACGGAGACGACATCGTCGCTTCGATCGGTGCGGACGGCGACATGATTCGGCTCGTGAACTGGAACGATCCGGCCAATCGGATCGAGGAGTTGCGCTTCGCGGACGGAACCGTGTGGGGTGTCGAGACGCTGGGTGCAGTGTTCGATACCGGACCAGAACTCGTGGAACCGATTGCCGATCAGCAGGCGACCGAGGACGCGTTGTTCGATTTTGCAGTGCCCGGCGACAGCTTCTCCGTTCGCGATGGGACGACCTATTTCTTCTCGGCGATGCTTGCGAATGGCGATCCTCTGCCCGACTGGCTGGTGTTCGATTCTGTGCTCGGGCGTTTCTCGGGAGTTCCGGGCAACGACGAAGTCGGAAGCCACCATGTCAGGGTGCTGGTAGCCGACGATGAGGGACGAGAAGCGTCGGACGATTTCGTCATATCCGTTGCGAACGTAAACGACGCGCCGGAAGCCATGGACGACGCAATCGGGGTATCTGCGGCCGCTGGTGCGGTCAGCATCTCCGGAGACTGGCTGCTTTCCAACGACCGGGATATAGATCAGGGTGATGTCATTGTGTTGAACGGGGTATCGGGATCCGTGGCCGGCGCATCCGTTGCACTGAGTGATGGAACTGTGACGTATGACGCGGGCACCTTGTTCCAGGCGCTCGGTGCCGGAGCGACATTCGTGGATTCCTTCCAGTACTGGATCAGCGATCTGGCCGGAGCAAGTGCGAGCGCAACGGTGAGCGTCACGGTTACCGGGGTGAACGATGCGCCTACAATCCAGGCGACATTGCCGGACCTGACAACGATCGAAGGGTCGATGTTCGAATGGACGCTTCCGGCCGGCGCCTTTCTGGACGTCGATACCGGTGATGTTCTCAGCTACACCGTCCGGCTCGCGGACGGACTGGATCTGCCGGCCTGGTTGTCGTTTGATCCGTGGTCTGGCCGTCTGCATGGCACGCCCGGCGAGGCAGATATCGGCACGCTGGCTCTGCGGATTACGGCGACGGACGTTGCCGGGGCAAGCGCATTCGACGAGTTCGAACTTGGCGTCCTGGCCAAACCGGGCTTGGTTCTGACGGGAACCGCCCGCAGCGATGTTCTGATGGGTGGCAATGGTGACGACACGATCAATGCCGGACGCGGCAATGACCTGGTGTTCGGCAACGCGGGCGCCGATTCGCTCTATGGCGAAGAGGGCAATGACATCCTGCATGGCGGCGACGGAGGAGACACGCTGGCAGGGGGCAGCGGCAATGACGCGATTTTTGCCGGAGACGGCGACGATTCACTGTACGGCGGAGACGGCAACGATCTGTTGCGCGGAGATTCAGGAAGGGATTTGCTGCATGGCGGTTCGGGTAACGACTGGATGTTCGGTGGAAGCGGTAGCGATCTGCTTCTGGGAGAAGGAGGCGACGACTATCTTCTCGGGGAATCCGGCCCCGATCTGCTGCACGGCGGGGAGGGCGATGACCTGATCCGGGGCGGGACGGGCAGCGATCTGATCCTTGGACATAGAGGCAACGACAGGATCGATACCGGTCCGGGTCGGGACGTCGTGCTGTTCAACCTCGGTGACGGCAAGGACCGGTTGATCGCCGCCGACGGCGCGGAGGACACCTTGTCCCTGGGCGGCGGCATCGCCTATGGAGACCTGTCACTGCGCAAGCAGGGCAATCACCTGATTTTGGATGCAGGGAATGATTCGTCCGTGACCTTCGAGCAGTGGTATGGAAGCGGCGGCAACAGGAACGTATCCACACTTCAGGTGGTGGTGGAGGCGATGCCTGGATACGATCCGGCATCCACCGATCCGCTGTACGACCAGAAGATCGAGATGTTCGACTTTCTGGCGCTGGTCGCCCGCTTCGATTCGGCGCGCGTGGCCGACCGGCGTCTCGACCGCTGGGCGGCGATGAACGCACTACTCGATGTCCACCTTGGCGGATCAGACACCGAGGCGATCGGTGGCGAACCCGCCTACCGCTACGGACTGGATGGATCGCTCTCCGCAATCGGGATCCAGTCGGTACGTCCCATCATCGAGGATTCCCGGTTCGGTACGTTGGCGCAACCGCTGAATCCGCTTCAGGGTCTGGCCGCCGGCTCGACACTGAGCGCATAAGGAGAGCGAACATGGGCCGTCTGCATGAACGGCAGCATCTTTCCGGAGTCCTTCAGAGCGCAGATGGCTACCGCCAACAGCCGGCGCCGATGGCGAGTGCGGTGCTTTACCTGGTGCTGGGGCTGTTCGCTGTCATGCTGGTCTGGGCATTGTTCGGCCGGCTCGACATCATTGCGGTGGCGCAGGGAAAGCTGGTGCCGTCGGGTTACGTCAAGATCGTGCAACCCGCGGAATCGGGCATCATTCGGGAAATCATGGTGCGCGAGGGCGAGGAAGTCCGCGTCGGACAGGTACTGATGCGCATGGACACCCGCGTATCCGACGCGGACCTGGCGAATCTGGACAACGACCTGCACCTGCACCGGCTACAACTGCGCAGGATCGATGCCGAGCTGGCCGGCCAGGGACTCGCGTTGCTTGACGGAGATCATCCTGAATTGTTCCGTCAGGCATCCGCCCAGTACCACGCCAACCGTGAGTCTCTGCGCCATCTGCTCGATGGCGAAAGCGCTGTCCTCGAGCGGGCCCGTCAGGATTTGCGCGGGGCCGAGGAGATGCACGCGAGGCTGGAGCAAACCGTGCCGATCTATCGCGAGCAGGAAGCCGCGCACGAGAAGCTGGTGAAGGACGGTTTCATGTCCAAGCTTGCGGGCCTGGAGAAAACCCGCGAGCGCATCGAGAAGGAACAGGAACTCAAGGCCCAGGGCCACGAAGTCGCCAGTCTGCGGGCGCAGATCGACCAATCGCAGAAGAAGATCGCGCAGATATCCGCCGCGTATCGCCAGCAATTGCAGAACGAGCGGGCGGAGGCGCAGGCGAGGCTGCTCAAGCTGGAACAGGAAGGCGAAAAGCAGGCCTACCGCCGCGGGCTGCTGGAACTGAAGGCACCGCACCAGGGCATCGTCAAGGATCTCGCGACCCATACCCCTGGCACCGTGGTTTCCCCCGGCACCATCCTGATGACGGTGGTGCCGCATAACGAGCAGGTCAAGGCTGAGGTCTGGGTCGCCGACGTCGATGCCGGTTTCGTGCAGGTCGGCCAGAAGGCAAAAGTGAAGCTCGGCGCTTACGCGTTCCAGAAGTACGGCATGGTTGAAGGCCGGGTGGAGTACGTCAGCCCCGACGCCGCCGAACTGCCCGACACCCGCGAACGCGATCGCCGGGATGCGCGGTCCCACGTCATGCCCCCTTCCGGGTTCCGCGCACTGGTGGCGTTGGATTCTCCGTATCTCGAACGCGACGGCCGGCGCTACCGAATCAATTCAGGCATGCTGGTCTCGGCCGAAATCCACCTCGGCACCCGCACGGTGATGGCCTACCTGCTCTCGCCGGTGAGCAAGACCCTGCACGAGGCCGGACGGGAGTTGTAGTCGGGCGGAGTTCGGCTGCGAGGCACGGAGAATGCGAAAAATCCGAACGGGAGTATGTTCCGCCAACAATATTCGTTTCGCCCATCTCGTGCGCCAGTAGCCCGGTCGGCGTTTTTGGTGCGCCACGGCAACAACGACCAGATCATCTTGCTCGTCGGCGTAGATCAACAGGAAGGGAAATATTCGAATTGGTGTTTGTCTGAAAACGGCCCCCGCAGGGCGGCCAATCCCGGGATGGTCCCGATCTGCAACGGCTGTCTGCTGCAGATCGTCAAGAAACTCCTGACCGAGACCAGATGATGCACTTTCGTAGTACCGGGAGACTTCGGTCATCTCCTCCTCGGCGGAAGGCAGAAACCGATACCCTTTCATTTCAGCTTGTCACGAACTCTTTGCATTACTTCGTCGCCGGGTAGCGAGGGCAGCTTGCCGGCGTGGAGAGAAACCGGGGAATAGAGAAATCGATTACTAGAGGGCAGCCGACGACAAAGCCGCCGCGAGCGGGGCTGGTCGACCGAAGAGGTAGCCCTGCGCCTTATTCACGCCTAGCGACCGCAGCGCATCAAGTTCCGCTGCGGTTTCAACTCCCTCGGCGACAATCACGCTGCCAGTCTCGTGGGCAAAGCTGATGAGTGCTGCAGCGAGGGCTCGGCGGGCGCTATCGGTGTCTATGTCGCGGGTCAGGCTCATGTCCAGCTTGATGATGTCGGGTTGCAGGCGAAGTATGTGGCGAAAGCTCGCATAGCCTGCTCCGGCGTCATCCACCGCGACACGCAGGCTCCGATTCCGAAGCGGGGCGAGCGCCTCGTTGAGTTCCGCGTAATCGACGATGGTGGCGTGCTCCGTGATTTCCAGCACGATTCTCTCCAGCGGCAGGCCTCCGAGGACACGCTGGACGTCTCCATTCACAATCGCCTCCGGAGATACATTCAACGACAGGTAAACGTCGTCAGGGAACCTATCGTGAGCTGCCACGGCCAACTCGACTGCTTTCATCTCAAGCTGCGGCCCCATGCCGACGCTCGCGGCTTCGTTGAACCAGATATCCGGACTGCGGGCGGGCGTGGTCGAGAATCGCGTCAGCGACTCAAAGCCGACTACGCGATTTCGCGCGACATGGACTATTGGCTGGTACACCATCGAAAGACCATTTCCGTCCAGCGCAGACTGGATTCTTTCTATCGTGTCGGCGCGCTCGCGCCCCGTACTGAGATCCCGATCAATCGCATCGGCAGCGAGGTCGGCAAAGACCCGCAACGTACTGAGATCGCGCGGGGAAAGCGTGTAATCTGGCTTGAAGCTGAAGCAGCAGAACGTTCCGTAAACACGCCCGTCCTTGAGCCGGACGGGAATGCTTAAGTGAGCTCCTACTGGAAGTGCCTTCGTCACCGGTAACTCCAGCGCTGCGGGGAGTGCTGCGGCATCCTGGATCAGTTCAGGCAATCGACCATCGGTGACCCTCTGGCAGTAGCTTTCGTCAAGTGGGTCCGAATTTCCAACTTTGACGGGCTGATTCTCTGACGACGCGTCGACGTACCGGAAGACCCTTTGCCCGTTAGTGAACTCGGACAGAAATGCCACGTCCATGCCAAGATGAGAACGAATCGAACTCAAAAGGCCGGGCAGCAGGTGATCAACCGAATTTTGTGACAGTGACTCAGGCGCGAAAAAGCTTGATAGGGAGGGGTTCTCACTTGCAGAAGCCACTGGCATATCTCCAAATTAAGCTGACGCCGTGAGCGCTAATCAAGTTTGTCCGATACATGTGGTATATCGGCGTCCTTATTAGTAGATCGTAAACCATACTAAAGAAAGCGCGGGCGGGATAGCATCTTGGCAGCGAGGGCTTGATTGCATACTGCCCCTGTCACATTGCTGACATGCGCCTGTGCTTATCGAAAATGCCATCAGCCACGAGCGAATGGTTGGATACAGTTTGTAACCGATAGAGACGTCGCTAGATTTTTACACCAGTCCAGCCAAGATCCGGCCGGCGCAACCGCCATTTCGTGGCCTGCTCGTAGGCATACGCGACCCGCAGCGCCATGTCCTCGCAGAACGGTTTGGCGTAGACCTGCAATCCGATCGGCAGTCCCGCAGCGGTGAAGCCGCACGGAACCGACACCGCGCAGAGGTTGAGGATGTTCCCGATTCCGGTATTGCGGTGGACCCGCATGTTGTAGTCGAGATAGCTCTCGGGGCTGGCGTCGATCTTCGCCAGCGGCCAGGCCGGCGCCATGGTGGTGGGGACGATCAGGGCGTCGATGTCGCGCAAGGTCTCCTTTACGCGCGCCTGCAGTTCGGCGTAACGCCGCAGCAGCAGGAAGTAATCCGGGGCGGACAGCGTCCGGCCGGTGAGCATCCTGGGTGCGATCACCGGGTCGAGCTCGTCAAGGTGCCGGTCCAGCAGCTCGCGGTTCTGCACGCAGCCTTCGGCCGGGATCAGCAGGTTGCGGTGCTTTTCCGCCCAGGCCGCTGCGGCTTCGGGCATCGCGATGCTCGTGAGTGAGGCGCCCAGCGCGCTGAACACCTTGCCGGCCTCACGCACCGCCTGTTCCACTTCGAGGTCGAGGTCGTCGAAGAAGGTGGTTTCGCCGAATGCGAGCCGCAGGCCCTTCACCCCGGCCTTGAGATTGCGCAGGGTGTCGAGGGGTTCGATGCCGATGGTCGAGGCATCACCTTGGTCCGCGCCCTGCATCGCCTGGTAGACCAGCGCCGCATCCTCGACCGAGCGGGTGATCGGTCCGACGCTGTCGAGTGTCCACGATAGCGGATAGACCCCGGCGCGGCTCACCCGCCCGATGGTGGTCTTGAGGCCGACGATGCCGCAGAGCGCCGCCGGCACCCGCACCGATCCGCCGGTGTCGGTGCCGAGCGCGAACGGCGTGAGGCCCGCCGCCACCGCCACCGCGCTGCCGCTGGACGATCCGCCGGGCGCGTGCGGCTCCGGGTGCCAGGGATTGTGCGGGGTGCCGTGGTCGTGGTTCAGGCCGGCGGCGCCGTAGGCGAACTGCACCGTGTGGGTCTTGCCCAGCAGCACCATTCCTGCGGCGTCGAGCTTGCGCACCACGGTGCAGTCTTCCGCGGCGATGTTGTCCGCCAGGAAGCGGGTGCCGGCGGTGGTCGGCACGCCCTTTACGTCGAACAGGTCCTTCGCCGCGTAGGGGATGCCATTGAGCGGGCCGGGCTGCGCGCCCTTGCTGATCGCTTTCTCAGCCGCATGCGCCTGTGCCAGCGCCGCTTCCGGCATCACCCGAATAAAAACGTGCAGCTTCCCGTTGAGTGCGTCGATCCGGGAAAGGAGGTCTTCGGTGACCTTGACCGGCGTGGTGCTGCCGGTGCTGAAGTGGGCTGCGAGGCCGGTGATGGATTCGTAGGCGACAGTGGTGTCGGACATGGCATTCTTCTTGTGGTTGTTTTGCCGAAACGTATCACGCGTCTGCGGAGGGACTCAAGTCAGGGCAAGAAATGCAATCCCTGGGGCTTCTTCGTCTAAAAGGGTACTCCACGCTTGCGCGAGGGTATTCGTGTCAAGACCTGACAATGCTCTTCGGAATTAGCTTCCGAAGGGGGCATTCATGGTCTGTTGGGACCTGAGAGGGAAGCCCCGGGTTACCTTCGAGAAACATTGAGTCCCGGGCCATACGTGCGCTTGCATACAGACGAACAGGCCGAGGTGAGTACAGTGGAATCGTCTGTTTTTTCCGAGGACGCTGCCGTGACGCAATTCCGCTTCGAGCCGCAATTTACCCGTCCGGTCCCGGGATTAGTCGTTTCTGTTTGCGCCGCCGAGTTCGCGCATCGTGGTGGCGTGGGGGCGATCCGGTGATGAGCGTCCCATCTTATGTACAAAGGAGTTCGCGATGAACAAGTTGTTATCTGGCCTGGTTGCCGGCATGGTGATACTGGCGACTAACGGGTTCGCCGCCGCCGAGGACGAACCTCGGAACACGCAACAGGACGCGGACGCGGGGACTCGGCCGGCTCCGCTCGAACCGGGCGACCTGGTGGTATCAGAGAAGGAGCAGGAGTATCTCGCCGCGCTGACGAAATGCGAATCGCTGAGCGGAAGCCGGAAAGAGACGTGCATCGAAGCGGTTAAAAAGAAACTTGGACACCAGTAAACGTTACGCACAACGGCATTAGCCGGATGACGGGATAGAAAATATCTGTGTCCGCTCTGTTTGCGGCTTGACCGAATCAGACCTCCGGAACGCATCAAAGATAAGGCGACAGCATCCGCACCAGCCCGTTGCGCAGCCGGATCGGGAACGGCCGGCGGTCGAGATCCTCCAGCGCCGGCTGGTGCGCCTGGGCGATCTTGCTGTCGATCAGCGCATCGAGCTGCTCCGCCAGCGGCGCGTCGTAGCACTCGAGGTTGTATTCAAAGTTCAGCCGCAGGCTGCGCGCATCCCAGTTGGTGGAGCCGATCAGCGACCAGAAGCCGTCCACCACCAGCAGCTTGGTATGATCGAAGGGCGCGCCGGTGTAGTGAATGCGGCAGCCCTTGCGCAGCAGTTCCGGCAGCAGCGGCGCGGTGGCCCAGTCCACCAGGAAGATGTTGCTCTTTACCGGCAGCACGATGTCCACTGCCACGCCGCGCATCGCGGCGACTTGCAGAGCCCGCACCAGCACGTCGTCCGGCAGGAAGTAGGGCGTGACGACGCGAACGCTGCGGGTGGCGACGGCCAGCGCGCCGAGGATGACGTGCAGGATGTTGTCGAGGTCCGCATCCGGGCCGTCAGGGATGCCGCGCGCCGCCACCGTACCGGCGCTTTCTGGGGGCGGGAACCAGAGTTCGCCCTGAAGCTGCTCGCCGGTGGTGAAGGCCCAGTCGGTGGCGAAGGTGCGTTGCAGGTCGGCGACCACCGGACCGCGCACTTCGAAATGCAGGCAGCGCACCGCGTCTTTCGCTGCGCTGGCGAGTTCGTGCGCGGCACGGATGTTCATGCCGCCGGTAAAGCCGAGCACGCCGTCCACCACCAGGATCTTGCGGTGGTTGCGCAGGTTGGCGTAGCGAAACCAGTTGGGCAGTCGGGTAGGCAGGAAGGTGGCGGCACGGATGCCGGCGCGGCGCAGCTTGCGCACCATCGAGGGCAGGGTGTAGCGGGAGCCGAAGTCGTCGACCAGCACCCGGATTTCCACACCGCGTGCCCGTGCCGCAGTCAGCGCCTCCAGGAACCGGCGGCCTGTGGGGTCGTTATCGAAGATGTAGCTCTGCAGCGCAATCGAATGCCGGGCGGCGCCGATTGCGGCAAGCATCTCGGGGTAGGCCTGTTCGCCGTCGATCAGTGGCCGCACCCGGTTGCCGCCGACCAGCGGATTGCCGGTGATCCGCTCACCGAGCTGGGCCAGTCCGGCAAAGCCGGGGTGTGCCGCGGCGAGTTCCGGCGGAACAGGTTTATCGGACCGCGCCCCGCGCCGCCGGTCGGCGCCGTCCCAGGCGGCCTGGAGCCGCAGGGCGCTGGCGCTGCGCTTGATGCGGTTGATGCCGAAGCCGAGATACAGGAGTGAGCCGACGATCGGCGCCAGCCAGGCCAGCCCGACCCAGCCGATGACCGAATGCACGTGGCGCTTGCGCAGCACGGCATCGACGGTGACCGAAACCGCGGCGGCGATGTGTATCGCCGGCAGGATCGCCGCCCAGAATTCTTTGATCCATTCGACCATGGTTGTCGGATTGTGGTTATCGGAACGCGGTGCGGGGTTGAAGTTCCTTGCCGGCAATCGACAGGGGCCGCCGCAGCCATCGTAACCCGTCGTCGGCCGGGCATGGGGGGCGGATGGACGGCGGCCGGCGCCCATGTCACTATCTTTCGGACTTCTTCACGCATACCGATGACTCCGCAACCGCAGGATTTGCAGGAACTGCATTCAACTCCAGGCCGCGCGCAGCGCGCTGCCGTCCACGGGCGGTACTGGCGCTATTCCGCGCTTGTCGCCGTTTTGCTCCTCGGCCCTGCTGCGCTCGCGAACGAGGCGACCCGGGCGCCGCTTCCCAAATCGATCACGGTAGTGCTGGACGACAATTACCCACCGTATATTTTTCGCGACGACAGCGGACGGCTGCGCGGCATCCTCAGGGACCGCTGGTCGCTGTGGAGCCAGAAGACCGGCGTCGAGGTCAGCCTGGAGGCGCAGGACTGGAGCAAGGCTCAGGCACAGATGGCGGCCGGCAAGGCCGACGTGATCGACACCATGTTCAAGACCCCCGAGCGCCTGCGGCGCCTGGATTTTTCCGAGCCCTATGCCACGATCGAAGTGCCGATCTACTTCGACAAGGCGATCGGCGGCATCACCGACGCCGAGTCGTTGCGCGGCTTTACCGTTGGGATAAAGGACGGCGACGCCTGCATCGAATGGCTGGAGCGGCGCGGCGTAAGCAACTTCCGGCGTTACCAGAGCTATGAGGCGCTGGTGAGCGCAGCCGGCATACGCGACGTGCGGGTAATGTGCATCGACGGGCCGCCGGCGCATTATTTCTTCTACAAGCTCGGCCTGGAGAAAGAGTTCCGTTTTACCGAGCCGCTGTACACCGGAGAATTCCACTGGGCGGTGCGCAAGGGCAACGCGGCAATGATGCAACTGGTCGCGGAAGGATTCGCCCGATTCACGGAAGAAGAGTTAAAGAGGATCGACAACCGCTGGTTGGGCCGCCCCCTGGGCGATCGCTTGGCGGCGCGCTATGCCGGCTATGCGCTGCTGGTTGCCGCTGCGCTCGCCCTGGCGCTGGCGCTCTGGAGCTGGACCTTGCGCCGCCAGGTGGCGGCGCGAACCGTGGAACTGACCGCCACGCTGCAGATGCTGGACAGCAACCGCAAACATTTCGAGGCGCTGGTCTCGACCACGCCGGTGGGTGTATTCGAAACCGATGTCAACGGCCTGTGCGTCTATGTCAACGACCGCTGGCTGGAGATCGCCGGCATGAACCGGGAGGCGGCACTCGGGGAGGGGTGGGCGACGGCTCTGCATCCGGAATACCGCCAGCGGGTGATGATGGAATGGACGGCGGCGGTAAAAGAGAAGCGGGATTTCCACACCGAACACTGCCTGCGGCGTCCGGACGGCAAGGACTCCTGGGTGATTGCGCAGGCGACGCCGCTGCGCAACGAGCGCGGCGTGATCACCGGCTATATCGGTTCGATCACCGACATTTCCGAACGCAAGGAGGCCGAATCCACCGTCCGCTTCCTGGCGCATCACGATGCGCTGACCGGCCTGCCGAACCGGACGCTGGCGCGCGACCGGGCGGAGGTGGCAATGGCCATCGCCGAGCGCAGTGGCCACAAGGTGGGGCTGCTGTTCCTGGACCTCGACAACTTCAAGATGGTCAACGATTCGCTCGGCCATTCCACCGGCGATGTCCTGCTCAAGTCGGTGGCGGCGCGGCTGGGGGAGGGCGTGCGTGGTACCGATACCATCAGCCGCCAGGGCGGCGACGAATTCCTGATCGTGATGCCGGAGGTGACCCATGCCGATGCGCTCGCGGCGATCACCGGCAAGCTGATGGAGAAGATGGCCACGCCGTTCGCGATCGAGGGCCGGGAGATTGCATCGTCGGTATCGGTCGGCATCGCGGTCTATCCGGACGACGGCAACGATTTCGACACCCTGCTGCAAAAAGCGGACACGGCGATGTATCACGCCAAGGAGTCCGGGCGCAACGCCTACCGCTTCTTTACCGAGCAGATGAACCTGGACGCGGTCGAGCACCTGAACATCCAGGCCGGCCTGCGCCGGGCACTGGAGCAGCGCGAGTTCCTGCTGCATTTCCAGCCGCAGATCGATCTCAGCAGCGGCAATGTCGTCGGCGCCGAGGCGCTGCTGCGCTGGAACCATCCGGACCTCGGGCTGGTGCCGCCGGTGCGCTTCATCCCGGTGGCGGAAAGCACCGGGATGATCGTGCCGATCGGCGAATGGGTGCTTCAGGAGGCCTGCATCCAGGCGGCGTCCTGGCATCGCGCCGGATTCGCCGGGCTGGTTGTGGCGGTCAACCTTTCGGCACTGCAGTTCCGGCGCAGCGACCTGCATCAGACCGTGATGCGGGCGCTGGACCAGTCCGGGCTCGACCCCACCTGCCTCGAACTGGAACTCACCGAGTCGATCATGATCGGCGACACCGAGCTGGTGCTCGATGTCCTGACCCGGCTCAAGGCGATCGGGGTGAAGCTGTCGATCGACGATTTCGGCACCGGCTACTCCAGCCTGTCCTACCTCAAGCGTTTTCCGCTCGACCGGCTCAAGATCGACCAGAGCTTCGTGCGCGACATGACCCGGGACACGGACAATTCCGCGATCGTGCGCGCCATCATCCAGCTCGCCCGCATCCTCAACCTGCGCACCATCGCCGAGGGCGTGGAAGAGGCAGATACCGTGCAGCACCTGCGCATCCATCATTGCGATGAGGCCCAGGGTTACTTCTTCGCCCGGCCGATGCCGGCGGCAAATTTACTCGACTATTTGGTCACGACCTCTGGTCGCACCAATCTGCCGACGCGGGCCTGACGCGGGCCTGACGCGGTCCGCCGCGCCGGTGGCGCCGGCCTGATTCTCTCCCTGGGATGTTGCGTCGCAGCGGGCGCGCTATGCGCCCGATGACAGTTCAGCTATGTCCGCTGAGGGGATGCCCAGTGACGCGCCTGCCGTTAGACTGTCGCCATACCGTGCGCAGGCCGTAAGTTCCGATGGGTGGCGTGGCTCGCACCAAATAAATACTCGCATCGAGTAGATAACCAGGGAGGCAGCATGGCGAACGAAACCTTCGGTTTCGTGGGAGTGGGCCGCATGGGTGGCCTGATGACGGCGCGTTTACTCGATACCGGGCAGAAAGTCTGCGTGCATGACACCAGCGGTGACGCGATGGCGGCGATGGAAAAGCGCGGCGCGCAGGCTGCCGCTTCGGCGCGTGCCGTGGCGGACATCGCGGAAACCGTGTTCCTGAGCCTGCCCAATCCGGAGATCGTGCAACAGGCCGCGCTCGGGCCGGGCGGGCTGATCGAGGGTGGGCGCGTCAAGCGGGTGGTGGATTTTTCCACCATCGGTCCACGCATGGCCGGACTGGTTGCCGAAGGGCTGGCGGCGCGCAACATAACCTATGTCGACGCGCCGGTGAGCGGCGGCCTGAAGGGCGCGCGCGAGGGTACGCTGGCGGTGATGGTGGCCTGCCCGAAGGCGGTGTTCAGCGAAGTCGAAATTATCCTCAAGACCTTCGGCAAGCCTTTCCTGCTGGGCGAGCGCGCCGGCCAGGCGCAGACCATGAAGCTCGCCAACAACCTGCTGGCCGCCGCTGCGATCGCGGTGACATCCGAGGCGATGGTGATGGGCGTGAAGGCCGGGCTCGATCCCAAGGTGATGCTGGAAGTGATCAACACCAGCACCGGCCGCAACAGCGCGTCCCAGGACAAATTTCCGCGTTCGGTGCTGCCGGGTACGTTTGACTTCGGTTTTGCCACCGGGCTGTCGTACAAGGACGTGCGCCTGTGCATCGACGAGGCCGAGTCCCTCGGCGTGCCGATGGTGGTTGGGGCGGCGGTGCGCGAGATGCTCGCGGTCACCAATGCGGTGTACGGCGCCGATTCGGATTTCACTTCGATGTGCCGGGTGATCGAATCCTGGGCCAAGGTCGAAGTCCGGGGGTGAACCCGTGAACCAGACGCGTAGCATTTCCAGCCCTGCCACAAGCTCGGGCGCCGCACCGTTGGCGACGCGCATCAGCGACGCCAGCGCGGCTCTGCAGCTCGATGACCTGCCGGCGGAGGTGATCGACAAGGTGAAGCTCTGCCTGTTCGACATCATCGGCTGCGCCTTCGAATCGCGCGATCTGCCGTGGAGCCGCCAGGCGCTGGCGCTGGCAACTCCGGTCCCAGCCGGCGCCAGCATCATCGGCGCGCCGATCGAAACCACGCCGGAGGCGGCGGCATTCGCCAATGCGGTGATGGGCCACGGGTTGGTGCGCGAGGACATGCATTCCGGCAGCATCAGCCACCTCGGCATCGTGGTGCTGCCGACATTGCTGGCGCTGGCGCAGACCCGCAAGGTATCCGGCCATGAATTCATCGTTGCCGCCGTACTCGGTTACGAAGTCGGCGGCCGGATCGGGCGGGCGCTGATGGATGCGGATATCGCGCGCATCCACCGGCCTACCGGCATTACCGGGCCGGCCGCTGCCGCTGCCGCGGGCGCGCGCATGCTCGGACTGGGTGCGCCGGCCATGACGACCGCGGTCGCTCTCGGCGCCAATACCACGGTTGGCCTGAACCAGTGGGCGCACACCGGCGGATCGGAAATGTTCTTCCATGCCGGCTATGCCGCACGCAACGCGGTTACCGCGGTGCGGCTGGCGGAGCAGGGCGCTTTCGCTTCCCCCAGTGCCTTCGACGGCGAAGCCGGCCTGTTTGCCGCGTTCGGCAAGCGCGCCGCCGCAGATTCGGTGACGCTGTTCCAGGGCGAACCGGAAATCCTCGCCGTCTATCACAAGCCGGTGCCGGCCTGCAATTTCGCCCAGACGCCGAGCCAGGCGGCGCTGGCGATCGCGCGCGAAACCGGCATTGCGCCCGAGCGGATCGAGTCGATCACGATCCGGGTGCCGAGTGCCGGCGCACGCTATCCGGGTTGCGATTACAGCGGCCCGTTCGCCCACATCCTGCAGGCGAAGATGAGCATCCAGTACAACGTTGCCGCGGCGCTGATGCTCGGCGATGTCACTGAGGCGAATTTCGCACTGCTAGAGGATTCGCAACTCAAGCGCCTGATCGCGGCGACCCGTCTGGAAGTCGATGATGAGATGACCCGCGCCTATCCCGGCCTGCAAGGCGCGGGAGTGGAAGTGCGGGAGTCCGGCGGCGCGGTGCATTCCCGGCGCCTGGATGACGTGGTCAACGCCAGCGCAGCGGAAGTGCGGGCGCGCTTTCGAACCGCCACGGAATCGGTGGTCGGCGCCGGACGGGCCAGGCAGATCGCAATCTGCATCGAAACCCTGGACCGCAGCGACGATGCCGGTCAGCTCGCAGCCTTGCTGCGCGACTAGATGTCGAGACGGTAAAGTGAGAAATCTTTATCACGAAGGCACGAAGAACACAAAGGGGCACGAAGAAAACACAACGAATCGGCGCCGGGTAGAAGAATGAAAACGTTAAACACGAAATACAGCGATTGGAAAGCCACGATTTTTCTGTTTCTCGTCGAGTGCAATCTTTTTTGATTGGTCTTTCTGTTGAACTTCTTCGTGTTCTTCGGGCCTTCGTGGTGAGAACTGCCGTTATTGCATTCTCTGGTGTCATCCGGAATGACTGAAAAGACTGGTCCCACATGAGCGCGGCGCAGATTGTCGAGAACGTTCTCCAGGCGCTGACCGCCGGGCTGCTGACCGGGGCAATCTACGGGTTGATGTGCGTCGGCCTGAGCGTGATTTTCGGGGTGATGCGGGTGATCAATTTCGCCCAGGGGGATTTCATGATGCTGGGCATGTACGTCGCCTGGTACGCCTTCGGCCTGCTGGGTGCGCACATTGTCTTTGGCGGCGCCGTAGCGCCGTATTTCATCGCCCTGCTGGCCGGGCCGGTTATTTTCGTCGCCGGGGTGATCGTGCATAAGCTGCTGGTAAGCCGGGTCACCGGTATGCGCGGTGCCGCGCTCGAATCCGAAGGCCATTATGCGCAACTAATCCTGACGCTGGGCATCGCGCTGGTGCTGCAGAACGGCGGGCTCTACGTCTTTGGCTCCACCCCGGTGTCCATCTCCACGCCGCTGTCGTCGAGCGCCTGGGCGTTGCCGCTGTTCGGCGACGCCATGGTGTTCGTGAACCAGGGCCAGACCGTGGCGGCGGCAATCGCGGTGGCTGCAGTGATCGCGTTCGTGATCCTGATGGCGCGGTCGCGCCTCGGCAAATCGCTGCGCGCCGCCGCCGACAACCCCGAGGCGGCGGTGTACATGGGTATCGACGTCGAGCGCGCGCACCGGCTCGCTTTCGGCTTTGGCGTCGGCATTACCGCCATCGGCGGCGGACTGCTCGCCTCGGGCACGCCATTCCAGCCTTACGTCGGCCTCGAGTACGTAATCGTGATGTATGCCGGCGTGGTACTCGGCGGGCTGGGCAGCGTCTCCGGCGCCTTTCTCGGCGGCATGACCATCGGCCTGGTGCAGCAGCTTTCGACGCTGTTCCTGCCCAACCAGCTGCAGAACACCGCGATCTTTGTGGTGTTCCTCGCCATCGTGCTACTGCGGCCGCAGGGCCTGTTCGGCGCCGCGGCGCGCCGTACCTGAGGCGCGCGGCATGCTCGGTACCGATCCCCGCCGCCAGACGCTGCTGATCCTCGGCTTTGGCCTGGCTTATGCCCTGGCCACCACGCTGGTGGAGAATGCCTATTACCAGCTGATCATGACCGTGGTGCCGGTGTGGGCGGTGATGGGCTTGTCGTGGAACCTGTTGAGCGGCTATAGCGGCTACGTCTCCTTCGGCCATGCCGCGTTTTTCGGGCTGGGGGCCTATTTTGTCGCGCTGGCGCAGATCAACTGGGGGCTCACGCCCTGGCTCGGCATCCCGCTGGCGGGCGTGGTCGGCGGCATTGCCGGCCTGCTGGTCGGTTTTCCGACCTTCCGCCTGCGCGGCCATTATTTCGCGCTGGCAATGCTGGCCTATCCGCTGGCGCTGCTCTATGTGTTCGAGTGGCTGGGCTACCAGGAGCTGACGCTGCCGATGCAGCGTGAGGCGCCGCTGATGTACATGCAGTTCGAGGACCATCGCATCCATGCCTGGATCGCCACCGCGCTGATGGTGGCGGCGATGCTGGTCACCGGGCTGATCGAGCGCTCGCGCTTCGGGATGACGCTGGTGGCAATCAAGCAGGATGAAGCCGCAGCCGAAGCCGCCGGCATCCGCACGCTGGCCTGGAAGCTGCGGGCAATCACGGCAAGCGGCGCGATTGCCGGCATGATCGGCGGCTTCTACGCGGTGGTGCTGCTGGTGGTGACGCCGCCGGCGGTGTTCGGCATGCTGGTTTCCGCGCAGGCGCTGATCGTGGCGATGTTCGGCGGCGTCGGTACTCTGTGGGGGCCGGTGATCGGCGCGGTGGTGCTGGTGCCGCTTAGCGAGCTGCTGCATGCCCGGCTGGGACACGAAATACCCGGCATCCAGGGCGTGGTCTATGGCGTGGCGATCATCGCGGTGATCCTGCTCGCGCCCGAGGGCGTGTTCTGGAAGATCCGCGACCTGCTGCAGCGCCGGCGGCAGCCCGCGGCGGCTGCAGCGCAGTTGCTTGCACCGCAATCGCCAACGCCGCAATCTGCCGGACCGGTGGCGGAAGCATCGCTGCAGCCGGATCGACGAATCCCTTCCGGTAACAACGAAATGCCGGTAATCGAGATCCGCAACCTGTCGAAAGCCTTTGGCGGACTACGCGCGGTACGCGAAGTCAGCATGCAGGTCCGGCGCGGCGAGATCCTCGGCATCATCGGGCCGAACGGCGCCGGCAAGACCACCTTCTTCAATCTGCTTAACGGTTACCTGCGCCCGGATTCCGGCGAAATCCTGCTGGAGGGGCGCAGCATAGTCGGCTGGCAGCCTTACCAAGTGTGCAGTGCCGGCGTCGGCCGGACCTTTCAAGTAGTGCGGCCGTTCCGCCGCATGACGGTGCTGGAGAACGTGGTGGTCGGAGCTTATGTGCGCACCGCCTCGGATCGCGAGGCGATCCGGTTTGCGCAGGCGGCGCTGGAGCAGGTGGGTCTTGCGGCGGAGGCGCAACGCTTGGCCGGCAGCTTGTCGAACAAGCAACTGCGTTTGCTGGAGTTGGCGCGCGCGCTGGCCGGCGCCCCAAAGGTGCTTTTGCTGGACGAAACCCTGGCGGGACTGGGTGGAGGCGATATCGAAGAGGTGATCGCGGTGGTGCGCAAACTCGCAGCACAGGGTGTGACCGTGGTCATCATCGAGCACACCATGCAGGCGATGGTGCGCCTGGTGGACCGATTCGTGGTGCTCGACAACGGTGGCTGGCTGGCAGAAGGCGAGCCGGCGGAGATCACCCGCAATCCGGCGGTGATTGACGCCTATCTTGGCCGGCGCTGGAGGGAAGCCAATGCTTGAGCTCGACGGCCTGCGTTGCGGCTACGGCGGCGCGCCGGTGCTCGACGGCGTCAGCCTGCGAGTGGGGGCAGGTGAGTTCGTCGCCATCGTCGGGCCGAACGGCGCCGGAAAAAGTACGCTGTTCAAGGCGATCTCGGGGATCGTGCCGGCGCTGGCGGGCAGCCTGCGATTCGAGGGCCGTGATCTGCTGGCAGTGGCGCCGTCGGCGCGCGCGCACCTCGGCATCGCCCATGTGCCGGAGGGGCGGCAGGTGTTTCCGTCGCTCACGGTGCGCGAGAATCTGGAAATGGGCGCCTACACCGAAGCCGGCCGGCGCGGCTGGGCCGACAATCTGGAAAAGATCCACGCCTGGTTCCCGGTGCTGGCCGAGCGCGCACAGTCCCTGGCCGGCGCGCTTTCCGGCGGGCAGCAGCAGATGCTGGCGATTGCACGCGGACTGGCCTCTGCGCCCAAACTTCTGATGCTGGACGAACCGTCGATGGGGCTCGCGCCGACGGTGGCCGACGAGATTTTCGAGCGCATCGTCGAGATCCACACTGAGGCCGGGCTGACCGTATTACTCGTGGAACAACGCGTGGCCGAGGCGCTGCACTATGCCAGCCGGGGCTATGTGCTCGAAGCTGGCCGGGTGGTGCTGGAAGGCGACCACGATACGCTGGCGAGCAACGATCGCGTCAGGCAGGCTTACCTCGGCATGTAGCCGCGGGTCTGTGAAAACATAAATGGAGGAGGCAATGACAATCCCCAACAGCATTCGCCACGGCAGGCGCGCGATTACGTCGGTGGTCGCACTGATTGCAGCGATAGCCGCGACAACGGCGCTGGCGCAGCAGTCGAAGGAAGTCGAGGTCGGGTTGATCGCCCCGATGTCCGGGCCGTGCGCGACCCAGGGCCACCTGATG
>LNFM01006769.1_pt1 | contig 18574 bp, 15 predicted proteins | sample 596031 | NCBI WGS metagenome assembly LNFM01 (sample SAMN04254537, study PRJNA301005) | activated carbon metagenome | isolation source: dual media filters at the Ann Arbor, Michigan drinking water treatment plant | place: USA: Ann Arbor | reverse complement strand
GCCCTCGTAGCGATAGACGCCCGAATCGTGGATGACGCCCATCGACACTTCGGCCGACAGCAGCATCTTTTCCATCTGGCCCGTGAAGTCGACCAGCTTGATCGGCTTCAGCGCCTCGAGCGCCTTGTAGGCGGCGTCGAGGTCGGTGAGGCCCTTGCCGTAGACCTTGCCCAGCATCATCAGGTGCGCCTGGCCCAGGCTGTTCACCGGGATCAGGTAGCCGCCGCGCGCGCCGGCCAGCTTGGGATCGGCGAGATCCTTCCACGAGGTCGGCTTGGTCAAGCCCTTGTCCGTGCGAAATCCCAGCCCGATGGCGCTGGTGAAGATCGTGACACCCACGATCTTGTCGCTCACCGCATAGGGATAGACGTCGGCGATGTTGGGCACTTCCTTGGCGGTGATCTTGGCCATCACCAGCCCCTCGACGACGGCGTTCCACTGCTCGTTGGAGTTGGTGTGGAGCACGTCGTAGATCGGATCGTTCTTCGAGCTGACCTGCAGCTTTGGCAGGAACGGGAAGGCTTGGTCGGCCGACACCGTGCACTTGAACTCCTTCTCGAAGGCCGGCAGCACCGTGGCCTTCATGACCTCGCCCCACTTGCCGCCCCAGGTCGTGATCTTGAGCGTCTTGGTCTGGGCATGAAGGATCGACGGTGCCCCCACCGCGGCTATAGCCGCGAGGCCGGCGCCGGTCCGCAACGCTTTGCGACGAGAAATCATGGCAACCCCCTGTTACGTTTCCATCAGAGCTTAACGTAGGCCTTGAGGCCGATCAGCCTCTCCAGCACCAGAACCACCGAAAGTGCGAGCAAGATCGAGACCATCGAGGCGGCCGCAATGGCGCCGTCGAGGTCGAATTTCATGTAGTTGAACAGGACCACCGGCAGGGTCTCGCCTTTCGGCACCACCAGGAACAGCGAGACCGGGAACTGGTCGAACGACACGATGAAGGCGAAGACGCCGCCGGCGAACACGCCCGGGCGGATCAGTGGCAGCGTGACCTCGAAGAAGACCCGCGTCGGACTGGCGCCCAGCACCGCGGCGGCCTCCTCGATGCGCCGGTCGAAATTGTGCAGGACGGCCAAGGTCGTTCGGATGACATAGGGCACCGCAACCAGCGTGTGGGCCGCGATCAGGCCCCAGACCGGCCGGCCGATCCCGGAGAGGAGATAGGCCTGGAACAATGCCAGGCCGGTCAGGATTGCCGGCACCATCAGGGGCGACATGAAGAAGGCTGTCATCACCGCCCGCCCCGGCAGGTTGCCGCGCGCCAGGGCGAGCGCGCAGGCGGCGCCGATCACGATCGACAGGACCAGCACCACGGACGCCACCCACAAGGACAGCCAGAGCGCATTCATGAACTCCGCACTGCCGAAGAACTTCTCGAACCAGCGCAGGCTGACGCCGACCGGCGGGAAGGAGATGTACGGCGTCGGGTTGAGCGCAAACACCAGCACGATCGCGATGGGCAGCAGCAGGAACGCGAGCAGCAGCGCGTTCAGCGTGAGATAGGCGGCGCGGCCCACATCGAATGGCCGGCGGTTGGGCGCGGCGCTCATGCCATCCCCTGCCCGCCGGCAAGCCGCGCGAGGATGCGGTTGTAGGCCACGACGATGGCCAGGGAGACCAGAAGCAGGATGACGCCGAGTGCCCCTGCGAAGTTAGGATTGAAGCTGGTGCCGACCTGTTGGGCGATCAGCATGGGCAGGGTCAGCACGTCGGTGCCGCCCATCAGTGAGGGCGTGACATAGGCGCTGATCGACAGGGCGAAGACCAGCAGCGAGCCCGCCAGGATGCCGGGCAGGCTGAGCGGCAGGGTGACCTCGACGAAGGCCCGCAGTCGGCCGGCGCCCAGGCTGCGCGCCGCCTGCTCCAGCCGTTCGTCGATGCGGCCGATCACGCCGGTCAGGGTCAGCACCATGAAAGGCACGTAGATGTGGACCAGCGCCACGATGGTGCCGAACTCGTTGTACATCAACGGCAGCGGCTTCTCGATCAGACCCCACTGCATCAGCGTCGTGTTGATCACGCCCTTGTCCTGCAGGATCGTCATCCAGGCGAAGGTGCGCACGACGATGCCGGTCAGCATCGGGGCGATCACCGCCATGAGAACCAGCGCATGACCCAGCCGGGACTGCATGCGCGCCATCCAGTGCGCCAGCGGATAGCCGATCAGCAGCGAAATGACGGTCGTGATCAGCCCGATGCGCAGGGTCGACCACAGCGCCTCGTGGAAGATGCCGGCCGTGTCGAAGATGAAGCGCTCGTAGTGCCGCGTCGTCAGGAAGGCGTTGGGATTGGTGACGGGATTGCCGGAATAGAACGACATCGCGGTCATCACCGCGAACGGCAGTACGAAGAACAGGACGAACAGCAGCCCGGCCGGGGCGATCAACCAGGCGATCGGTGTCGGGCGGGCGGCGTTCGTCATGCCGTCACGGTCACGCGGTGGCCGCGACGTCGCCCACGACCCGGACGCGCACGCGCACCGAGTTGCCGGGCAGGTAGGCGATCGGCATGTCCTCGCTCTCGATTGTGTGCAGGGTCGCCCGGTCGGCGCCGGCCGCCACGGCGCGGTCGTTGGCGATGTCCTGCGCCGCGGCCAGCGCCTCCACCCGGCTCATGTCCTTGAATATCTGGTCGCATTCGCCCGAGACCTGGGCGATGGCGGCGCCCACGGCATTGGCGCAGTCGCCATGCTCGACATGGATCACCTGCGAGACGCCGGCCATTTTCGCGGGAATCAGGAACGCCCCGCCGCCGACGGCGATCAGGGGCACGTCACCCGCCTCGGTCTTCATGCGGTCGACCGCCTCCTCCGCAAGGCGCGCCGCCTCGGAAAAGACGCGGGCACAGGTCGTCGCATCGAGGTGGGCGACCCGGGACTTGTCGCCGAGATCGAGCACCCCGGAAGCGACCGCCACGTCGGTGGTCGTGAGCTGCGCGCCACCAAAGGTAATGGCATCGGTCAGAAGACGATAGCCCACCGAGACCGGGCCGATCGAGAGCGGATCGAGCACCACATGGCTGCCACCACCGAGGCCGATCGACAGGAGGTCGGGCATGCGGAAGAGCGTGCGCACGCCGCCGACCTTGACCACCGAATTGGCCTCGCGCGGAAAGCCGAGCTTGAGCTGGCCCACGTCGGTCGTGGTGCCGCCGACGTCGATCACCATCGCGTCGCTCAGGCCGGAGAGATAGGCCGCCCCCCGCATCGAGTTCGTGGCACCCGAGGCGAAGCTGTAAACCGGCAGGCGCCGCGCCTGGCTTGCCTCGGCCACGGTGCCGTCGTTCTGGGTGATGAACAGCGGCGCTGCGATGCCGGAATCGCGGATCGCCTTCTCGAAGGCGGCGATTGTGTCGCGCGACAGGTCGGCGAGCGCCGCATTCAGCAGCCCGGCATTCTCGCGCTCGAGCAGACCAATGCGGCCGAGATCGGACGAGCAGGTGATGGCGGCATCCGCAATCACGGAGGCGACCAGCTCGGCGGCACGCCTCTCGTGGGTCGGATCCAGCGGCGAGAACACCGCGGAAATGCCGACCGCGCGCAGGCCAGCCGCCTTCATCTCGTGAGCCGCTTTCAGCACGGCAGCCTCGTCGAGCGGCATGAACGGGCGGCCGTCATATTCATGGCCACCTTCGACCATCCAGACGCCGCCCCGCACCAGCTCGCCAAGATCCTCGGGCCAGTCGCAGAACGGCGGCAAGGACGCGCCCGAGGGCAGGCCGAGCCGCAGCGCCGCCACCTTGGTGAGATGCCGGCGCTGAACCACGGCATTGATGAAATGCGTGGTGCCGATCATCACGCCGTCGATCTTCTTCGGCTTCCCGTCGCGGCCCTGCAGCACACCGGTCGCGGCGAGCTTCTTCAGCGAATCGAGGATGCCCGTTGTGACATCCTGGCTGGTCGGCGCCTTCACCGCGCCGGAGACCCTGCCCTCCTCGATGAGGACAGCGTCGGTGTTGGTGCCGCCGACATCGATACCGATTCGTCTCATGACGCGAACACGCTCCTGAAGTCGAGATCATAGCCAAAAGCCCGGGGTCCGACATGTGCCAGCCCTTCGGGAGTGAGGAAGATGTCGGGCCCGGGCAACGCGATCACGGTGACCCGCTGCCCGTAGCGAATCGTCTCCGTGCCGACCGCTTCTCCGGACACCGAGTCCAGGACACAGATCAGGTCCGGCGTCATGGCGAGCGGCCCGTCATCGCGCGAGGCCACGATCCATTCATTCTGGAAGTTGATGCGAAGGGCCGATCCGCGCCAGTCGTCCATGCCTTCGAAACGCGCGACACCCCGCAGGAAGCCTTCCGTCGCCCGCCGTTCGACGTCGACGACCTTGCCCTTGTAAAGCAGCCGCCCCGGTTCGACGGAGAGGATGGCAGCCACCGGGTCGTCGTGCGTCCGCTGCGCCTCGCGCACGGCATGGCCGATCGCGATCGCCTTGGTGGTGGTGCCATGGATGCCCCACTTCTTGACCTCGGCCCCCGTGCGGGGTGGCTGGCAGGTCGGTGCCGTGGAACCGTATTCGACGCAGATCTTGCGGGCGATGCGCTCCGCCCACTTCCAGGACGGCACGGTATCGACGATGGACTCAAGGCCGCGCACGTCGACCACCGTCAACGGACAGGGCCGCAGGCCGCCGACCGCCACGGAGGTCATCTGCGCCTCGGGATAGGCGCGGCCCATCGTGTCCGAATCGACGACCGGAACGCCGAGATGGGCCGCGACCATGAGCGGCCGGACGCCGTTGCCGCCGCCGATCTCCATCCCCATCACGGCGTCGAACCGGCGGTTCGTGTGACGCTCCATGAGGCGGGCGGCACGGGCGATGGTTTCGTGATCGGTCAGCCGTTCGATACCGACGAGCGGCGCGCCCATGTTGGCGATCACGCCGACCCAGTCGTCGTCATCCAGTTCCGACGCGGGCATGAGCTGAACACGACGGCCCACGCGATAGAGCACCCGCATGTTGAGCAGCGACAGGTAGGGATTGCCGCCGCCTCCGGTGCCCAGGATCCAGGCGCCGACAGCGAGCGATTCGATATCGTCCTCGGTGATTTCGCGCCGGCTCAAGCGAAGACGCTCTTGAACTCGATGTCGTAGCCGAAGACCCTTGGTCCCACATGCTGCAGGCCCTTGGGGCTGAGGAAGACCGGAGGGGGCGGCAAAGCGATCACCGTCACGCGCTGGCCGTAGCGGATGGTCTCGGTGCCGACTGCCTCGCCCGACACGGAATCCAGCACGCAGATCAGGTCGGGCGACATGGCGATCGGCTTGCCGTCGAGCCACGCCACGATCCACTCGTTCTGGAAATTGATCTCCATGGCCGAGCCGCGCCACTCGTCCATCCCGTCGAAGCGGGTGCGGCCGCGCAAGAAGCCCTCGGTCGCGCGCCGCTCCACATCGACGACCTTGCCTTTGTAAAGGACCTTGCCCGGCTCAACCGACAGAATGGCCGTGACCGGGTCTTCGTGCCGGCGCTGGGCCTCGCGCACGGCGTGGCCGATGGCGATGGCCTTGGTCGTGGTGCCGTGGATGCCCCACTTCTTCACCTCGGCGCCGGTCCGCGGCGCCTTGCAGGTCGAGGCAATCGAGCCGTACTCGACGCAGATCTTGCGGCTCACCCGCTCCATCCACTTCCAGGTCGGCACCTTCTCGACGACCGATTCGAGCCCGCGCACGTCGACGGTGGTCAGGGGACAGGGCTCGAGGTCACCGACCGCAACCGACGTCATCTGCGCCTCGGGATAGGCGCGGCCCATCATGTCGGAATCGATCACCGGGCGCTTGAGGTGCGCCGCCGCCATCAGCGGCTGGATCGAATTGCCGCCGCCGATCTCGAGCGACATGATCCCGCGGAAGCGATAGCGCGTGTGACGCTCCATCAGGTCGACGGCGCGAGCGATCGTGCGGCTGTCGGTGAGACGCTCCTGCCCGACCAGCGGTGCGCCCATGTTGGAAACGGCGGCGACCCAGTCGTCGTCGGCCAGCTCCGACGCCGGCATGAGCTGGACGCGATAGCCCTCCTTGTAGAGGGCCCGCATGTTGAGCAGGCCGAGATAGGGGCTGCCTCCCCCACCGGTCCCAAGGACCCAGGCGCCAACAGCCAGCGATTCGATGTCGTCGAGAGTGATGTCGGTCAGGGGCATGGGCCAGTGCTTCGGGCGAGGTCGCTGTTGTCGGTCAGACGAGGTCCGCCGGAGCGACGCCTTGCAAGATCGGGACCATCGACGCGGCGTGTTTCGTCACGTGATGTATTCCAGCCCGCATGACATCCTGCCCCGTGTTCAGGCATGTCTATGGATCGGACAGGCAGGCATCAATACGTGCGAACACGTATGGGGAGACAACAGGTGGGGACCAGGCGCACACCGCGCATCGCCATGATCACGATGGGCCATGCCCCGCGTCCCGACGTTATGCAGGAAATCGGCCCCCTGCTGGGCGAAGCCGAGTGTGACGAATTCGGCGCCCTCGACGACGATCCGGAGGACGTGATCGCGAGCATGGCGCCGCGCGGCGACGAGCTGAGCTATCTCACGCAGTTGCGGGACGGCCGGCACGTCATCCTGGAAGCCGGCTTCGTGACGAGCCGCACCGAGGCGTTGGTCGCGGAGCTCGACGGCCGCGACTACGATCTTCTCATCCTGGCGATGACCGGCATGCGGGCGCGGCTTTCGACGCGGACCCCGCTCGTCCACGGCCAGGACGCGCTCGACGCCTGGATTTCCGCACTGGTCGCCAGCAACTCGCGGATCGGCATCATATTCCCCCTGGCAAGCCAGCAGTCGGCCGCCAGCGAAAGCGACTACGGCACGATGCTGAAGAGCTCTCTGGCGACCATCGGCGGCAGCCAGGGTTCCGACCTCACGCAGGCGATCGACCGCGTGTCCGGCGCCGACCTGATCGTGATGAACTCGGTCGGCTATACCGGCGAGATGGCCCAGCAGGTCGCGCGCACCAGCGGCAAGCCGGTCGTCACCGCCTGCCGCATCATCGGCAGCACGGCGCGCCTGCGCCTGTCCGAGATCGCCGGCAAGCCACTCGACTTCTCGACCACGACCTATACCGGAGCCGAACTGCTGCGACGACTTCCGCAGCCCGCCCTCGATTCGCTCACGCGCCGCGAGACGGAGGTGCTCGTCCAGGTGCTCGAAGGCGCCGCCAACAAGTTCATCGCGCGGGCGCTGGGGATCAGCCACCGCACCGTCGAGATCCATCGCGCCCGCGCGATGCTGAAGCTGGGCGCGACGTCGACTCCGGAACTCATCCGGCGTGCGTTGAGGCAGCCGGAACGCTGAGATCCAGCGGCGGCCCTCACGGCGCGAACGGCGGCAGGGCGGCACGGATCGGCAGGCTCGATATGTGCATGAGGCCGGAGAACGGCTGGACCATCTCGATGATCAGGAACAGGGCCGCCGACGCCGAAAGGGCAACCAGCACGAGCGCCACGGCCGATGTCGGATTCACCGGCGAGAACAGGCAATAGCTGGCGAACAGCACCGTGAGCCAGAAAATCAGTACGATGAGGGTCGGCACGGGCAACCCGGACCTCGACTGTTCGAACAGAGCGAGCCTGGCCCGCGAAGTCGACACCGCCAGCTGCAGGGCCTCCGCGACGAGAGCCGATTTCACCGGGGTTCCGGTTGGCAGCGCGTGGAGGCCGGCATAGAGCCTCGACGCCAGCGTCCCGCTGCCATACAGCCCGGCACTATTCCTGGACGCCGGGTCGCCCCAGATCCTTTCGATCATCTGACCGACGGCTTCCCTCAGCAGCACGCGGGTCGGATTCGCTTCCGGACCGTATTGATCGAGCACCGCGTCGAGCAGGATGAGGTTGGCGGCAATCTGGCGGATTTCGCCGCGCTGGGCCTCGTAGCTGCTGTTCGCCGAGTTGATGAGAAGGCCGAGGACCAGCGCCGCAATCGTGCCCACCAGGCCGGCGCCCAGTCGAATGATGTCCCGGGCATGGTCATCGAGATGATGGTCCGGCAACAAGCGGCGCAGCAAGGCACCGATGACCGCGCCGAGGAGCATGACCCCGCAAGCCGCGAGCGAGATCCAGATGGGTTGCACGAAATCGACCTTTCCTGGGACCGCCGGGCACTGGCGGTCAGCGAAATTCTAGCACTCCTGCGAAACGGACACGGCTTGCTTTTTGCAGGGTCTCCAGCGCGCGTGTTAGCGTTCGCGTATTGAATTCGGAGGTCGTCGATGCAGCCATCCATCCAACCCGTGAGGACGCAGCCTCTCTCTCCTCCCCTGATCGGCGGCGAGATTCCGCTGATCGATGTCTCGGCCTATCTCGCGGGCGTTCCCGGCGCCGCCGAAAAGGCCGCCGCCGAGCTGCGCTACGCCTTCGAGAATGTCGGATTCTACTATCTCGCCGGCCATGGCGTGCCGCAGACGCTGATCGACGCCACTTATGAAGCCGCTGCACGCTTCCATGCACAGCCGATGGAAGCCAAGCTCGCGGTCAAGGTCGACGAGCACAATATCGGCTACATGCCGATTGCCCAGAAGGCGCCGCCCAACGCGGCCGCGCAGGGCAAGAAGCCGAGCCAGAACGAGGCGTATTTCCTGCGCCGCGAGCGCGACGCCAACGATCCGGATGTGATCTCGGGCCGCCGCTTCCATGCGCCGAACAAGTGGCCGGCCGACCTGCCGGGCTTCCGCGACACGGCACTCGAATACATCTCCACCCTCGAAAAACTCTGCCAGAAACTCGTGAAGCTCTACGCCCTGGCGCTCGATCTGCCGGAAACCTACTTCGACGCGTGCTTCGCCAGGCCGCACATGATCTTGCGCATGTCGCGCTATCCGCAGATCGACGGCGCCGACGAGAGCGTCGAGAGCCTGGTGCCGCACACCGACTCCGGCTTCATGACCCTGCTGCCGCCCAACAAGGTGCAGGGCCTGTCGATCCTGCTTCCCGACGGACACTGGATGGAAGCACCCGGCCTCGAGAACGCCTTCGTCGTGAATGGCGGCGACATCCTGCACCGCTGGACCAACGAGCGCTTCCTGTCGACGCCGCATCGGGTACGCAACGTCTCCGGACAGGTCCGCTACGCCATTCCGTTCTTCTGCGATCCCGACCACGACACGATGATCGAGTGCCTGCCGTCCTGCCAGTCGCCCGAGAAGCCGGCGAAGTATCCGCCGATCAAGTTCGGCGACTACGCGCTGTGGTTCGCGGCCCAGCGCTATGGCCACATGTCGAAGGTCCAGGCGCCGTCCGAGGCCGAGATCGCGCCCGGCGAGCGCGCCACCTCCCGCTGGCAGGCCTGAACCGATGCGCCTTCGCGACCTGCTCGCGGCCGGCTCCGCCGCCGCCCTCCTCCTCGCCTCGCCCGCCTTCGCCCAGACGAAGACCATCAAGGCGGTGATGCATTCGGACCTCAAGGTCCTCGACCCGATCTGGACGACCGCCAACATCGTGCGCAACCACGGCTACATGGTGTGGGACACGCTGTTCGCGATGGACGAGAAGCTGCAGGCGCAGCCCCAGATGGTCGACACCTGGACCTTGAGCGACGACAAGCTCACCTACACCTTCACGTTGCGCGACGGCCTGAAGTGGCACGACGGCAAGCCCGTCACATCCGAGGACTGCATCGCCTCGCTGAAGCGCTGGGGTGCGCGCGATTCGACGGGCGTGAAGATGCTGAGCTTCGTCTCCTCGTTGGAGCCGGTGAACGACAAAACGTTCAGGATCGTGCTGAAGGAGCCCTACGGGCTGCTGATCGATTCGCTGGCCAAGCCCGGTGGGTCGACCCCACTGATGATGCCCAAGCGAATCGCCGACACCGATCCGGCCAAGCAGATCTCCGAGTTCATCGGCTCCGGTCCCTTCATCTTCAAGGCCGACGAGTGGAAGCCCGGCGACAAGACCGTCTATGTGAAGAACCCCGACTACAAACCGCGCGCCGAGCCCGCCTCCGGCCTGGCCGGCGGCAAGGTCGCGAAGGTCGATCGGGTCGAGTGGCTGGCCATCCCCGACCACCAGACCGCGGTGAACGCCCTGCTGGCCGGCGAGATCGACTATATCGAGGCGCCGCCGCACGACCTGAAGTCGCTGCTGCTGGCCGACAAGAACATCAGGCTCGAGGTCTACAACAAGATCGGCGCGCAGTACGTCTTCCGCTGGAACACCGTCGTCCCGCCTTTCAACAACGAGAAGGTGCGGCGCGCCGCGGAATACGCTTTCGACCAGAAGGCGTTCCTGCAGGGCGTGATCGGCGACGAGAAGTACTACCAGACCTGCGATGCCATGTTCGTCTGCGGCACGCCGCTCGAATCCAATGCCGGCATGCAAGGGCTGGTACGGGGCAACTTCGCTAAATCGAGGGAGCTGCTCAAGGAGGCGGGCTATGACGGCACGCCGATCGTGATGCTGCACACCACCGACATTGCCGTCCTGACCAATGCCGGACCGATCGCCAAGGACCTGCTCGAAAAGGGCGGCTTCAAGGTGCAGATGGTGCCGCTCGACTTCCAGGCCATCGTCGCGCGGCGCCTGCGCAAGACACTGCCGCAGGATGGCGGCTGGAACGGCTTCATGACCGCCTGGCTGTCGGTGGACATGATGAACCCTCTGACCAACAGCATGCTCACCGCCTCGTGCGACAAGGCCAATTTCGGCTGGCCTTGCGACGCCGAGGTCGAGAGGCTGCGCGACGCCTTCGCGCGGGCGCCCGACCTCGAGAGCCGCAAGAAGATCGCGGCCGAGTTGCAGGCGCGCGCCATCACCTACGGCACGCACGTTCCGCTCGGCCAGTACACGCTGCCGACCGCGACGCGCTCGGACCGTCTGAGCGGCGTGGTCACGAGTCCCGTGCCGGTGTTCTGGAACATCGAGAAGAAGGGCAACTGACGCCGATCGCGCCGGCGCCGACGGTGTTTTCCGAGAAGACCCGCATCATCGGCGCCGGTGCCATCGGCAACGTCCTAGAATGGTTCGATTTCGCGATCTACGGCTATTTCGCGATCACCATCGGCCAAGCCTTCTTCCCGCACCAAGATCCGCTGGCGCAGTTGCTCTCCACCTTCGGCGTCTTCGCGATCGGCTGCCTGATGCGGCCGCTGGGGAGCCTCCTGTCGGGCAGCATCGGCGACCGCTACGGCCGGCGCGCCGCGCTCACCGTCTCGATGACGGCGATGGCCTTCTCGACCTTCCTCGTCGGTATCCTGCCGGGCTACGAGACCCTGGGAATGGCGGCTCCCCTGCTCCTGACGGCTCTGCGCATGGTGCAGGGCCTGTCGCTCGGCGGCGAGTGCCCGACCGCCTTCATCTTCATGATCGAGCATGCCGGCGCTCGCAAGCGTGGCCTGGCCGGCGCAATGGCGACCGGCGGCAACGCGGCCGGACTCCTCCTCGGATCTGTATCCGGTGCACTCCTCACCGCCGTGATGCCGCCGGAGGTTCTGCAGGACTGGGGCTGGAGGCTGCCGTTCCTGCTCGGCCTTCCGGTCGGGTTGATGGGCCTCTGGCTGCGCCGGGGCGTGCCCGAGCCGCCCCGGGACACCGGTATTGTGGAGACCCCCGTGCGGGAGGTGTTCAAACACCATCTCTGGCTGGTGGCGCGCCTGGCGTGCATGGGTTCGCTGGGCACCGTGACATTTTTCGTCATCTTCCTCTACCTGGTGAGCTGGCTGCAGATCATCGATGGTGTCTCGCCGGTGCGCGCCCTCGGCTTCAGTTCGATCGCGATGGCTGCGGCTCTCCCGATCTACCTTTCCGCAGGCTGGTTGAGCGACCGGATCGGCCGGCGGAAGCTGCTCCTCGGCGGGATGGCGGCGGCCCTGGTGGGCGCGTTCCCTCTGTTCTGGCTCATGCACCACGCCGATCCCATCCTGGTCCTCGCTGGCGAACTGGGCTTCGTTCTGATCATCGGCATCGTATTCGGCATCGAACCGGCCTTCATGGTGGAAGCGACGCCCGCCCCGATCCGCTGCACGGCAGTGGCACTCGGCTTCAATCTCCCGGCAGGCATCCTGGGTGGGCTCGCGCCGCTCGCGGCGACCTGGCTGATCCACCGAACAGGGAACGACCTCAGCCCCGCCTTCCTCATCATGGGGGCGGCGGCGATTTCCCTGGTCGCGACGGCCTCGTTCCGCGACAGAACGGGGATGCCCGACGACCGGCCTGCCGAAAGTCCGAAGTAATGCCCGCCTGCCCTCTCATGGCATAGTCGGGGAAGATGACCCCCGCCAGCACTCGCCGCATCGTTGCGGCCGGTACCATCGGCAACCTGCTCGAATGGTATGATTTCGCGATCTACGGCTATTTCGCCGCCACGATCGGTCGTGTCTTCTTCCCCGCCGAGAATCCAGTGGCGCAGGTCCTGGCCGCCTTCGGCATCTTCGCGCTGGGCTATCTGATGCGCCCGCTGGGCGGCATCGTGGTCGGCCATATCGGCGACCGCTACGGCAGGCGTGCCGCCCTCACCTTCTCGATCGCGGCCATGGCGGTCCCGACCTTCCTGGTGGGCCTGCTGCCGGGATACGAGACGCTCGGAATGGCGGCGCCGATCCTGCTCACCCTGTTGCGGATGGTGCAGGGACTGTCGGTCGGCGGCGAGGCCACCACGGCAATGGTCTTCCTGGTCGAACAGGCACCGCCCGGGCGCCGCGGCCTGGTCGGAAGCTTCTGCTCGCTGGCCGCCACCGGCGGCTTTCTCCTGGGCTCGGCGATCGGCGCCACTTTCGCCGCGCTCCTGCCGGCGGAAGCGCTCGCCGCCTGGGGCTGGCGCGTGCCGTTCCTGCTCGGCCTGGTGCTGGGCATCGTCGGCTGGTGGATCCGCCAGGTCATCGTCGAGGAGGCGCCACCCAAGGCGGGCCACGGTTCGCCTCTGGTCGAGACCCTGCGCCATCATGGCCGTGCGGTGATGCGCGTCGCCGGCATCACGATCTTCAACGCCGTCGGCTTCTACCTGATGTTCCTCTACGTGGTGACCTGGCTGCAAACCGTCGACGGCATCGCGCCGGCGCGCGCGCTGGAGATCAATACCGTCAGCATGTTCTTCCTGCTCCCGGTGATGCTCCTGTCCGGCTGGCTGTCGGATCGCATCGGCCGCCGGCCGCTGATGTTCGTGGCGATGATCCTGGGCCTCGTCGGCGCGCTGCCGTTCCTGTGGCTGATGCATCACCCCGATCCGAGGCTGATCCTGGCGGGACAACTCGCCCTGGTGGTGCCGGCCGGCATGGGCCTCGGCATCATCCCCTCCCTCCTGACCGAAGCGGTGGCGGGCCGGGTCCGCTGCACGGCCATTTCGCTGGGCTACAACATCGCCTTCGGCGTGATCGGCGGGCTGACGCCGCTCACCGCGGCCTGGCTGGTCGCCCGCACGGAGATGGACCTGAGCCCGGCCTGGCTATTCATGGGCGCCGCCGCCATCTCCATCGCCACGCTCCTCACCTTCCGCGAGACGTCGCGCGACGCGACGCTGCCACCGTGAAGATCACACGTCGCGCGCTGGCGCCGATGGCGCTGGCGGCGGCGGCGCTTCCGGCCCGGGCAGCGCCTCCTCCCTGGATCGACGCACACACCCACGCGTTCGTGCGTGGGCTCAAGCTCGCCGTCGATGCGCGTTATGCGCCGGCCTACGACGCGTCCTGGGAGACGTTGCTGAAGCTGGCCGAGGCCAACGGCGTCGGCCGTACGGTGCTGCTGCAGCCCTCGTTCCTGGGATACGACAATTCCTACCTGTTCGCGGCGCTCAAGGCCGAGCCGCAGCGCTTCCGCGGCGTGCCGTGGATCTCGCCCTCGGTCGAAACGCGGCCCGAAGAGTGGGAGGAGATGGCGCGGATCGGCGTGCGTGGCCTGCGCTTCCCGATCTTCGGCCTGCCGACCCCGCAATGGTCGGCCTATCACGAGATGCTGGGCGAGGCGCTGAAGCGAGACTGGCCGATCCATCTCTATGTCGAGAGCAAGCGCCTGCCCGAGATGCTGCCGTTCCTGCTCGACGGCGGCCACAAGGTCGTGATCCCGCACTACGGCATGTTCGACCGTACCCTGGGTCCGGCGCGCGATCCCGGCTTCAAGGCCCTGCTCGAGAGCTCGAAAACCGGCCGCGTCTTCGTCGTGATGTGCGGCGCCTATCGGGTCGGCCCGGAGCGCGCCCGCCAGGCCGCGCCGATGCTGCTCGACGCTTTCGGCGCCGAGCGCCTGATGTGGGGCAGCGACTGGCCGCACACCGACACCGATCTGAATCGCGTCACGACCTATCCGATCACGCTCAGAACCTTCGAGGACTGGGTGCCGAACGAGGCCGTGCGACGCACCATCCTGATCGACACGCCGACGAAGCTCTATGGATTCTAAGCCGATCCGCCCTCGACGGCGCGGCCTTCGGCGCGCCAGCGCAGCATGCCGCCGGGGAGGTTGGCGACGTCGGCCAGGCCCGCCTTCTGCAGGATCGCGGTGGCGTGGGCGGAGCGGCTGCCGGCGCGACAGACGGCGACGACCGGCTTGTCCTTCGGCAGATCTTTCGCGCGCGCCGCCAGCTCGCCCAGAGGAACCAGGGTGGCGCCCCGGATATGGCCGAGCGGGCCGGAGAACTCGGCCGGCTCGCGCACGTCGACGACCTGCACCTTCGCCAGATTCTCCTCGAGCCAGTGCGGCTCGACCTCCCAGACGCCGCCGAAGGTGAAGCGCAGGGGCGCCCAGCCGGGCTCGGCCGGTGGCGGAGTCTCGTTGCCGGGCTGGCCGCAGCGCAGGTTGGCGGGCACCGCCTCGTCGATCTTCTTCGGGTGAGGCAGGTCGAGGTTCTTCATGTAGCCGACATAGTCGCTTTCGCCGACCTCGCCGCCCAGCCGTGGATTGAACCGCTTCTCTTCGGCGACGCTGCTGACCGTAAGGCCGCGGTAGTCGTGGGCAGGATAGAGCAAGCAGCTCTCGGGAAGCGCGAAGATGCGCGAGCGGACGGAGCGGTAGAGGGCGCGCGGATCGCCCTGCTGGAAATCGGTGCGGCCGGAACCGCGGATCAGCAGGCAGTCGCCGGTGAAGGCCATGCTCTCATCGTCGAGCACGTAGGTGACGCAGCCGGAGGTGTGGCCGGGCGTGGCTCGGACCTCGAGCGAGCGTCGTCCGAATGCGATCCGGTCGCCGTCCTCCAGCAGCCGGTCGGCGCCCGCCGCGCCCGACCCTGCCGACAGCGCGATCCGGCTGCCCAGCCGCTGCTTCAGCAGCCAGGCGCCGGTCACATGGTCGGCGTGGACGTGGGTGTCGAGCGTCCAGGCGAGCGTGAGCCCCAGTTCGCCGATCAGCGCCGCATCGCGCCGCGCCTGCTCGAACACCGGGTCGATCAACAGCGCCTCCTTCGAGACGCTGCAGCCAAGCAGATAGGTGTAGGTCGACGAGGTCGGGTCAAAGAGCTGGCGAAAGACGAGCATCGGCTTCTCCTTTGTCAGGCCGGCCCGCTAGCCCTGTCGAGGGCAGCGACCGATTCGGGATCGAGTTCCAGGGTCGTCGAATTGAGCACGTCGTCGAGCTGCTTCAGGCTTGTCGCGCTGACGATCGGCGCCGTGATCGACTTGCGCTGCAGCAGCCAGGCAAGCGCGACCTGTGCGAGCGTCGCGCCGTTCTTTTCGGCGGCATCGTCGAGCGCCTTCAGAACGGCCGTACCCTTGGGATTGATGTACTTCTTCACACCGGCGCCACGCTGGGCGTTGCCGACATCGGCCTCGGACCGGTACTTGCCCGTCAGAAAGCCACTGGCCAGCGAATAGTAGGGGATGACGCCGATCCCCTGCTTCAGGCACTCGTCCTCCAGCGCGCCCTCGAACAGGCCGCGCTCCATCAGATTGTAGTGCGGCTGGAGACTCTCGTAGCGCGGCAGGCCCTTCTCCTTCGCGATCTTCGCGGCCTCGGCAAGACGGGGCGCATCGAAGTTGGAGGCGCCGATGAAGCGGATCTTGCCCGCCTTGATCAGCTCGGCATAGGTCGAGAGAGTCTCCTCCTGCGGCGTGTCCTTGTCGTCCTTGTGCGACTGGAAGAGATCGATGCGGTCGGTGTTGAGCCGCTTCAGCGAGGCGTCCACCGACTCCCCGATATTCTTCGCCGAAAGCGCGCCGCTCGGCAGGCCCATGCCGCATTTGGTGGCGAGCACGATCCTGTCGCGCTTGGACGGATCCTTCTTCAGCCAGGTGCCGATCACCGTTTCGCTCTCACCGCCCTTGTTGCCCGGGAACCAGCGCGAATAGACGTCGGCGGTGTCGACGAAGGAGAAGCCGGCATCGACGAAGGCGTCGAGCAGCATGTGCGACGTCGCCTCGTCAGCGGTCCAGCCGAAAACGTTGCCGCCGAAGGCGATGGGGACGAATTCGAGGTCGGACTTGCCGAGTTTGCGCTTCTGCATCTGTGACTCCTCTGGAGAACTATTCGGCGGCCTTGGGAGGCATGACAGCAGACGCCTCGGCCTTCTCTTCGGCCAGCGGCGGCACCGCGGGCGTCGCCGGTATCGGGAACAGATAGTTGTTCCCTGTTGCAAACTGGATGCCGAGCGCCGGGAACTGCTCGTACATGCGCCGGATCGCCATGCGCTGGACCATGGTGGGATTCTTGGGCCGCGCCATGAACTTGAACCGCACGATCAGCGAATTGTCCTTGATGTCGACGACGCCCTGCATCTTCAGCGGTTGCAGCAGGATGGGCTTGAACTGCGGCTCCTCCATCAACTGGAGGCCGATCTTCTTCACCGTCTTGCGCAGCAGCTCGACATCCGTACCGTTGGCGAAGGCGATGTTGAACTTCACCACCGTCCAGTCGCGGCTGAAGTTGGTGATGTGGGCAATCTGCCCGAACGGCACGATGTTGAGCTGGCCGTTCTGGTGCCGCAGCTTCAGCGAGCGGACGCTGAACCCCTCGACGGTGCCCTTCACCTTACTGCAATCGATGTATTCGCCGATACGGAAGGAGTCTTCGGCCAGGAAGAAGACGCCCGACACGATGTCCCGCACCAGCGACTGGCTGCCGAAGGAAATGGCCAGGCCGAGAACAGAGGCGCCGGCAATCAGCGGCGTGATGTTGACGCCCAGCTCCGCCAGGACCAGCAGGCCTCCGATGACGGCAATGGCGGCGCCCGCAACGACGCGTAGCAGCGGCATCAGAGTGCGCAGCCGGGAAGCCGCGACCTGGACCTCCTCCTCCGAGTCCCCCGAGACGTCGGCCGAGGGCAGCGGATTGGAGGCGATGTAGGAGTCCATGCGGTACTTAAGGAACCGCCAGCCGGCGTAGATGGCGACCGCGGTGATCGCCGCCATCTTGGCCCCGCGATCGTGCGCGACCCATTCTTCAGCCGTCGCCGCGGCGAGCACCCGGACCATCAGCGCCTCGGCGATCAGGATCGCCACATAGAGACGCACGAGCAGCCGCACGCAGTCGGCCACCACGTCGCCCGCCATCGGCAGCTCGGAGACGATGTGGCGCGTGATGCGGTGCATCAGCGTCTCGAACAGCAGCAACGCGATCAGGGCCGATTCGATCGTCGTCATGCCGCGCGCGGCGGTGCCGCTCTCCGTCAGCGCCGCATACACCGAGGCGAGGCCCAGGAGCGCGTAGAAGAAGAGGCCGCCCATCCACCAGTTGCGGGCCGCATCGAGCTTGAGCTGCCGGGTGAAGCCGGTCGGAGGCACCATGGCCGTCAGCCAGGCCGCCATATCGAACCGCCAGCGCCAGACGATGGCAAGCAGCAGCACCGAGACGAGCGGTACGTAGAGAATGATGGCGGCACTCGTCATTTCGCGGTTTGCCCCCGTCCCATCGAGAGCACGCGCCGCGAGACTGCCCAGCAAGGGCAGCAGAATGACGAGGTCCAGTGCGACCAGCAGACGGCGCGCCGTGGCGTCATCCACCGGGGCGATACGGCCCTCGGCCAGATGCGGGCGCAGGAAGGCGCGGAACACCAGGTTGAAGGCGCGCCAGTAGACGAGTGCATGGAGCACCATCTGGCCAAGCCGGGACCCGAGGCTATCGGACGGCCCGAGTTGGCCCAGCACCAGCCGCCCCGCAACGGCCAGCGCCACCAGGGCGAGCGCGTCGAGCAGGAGCGCGCGGAAGAAGGCGCGCAGCGGCGTCTTGCTGGCCAAACGGTCGAAGGCATGGACACGCGCGCGGCTCAGGATCAGGCGGGCAATGAACTCGGCGATCAGGCCGGCCACGACGATGCCGACCAGAAGCAGCGCCGTGCGACCGCCGATCGTCTGCGGCAGAGCCAGGAGATGCGTGCCGAGTGCGGGAATCTGCGCGACCGTGAACTCGAAACGCTCGGTCATCAGCAGCAGGAACCCGGCCGAAGCGCTATGGCCGCCGGTCACCGTCTGGGCCGTCGCCGGAAACGCCCAGGTGGCGGCCAGAGCGCCGATCGCGGAGGCGCCGCGACCGCTTGACCGTTTCATCGATTCTCCCCCAAAGGATGTCTTCCCGAACCTAAGGCAATTGGCGCCCAGCCACCAGACGACACGACAGGAGAGATGCCCCGATGCTCGGCCTCATGCAGGATCGCCCGCTTCTGATTTCGCAGCTCATCGAGCATGCCGCCCTCAACCACGGCGATACCGAGATCGTCT
>LNFM01011081.1_pt1 | contig 18575 bp, 14 predicted proteins | sample 596031 | NCBI WGS metagenome assembly LNFM01 (sample SAMN04254537, study PRJNA301005) | activated carbon metagenome | isolation source: dual media filters at the Ann Arbor, Michigan drinking water treatment plant | place: USA: Ann Arbor | reverse complement strand
GGCCCGACATCCTCGACCCCGCGCTGCTGCGCCCGGGCCGTTTCGACCGCCAGGTCTACGTCACGCTGCCTGACGTGCGTGGCCGCGAGCAGATTCTCAACGTGCACATGCGCAAGGTACCCGTGGGCCAGGACATCCGCGCCGACATCCTGGCGCGCGGCACGCCGGGCTTCAGCGGTGCCGACCTGGCCAACCTGGTCAACGAGGCGGCGCTGTTTGCAGCGCGCCGCAGCGGCCGTGTCGTCGAGATGATGGACTTCGAGAAGGCCAAGGACAAGATCATGATGGGCCCGGAGCGGAAGTCCATGGTCATGCCCGAGGAAGAGCGCAAGAACACGGCTTACCACGAAGCCGGCCACGCCTTGGTGGCGCGCCTGATGCCCAAGACCGACCCGGTGCACAAGGTGACGGTCATTCCCCGTGGCCGCGCCCTGGGCGTGACGATGCAGTTGCCCGAAGGCGACCGCTACAGCATGGACAAGGAGCGCATGCTCAGCACCATCAGCGTGCTGTTCGGTGGCCGCATCGCCGAGGAGGTGTTCATGAACCAGATGACCACCGGTGCCAGCAACGACTTCGAGCGCGCGACCTCCATCGCCCGCGACATGGTCACGCGCTACGGCATGACCGACGAACTCGGCCCCATGGTCTACGCCGAGAACGAGGGCGAGGTCTTCCTCGGCCGCAGCGTCACCAAGACGACCAGCATGTCGGAAGACACGATGCGCAAGGTCGACGGCGTCATCCGCCGCATCATCGACGAGCAGTACGGCATCGCCCGCAAGCTCATCGAGGAGAACAAGGACAAGATGCACGCGATGGCGCAGGCGCTGCTCGAATGGGAAACCATCGACGCCGACCAGATCGACGACATCATGGCCGGCAAGCCGCCCCGCATGCCCAAGGACTGGACGCCTTCGTCGACCAAGCCGCCGAGCGGCCCGTCGACGCCGGTGGGCACCGACGGGGCGCCTGCCGCCGCCTGATCCGGCCGAACCGCTGCGTCACCATCGAAGCGGGGCTGCGGCCCCGCTTTTTTGTGGGCGCCCGGTGTCGACGCAGCACGCTCTAGACTGACCGCATGCACTGGCAGACCACCCGCTTCCGCATTGACCTGAGCCGCCCGCGCGTGATGGGCATCGTCAACGTCACGCCTGACTCGTTCTCCGACGGTGGCCGCCATGCGAGCACTGCTGCGGCAAGGGCGCATTGCGAGCGCCTGGTGGAGGAAGGCGCCGACTTGCTCGACATCGGCGGTGAATCGACGCGCCCGGGTGCGACCGCACCCGACCCGGCCGAGGAAGCGGCGCGCGTGCTGCCGGTCATCGAAGCTGCACTTCGCCTGGGTGTGCCCGTGTCCGTCGATACCAGCGAGCCGATGGTGATGCGCGCCGCGCTGGCGCTGGGCGTCGATATCGTCAACGACGTGCGTGCGCTGCGCCGTCCCGGGGCGCTGGCCTGTGTTGCCGAACACTCGGCTGCGGGCTTGTGCCTCATGCACATGCGCGGCGAACCGAACACGATGCAGGCGCAGGCCGATTACGGCGACGTGGTGGCCGAGGTCGGTGACTTCCTCGACCAGCGCGCGGCCGAGGTGATGGCGGCAGGCGTCGCGGCCGAGCGGATCGTGCTCGACCCCGGCATCGGCTTCGCGAAACGGCCCGAGCACAACCTGGCGCTGCTGCGCCGGCAGCGGGAGCTCGTGACGCGCCTGCGCCGGCCGCTGCTGGTGGGATGGTCGCGCAAGGGCACGCTGGGGTTGCTGACAGGGCGTGCCGTGCACGATCGCCTGGCCGCCAGCGTGGCTGCGGCGCTGGCCGCCGTGCACCACGGTGCCGCCATCGTGCGTGTGCACGACGTCGCCGCGACGGTGGACGCGCTGAAGGTCTGGCAGGCCGCCTGCGGCGACTGAGTCACGACATCCCCCTTTCGGGGCCCGGTCGCGCGGCCTTCGGCAGCCGCGCAGACCGGAGAATCACGCCAAGGAGATGACAACAATGAGCAGAACCTACTTCGGCACCGACGGCATACGCGGCACGGTCGGCACGCCTCCCATCACGCCCGACTTCATGCTGCGCCTGGGTCATGCGGTCGGCCAGGTCCTGCGACGCGGCGGCGAGCGCCAAACGGTGCTGATCGGCAAGGACACGCGCATCTCGGGCTACATGCTCGAATCGTCGCTCGAGGCCGGCTTCGCCTCGGCCGGCGTCGACGTGCTGCTGAGCGGCCCGCTGCCCACGCCGGGTGTCGCCTACCTGACACGCGCGCTGAGGCTGGACCTCGGTGTCGTCATCAGCGCCTCGCACAACCCCTTTGCCGATAACGGCGTGAAGTTCTTTTCGGCCGGCGGCGAGAAGCTGCCCGACGCCTGGGAAACCGACGTCGAGGCCGAACTCGAGCGCGCACCGCGCTGGGTGGACTCGGCGCGGCTGGGCAAGGCACGCCGGCTGGACGACGCCGGCGGCCGCTACATCGAGTTCTGCAAGAGCACGGTGCCGCACAGCCTGTCGTTGCGCGGCATGAAGATCGTGATCGACGCCGCTCACGGCGCCGCCTACCACGTCGCGCCCGACGTCTTCCACGAACTCGGCGCCGCGGTCGAGACCATCGGCTGCGCGCCCGACGGCCTGAACATCAACGCCGGCGTCGGCGCCACGGCGCCCCAGGCGCTGGTCAAGGCGGTGGCCGAGCACCGCGCCGACTACGGCATCGCGCTCGACGGCGACGCCGACCGTCTGCAGATCGTCGACGCGCAGGGCAGGCTCTACAACGGCGACGAACTGCTCTACGTGATGGCCATGGACCGCCGCACCCAGCAGCGGCCGGTGCAAGGCGTGGTGGGCACGCTGATGACCAACATCGCCATCGAACAGGCGCTGGCAAGGCGCGGCGTGAGCCTGGTGCGTGCCAAGGTCGGCGACCGCTACGTGCTGGAGGAACTCACCGCACGCGGCTGGCAGCTCGGCGGCGAGAGCTCGGGCCACCTGCTGGCCTTGGACCGCCACACCACCGGCGACGGCATCGTCAGCGCGCTGCAGATCCTGCAGGCCGTGCGCAGCGCCGGCACCACGCTCGCGGCCCTGCTCGAGGGCGTGAGCCTGTACCCGCAGACCATGATCAACGTGCGCCTGCGTGCCGGCAGTGACTGGCAGAAGAACGCCGCGCTGGACGATGCGCGGCGCACTGCCGAGCGGGAACTGGGTGACGGCGGGCGGGTGCTGATCCGCGCCTCGGGCACCGAACCGGTCTTGCGCGTGATGGTCGAGGCGCTCGACGCGGCCGTGGGCCGGCGCTGCGCCGAGGCGATGGCCGCCGCAGCGGCGGCCGGCTGACAGGGCGCGGCGCGCGCCGCATGCTGCCGGGGTTCAGGGCGCGATGCGCCTGAACACTTGCGTCACCTCGTCACGGTCGGTCGGCCTCAGCGCTTCACCCACAAGCTGCCAGCCCGCCGGTGTCGGCGGCAGCGGGCGCATCTTGGTGACGCGCAGTTGCCAGTCGCAGGGCCCGTCGGCTGCGGCGCTGCTGGCGTCGACACGCCAGCGCCCGAAGTGTTCCAGCGCAGCCACCGCCGCAGGGGCCAGCGAAGCCCCCGAGATGCAGGCTTCGGGCGGCACCATGGTGGCCACGCGCTGCACCCAGGGGCGCGGGCTGCGGGCGTAGTCCAGCAGCGGCAGCCACAGCGTCATCAGCAGCAGCCAGCACAGCGCCACGCCGCTGGCCGGCAGCACCATGCTCTTCCACAGCGCCTCGCGGTGGCGCCCGGTGCGCCAGCGTACCAGCCACACCCAGGCCAGCGTGCCGGCCAGCGCCAGCACCAGCGCCAGCGCCGAGAACTGGCCGACGAAACCCGGCGCCAGCTTGGCGACGTTGGCCGCCGGCTTGGCCGGCACCCCGGTCTGCAGGGCCGCGTAGACGACCCAGATCGTGATGGCGCAGGCCGTGAAGAAGCACATCGAGAACCAGTCGATGGCCGCCGCGGCGCTGCGCTTGAGCGTCGGCAGCGCAAACGCCGCCAGCACCGCCATGCCGGGCAGGCCGAGCAGCAGCGCGCGGTCCGAGCCGGTCATGGTGATGTTGGCACCCAGCGCCACCACGACGGCGATCAGCGGCACCGAGAGGTGGCGGTGCGACAACTGGCGACGCCAGCGCCACAGCGTCCAAAGCGCCAGCGGCCAGACCGGCCACAGGAACCACAGCCATTGGCGCGCCAGGGGTGCGACGTCGGCCAGTCCGACGCCGTGCGTGCGCCAGCGCCAAGCGCCCAGCAGCATGGCCAGCAGCGCCGCGGCCGACATGGCCAGCGCAATCCAGACCGTGAAGGCCCGCACCTGGGCGTAGCGCGACAGGGCACAGACCACCAGCCCACCCAGCCCCGCGGCCAGCGCCATGCTCGGCGCACCGCTGCCGGCCAGCAAGGGCAGGGCAGCCAGCACCGCCAGCCGCGACAGCCCCACGCGGTAGGGTGCTGCCGCCAGTGCATAGGTGTAGAGCGCCATCGCGCACAGCTGGCCGAGTTCGGGTGTCGTCTCGTGGCCCAGCTGCAGCAGGCCCAGCGTGGCCATCAGCGCCAGCACGGCGCCGTCGGCGACGGCGCGGGCGTAGTCGATGGGCTGGGCCTCGCCGCCGAAGGCGAAGGGCACCGGCTGCGCCGCGTCGGTGCGCGCGAGATGGAAGGTGGTGTACCAGGTCAGCGCCAGAGTCAGCGTCAGCAGCAGCGCGAAGGGCAGGCGCGCGGCCAGCGCGGGGTCCATCCAGCCCTGGCCCAGCGCGATGAAGACGGCACCCAGCCAGTGCGGCAGCAGCGCCGTGTCGGCGGGCACACCGCCGAGCACGGGCGCCCACCACGGTGTTCGGCCCTCGGCGATGGCGACCATCTGGCCGAAGGCGGTGAGGTCGGCGTTGCGCCAGGGGTCGCGCCCGACCAGGCCCGGCAGCAGGTAGGCCGCGCACAGCAGCAGCAGCGGCACACGCGGCAGGCGGCGTGCGCCGCGCACGGTGACGAGGGCGGGCTTGGGGCTGTTCAAGGTGGCGTTGATGCTAGCGGGACGCGCCCACGAAAAAGGCGGCCGAGGCCGCCTTCGTCTTGCGCAGGACGCTGGACAACGCTCAGTCCGCGCTGCCTTCAGGTGCCGCGGCAGCGGTCGACTTCTTCATGCCGACGCGCGCGAACTTGTTGCGGAACTTCTCGACGCGGCCGCCCAGGTTGTCGATGCTCTTCTGCGTGCCGGTGTAGAACGGGTGCGTCTCGCTGGTGGTTTCCAGCTTGATCAGCGGCAGTTCACGGCCATCTTCCAGCTTGATCATTTCCTTCGTCGGCGCGCACGAACGCGTCACGAACTTGAAGCCGTTGGACAGGTCCTGGAAGCAGACCTCGCGGTAGTTGGGGTGAATGCCGTCTTTCATGGGTAGCCTCTGTGTGTGGTTGGCAGCCGCGCTGCTCGTGCCCAGCCTGGGCTGCAGCGTACTTACGCGGGGGGCGAAAAGCCCACGATTATAAGCTAGCCGCCGCGGCGCATCATGTCGAAGAAGTCGAGGTTGTTCTTGCTCGCCTTCATCTTCTCGAGGATGAACTCCATCGCCTCGATCTCGTCCATCGGGTAGAGCAGCTTGCGCAGGATCCAGCTCTTCTGCAGGATTTCCGGCTTCAGCAGCAGTTCCTCGCGCCGCGTGCCGCTCTTGTTGATGAGGATCGACGGGTAGACACGCTTCTCGGCCATGCGGCGGTCGAGGTGGATCTCGCAGTTGCCGGTGCCCTTGAATTCCTCGTAGATGACCTCGTCCATCTTCGAGCCGGTGTCCACCAGCGCGGTGCCGATGATGGTCAGCGTGCCACCTTCCTCGGTGTTGCGCGCGGCGCCGAAGAAGCGCTTCGGGCGCTGCAGCGCGTTGGCGTCGACGCCACCGGAAAGCACCTTGCCGGAAGACGGCAGCACGTTGTTGTAGGCACGGGCCAGGCGCGTGATCGAGTCCAGCAGGATGACCACGTCCTTCTTCAGTTCGACCAGGCGCTTGGCGCGCTCGATCACCATTTCGGCCACCTGCACGTGGCGTGCAGCGGGCTCGTCGAAGGTGGAACTGATGACCTCGCCGCGCACGGTGCGCAGCATTTCGGTCACTTCCTCGGGCCGCTCGTCCACCAGCAGCACGATGAGGTGGATCTCGGGGTGGTTGGCCACCAGCGCATGCGCGATGTGCTGCATCATGACCGTCTTGCCCGTCTTGGGCTGCGCCACCAGGAGCGCGCGCTGGCCTTTGCCGATGGGCGCGATGAGGTCGATGATGCGGCTGGTGATGTTCTCTTCACCCTTGATGTCGCGTTCGAGCTTGAACTGCTCCTTCGGGAACAGCGCCGTCAGGTTCTCGAACATGATCTTGTGCTTGCTCTCCTCGGGCGTCACGCCGTTCACGCGGTCGACCTTGACCAGCGCGAAGTAGCGTTCTCCGTCCTTGGGCACCCGCACTTCACCTTCGACGTTGTCGCCGGTGTGCAGGTTGAAGCGGCGGATCTGGCTGGGCGACAGGTAGATGTCGTCCGTGCTCGCCATGTAGCTGGCTTCGATGCTGCGCAGGAAGCCGAAGCCGTCGGGCAGCACCTCGAGCACGCCGTCGCCGAAGACCTGCTCGCCGGCCTTGGCGCGCTTCTTCATGATGGCGAACATCAGCTCCTGCTTGCGCAGGCGGGCGACGTTCTCGATCTCCAGCTCTTCACCCATGGTGATGAGCGCTGAGACGTGCAGGGCTTTGAGTTCGGACAAGTGCATGGGGCAGCACCCTCGCAGGGCAGATGCGGTGCGGCTCGCGTGCCTTCAGGGCGGCACGGGCGGCAGAACGCGGATGAGAGTCGCCGGATCCACGCTGCGGGCCTTGGGGTTGCCGGCGTCGAGGCCGGCAGGCGTGCGTGGTGGCGGGTCAGCCGGCCGGCGCACGGAGCGCCGGTCGGTGACGCAGATTATAGATGACCGTCGATGAAGGCGGTGAGTTGCGCCTTCGACAGCGCGCCGACCTTGGTCGCCGCGAGCTGGCCGCCCTTGAAGAGCATCAGCGTCGGGATGCCGCGGATGCCGTACTTGCCGGGCACTTCGCGGTTTTCGTCGACGTTCATCTTCGCGATCTGCAGACGGCCGTCGTAATCCTTGGACACCTCGTCCAGGATGGGGGCGATCATCTTGCAGGGGCCGCACCACTCGGCCCAGTAGTCGACGAGCACGGGCTTGTCGGCCTGCAGGACGTCGGCGCCGAAGGATTCGTCGGTGACATGTTTGATCAGTTCGCTGCTCATGGGATGGGTCTCCGGGGCCCGGACACATGGCGACGCCACGCATGCAACAAGGCCAGGGCATTTTGACATAAGGCCTACGCTGGGGTCTGGCAGGCCGGCAGCGGTCTGCCTATGGCGTCGATAGCCGAATGCGCGGCGCCGGACAGCTGGGGGACGGCGTTCGATCGCACCGCTTCGCCCCCTGGCGCATGGGCGCCGAACTGGGGGCCGATGCCGCGTCTGTTCGACCCTTTGCCCGCAGCCGGCTGGCAGTGAAATGCGACTGTCATGTCCACCCCCCACCAAGACGCCTCTGCCGTGCGAACGCCTGCCGTGCGCTGGTTCGGTCGCATGCAGTTGCTGCGCCTGCTGGGCAAGAGTGAGCGCACGATGGCCTGGCGCGTGGCCGACCCGCGTATCGGCCAGGACCTGGTGCTGGTGCTGCCCCGTGTGCAGCCGGCCGACGCCGCGGCGATGGAGCGCTGGCAGCAAGCCGTGCGCCAGGCTTCGCGCCTGGACCACCCGCACCTCGCCTCGGTCGTCGAGACCGGCGTGCAGGACGGCTGGCCCTACGTCGCCTACGACCCGCGCGACGGCGCCACGCTCAGCGAACGCCTCCCGGCCCGCGGCGTGCCGGCGCCGGAAGCCGCCGAATGGACGACCCAGCTGCTGCAGGGCCTGGCCTACGCGCACGAGGCGGGCCTGGCCCACCACGACCTGCAGCCCTACTTGGTGCTGGCCAGCGACGACGGCCAGCTGCGCGTGGCCGGCCTGGCGGTGGCCGTCGAGATGGCCCACACGGCGGGCGACGCGCCCGGCAGTCTGCGTGTTCAGCGCGCCGCCGCCGAGCGCGACGTGCTGGCCTGCGGCGTGCTGCTGCACCTGCTGCTCACCGGCCAGCCGGCGCTGGAGGAACCCGACATCGGTCGCGTCGTCGCGCGCCTGCCGCCCGCCGGGCGCGAGATCGTGCGCCTGCCCTGGAGCACCGCGCAGCCCGTGCCCGAGCCGCTGCGTGCCATCGCCAACCGCACCACCGACCGACAGGAACGCCAGCGCTACCGCGGCGCACGTACGCTGCTGCGTGCACTGGAAGGCTGGCTGCAGAGCGAGAGCAGCGCCGGCGGCGGCCCGCTCGCGCTGCTGGCCGACCGCCTGCGTACGGCCGGCGTGCTGCCGGCTTCGCCTGGCGGCGCCGACCGTGCGGCACGACTGGCGATGATGGAACGCGGTCGTACCGCCGAGCTTGCCGAGGTCGTGCTCGACGACCTGGCGCTGTCCTTCGAACTGCTGCGCCTCGTGAACTCGGCCCAGGTGCGCGGCGCGCAGATCTCGGGCAGCGGCCCCGTGCTCACCGTGCGGCGCGCCATCGCGATGCTGGGCCTGGAAGGGGTGCGCCGCGCCGCCCTGGCGCTTCGCCCCTGGCCAGGGCCGCTCAACGACACCGGCGCGGCCGACCTCGAACGCCTGATCGACCGCTGCAAGCGTGCCGGTCGCGTCGCCGTCGCGCTGCGTCCTGCGGGTTACGACGCCGAGGTCGTCTACCTCATCACGCTGCTGCAGAACCTGGGCCGCCTGGTGGTGCACTACCACTTCTCCGACGAAGCCTCGCAGATCCGCCGCCTGATGCTGCCGGCGCCTTCGCCGCGTCCCGAAGAACCCGAAGACCCCGGCATGAGCGAAGAGGGCGCGGCCTTCGCCGTGCTGGGCGTCGACATCGAAGCCATCGGCGGCTCAGTGGCCCGTTACTGGGGGCTGGACGACAGCGTGCTGACAATGGTCCGCCGCCAGCCGCTGGCCACCGCGCCGCGCAGCAGCGACGGCGACGACGACCTGCTGCGCGCCGCTGCCAGTTGCGCCAACGAGGCGCTCGACGCGCTGGCGTTGCCGGCGCCGCGTGTCGCCGCCGCGCTGACCCGTGTCGTCAACCGCTACGGTCGTATGCTCAATTTCGGTCCGCGTGAACTGCAGGACGCGCTGCAGGCCAAGGCCAGCACGCCGCTGGGCCTGGCGCAGTCGCCGATGACGGCACCGATGCCGTTGGAGCCCGAACCGACGGCCGGCCCGTCCCGCCTGCGTTCATGAACAAGGCGGCTGACGCGGCCGTGAAGGGTTACGGCCGCCTGGCGCGCTTCGAGCTGCAGCGCGAGCTGGGACGCGGCGCCCAGGCCCGCGTCTGGCTGGCGCACGACCCGCGACTCGACCGTGAGGTCGCGCTGAAGCTGCTCGACCCCAGCGCCGACGCCGTTGCGGTCAGCGAATGGCTGCACGAGGCGCGCGCGGTCAGCCGCCTGAGCCACCCGAACATCGTGCCGGTGTTCGAGGCCGACGAGCACGACGGCCAACCCTACCTCGTCTTCGAGTACGTCGAAGGCCCCACGCTGTCGCAGGCGCGCCGCGGCAAGCCGTCGATGCCGGCGCGCGAGGCGGTGGAACTGCTGCTGGGTGTGCTGGACGCTCTGGCCGCCGCGCACGAGATGGGCATCGTGCACCGCGACCTGAAGCCGTCGAACATCCTGCTCGGCCGCGACGGCCGGGCACGCGTGATGGACTTCGGCATCGCCGCGCGCGTGGCGCCGCCAGACCGGCGGCGTGGCGCGGCGGCGCCGGCCGGCGATGGTCGCATCATGGGCACGCCCGGCTACATTTCGCCCGAAGCCGCGCGCGGCGAGGCGCCGGTGCCCGCGATGGATGTCTTCGCCGCCGGTGTGCTGCTGGGTGAACTGCTGGCCGGCGCGCCGCTGATGCGCGAGACCGACCCCTACCGCGCCGTCGAGCGGGTGCAGCGCGAGGACATGGTGCTGCCCGCCAGTGCCAAGGTCGACGCCACGCTGCGCGGCGTGGTGCAGCGTGCGCTGACACGCGACATCGCCTCGCGCTACGACAGCGCGCGTTCGATGCACACCGCGCTGCGGGCCTGGCTCAAGCCCGAGGACGCCGCCGACCCCGAAGCCGGCAGCAGCCACGCCACGCTGGAATTCCTGCTGCGGCGCATGCGCCACAAGACCGACTTCCCGGCGCTGTCGTCGAGCGTCGTGCGCATCCAGCGCGTGGCCGCATCCGAGACCGACAGCCTGAAGAAGCTGTCCGACGAGATCCTCAAGGACGTCGCCCTCACCAACAAGCTGCTGCGCATGGTGAATACGGCGCACTTCACTTCGGTGGCCGGCGAAGGCATCGGCACGGTGAGCCGTGCCGTGGCGCTGGTGGGCTTTGCGGGCATCCGCAACATGGCGCTGTCGGTGGTGCTGCTGGAGCACATGCACGACAAGGCCCACGCCGCGGTGCTGAAGGAGGAATTCCTGCGCGCGCTGATGGCCGGCACGCTGGCCGACGAGCTGACCACCACCGCGCGCGAAGGCGAGGAGGCCTTCCTGGGCGCGATGTTTCAGAACCTGGGTCGCCTGCTCACCGAGTGCTACCTGCCCGAGGAGGCGGTGCAGATCCGCCAGGCACTGGGCGCCGACCACACCTCGCCGGGTTCGGTGCTGCAGCGCGAGGCCGCGGCCAAGCGCGTGCTGGGGCTGGGTCTGGACGAACTGGGCTGCGGCGTCGCCAAGGCCTGGGGCCTGCCCGACAGCCTGCAGCGCGTGCTGCGGCAGCCCGAGGGCGAGGCGCCGGCACGCGCCGTCGAACGGGGACCCGAACGCCAGCGCTGGCTGGCGCGCAGCGCCAATGCCATCGCCGACGCGATGCTCAGCAGCGACGGCGAGGTACAGGCCGCCGCGGTGCTGCGCGTGGCCGAGCTCTACGCACCGGCGCTGGGCCTGCAGGTGCGCGACATCGTTTCGGCCACCTACACCACGCGCGGCCACCTCAAGGCCCTGGCGCAGGCCATGGGCGTGCACGTCTCGCCCGGCGCCCCGGCCAGGCGGCTGCTGGAAGCCACACAGGTGATGGACGCCAGCCTCACCGGTGCGGGCAGCGTGGTCGGCCCCGTCGACATGGCCACGCTGATGTTGCCGGCCACCGCCAGCCCGGCCCACGGCGCGATGCTGCAGGCGCTGGAAGAGGTGCGCGCGGCGGTCGCCGGCAACTCGATGCGGCTGAGCGAGGTGCTGCCCAAGGTGCTGAACACGATGTACGAGGCGATGGACTTCCGCCGCGTCGTGCTGTGCCTGCGCGAACCCGGGCACAACCGGCTCCTCGGGCGCGTCGGCCTGGGGCAGGGCGCTGCCGAAGTGCGCGCGGCCTTCCGCATCCAGCCCGACGCGCATGCGGTGGTCGACCTCTTCGCCTGGTTGTGCGCCAAGGGTGCCGACCTGATGGTGGCCGACGCCAAGACGGTGGCAGCACGGCTGCCGGCGTGGTACCGCCAGAACGTCAACGCGCCGACTTTCCTGCTGCTGCCGCTGATGCTCAAGGGCCAGCCTATCGGCCTGATCTACGCCGACAAGGCAGTGGCCGGCAGCATCGTGCTGGGCGAGGGTGAACTGGTGCTGCTGCGCGCGCTGCGCGACCAGGCGGCGCTGGCGTTCGCCAAGGGCCAGGCCTGACCATCCTCTGCCGGCCGACGGGCCTGCGGCCGCCGCCCATGCTCAGGGTTGGTCGACGAGGTAGCCCGAGATGCCGGCGAAGGCCAGCCTGCTCGGCGAGGTGCCGAAGCCGAGGATCTCGAAGCTCACCTGGGTGCCCCCGTCGGCGTACAGCCGCACCGGCAGCGCCCCGGCGTAGACCATGCGCCCCATGTGGGCACGCACCGTGAACGGACACAGGTGCGGGGTCGTCTCGATGCCCACCCGCGTGCGCACCTGCACGGCGAGCAGGGAGTCGCTGGTGTCGGAGCCGTCACACGACAGATGCTCGATCACCAGCCGTTTGCCGGCCGGCACCGTGAAGCCCTGGTTCGTCAGCGGGTTGGCAGAGTGGTAGGTGAACTGGAAGGGCTGTGGCGCGGCCGCACCGGCCACCGTCACCGGCAGCGGTGCCGTGGTGGTGACGACGACCGGGCCACCGAGCCTGACCGGGACCGGCTGCGACGGCGGGTTGACGACCCGCACATCGGGCCCAGCCGGGCTGGTGCCCTGCGCGAACGCCGCGGGCGCAGCCGCAAGGGCCAACGCGAGCAGCGCCACGCTGCCGGCGCGCATGGGGCAGGGATTGGGACTGGCGCGGTCCGGACAGCGGCCGCGCGAAGGGTGGGGAGGAAGGGGCCGGTTCGGCGACCGCAGCGCGGCCTAAGGCGCGGTTCGCATGCGGACTTCGCGCGTCACCGAAGCGCCGCGGGTGTCGATCAGGTTGCCCAGCGCGCCGACCGCCGGCAGTCCGGCGAAGCTGCCGGCGACGGTGGCCGAGTGCTGTTCGAACTGGCCCTGGCTGCGCACCGTGAGCGGCCCCATGCGGACCTCTGACACGGTCTGCCGCCACTCGCGTTCCTGGCCGATGCCGGCCCAGACCAGTGCGAAGGCCAGTGCCGGCCCGGGTGCGCAATCGAAGCTGCCGTTCTCGATGTCGACCCGGCAGCGTACCGTCTCGAAAGGCGTCACCACGTTCAGCTGAGCACCGTCGCGGCTCACGGCAAAGGCGTCGTTCGGAATCTCGCCCGCGCCCTGCACCAGCACCACGTGGCGCGGGTCGCCCGGCACCGGGGTGGCCCACGCGAAGTCGAGCGTGGTTGTGCCGGCAACGACGTCGCGGCCCACGCTCAGGAAGCCGCTGCTCTGCGTGGCCGGGTCGACGAGGTTGGCGTAGACCGCGCTGCCATGGGTGCGGATCAGCGTCACGCGTTCGTTGCCGGCCCACGCCGGGGCCAGGGCGGCGAGCAGCCCTGCGACCAGAGCGGCGCGCAAGCCGCGGGCGGGTGCAGCGTGGCGGGCTTTCACGTCAGGCCCCACGGCTATTGCACCGCCGGCAGCAGCAGGCCGATGAGGATCGCGATGATCGCGATCACCACCAGCCCCGCCCCGGCATAGACGGCGTCGCCGACGCGGATCACGATGGCCGTGGTGTCCCCCTGCGTCTGCGCTGCGATGCGCACCGGGGCGCCGATCAGCGCCGGGTTCACGGCGTCGGTGACGCTGCCTTCCAGGAAGAAGCGTTCCTCGTTGCGCACACGCTCGCGCCGCGTGCGTTCGATCGCGAACTGGAAGCCCTCGCCCGGGTGCGCCGGGTCGCCGGCGCTGCCAGCGCCGGTGCCGGTGTGCAGGTTCACGCGGAGGTCGAAGGCCAAGTTCAGCCGCCCGGCCAGACCTGGCAGGTCGCGGTTCCAGACCATGCCGTGGCCGTACAGCGTGTCGGCGTCGGTCGCGGCGCTGGCGTGGGCGCGGCCGGCCGCAACGGCGGCGAGCGCGGCGCCGGTGGTGGCGAGCAGTTGGCGGCGAGGGTTCATCGGGGGTCTCCTGGTGTCTGTCGGCGGCGCAAACGATCGCGGGGCGCCTGTTTTCTGGCCACCTGCGGCCGGATGTGGGTCCTCGGGAACGCGATCGAACGGTGTGTGGTGCCGCCGCGAAGCCTGCGCCCAGCCACAGCGGCCAGTCCGCCCGCAGCGACGCCCACCAGCCCCAGCGTTCCAGGCTCCGGGACGTCGATGGGCGGCGTGTCCATCAGTTCGAGAGAGGTGACGCGGCCGTCCAAATTGAAGAAGGCTCCGCCGTCGAACAGGAGCAGTCGAACATGGGTGCGGTCGAACGCGCCGAGATCGAGCGTCGATGGCAGGCTGAGGGCGTCGTCCCACACCGATCCCGCGACCTGCTCGAGCCGGAAGAGCAGTGAGAACGCATCCCAAACGTAGGGCGTTTCGATCTGGCCCCGGGGGCCGGTTCCGAAGTAGATCGTGAACGCGTCGCTGGGGGCGCCGTTGGTCCTTTCGTCGACGCCGATTTCCGCGGTGGGCGCGCCAGGCGTCAATCGGATGCGGACGGCAAATTCGCTGAGAACGTCGAGGATCTCGAGGTCGAAGGCCATCAGGGCGTCGTATTGCGCGGCACCGGGCTGAGCCTGGGCGCGTGGTGCGATGGTCGGGTCGTACGTGAAGCTGCCCTCGAACGGCTTGTCCGTGTAGATGCTGAGCGACCCATTGGGCACGTCGAAGACGCCGCTGAACGCATAGGTGACCGGTGCGGCCTGCGCCGCCGCCGCGGTCCACAGCAGCGACACCGCGAAACCGCAATTCGCTGCGAAGCTGCGGCAGAAGCGGATGGCCCGGCTTGATCTCTGCCGGGGGGCGCGGGCCGCCGTCGCCGGCCTGGCGACCGATGTAACGGAGTTTGTTCGAGGCTTCATTGCACCACCTCCCATGGCGCACCGGCGGCGCCGGCGATGACCGGCAGCGTGCGTCCGACGGCCGCCTCGCGCGATCCTGCGCCTCAGGGGGAGAGTCCTTAATCGTTCTTAAGCGCCGGCCGCAGCGACGGTTAAGCTGGCGGCCGGGGACCAGAGATGGACGGCCAGGGATCGATCCGCTTCGACCGCTTCGAGTTGCAGCCGAGTGCGCGCCGCCTGCTGCGAGCCGGCGAGCCGGTGCGGCTGGGCGCACGCGCCTTCGACCTGCTGGCGCTGCTGGTGGCCGAACGCGAGCGCACCCTGGGGCGCGACGAACTGCTCGAACGCGTGTGGCCGGGTGTGGTGGTCGAGCCGAACAACCTGGACGTGCAGGTGTGGGCGCTGCGGCGCGCCATCGGCACCGAGGCGATCGCGACGATCCCCGGCCGCGGCTACCGTTTCACCTTGCCGGTGCAGGCGCCGCCTCCCGCCGCATCGGCCCGGCCCGTGACACATGGCGCGTCACCCGCCGTGGCCGCACCGCTGGCGCGCCTGATCGGCCGCGACGCCGACCTGGCCGAGCTGGCGGCCGTGCTGGCCGACCGGCGCTTCGTCACCGTCACTGGCGCCGGTGGCATCGGCAAGACGCTGCTCGTGCGCCACCTGCTGCAGCGCCTGGCCGTCGAGGAGCGGCGCGACACCTGCTGGGTCGAGCTGGCCTCGTTGAGCGACGACGCCGACGTGGTGCCGGCGGTGGCCGCCGCCCTGGGCGTGCCGCTGGGCGCAGCCGACCCGCAGCAGGCGCTGGCCGCGGCGGTGGCGCCGCTGCAACTGGCGGTGGCGCTGGACAACGCCGACGCGGTGCCCGCGGGCACTGTATCGGCGGTGCAGGCGCTGCGGGCGCGCGCGCCCGGTGTGCAGGTGGTGGTGGTGAGCCAGGTACCGCTGCGCATGGCAGGCGAGCAGGTGCTGCACCTCGACGGCTTGGCGCTGCCGGCGCCCGACGAGGAGCCCGAGGCGGTGCTGCGCGCGCCGGCCGTCGAACTGCTGGTTGAACGTGTGCGCCAGCGGCAGCGCGGCTTTGTGCCCGGACAGGTCGAAGCTGCGGCCGCCGCGGCGATCTGCCGCCAGCTGGACGGCAGCGCGCTGGCCATCGAACTGGCAGCGGCGCGCGTGCCGCTGCTCGGCCTGGCCGGCGTGGCCGCGGCGCTGGCCGAAGGCAAGGCCGTACTCGACCTGCCGGGCGCGGCGCGGCGCGACGCGCCGCCGCGCCAGCGTTCGCTGCGCGCCGCGCTGCAGTGGAGCCACGACCTGCTCGGGCCGGTGGAGCAGCGCGTGTTCCGCCGGCTGGCGGTTTTCGCCGGTGGCACCTCGCTGCCATTGGCCGAAGCGGTGCTTTGCGGCCCGGATCTCGAGCGCTGGACGCTGCTGCAGGCGCTCGACGATCTGGCGGCACGCTCGTTGCTGCAGGTGAGCGGCGACGAAGCGCCGCGCTACCGGCTGCTGGAGGCGCCATTCGCGTTGGCGCGCGAACGGCTCGCCGCCGCACCCGAAGCCGATGCCCTGCACGAGTGCCATGCGCGCGTGCTGGCCGCGCGGCTGGCCAGCGCGCTGGACGAGGTGCTGGCGGGCCGGCGTAGCGAGGACGCCTTCGTGCGCGACACCGAGCCCGAACTCGACAACGCGCGCGCCGCGCTGGCCTGGGCGCTGAAACACGACGCCGCGCTGGCCGTGGCGCTGGCGCGCCCACTGGGCACGGCGCTGACCAGCCGGCGCCTGGGCGAGACGACGCGCGTCTACGACGCCACCGAGCCGCTGTTGCCTCAGGCCGCCGGCGACGCGGTGCGCCTGCACTGGCTGCTGGGCGCCGCGGCGATGCTGAGCCTGCGCCAGCCGGCACGCGCACTGCAGCTGGCCCAGCAGGGCTGCGACCTAGCACGCGCGCGCGGTGACGCACGCAGCCTGGCGCGCGCGCTGTGCCTGGTCGCGTCCAGTCGCGACCCGTCTGCGGCACCGCTGCAGGACGACGCGCTCGCCAAGGCGCTGGCGCTGGAACGCGAGGATTGGCCGGCGGTCCTGCGCCAGCACCTCGCCGCCGCCGAGTCGATCCGCGCCTACCACCGCGGCGAAATGGCGTGCTGCCGCGACGCGACGCAGCGCCAGTTACTGCTGGCCGACGCGGCCGGCGCGACGGTGCATGCCGACGCGGCACGCACCAACCTGGCCGACCTGGAACTGGCCGCCGGCCGGCCCGAAGAGGCGGTGCGCCTGGGGCGCGCGCTGGTCGCGCGCTGGCTGGGCACGCGCAACGCGCGAGCGCTGGCGTCGGCGCGGCTGAACCTGGCGCATGCGCTGCTGGCCATCGACGACACGGCGGCGGCGCGCGCCGTCGCTGTCGACGCCTGGCCCGGCGCCGCCACCTGGATGCTGCAGCCCTACTGGGGCTTGGCGCTGGCGCTGCTGGCGGCGCTGGAAGGCCGGTCGCGTGCGGCTGCGGTGCTGCTGGGTTATGCCGACCAGGTCTTCCGCCAGCGCAGCGAACGGCCCGAACCCAACGAGGCGCGCACGCGGGCGCGTGCCGAAGGTCTGGTACTTGCGTCGCTCGGTGCGGAAGCCGTGGCGCGGCTCGTCCGCCACGGCGAGCTGCTGAACGATGAGCAGGCCGGCCGACTGGGGCTCGCCGCTGATGACGCCGATGCTGCGGGCGTCTGAGCGCGGCGGCAGCGCCTGCAGGGGATGCCTGCGGACGGTTCAGTGCGACCTGCGAGCCTTACCCCCGGCACTGGTTGCAACGCTAAGGGCTGCTTGGTTCCCCACCTGACCCGGTTGGGCGCGCTTCCATGCGGGGAGGCCCGGCGGTTCGCATTCTAAGCGAGCGCCAGGCAGGCGCCTGGCGCCTGCCCCGCGCTCAGCGCAACTGCAGCGATTCGCCGCCGAAGTGCACGTCCAGCGGTTCGATGTGCAGCGCCTTCGCGCCCGCCTCGACGCGGCCGGCGTCCCAGGCCGCGATGCCGCAGGCACGGGCGACCTCGACGGTGCGCGCGGCGTCCTCGGCGGCGACGAAGAGTGCGAAGCCGGCGCCCATGTTCAGCGTGCCGTAGGCCTCGGCGGCGTCGTGCCCGGCCTGCTCGGCGATAAAGCGCAGCACCGGCGGTACCGGCGGCACGGTGTGCACGCGGTAGGTCAGCACTTTGGGGTGGCGCAGCAGCTTGCGCCAGCCGTGGCCGGTGATGTTGGCGGCGTAGTGCACGGCGATGCCGGCGGCCCACAGCGCCTCGGTCACGGGCGAGTACAGCGTGGTCGGCGCCAGCAGCGCCTCGCCGTAGCCCAGGCCGGGCTCGATCTCCGTCAGGTAGCCCTGCGGCAGGCGCTCCGCCAGCTTGCGCGCCAGGCTCAGGCCGTTGGCGTGGATGCCGCTGCTGGCCAGCAGCACGATGGCGTCGCCAGGGGCCAGTGCTTCGCCCAGGCTCAGCCGTTGCTTGGGGTTGACGAGGCCGGTGCACGACGCCGCCAGGTCGATGCGCCCATCTTCGACGATGCCGGCCAGCGCCGGCGTCTCGCCGCCGCCCCAGGCCACCTGGCAGGTGTCGCAGGCCGCCTTCCAGCCTTCGACCAGGGCCCGCGAACGCTGCGCGTCGGCGAACCACTCGCTGCCGCCGGCGGCCCAGTAGGCCTGCACCACCAGCGGCGTGGCGCCGACGGTGATGAGGTCGTTGACGGCCATCGCGATGGTGTCCTGCGCGATGCCGGCGAAGTAGCTGCGGCCGGTCAGGCGCTGCATCTCGTCGGCGACCAGCGTCTTGGTGCCCAGGCATTCGACGATGCTGGCGATGAAAAACGGCCCGACGTCGACGACATAGGCCGATTCGCCGCGTGAAGCGGCCACTTCGGCGAAGCCATGGCCCGCCAAGTGCGGCGCCGTGGCGGCGGCGGCGCGCTGCGCAGCCACCTTCAGCGGGTCGATGAGGTCGTACTGGACGCCGGCCTGCTCGTAGCTCAGCGGGGAAGGGGCGGGATGGGTCATGGCGGGATTATCCCCGGGGGCCGCCGCCTAGAATCCGCAGCCATGAGTTACGTCGTCCTCGCCCGCAAGTACCGCCCGCGCAGCTTCGCGCAGATG
>LNFM01006768.1_pt1 | contig 18577 bp, 16 predicted proteins | sample 596031 | NCBI WGS metagenome assembly LNFM01 (sample SAMN04254537, study PRJNA301005) | activated carbon metagenome | isolation source: dual media filters at the Ann Arbor, Michigan drinking water treatment plant | place: USA: Ann Arbor | reverse complement strand
GGGGTACCGAGGGGACAGCACACGATTGCCCCCACCATTGAAAAACCCCGAATACGCCCTGGCTACGGCCCGCTAGAAGAGGACGCACGAATGGAAGTAGGTCTGCAGTTCATTTTCCAGAACACCCATCCCGGCATGTCGGACGCCGACATGATGCGCAAGGAAACCGAGGTCGCGCTGCTGGCCGAGGAAGTCGGCATGGATTTCCTGCTGCTGCCCGAACATCACTTCGATCCGAACTACTCGATGATGCCCGACAACATGCAGTGGCTGTCGTACATCGCCGGCAAGACCAGCCGCATCAAGATCGGCACCGGCGCGATCATCCTGCCGTGGCATGAGAACCCGACGCGCGTCGCCGAGAAGATCATCATGCTGCAGATCCTGCTTGGCGATCGCTTCATGCTCGGCTTCGGCCGCGGCCTCGCGCGCGAGGAATACCGTGCATTCGGCATCGAGATGGGCAGCTCGCGCGAGCGCTTCGACCAGTCCGCCGAGATCATTCTCGACATCCTCGACACCGGCATTGCCGAGTACGACACGCCGTTCTTCAAGCAGACGCGCACCGAAGTCACCCCGAAGCCCGAACACGGCTATCGCGATCGCGGCTTCCTGTCCGTCGCGATGACGCCTGACTCGGCGATGGCGGCGGCGACGATCGGCGGCACGATGATGTCCTTCGTGCAGCTGCCATGGGCGCAGCACAACGCGGCCGTCGAAGCCTGGCGCAAACGCTTCAAGGAAGTGCATCCGAACAAGAATCCCGGCGCGCCCGTGTTCTCCGACTTCACGTTCTGCCACGAGGACCCGAAGGTCGCCGAGAAAGTCGCGCGCGAGTACCTCACGAAGTACTACGCGAGCGTCATTCGCCACTACGATTTCGACGGCACGCATTGGGGCGAGACCAAGGGCTACCAGGCCTACCAGGCCGGCGCCGCGGCGATCAAGGAAGTCGGCCTCGACGCCGCCTGCGAAGCCTTCGTGCAGAGCCAGGCCTGGGGCACGCCGGATCAGATCGTCGAGAAGTGGACCCAGCGCGCCGAGATGACCGGCGATCTGCGCCCGGCAATGGCGGTGTCCTACGCGGGCATGCCGTTCGAACTCGTGCGCAGCAGCCTGAAGCTCATCGGCGAGAAAGTCGCCCCGCGCCTGCGGCAGCTGAACGTGCGCAAAGCGGCCTGACACGCGGCAGTCCGAGGGAGCCCGGGTACAGCGCGCGACGCGTCACCCGGGCTCCTTCCATTCAGCTCGCCGAATCCCGGGTTCCACGAACTCACGATGGAGCGCGAAGGAAGCGTCGCACCGCTCCTGATCTACTGCTGACGGCCACCCCGCGATCGCCGCACGCAATCGCAGGCGACGAGACAAACCGCCACTCGAAGTAGCCCGGGTGCAGCGCGCAGCGCGGAACCCGGGATCTCCCTTTCAGCCCACCGAATCTCCGGCTCCCACGCACTGCACGACAGCCCGATGCAGCCCAGCGGAAGCGCCGCACGATTCGCGACCTCCAGATGACGATCACTCGGCGATCGCCGAGCGTGCGATGGCAGGCGACAAGAATGTTCACAGTTCGCCCTTCTGCTCGTTTGATTAGTGACATTCGGGCGCTCGCCAAAGCAGCTCTCGGCAGAGAAAATGACGTTGCGAAAAATCAACAAGAGGCAACGGGGATGACGCTCAATTTCAAGCTGAACAAAAGCCTGGCGGTGGCAGCGGCACTCGCGTTGTCGGGATGTGCCACCATCGTCAATGACGCCAACATTCCATTGGCGATGAGCTTCTCGGACGGATCTGCCGGGCAGTGCACGTTCAAGAACAAGCGAGGTTCGTGGTCTTCGCCGATCCCGCACCAGGGCGTGATGATTCGCCGCTCCGACGACGCGCTGTCCTACACCTGCACGACCGAGGATGGGCGGCAGGCAAGCGGCTCCATTCGCAGTGAGATGGAGGGTGGCAAGCTCGCCGCGAGTGTCGTCTTCTTCGACTTCGGCATCACGGACGCGATCACCGACAAGCACCGAACCTATCAGGGCAATATCGTCATTCCTGTCGCGCCCAAGAAGGGCTGATCCGGAAACGTCGCCGGGGTAGTGTCGCCCGCCCGCCGCAGCACATGCCGGCGATGGCGGCTGTGGACACTGCCTGCGGCGGCGACCCGTGCCTTTGGCGCGAAGCCGCCGCGATTCGCTGGACCAGGACCGGTTCTTTCCGGCACGGGATCGCCCGCACGTCCCCTCCTATGTTCCAGTCGCCGCCAGCGCCGCGCGTATCCTGTACTTCAGGATCTTCCCGCCGACCGTCGTCGGGAATTCATCCATCACCACCACGCGCTTCGGCGTCTCGAAGCCGGCCAGCCGCTCGCGCGCGAAGGCGATCAGCGCGGTGGCGTCGATCGTCGCCCCCGCATTCGGAATGATGCAGGCGACCACCGCCTCGCCCCAGCGCTCGTCCGGCACGCCGACGACGGCCGCGCGCTGCACGTCCGGATGCTGCTGCAGAATCGCCTCGACGCGGATCGTCGACACGTTCTCGCCGCCGGACTTCACGATGTCCTTGTAGCGGTCGACCATCAGGCGCACTTCGTCGTCGTGATAGACGAAGCTGTCGCCGGAATGGAACCAGCCGCCGGCGAGTGCTTCCTCGGTGGCCTTCAGATCGCGGTAGTAGCCGGAGAACATCGCGGGCGACCGATACACTGCTTCGCCGGCCACTCCGCTGCGTCCGCGCAGATCCTGGCCCTGCTCGTCGAACACCGTCGCCGCCATGATCGGCGCCGGATAGCCGACATGGTTCATGGCGGGTGATTCGCGCAGGTACAGGTCCGTGTGACGGTCGACATGGAAGCGATGGCAGGCGACGGCCTCGGTCTGGCCGCAGATCTCGTACACCTTCACCTTCGGACCGCAGATCCGCCGAAATGCGGCGAGCGAGCCCGGGGATAGTGGCGCCCAGCCGAAATGCATCGCCGTCATCGACGTCAGATCGTAGGCGAACGGGCGATCGTCGACGGCACGGATCAGGCTCTCGACGAACTGCGGCGAGCCGCCGAAGAGACAGGTCACGCGCTCGCGCGTGCAGGTCTCGGCCATCACGTGCCCCTCCGGCTTGCGCCCGACGACGGCGGTGCCGCCGGCCATCAGCGGCGAGAACATGCAGGCGTGATCGCCAATGTGATAGACCATCGGCGTGAACGCCGCATGGCGGATGTCCGACTCGTGCTCGAGCCCGCGCGTCTGCGTCAGCACGTGGCTGTAGGCCGTCATGTAGGTATAGGTGTGCGAGATCATCACCGCCTTCGGGCGCGCGGTGGTGCCCGAGGTGAACAGCACTTCCCAGACATCGTCGCCGTGAATCGTCACGTCCGGCTCGGTCGCGGCATGGGCGGCGATGAACGCATCGAAATCAGGTGCCACGCCATGGTCGCCGCCGCCGATCGACATCACCGGTGTCACGCCGGCCGCGCGCAGCCGATCACCGAGCCGCGCCCACTGCGGCTCGTCGACGACCGCAATCTGCGCATCGACGTGGGCGAGCGTGTCGAGAATGACGTCCGGCGCCATCATCACGTTGACCGGCGCGGCGACGAAGCCGGCCTTCGCGATCGCAATCTTCGAGAGCCACGCCTCGTTCGAGTTGTCGCAGAACATCGCGATGCGCGTCGCTGGCGGCAGATCAAGCGCCAGCAGCGCGTTAGCCACGCGGTTGATCAATGCGTTCGCCTGCGCGTAAGTCAGGCGCCGATGCGCCGGATTCACCGTCGCGTCCGCGGTGCAGACTAGCGCCAGCTTGTCCGGCGTGCTCCAGGTCACGCGCTCGATGATGTCGCCGACCGACACACGGTTCCAGCGGTCGTCATTGCGGCGGTGGCGAAAGTTTTCGACGTCTATCGTCATCTGGTCAGTGCTCCCCGGGATGTCGTGATGCGCATGGCGGCGCGCGAAGAGGCCGCGTCGGCCCGCTCGGCAGGATATTGACCGGGATGCCGGCTGGAGACAATCAACGATCCGGTATTCCTCCCGTCTCATCATGACGTGCTGCCGGCGCGTTACCGTGGTGCGGTCGTGAGCCGAGTCGTGAGGGCTGGAGAGAAAGTAGCGAGTTGCCGACGCGCAAGCGGCAGGGAACCCAGCGGAACCAGGCGTCAGCGCGCCGCAATGTCACGCCACGTCCATCGGGCTCACTGGCGGGCAAGCAGGGCTATGCTAGAAACTGGCTGGGATAATCAATCACGTGGTGGATTCGAACGATGGCCGCTTACGTGAGAGCCAGGAGAATCGCGCACGTGAAACACGTCACTTCGACGCATGACATCCCGTCAAAAAGACGTCTACTTGATGGTTAGGCCCCACAGGAGAGGTATCGAATGTTGTTAATGATGCAGACCGTGGCTACCCTCAGCGCAGGGCTCTTCTCAGGTGCAGCCGTTTACATTAGCTTGGTAGAACATCCGGTGCGCACAATGCTGGATACCCGTTCAGCCGCAACTCAATGGGCCCCGAGCTACAAACGTGCGACTTGGATGCAAGCACCCTTGGCGATTGTCGGATTACTAACGGGCGCTCTATCCGGGATCCTCGGCGGTGGGTTGGGTTGGATAGTCGGAGCGGTTCTCATTGGCTCCGTAGTGCCCATCACGTTCAAAATAATTATGCCCACTAACGATAAGCTACTAGAGCCCGGCCGCGACCTGAATTCCAGCGAAACACGAGCGCTACTCGACAAATGGGGGCAACTGCATCTGGTTCGGACGGTCCTGAGTCTCCTTGCGTTTGTATTGTTCGCTTGGTTGCAAGGAGGGGCCTAACCAGCCAAAGGACCGGCCGCCTCCGCGCTGTACGCTTCGGCGCCGCTCATCGGTGCGGTAGTTTGGGGAGAACGAGGGGAAATCCGGGACAGATTTATTTTCTCGTCATGCGTTCGTGGTGCTCCGGCCGTACGGTGCCGCCGCTCAGCCAAAATGATGGGCGTCCAAACCCAATAGTTAGCAACTCATTCCAAGGGAAGAGATCATGCAATCCAACAGCGGCGTTGTTCTCCAGCTGATTGAGAGGGTTCTGAACAGGGGGGACATCGATGCGGCCGGCGAGTTCTTCTGGGAAGACATGGTCGAACAGGTGCCCCTTCCGGGCCAAAGGGTCGGGTGTCGAGGGCTTGAAGGATGCACTGCGTGGATTGAGGGCGGCTTTCCCCGACATGCATTGGACAGTTCTAGAGCAGATAGCCGAGGGTGACAAAGTCGTTTCACGTTTCGAATGGACGGCCACGCATCGAGGGGCATTTCTCGGCGTGCCGGCCACGGGTCGCGCGGTGACCGTGTGGGGTATGGTGATCGACCGCCTGGACGGTGGAAAAATCAGGGACACGCGCATCATCATGGACACACTGGGGCTGATGATGCAGCTGGGTGTGATTCCGTCGCCAAACGGATGAAGCGCGCACCGCGCTACTCTACTGGCGTGCGAGGTGTCGGCCTGCCCACCTGCGAGGCCAGCCTGAACATCAGGCTTGCACGTGGCGTGTCATCACTGCACCAAGGCGCTTACACTACGCTATTACTTAGCGTTGGGAGTGCTCAGGTATGGCCGTCGCGGACATCTTCAATTTTGCCCCGATCAACGAACGAATCTCGACCAGCGGGCAGCCAACGCCAGAGCAGTTCGCAGCGGCGCGCGATGAAGGTTACGCGGCCGTCATCAACCTTGCGCCCAGCGACGAGAACAATGCACTCGCCGACGAGAAAGATTTGGTTGCTGCGCTGGGGCTCGAGTATTACCACATCCCGATGATCTGGAAGGACCCGAAGCCGGAAGAATTCACCGCCTTTTGTGCGGCCATGGAGCAGGTCGGCACCAAGAAGGTCCTCATCCACTGCATCGCCAACTATCGGGTCTCAGCGGTTTTTTCTTCATACGCAATCAAGACATTGGGGTGGAGTCTTGAGCGTGCAGACGAACTGGTGAACAAGATATGGACGTCGATCCCGGAGTACCCGATGAACGACACGTGGCAGTCCTACATCGATACCATCAGGCAGGGTTCTGCCCGCGAGTGAGCTTGGCAAGTCGGCGGAGGCGGTCGGCTGCAGCACGACTTCCGCAATCCGGGACAGATTGATTTTCTCCAGCAGTCATATCGATTCGATGTCAAACCCCGCCGTGCTGCGGTATGGTTTGACCACCTGCACCGAAGCGCGTGTGGTCCCCGCCGCGCGCCCGAGAGCGAACATCGACTGAAGGAGACCGACCATGAGCGCACACTTGCAAGAGCCGCCACAGACGCACCCCCGGTTCAAGTCGCTGTCGACCAGCACGGCCGAGGACTGGACCACCATCTGCGCCGAACATCGCCGCCTGGTGGCCGGGCTGCCGGATCGCATCCTCGCCCACCTGCAACTGCTCGACAGTGACTACGGTGGCTTCCCGGTCGACCGGCTGCAGCACAGCCTGCAGTCCGCGCTGCTCGCCGCCGACGACGGCCGTGACGAGGAATACGTGGTCTGCGCGCTGCTGCACGACATCGGCGACACGCTCGGCGCTGCGAACCACCCGGACGTGTCGGCGGCCATCGTGCAGCCTTTCGTGTCGGACGCGAACCACTGGATGATCAAGCACCACGGCATCTTCCAGGGCTACAACTTCTTCCACCACATCGGCATGGACCGGAACATGCGCGAGGCCTACCGGGAATCGCCCTGGTTCGATTACACCGCAGAGTTCATTGCAAAGTATGACGATCCGGCCTTCGACGCCGACAAGCCCCGGCTCGAACTGGACCTCTTCGCGCCGATGCTGCGTCGCGTGTTCTCGAAGACACCGAATTCAATCTATCGCTCGCTCGAGGAGTGACGCGAGGGATCCCTGGCTCGCCATCCCGCGCGATTTACCGACGGCGATCGCGCCCGAAATCTGTGGTCGCGATACCGGTGAGCCAGCGAACGGGTCGCTGGCTCATCAGCGCGCGCCTTACGCCCAGCCCAGCTGCTGCAGGCTGATCACGTCATTCCAGATCTTCGTCATGTGTTTGATGCGGCTACCGTCGAACACCATGTGGTAGACGTAGTCTGCGGCGATCTTCTTTCCCGTCGGCGGCACCGGGCCACCCGGGCCGGTCTGCGTGCCGTGGAAGACGGCGAACGCAGCGACGGAACTGGTGCTGTCGTCGGCCGCGAAGAACTTCAGTTCATAGTGGCCATCCGGGACCGGCGTGAGCAGGCCTTTCATCCACTCGCAATAGCCCTCGAGCGTGCTTATCGACGCGATAGCGCCTGACTGGGCGGAAAAGCTGGCGCCCGGATGACAGTAGCTCTTGCATCCTTCCCAGCCTTTGCCGGTTTCGCAGGCTTCGAAGAATGCTCTGGCAGGGGCGAGTAAATTGCTCATGGAGACTCCCTTTCAGTAATCGTCAGGCGGATGGATGACTCGGTTTGCGATTCGAGTATAGGGCGCGGGGCCGACACTGCGGTTCATTCATTTCAATGACAGACGGCTCAAGCCGGGACCGGGATAACCGAACAGCACGCCCGGCGCCGGCGTGTACCGCGCATCGGGCGTGTCGCACCATCGATCCTGCCCCGTAGACCGGGTCACTGCTTTGCCGGCGACCCCGAACACACGCGGCAAGGCCGGCTCACGCGCTACCGTTCCCCCAGTTAGCGGTGGACGGACCAAGCGCTTCGCATCAATACTCGGCATTGCATGCAGCGTGTGCGGGTGGCCGGCATCGCTGCGTGGCGTCCGCTCAGGATGGAAGGGAGAACGATGCGCTACAAGATTTCGGTGGATACCGGTGGCACCTTCACGGATGTGGTCGTCCAGGACGCTCACGGCGGGCTGGTCATCGGCAAGGCGCCGACGACGCCCGAGCGGATCTTCGACGGCATGCAAGCCGCGCTCGAGGACGCCGCGACACAGTTCGGTATTGCGCCGGGCGCCCTGCTCGAAGAGGCGCAACTGCTGATCTTCGGCACCACGCGTTCGACGAACGCGATCGTGCAGGGCGCTGTGGCGAAGACGGCCTTCCTGACCACCGAAGGCTTTCCCGACATTCTCGTCACCCGCGAAGGCGGCAAGTTCGGGCCGCACGACTTCTCCTACGACTTTCCGAAGCCCTACATCGCACGTCGCCACACCTTCGAGATTCAAGAGCGCGTGTCGTCCGAGGGCGAGATAGTCACACCCTTCAACGACGCCCATGCGCGCGCCGTTGCGCGGCGTCTCGTCGACGAGGGCTTCGAGGCAGCCGCCGTCTGCTTTCTGTGGTCGGTGGCGAACCCCGTCCATGAGATTCGCATGGGCGAGATCCTGGCCGCGGAGGCGCCGGCCATCACGGTGTCGTTCTCGCATCTGCTGGTGCCGATCGTGCGGGAGTATCGACGTGCCTCGACCACCGCCATCGACGCCTCGATCAAGCCTCTGATGCAGGGACACCTGCGTCGCATGCAGAGTGACCTCCGCGCCGCGGGCTTCAAGGGCAACGTCTTCGTGTCGACCTCGGCCGGCGGCTGCACGTACGTCGATGACATCGTCGAAAAGCCCGTGCACACGGTGAAGTCGGGCCCCGCGATGGCACCGGTCGCGGGCCGTGCGTTCGCGGCGATGGAGCAACTCGGCAGCGACGTCATCGTCTGCGATACGGGAGGCACCACGTTCGATGTCGGCCTCGTCCGCGATGGCGAGCTGAAGTTCACCCGTGACACCTGGTTGGGCGGCCAGTGGATGGGCCACCTGGTGTCCATCTCGTCCGTCGACGTGCGCTCAGTCGGCGCCGGGGGCGGTTCCATCGCGTGGCTGGACGAAGGCGGCCTGCTGCGTGTCGGCCCCGCTTCGGCCGGCTCCGTGCCCGGGCCCGTCTGCTACGGGCAGGGCGGCACCCGGCCGACGGTGACCGACGCCGCGCTCGTCCTCGGCTATCTCGATCCGGACTATTTCCTCGCCGGACGCATGAAGCTCGATGTCACGGCAGCGCGGCGCGCCATCGGCGTGCTCGCGAACGCGCTGGGCTGCAGTCCTGAACAGGCTGCCCACGCGATCGTCAACGTGGCCAACGAGCACATGATCAACGCGATTCAGGACATCACGGTCGCCGAAGGCTTCAACCCGGCGGAGGCGGTCCTCGTGGCGGGCGGTGGCGCGGCCGGCCTCAGCATCGTGCCGATCGCGCGCGAACTGGGCGTGAGCACGGTGCTCGTGCCGCGCGCCGCGGCGGCGCTGTCGGCCGCCGGCATGCAGTTCTCGGACATCGTGTTCGAGGAATCCGGCAACCGCGTGACGGTGAGCGGCCGCTTCGATCGGGCCGGCGTCAACGCCGTACTCGACGGCATCGATGCGCGCCTCGATAAATCCTTCGCCGAGCTGACGATGGCCGCCGGTGCCGACACGCGGCGTGAGTACACCGTGGAAGCCCGTTATCTCACGCAGGTCTGGGAGCTGGATGCGACCCTGCCGGTCCAACGCTTCGACAGCGACGACGACGTCGCCAGGATGGTGGAAGCTTTTCACCGCGCTCATGAACGCGTGTTCGCGGTGCGCGACGAGACGGGGCAGGTCGAATGCCTGAACTGGCGCGGCCGCCTGAGCGTGCAACTGGGCAGTCGTGAACTCGCGCAGCCGAGGGCGCCGGCAAGTCGGGGAACGACCGCCAGCGAGCGCAGCGCCTACTTCGGTGATGGCGCTGTCATGGTGCCGCTCTTTCGCGGCGACGAACCGGCCTTGCAGGCCGGCATCGCCGGCCCCGCGATCATCGAAGAGCCGACCACGACCCTGGTGATATATCCGGGCTCGACGGTGCGACTGAGCGCGGCTGGCAACTACGTCATTTCCGTCTGACAGGTCGATCGAACACGAGGACCGAGCTTATGAAAGCCTCCACCGCCCGCCCGCAAGGCATCGACGCGATGCTGCTGTCGATCATGGCGAACCGCGTCGACGGCATCGTCCGCGAGATGACGAACACGCTGCTGCGCGCGTCGCGCTCGGCGGTCATCGCCAGTGCCCGCGACATGTCCTGCGCGATCGTGACCGGAGACAACGAACTGCTTGCCACCGCCGAGGGCCTGCCGGTCCACATCTTCGGCTCGCACCTGCAGACGCTGTCGATGCAGAAGCTACACCCCGACCTCGCCCCGGGGGATGCGTTCCTGCACAACGATCCCTACATGGGCAATACCCATCCTGCGGACCATACGATTCTCGTGCCGGTGTACGTCGACGATGAGCACATGTTCACGGTCTGCGCGAAGTCGCATCAGGCGGACACCGGCAACGCGACACCGACGACTTACGCGCCATACGCGCGGGATGTCTACGAGGAAGGCGGCCTGATATTTCCGTGCGTCCGCGTGCAGCGCGACTACCAGATGAACGAGGACATCGTGCGCATGTGCCGGCGCCGCATCCGCGTGCCGGACCAGTGGTACGGCGACTTCCTCGCCGCCATCGGCTCGGCCCGCGTCGGCGAACGGCGACTGATCGAATTCTGCCGCAAGTATGGCAAGGACACGGTACGGGCCTATATCGCCCAGTGGCTCGACTACGCCGAGACGCGCACAATCCAGGCGATCAGGAAGATGCCACGCGCGAGCATCGTGCACCACGGTGCCCACGATCCGATCCCAGGCATGCCCGAAGGAATCCCGATCAAGTGCACGATAGAAATCGACCCGGAGGCGGGGCGGATCGAGATCGATCTCCGGGACAACATCGATTGCCTGGACAATGGCTTCAACGTCTGCGAGGCCTGTGCGATCAACAACTCGATCGCGGGGGTCATGAACTGCCTCGATCCCGATATCCCGCGCTGCCACGGCGTGTTTCGTCGCGTCGACGTCCTGCTGCGTGACGGCGCCGTCGTCGGCCGGACGAAGTTTCCGCACTCAGCGTCCGTGGCCACCACGAACGTCGGCGATCGGCTCGTCAACCTGACGCAGTCGGCGCTCGCGCGCCTCGGCGATGGCTATGGCCTCGCGGAAGGTGGGGTCGGCATGGGCGCAGGGTGGGCGGTCGTCTCGGGCAAGGACTTTCGCCACGACGGCGAGGCCTATATCAACCAGCTGTTCGTCGGCGGCAACGGCGGCCCGGCGAGTCCGCAGGCCGACGGCTGGCTCACCTATGGCATTCCGGTGGCCGCGGGCCTCATCTATCGCGATTCCGTCGAACTCGTCGAGGTGAAGCATCCGTTGCACATGAAGTCGGTGCGCATCCATCCCGGCACCTGCGCGCCTGGGAAGTTTCGCGGCGCGCCGGGGGCGGAATTGATTTACGGACCGAAGCAGGACGCGATGACGGTCGCGATTCCGTGCGACGGCCAGGTCTTTCCGCCGAAGGGCGTCAATGGCGGGCACGACAGTCCCGGCGCACGCACCTTCAAAGTCAACCGAGACGGCAGCGAAGAGCGCTTGCCCGGCGTCGCGCAGATCACGCTCGAGCCCGGCGAGTGGCTGCGCGGCATCGACAACTCCGGCGGCGGCTACGGCCACCCGTGCGAGCGCGATCCGCAGCGCGTGCTGCTCGATGTCGCAGAGAAATGGGAGACGCTGGCGCGCGCGCGTACGATCTATGGCGTGGTCCTGCAGGACGATGACAGCGCGTTGGGCTATGCCATCGACGAAGACGCGACCTCGGCACTACGCGCCAGCATGCGCGCGGATTGATTCGATGCGCCTCCGACTCGTCACCACTTTGCAGATGGCGTTTCCTGCCGCGTAGGTTGCCGCGAATGTGCATGCCGGGCACCCCATGGTTGCACGGCGCGGCCCCCGGGCGACGACCACGCTGCGCGCGCATGGCCTCACGTAGCCCGGATGAAGCGCAGCGAAATCCGGGATCGCGGCAGCACCGTCGCTCATCCCCGGCACCCGCACCACGTCATCCGGCTGCCGCGGTTCAACGCCGTGCCAGCCCCCGACCCCGGATTTCGCGATGCTGCATCCGGGCTACGTCAGGCGATACCGAGCTTTCTTGATGCAGGGTCTGACCGGCCGCTCCCGGGTTGCGCGCTGCGCGCTTCACCCGGGCTACACGAGCGCGCCGGACAGGCTCTTTCTCAGCCGCCGCCGTGCGCCTACTCCGGCAACTGCGCCGACGGAAACTTTGGTGCCCGCTTGTTGCGCACGCTTTCCAGTCCTTCGCGCGCATCCGGCCCGAGGAAGCACAGCATCTCCTCCGCCAGCGAGTGATCGAAGATCGGCCCCGCCATGCGCATCCAGTTGTTCATCGACTGCTTCGTCGCGCGGATCGCGGTCTGGCTGCCGCGGGCGAGCGAGTGGGCGACCGACATCGCCTTGTCCATCAACTGCGCGCGCGGCACACACAGGCTCACGAGGCCGATGCGTTCGGCTTCGCGGCCGTCGATGAACTCGGCCGTCATCAGGTAGTACTTCGCCTTCGCGACGCCGCACAGCAGCGGCCACACGATCGCCGCGTGATCGCCGGCGGCGACGCCGAGGCGGGTGTGGCCGTCGGTGATGCGCGCTTCCTCGGCGATGATGCTGACGTCGGCGAGCAGGGCAACCGCGAGGCCGGCGCCGACGGCGGTGCCGTTGATGGCGGAGATGATCGGCTTGTCGCAGGCGAGCATGTTGTAGACGATGTCAGCCGCTTCCTTCTTCACGACCTGGATCTCGTCCCCGTTGCCGACCATCTTCTCGACCCACGACAGATCCCCGCCGGCGGAGAACGCGCGGTCGCCGGCGCCGGTGACAACGGCGACGAGCGTCTGCGGGTCGTCGTGGACCACGCCCCAGATTTTCGTCAGCTCCCAGTGCAGCCGGGCGTTGGTGGCGTTCATCACGTCCGGGCGATTCAGCGTGATGAGCAGGACGCCGTCGGCGTGACGGTCGAAGCGGAGATGCTGGAAGTCTTCGTAGCGCATGGGGTGTCTCGGATTGCGGGTTGAGTGAAGCGGGCGCGCCGCTCAGCGCGGCAGCGCCCCGGCCGCGGCGCGGATTTCATCCAGCGCGGCGGGATTGTCGAGCGAGGACAGATCGCCCGGTGGCGTGCCGCAGTAGAGATTGCGGATCACGCGTCGCATCGTCTTGGAACTGCGCGTTTTCGGCAACTGCCGCACGCAGTGGACGGCGGACGGCCGGAACGGCCGACCGAGCTGCATGTCGACCTGCGTCATCACGCGCTGCGCGATCTCGTCGGCGCTTGCCGTGCACGCGGCGGCCGGTACCACGAACACCACCAGCCGCTCGCCGCGTTCGGCGTCGGCGACGCCTATCGCCGCCGCTTCGGACAGCTCCGGCAGGCGCAGCACGACTTCCTCGACCTCGGCGGGCCCGAGGCGCTTGCCGGCGATCTTCAGCGTGTCATCGGAGCGGCCGCGCATGAAGAATTGGCCGTCGTGCCGGCGCAGCGCGAGGTCGCCGTGGATCCACAGGCCCGGCAATGCGCGCCAGTAGGTGTCGAGATAACGTTCGTCGTCGCGCCAGAACGACTGCGTCATGCCGACGAAGGGCTCGCGCACCGCGAGTTCACCGACGGTGTCGACGATCGACGCGCCGTCCGCCCCCACCACGTCGACCGTGACGCCGGGCGACGGGCTGTTGAAGCCGCTTGGCACAATTGGCCGCACGACCACCGAACCCAGCAGCGCGCCGGACGCTTCGGTGCCGCCGGTGTAATTGATCAGCGGACACACGCCGCGGCCGAAGTGCTGCTGGAACCACCCGAAGTGTTCGGGATCGATGCCCTCACCGGCGGTCACCAGCAGCTTCAAGCTGCTCACGTCGCCGCGCATCGTCTCCGCGGTGTGGCTCGCCATGCCGCGAATCAGCGTCGGCGCCGAGCCGAAATGCGTGATCCGGTGGCGCTCGATCAGCCGCGTCATGCGCGACCAGTCCGGGTAGTCGGGCCCGCCGCTGTAGCACACGAGCGTCGCGCCGCGCAGCAGTGCGCAGCCGAGCACGAGCGAACCTGCAATCCAGCCCATGTCGGCCGGCCAGCAGAAGACGTCGCCCGGTGCGAGATCGAAATGCACGAGCGCATCGTGCGCAATCTTCAGCGGAAAGCCGCCGTGCGTGTGCACGATGCCCTTCGGCTTGCCCGTCGTGCCGGAGGTGTAGATCAGCATGAACGCGTCGTCCGGCGTGCACGACGGCAGCGTGAAGGCCGCGTGCGCCGCGCGCAGGCAGTCGGCGAGCACGGCCTCGCGTGCCGGGTCGAGCACCGTGCCGGGATCGCTCGTGTGCCACAGCACGCGTTCGAGCGTCGGCAACTGCGGCCACGCCGCGCGCACCACGCTTTGCAGATCGACCGGCTTGCCGCGCCGCTGGAACGAAGGGGAGGCGATCAGGAGCTTCACTTCGGCCGCCGACAGCCGCGCGACGACGGCGTCCGCGCCGAAGCCGCTGAACAGCGGCACGACCACGGCGCCGAGGGCCGCGATCGCGAGCAGCGACACCGTCGCCGTGACGCCGTTCTCCATCAAGAGCCCCACGCGATCGCCACGCCGCACGCCGACCTGCGTCAGCGCCGAGGCGAACGCGTGCACGCGAGTGCGCAAGGCGGCGTAGTCGAGAGATTCGACGCTGCCATCCTCGCGCTCGTCGACGATGGCGAGCCGGCTTGCGCCATCGGCGCGGCCCGCCCACGCGAGCACGGACTTCACCCAGTTCAGGCGCGCGCCGGGGAACCAGCGCGGGAACTCACGCCCGTTCGTGAAATCGACGTGGGCGGTGGGTGGGGTGTCCCAGATGAACTCGCACACCTCGGCCACGCCGCGCCAGTAGGCGGCGGGCTGTTCGAGCGCGTAGTGCAGCAGCGCGTCGTAGTCGGGCAGGCCGAAGTGGCGCACGAGGCGCGCGGGGCCGGACTGCGCGAGATGCGCGGCCGTCGGCAGCCAGGTCGGCGGAGAAGTCGCGGTCATGGGCAGTGGCTCCGGCGTACGCGATGAGGGGGCGTCCGCACTGTACGAAGGGTGAGCGTGCCAATCAATTGAGGCGCGACGAAGCAGGGTTCGTCAGGCGTGAATCCGGCGGCATTTCACCGCAGGCAGGAGCGCCGCCTGCCGTGGGTGCCTCTCCGCAGGTTGCTGTGAAAGTGCATGGCCCTGCGCTCCGTTGCCTCCGATCGACGACAACGCAGCGCGCGCGTGGCCCCACGTAGCCCGGATGAAGCGCAGCGAAATCCGGGATCGCGGCGGCGCCGCCGCTCATCCCCGGCGCCCGCGCCACGCATGCCGGCTGCCGCGGTTCAACGCCGTGCTAACCCCCGATCCCGGATTCCGCGATGCTGCATCCGGGCTACGTCAGGCAACACCGGGCTTTCACCATAGCGCGTGAGGACGGTGCCTCGTGGCCGGCCGAAGCAGGAAGCCCGCCCCCCACCTGATCACGCGATGTTGAATCGCCTGTGCGAATCAATCGCCCGTGGCCGTGGCCGGCCAGCCGATGCAGTCCTGATGCGCGCGGAAGTTGCGCAGCCACCAGGCCCAGTCTTCCGGCACCAGCGAGAACGGATCCTCGTGCGCCAGTTCGCGCGCCGCCCACACCGGCCAGTGGGGGTTCGCGAGCGCGGGGCGGCCGAGCATCACGACGTCGATGATCTCCTCGCGAATCACCTGGTCCGCATACACCGGCAGGCCGAGGTTCCAGCTCGTCGCGACCGGGATCCCCACCTCGCGCTTCACGCGCGCCGCGCGCTCGAGCATGAAGCCCATCTCACCGAACGGCTTGTCGCTCATGTCGTCGGTGTTGATGCCGAGGCTCAGATCCGCGAGGTCGAGGCCGTGTGCCTTCATCATGCCGATGGCCTCGACCGCGTCGTCGAACTGGGTACCGGCAGGGTTCAGATCGTCCGAACCGAGTCGCATCGTCAGCGGATAGCGCTCCGGCCACACGGCGCGCACGGCGTCGATCGCCTCGAGGTGGTAGCGCGCGCGGTTGGCGACGCTGCCGCCGTATTCATCGGTGCGCTGGTTCGCGAGCGGCGAGAAGAAGCTCGCGCCGAGATAGCCGTGCGCGAAATGCAGTTCCAGCCATTCGAAGCCCGCGTCGACCGCGCGCCGCGCGGCGTCGGCATAGGCGCGGTGGATGGCCTTGATCTCCTCGCGGGTCAGCGCGTGCACCGGGTACTGGTACTTGCCGCCGTAGGGGATCGCCGACGGGCCGACGACCTGCCAGCCCTGCGGATGATCGGGCGGCAGCTGCGCGCCGCCTTCCCAGGGCTTCACCTCGCTGCCCTTGCGCCCGGTATGGCCGAGCTGGATCGCGGGCACGGCGCCCATGTCCTTCACCAGCCGGTTCACCCGCGCGAGGCCTTCGATCTGGGCATCGTCGTAGATGCCACCACAGCCCGTGCTCGTGCGGCCTTCGGGCAGGATCGCGAGCTGTTCGCCGAACACGAGGCCGAAGCCACCTGCCGCGCGCGAGCCTAGCAGCATCAGGTGGAAATCGTTCATCAGGCCGTCGGTCGAGCGGTACATCGTCATCGGCGACATCGCAATGCGATTGCGGAGCGTCACGCCCTTGAGCGTGTAGGGGCTGAACAGGTGGGGCATCGGGCAACTCCGGTTGATGCCCGAGCATAAGAGCGCTTTTCCGCTGCGTGCAAGCCGTTTGTTGCAGCGCGCTCAATGCGCCGGGTGACGCGCCCCGTGCGGCTGCCCGGCCGGCAGATGGCCCGTCTGGTCATACTGCCGCGAAATGTCCGCGACCTGCACCAGATAGCTCGTGTACCACAGGCTCCTGCCCTGTTCCTGGGCGGCCCGGTGCTCCGGATCGTTCTTCCAGCGCAGGATGCTCGCCTCGTCCGGCCAGTACGACAGCGCGACCTCCTCCCCGTCCGGCGTCTGCGCGAACACGAACTCCGTGCACCCGAACTCGGCGAGCGCCCGGTCCCGCATCCGCAGCGCCGTGGCCATGTACTCGTCATCGACTTGGCGCGGATGCGCGCGAAAAACCACGATGATCTGACCCATGATTTCACCCTGCATGAATGATGGAAGTTTAGCCACGGAGGACACGGAGGGCACGGAGGAAGAAAAGCTTGATGGGGCGCCGCTGAGGCGCCCGCGCCTGGCCTGGCGCCTGCATCGCGGACCCTCCCGATCGATCCCCTTCTTTCTCCGTGCCCTCCGTGTCCTCCGTGGCTGAATTCTCCCGGTAACCCCACACCACGCTATTCGTCCGCCCGCCCCCGCAACGCCTTGATTTTCGATCGTTTCGATTTCGATTCCAGTCGGCGCTGCTGAGATCCGCGTGTCGGTTTCGTGGCCTTGCGCGCCTTCTGCACCACCGCGACGGACTGCACCAGCAGCCGCAGCCGCTCGAGCGCGTCCTCCTGGTTGCGCTCCTGGGTGCGATGGCGCTGCGCCTTGATGATCAGCACGCCGTCACCGGTGATGCGGCGGTCGTTCAGCGCGAGCAGGCGCGTCTTGTAGTCTTCCGGCAGCGAGGAGGCGGGGATGTCGAAGCGCAGGTGTATCGCGCTCGCGACCTTGTTGACGTTCTGACCGCCGGCGCCCTGCGACCGCACGGCCTCCATCACGATTTCGTGCTCGGGAATGCTGACGCGCTGGGAGATCTGCAACATGGGGCGTGGCACGGCGTGGGAATGCGCGCACTGTACTACGCTCGCCATCGCCGCGCGCTGGCCCGATAATCGGGCCTTCATTCACGCTTCAGGAGACGATGGCCCATGCCCAGCACGTTGTTCGATCTCACCGGCAAGGTGGCCCTCGTCACGGGTTCCACCAAGGGCATCGGCCGCGCCATCGCGACGGCCATGGCCGAACACGGCGCGAAGGTCGTCATCTCCAGCCGCAAGGCCGATGCCTGCGATGCGGTGGCAGCGGATATCAACGCGCGGGTGGCCGGGGAGGCGGGCGGCGCGATTGCGCTGCCGGCGAACATCAGCCGCAAACCCGAACTCGAGAAGCTGGTCGCCGACACGCGCGCGCAACTGGGCCGCATCGACGTGCTCGTCTGCAACGCGGCGGTCAATCCGTTCTATGGCCCGATGAGCGCGCTGCCGGACGAAGCCTTCGACAAGATTCTCGGCGTCAACATCAAGGCCAACCACTGGCTGATCCAGATGGTGCTGCCGGAGATGGTCGCGCGGCGCGACGGCTCGGTGATCATCGTGTCCTCGATCGGCGGCCTGAAGGGTTCGGCCGAACTCGGCGCCTACTGCATCTCGAAGGCGGCCGATCTGCAGATGGTGCGCAATCTCGCGATGGAGAACGGCGAACACAACGTGCGCGTGAACGCGATCTCGCCGGGACTCGTCCGCACCGATTTCGCCCGCGCCCTGTGGGAGAACCCGGACAATCTCGCGTACCGCACGGCGAAGGATCCGCTGCGCCGCATCGGCGAGCCGGAAGAGATCGCCGGCATCGCGGTCTATCTCGCGAGCCGCGCCGGCAGCTTCACCACCGGCCAGAACTTCGTGATCGACGGCGGCAGCACGATCTCGACCTGAGCCGGGCGGCCCGCCCGCGCGCGCGGACATCGCCGGATTGACGTCGCGCCAATCCCGGGCACAATCCGGTGACCGGCGAGCCCTCGCCGGCCACCGACCCACCCGACAAATCCGGAGATCCCCCATGGCTACCTGTGTCACGCTCGACCTCTCGATCG
>LNFM01006766.1_pt1 | contig 18579 bp, 19 predicted proteins | sample 596031 | NCBI WGS metagenome assembly LNFM01 (sample SAMN04254537, study PRJNA301005) | activated carbon metagenome | isolation source: dual media filters at the Ann Arbor, Michigan drinking water treatment plant | place: USA: Ann Arbor | reverse complement strand
CGAATGCCGAAGGATCGTCGTTCGCTCCGGCCCTGCACGATTCTTTGAAGACGATGGACTACGCTAAGTTCCTTCAGGTCGTGGCCTCCGGCCAAATCCGTGACGTCGCGGGTACGAAGTACATCATGCCTGCTTTCGGCGATAACAAGAACGTCATGTGCTACGTTGATGATCTTTACGTTTACCTGCGGGCGCGCTCGACGGATGTGCTGCCGGGCGGTCGACTGAGCGCTGATCAGCGCGCCGAAAAGCCAATTGAAGCCAAGGAAGCCGAAAAGTCCTGCATCGGCGAGTGAACCGACGGTTCGATCTGACTTCGTGAACGCGGCGGTCCAGGCGACCGCCGCGTTTTTCATTCCGGACTTGCAGCATCGCCTATGAGGACCAATGACGCCGATCCATGACAAGAACTTCATGTGCGGATCGGTGGTTCGGCCCGTATATGTCACGTGACGCGTCCGGATACTTCCTGCTCGATACGGTAAGCGTGCGCGAAAAATAACAAAGCAACGACATCGCGTTGGGTTCTGCTTCACGCGGCGGTGTCATGGAAACAACGAGAGTGCGATGAAGAAAATTGTTCTGGCCGTTTTGGCCGTGTCGCTTGGTGCTCTGGCGCCCGCTCACGCCGCCGACGGAAACTTGGCGGATGCCGTCAACCGTAAGGTGCTGCGGGTCTGTTCTATTCCCGAAAACATGCCTTACTCGAACGACAAAGGTGAAGGCTTCGAGAATAAAATCGCGGAGGTGGTCGCTGATGAACTCAAAGTGCCGGTCGAATACACTTGGTATCCGGGCGGCTTTGGCTTGATCCGGCGTACGCTGGCCGCCAAAAAGTGCGACATTGTTTTGGGCACCGTTCAGGCGGATGAGTACACGCTCAATACCAATCATTATTATCACACGACGTACGTGTTGTTTTACAAGAAGGGCAGTGAACTCGAAGGTGTCACTTCGTTTTCCGATCCGAAATTGCAGGGCAAGCGCATTAGCAATCAGGGTGGCCCCATCGGCGATCAGATCGCAAAGGCAGGCCTTATGTCGAATGCCAAATCGTATCTCATCAACGTCGATCGCCGGTACGTCAATCCGGAGCAGGAAATCATCGATGACGTGCTGAAGGGCGAAATTGATGTCGGTGTTCTGTGGGGGCCGTTTGCCGGCTGGTTTTTAAAGCCGCACATGGAAAAGCTGACGGTGCACGCGATTACCGAGCATGTGCCCGGAACGGCCAAGCCCGACTATCGTATCACGATGGGTGTGCGCGCCAACGAGAGCAATTGGAAGCGCCAGCTCAACGATATCATCAAGAAGCGTCAGGGCGATATCGACGAAATCCTGCTGAGCTTCAACGTGCCGCTGCTCGATGAGGACCTCAAGCCGCTTACGGCACCGCGCAAATAATCGCGGCGGTATCGATGATGAACTTTGCTTTGTGTTGGACAGCGCGGCCGGCGATTGCAATCACCGGCCGCCTTCTCGTATGGACAATGCTGGCTTTGCTTACGGTGGGGCCGGATAGTTCCGCGGTCGCAGAAAGCGGCTTTGCTGATCCACGATCCATCACGCCGACGCCTTCGACCGGCGAGGTGCCCGAGCCTGACGGCTATCGGACCAATGATTATCGAATGCCGGTTCCGCGGACTCTCAAAGGCGCCCGGGTGGTTACGGCAGACGAGGCGGAGAAGCTACTGGCGGAAAAGGCTAGTGTATTCCTCGACGTTTACCCGCGCGCGCCAAAGCCACCGAATCTTCCAGCCGGAACCGTGTGGCGAGATCCCCCGCATTCTACAATTGCTGATGCGCACTGGTTACCGAACGTCGGCTATGGCGTGCTATCGCCCGACTTCGAAGCCTACTTTAAAACGCGTCTGGAAAAACTAACTGGGCAGGATCAGTCAAAACCAATCGTATTTTTCTGTTTGAAGGACTGCTGGATGTCGTGGAACGCCGCCAAGCGGGCGCTGGCGTGGGGCTACACGTCGGTGTTGTGGTTTCCCGAGGGAACCGACGGTTGGCAGGCGATCGGCAACGACCTTGTGCCGGCAACGCCTGTGCCATGATGATTGGCGTTTCCGACTCCGCTTGGCGGAGCCGGCCGGAAACGCAGGTGTTGGGCATTGGCGTTTCCGACTCCGCTTTGCGGAGCCGGCCGGAAACGCTAAATTCAGACGCTTATTTAGACATTTTTGAACGGATGTGGCGCGTGATCTCGAACAGTCTTTCTTCCAGTACTGCTGGGAGTTCACAGGCGATCGGGATGTTGGCCTGCCGCTCCTGGAAAATACGTCCAGCCCAGTATTGCTTCTGTTCCTCTTCGCTCTCCGGCACGGCAGCGGTGTCGTCAACGACGATGTCGCCTTTGAGCTTGGCTATATCGACGCCCTGCTTTTCCAGCTCTTCGGCGCGCGACTTCTGCGACCGTTGATATTTTTCGATGCCGCCGATGATGGAGCGCCGCTGATTATTCACCGTCTCAAAAAGTCCGGTAAAAAGTTTGGTCAATTGACTATCGCGGTCGGCTTGCGGAACGGAGGCGGCGTAGTTGTCGATGGCGGCGGTGGCCTTCTCGATCGGCACCCGGCGAGAGGCCAACTTGGTCACGAGAGCGGGGATCTTCTCGGCATTGAACCATTGTTTATGTTCGTCCAGGGAAGGGCCGTCCCAAATGGAGTTCGCCGATAGGTTCTCGACCTTCTTTTGCACGCATGGCCAATCCGGATTGTTCGGGTCGGCGGCGGACCAAGCGGTGGCCGAAAAGGTGAAGACGCCGGCGGCCGCCAGTAATGCAGCCTTGATGGTTTGACGCTTCATCAGGGACAGTTCCTCTCGTTTGGACTTTTCAGACAGGCGCCGGTTCGCCCGGACTTGCGTGCGGTCAGCTATTCTCACGAGGGTCGAGCGCTTTCAACAATGAAATCGTTACGCTTCGTTTAGCCGGCGTTGCCGCCGCCTGGACCGCCGCGCCGTGCAATCAGTCCCTTTGAGGGGTTATAGGCAAAGACTGCGGCGCCGAGGAAAAGCAGTGTGCAGCCGACCACGACGACGAGGTGGGTAATGTCGAGCAGTTGCCCCGACTGGAGCGGGATCAATATGCCATCCAGGCTGATGCCGGGGGAAACGGGTGTCAGCGTTGGATCGATCGTGGCGCCGATCTCACCGTAGAGGGCAAACCGGATGAGCTCGACGGCATGGGTGAACGGATTGATCCGCGCCAGTTCGTAGAGGAAGGGGCTGCCTTCGCGGATACGCCAGAGTGGATACAGCGCGGAGGATGCAAAGAACATCGGGAAGATCACGAAGTTCATGACGCCCGCGAAGTTTTCGAGCTGGCGGATCAGCGAGGACATCAGCAAGGCCATCGCGCCGAGCATCAGACCCGACAGGACGAGGGCTGGAAGAACCGTCAGATACCCGTGCCAGGGCGGGACGATATCCCAAAAATAGGCGACAGCCAGAAACGTGTAGGCCTGAAGAACAGCAACGGCGACGCCACCGATCAACTTCGACAACAGCAGGAACGATCGCGGAAAGGGTGCAACGAGCAAGGTGCGCATCGAGCCCGTTTCCCGGTCATAAACCATCGAAAGGGACGACTGCATGGCATTAAACAACAAGATCATGCCGATGAGGCCCGGCGTGATGAAGGTCTCGTACAGTACGTAGGTTGTGTAGGGCGGAATAATCGAGACGCCGAGAACCTGCCGGAAGCCGGCGGCAAAAATGAACAGCCAGACGAGCGGTCGGACGAGGGCGGAGAAGAACCGTTCGCGCTGGTAGAGAAAGCGCAGAACTTCGCGCCAGACGATGCCGCGGAAACAGGCAACATACGCGCCAAAACCGTGGCGGCGCGGCGCTTCGACATCGAGCGGACGAATAGGAGCTTCCACGTTCATGCTGCCTCCGCCGTAGCCGTCGCGCCAGTCATGGACCGGAAGGCTTCGCGAACGTCGGATTTACCTGTAACTTCGAGCAGCCCCGGCAGAAAACCCGCGTAGAGAATGCGGCCCTTGTGCATAACCACGACACGGTCCGTGGGCGCAACCTCATCAATCAAATGCGTCGCCCACAACACGCCCATGCCCTCCCGTTCGACGAGACCGCGGACGATGCCGAGCACACCTTCGCGCGACCCGATATCGAGACCAACGGTCGCTTCGTCGAGCAGCAGCAGACCCGGACGGTGCAACAGGGAACGGGCGATTTCCACACGCCGGGCCTGGCCGCCGGAGAGATTGCGAACTTTCTCATGGGCTCTGTCGGCAAGGCCGACGGTGGTCAATGATTCAACCGCACGCTGGCGGGCGTCGGACTTGCGGATCCCGTGCAGGGCAGCGTGATAATAGAGGTTCTGTTCCAGCGTCAGGTCACTGTCGAGGGTGCGACTCTGGAAGACTACCCCAAGGCGCTGTAGCGCGGCCGTCGGTTTGCGTCGCACGTCATGGCCGAGGATGCGAATTTCCCCCGAGACGTTGTCGTAGAGACGGGTGACGAGAGCAAAGAGTGTCGACTTGCCCGCGCCGTTGAGACCAAGAAGCACCGTGAAGGCGCCGCGCGGCACCGTTAAAGACACGTTGTCGAGGACGTGCTTGTCGCCGAACCGGTGGCTCACGCCGCTGACGACGAGGGCATCGGCACCTGCTGACATCGGAGCCGTCGCGGTCGTGTCCTTGGTCAGGACTGTCATCAAACAATTTCCTCGTCTTTTGAGCGGCGCGCAGGATCGGGCGCCGCGTTACGTCAGCGCGCGTTCTCTCCGCTGCCGTTATCGGCTGCCTTCATCGGCATCGTCGAGGACACGATGCCCCAGGGGTACCGACCGGTCTTGATCGACTTGATTGCCTTTTCCGACGCGACGTCGATGACCGTCACGTCATTGGACGTGCCATTGGTCGTGAACAAGAGTTTGAAATCAGGCGTGAAGCCGAGATTCCAAACGCGCTGACCGACGAGTATGTATTTTTCAACTTTATAGGTCTTCGCGTCGACGACCGCGACACGATTTGCCGGACCAAGGGCGACGAACGCCTTGGAGTTATCCTGATTGAAGCGCACGCCAACCGGCTGGATGGCATCCTTGGTGATGCCCTGAATTTCGAAGTTGATCTTGTGCGTGACCTTCTTCAACACTGGATCGATCACGCTGACGGTGCCGCCAATTTCGGCCGATACCCAGACTTCGGACCCGTCCGACTTGTATTCGGCGACGCGCGGACGATTGTCGACCAGGATGTTCTCGACGTTCTTAAACCCATCGGTCGTGATGAAGTGCGCCATATTGGTGGTTTCAGAAGTGTTGACGAGCATTTTCCCATCGGGGCTGATGCCCATACCTTCCGGTTCCACGCCGACGGGAATGTCGGTGATGATGGTGCCTTTGAAAATGTCGACAACGGTGACGAGATTGTCGTCTTCGTTGGACACATAGAGCGGGTTGCCGGAGATGTGCAAGATCGGCAATTCGGGATCGGGACCTGACGGCAGGTCTTTGACGTAAGCAAAGGTCTCGGCGTCATAGACTTGAATGCGGTTGTCATCTGACGTGCAGACGATGACCCACTTTCCGTCTTTGGAGAGAATGATGCCGCGCGGGCGGTTACCGGTTTTGATGGTGTGGACGACTTCCAGCTTTTCACTGTCGATGACAGATACTGTGTTCTCCTTTTCGTTGGAGATAAACACTTTGTAGGCAGCAGCGGGGCCGGCGCCGAGCGCGAGGCCTGCTAGGGCTAAAGCGGCCAGGGCGGCGGTGGTTTTGATGGCTGTCATTGGCAATCTCTTTTCAAGGGCGATGGGGCTGGTGACATCAACTGCGGCGCGGGCGGTGCGAAGTTATTTCGTGTACGACCGGCATTTTGTTTCGGGCTTGTCGACACCCAAGGTATCGAGTTCGGTGAACTGGTGCAGAAACCCGGGCTGGGGTGAAACGGTGACGTGCATCTTGCCGGTCGCGAGCACGATGGGTTGGCGAAGCTGGCCGTTCCATGAGCGATAAGACAGTGCGCGTCCTTTGAAGGCTGCCAGTTCGAATTCCGGCGAGACCATGTAATCGATCAGGGGCTTGCGCTCGACCGACTGTTTGCGGGTGGCGGCTTCACCGATCGAGCGGATGGCCATCCATGCCTGGTAGTCGAGAGGGCGCATGTTGCGGCCGGCCAGTTTCTTGAATCGATTCTGGAACTGCGTGCCGCCCCACAATTCGACTGCCGGATGCCAGCTCGTCGCGAACAGGCCGGACGTTCCAGCCACTGGCCGCGCGTCCCAGGTCCGGTAGGGGAAATAGTCGCCGAACAGTTCGCCTTCGTCGGCGACAATGAGCACATCATGCGCCGGCAACTTCTGAGTAAAGGCTGGGATCTGCTGCTGGATTTGCTCAAAGCCGCCATCCGAACGGCGGCTGCCGGGATCATATTTGAATTCGCGTTCTTCCAGGATCTTCATGCCGAAGCGCTGGGCACTGCGGCGCAGAGCGGCGGCATATGCTTTGTCCTCCGGCGCGGGGCCGACGATCATCACCCAATTGCCCCACCGCTTCCAAGCTAGGTATTGGGTCAGGCCGTCAGCCAACATGGTGCGTGAGGGAGCTGTGTGCTTGAGGTTGGCGCGGCAGTCTTCCTCGCGGATGTTCTCGTCAGGCGCGGAGATATTGAAGATGACTGCATCAAGACCTTTGAGGGCATCGGCAAGATCAAGCGTGGCTTTGGCATCCAGATCGCTTACGACGAAGCCGAGGCCACCCTGAACGCGCTTCAGGGTTTCTGCGATGAGTTCGGCCGGATCTTCGCTTTCAATAAGTTCGAGAGAGAAATTCTGCTTCAGAAAGCGGCCAGTTGTGTTGTTGTCGTCGATAGCCAGCCGGGCGCCGGAAAGACCATCGTCCTTCGGCGGGATATCTAAAAGAGAGAGCGGAGGTAGCCGCTTCGGACGAAGCTGCCGCACATACAAGACGGTCAGTTTCGCGACATCAGCGGTCTGTTGCGCGTCCGGGGCTGTTTGGCTCGGAACCCCCGGGGGTGCGGCGGCGAACGCGCTGGATTGGAGGGCGCATGGGCCTGCCAACAACGCCCAAACGGCGAGCAGCACCGGACGACTTGCACGTAAGGTGTTGAACCCCATAGAGCTTTCAAGTAGACGCAGAGCGCTGTTGGTGGCGATTGGCTGCACGGTCCATTCCATTTTGTTACTTTATACCGTACTGAAATCGCCATCGCAGGCTAAAAGTCAAGCCTCGGCCGTCACGGGTCGCGGGAATGTTATAACATTTGATGGTGGACGTGGCGGCCCACACTCGCAATCTGCGCGGACCATTGCCACGTTAAAGTCGCAGGACAGCAAGGCGCACGCATTCCAGGTGACCGGAATGCGCCAGACGCCATTCGACCGGGAGCAACGATGAGAGCCTTTGCGGGAGCCGTTATCGCCTTGTTGGCGGCGGCCGGACTATCGGGCACTGCGGCAGCGGCACAAAAAACGGTCGTGCTGCCCTTCGATCTCATTCTGCAGAAGAAGGAAGAAGATTTCTACATTGGTGCGGGCAAACCGTCGCCGACGGAGCAGGCGCGCCTGCAGATCATTAATCAGGAACTGCGCACCATTCTTGCAGCGGATGGAACGCACGAGTTGATCGACACGACCACCCCCTCTCTGGCCAAGGAAATCGAGGCCGCCGGCCCGTTCGTCGACTGCAATGGCTGCGAGGTCGATCTGGCGAAAAAGCTCAACGGCGAGGTGCTGTACACCGGGCTGGTCGATAAAGCGTCCGAAACGCTGTTGAACATGCGCATCATGGAAATCGATGTTGCGACCGGCGAATTGAAGCGCGCCGGCAATGTCGTCATTCAAGGCAACACGGATGAAGCGTGGCTGCGCGGCGTGCGTTGGTTGATGAAGAACAAGCTGCCCGCCGCTGTGCCGGCGGCGAAGAAGTCCGAGGCTGCGCCATGAATCTGTCCCGTCGCGCTCTAATGGGTGTTGCAGTGGGTGCGCTGGCGGGCGAAGCAGTGGGTTCGTTTGCTTTTTCCAACCGGGCGTTCGCCCAGGCACGCAAACTCAGGGTCGCGTCCGTCAAATTTGGAACACTGGCTTGGCTACTGGAAACCATCAAATCGGAGAAGCTCGACGATAAGTACAATCTGTCTCTTCAGATCGTCGAGACCGCAACCAATCAATCAAGTCCGATTGCGCTCTACGGCGGCAGCGCGGACGTGGTGGTGACCGACTGGCCGTGGGCGCTGCGGCAGCGAGCCATGGGCGAGCCAGTCAAGTTCGCTCCATTCTCCGGCGCACTGGGCGCGGTCGTCGTGCCGGGCGACAGCCCGATCGTGTCGCTGGCGGACCTCAAGGGCAAAAAGCTCGGCGTCGCAGGGTCGTCCACCGATAAGAGTTGGCTGCTTTTGCGGGCGCATTCCAAGCAGTCGATGGGCGCCGATCTCGCCGACCTTGTTCTACCGCAATACGGCGCCGCCCCGCTGCTGACCGAGCAACTAAAGGATGGCCGTCTCGATGCGGTGCTCAACTTCTGGACCTTCACCGCACGGCTCGAGGCGCAGGGATTCCGGCAAGTGATTTCGATGTCGGATGTCATGACGGCGCTGGGCATTGATCCGCAGCCGGCGCTGGTCGGGTTCATCTGGAAGGAAGGCGCGGAGGCCGAACTGCTGCCCGCGATCAACAGCCTTCTGGCGGCGGCGCGGGAGGGCAACGAACTTTTGGCCAACAGCGATGCGCCCTGGGAGCGGTTGCGGCCGATCATGAAAGCGGCCAACGACGCAGAATTCGTGGCGCTCAAGGCCGGGTACCGTTCCGGCATTCGCGGCTATTGGAGTGAAGCCGACATGAAGTCGGCGGAGAAGATCATGGCCATTCTTTTGGCGGCAGGCGATGCCGAGCTTGCCGGCAAGGGGACGAAGTTCGATCCAAAGGCCTTCTATGCTCCCGGCGCGTAAGACGACCGCCGCGGGCGCCACGATCGAACGCCTTGCCTGGACCATTGCTTCCCTTGCGACCTTCGTCGCTCTATGGGCGATGGCGGCGGCACTTTCCGAAAGCCGGCATTTGCCGGGGCCGGACAAGGTGCTCGAAGTCCTCGGGCAGGAAGCGGCGAGCGGCGCACTGTGGTCCAATATGTCGATTACGATGGTGCGGGTTGCGTGCGCGTTTTTTCTCGCGATGCTGATCGGCACGGTCATCGGTATCTTCCTCGGCTCGTATCGGCGCGCCGATAAATTTTTCGATAGCTGGCTGGTGTTGTTTCTCAATCTGCCGGCGCTGGTCATTATCGCGCTGTCTTATGTCTGGCTTGGAACGACTGAGTTGACGGCGATCCTCGCGGTGGCGGTCAACAAGATCCCGAATGTGGCCGTGCAGATGCGCGAGGGGGCGCGGCAGTTGTCGCGTGATCTATCGGAGATGGCGCACGTCTATAATTTCGGCCCCTGGAAAACGTTGCGTCACGTGACGCTGCCACAGTTGGCGCCTTTCGCTGCGGCTGCCGCCCGATCAGGGCTGGCGCTCGTGTGGAAGATCGTGCTCGTGGTCGAAGCGCTGGGCGGTCATGCGACCGGGGTTGGCCATCAAATCCACGCCGCGTTCGGCAATTACGATGTTCCGACGATTCTTGCCTATGCGCTGGCTTTCATCGTCGTCATTCAAATCGTCGAATTTGGTGTACTGCAACCGTTGCAGGCGCGGGTGAACAAATGGCGCCGGTGAGTGGGTCTGGCAGTCCGGTCCGGGTCCGGGTCAAACGCAAGTCGTTTGCGGCGATCGGCGGGCGCGACGAGAACGTGGTCCTCACCGATGTATCGTTTGACGTGGCGCCGCGGTCGTTCGTGGTGCTGACTGGGCCATCCGGCTGTGGCAAGTCCACGCTTCTCAATATCGTGGCGGGCCTCGACACGGACTACGAGGGCGACATCGACCTTGGGTCGGGCAGTCCCCAGATGACGTTTATTTTTCAGACGCCGCGGCTGCTCCCTTGGCGAACTATTCGCGAAAATCTGATGCTGTCACTGCCCGACGGGGATCGTCGCCAGGACGGCGTCGATGCCATCCTCGACCGTGTCGGACTGACGGAGGCAAAGAACGCTTATCCGGAGCGGACGTCGCTGGGCATGCAGCGGCGGGCGGCGCTGGCCCGCGGGTTTATCCAGGAACCCGATATTCTGCTTATGGACGAGCCGTTTGTGTCGCTCGACGATCCGACCGCGCATGGCTTGCGGGAATTGCTGGTCGATCTGTGGAACAGCCGGCCGACGACGGTCATGTTCGTGACGCACGACCGCACGGAGGCCGTTATGCTTGGCACCCGAATCTTGCGCCTGGCACCCGGCTCTGCGAGTATCGTTGCCGACGAGACGGTGCGCTTGAGCCCGGCCGAGCGCACCGACCGCGAAAAGGTGCAGGCGGAACTGAAGCGCATCTTCGAGAGCCCGGCGGCCGATCACAACGGTGCGGGTGTTTCACAAGGTTGATCAATTAATGCCGGCCGGCATCACGGGCCGCCCGCGCTTCCTCGCCAGCGTCACCTGCGCTGAGGAAGCAATCACCGCATTGGCGGCGGGCGCGGAAATCATCGATTGCAAGAACCCAGCGGATGGTGCGCTCGGCGCGCTTCCGCATGCGACCGTCAAGGCCATCGACGACGCAGTCGGACACCGCGTGCCCGTTAGCGCAACAGTCGGGGATCTGGTGCCCGACCCGCGACTTTTGACGGCAGCCGTGACAGCCATGGCCGCAACCGGTGTCGATCTCATCAAGATCGGGTTTTTCGCCGGTGGAGACGCGAAAGCGTGCATCGCCGCGCTCGGCCGTCTCGAATTGGGGCCGGTCCGGCTCGTCGGGCTGCTGCTTGCCGATCGCGATCCGGATTTCGGGCTCGTCGCCGACATGGCCGCGGCCGGTTTTGCCGGTGTCATGCTTGACACCGCATCCAAGGACGGCCGCGGGCTTTACGAAGTCATGGCGCCGTCGCGGCTGGCCGACTTCGTGACGCTCGCCCGCGATAGCAATCTCTTTTCCGGCCTCGCCGGGTCGTTAAGCATCTCAGATATCGCTCGTGTCGGCGCGTTTGGTCCTGACGTTATGGGTTTTCGCGGCGCGTTGTGTGCTGGCAGGCGCCGAGAGGGGCCGCTAGAAGAAGGAGCGGTGCGCGCCGTTGCCCGCGAATTAGCCCTGCTTGGACGCCGCCCGACGGCGCGTCACGCCAGCCTTGAGGCCACGCCATGACCGACCGCCGCAAGGGAGCCGCGACGATGCACCCCGCTCCCGCAACGATCGCGCACAGCGACGACAAGATCTTTGTCAAAGACTACATCAAGGACGCGAATATCGGGATTTACGCCGAAGAAAAGGGCGTCACGCAGCAGATCCGGTTGACGGTCGATGCCTACCTCGCGCCGGGTGTGGTTTCGACCGTTGATGAAATGGTCGAGGTGCCGTCCTACACGGACATCATCGACGCCATCGATCATCTGATTGGTCGCGGGCACATCAATCTCGTCGAAACGCTGGCGGAAGAGATCGCGACCATGCTCCTGCGTGACATGCGCATTGGCGGCGTTCGGGTGCTTGTCGAAAAGCTCGAGCGCGGTCCTGTCCGCGGCGTCGAAATCATCCGCACGCGCGCACCGTAATGGCCGTTGAACTGCTGGTCCTCAAGCTGGGCGGAAGCCTGCTCGAAAGCGGTCGCCTGACGGGCGTCCTCGACGTGATCGCCAAGCGACAGCGGCCGGTTATCGTTGTGCCGGGCGGGGGACGGTTTGCCGACCAAGTGCGCCAATCGCAGTTGGTCAACGGTTTTGATGACCAGAGCGCACACCGACTGGCGCTCTTTGCGATGCAACAGATGGCCAATGTCATTGCGGCCCGATCGCCGCACTTTGCACCGGCAGCAACGCGCGAAGACATCGGGCTGGCTGGGGTCAACGGTCTGGTCCCGGTCTGGGTGCCGGGTACCATGGCCGGCGCGGACGCAACGCTTCCAAAAACCTGGGACATGACGTCAGACAGCCTGGCTGCCTGGCTCGCCGGCGAGGTCGGAGCGAAAGACGTGGCGCTGGTCAAATCCTGCGCTGTCGATCCAGCCGCGTCGATCGAGCAGCTCACGGGTGCGGGTATCGTCGATCCGCTGTTTGGCGGCTACGTCGAGCGGCACGGTCTGACATGGTCCGTGCTGGGCGTAGCTGATGATGCGAGGCTCGCGCGTCTCGTTGGCGCGTCGGGCTCAAGCCAGTGACTTTTCACGGTGAGCCCCATCGACGCGGGAGAGCCCCCGTGTTAGGGCCCACGGCATGGCAAAAGACGACGTCAAAACTCCCCGTTGGGGATGGGCGCTGACCGGCTCGGGACACTTCGTGAAGGAGACCCTTGCGATCATCAAGCGACTGCCCGATCTCGACCTCTTTGTTTCCTCAGCAGCGGAAGAGGTGCTGAAAATGTACAAGCAGGAGCTTGTGCTGATGGAAGGATCGCGCATCTACAGGGATCGCACGGCCAGTGCGGCTCCGGTCGGCAATTTTTATTATGGCGTCTATCACACTCTGATCCTGGGGCCGGCGACGTCCAATACGGTGGCGAAGTGCGTGTATGGCATCTCCGACAATCTCGCGACCAACGTCTTTGCGCAGGCCGGCAAGTGCCGCGTGCCGGCGATTGTCTTTGCCTGCGATACGGCGCCAGATATGGATACCGAAGCCCCGAAAGGCATGGTGAAGGTCTATCCGCGCCGCATCGACCTGGAAAATACCGATAAGCTCAAGACGTTTGAGGATACGACCGTGGTCGAAACGGTCGAAGAATTCGAACGGGCAATCGATGCGCGGCAGAAATGGCTGAACGGCTCCTCTTCCTGACCGGCCATCTGGCCGAGCCCCGCCTCGTCGAGACGATCCGAGGCATCGGTCTCGAAGAGGGCAGTTGGCGCGTCCGCAACATCGGCATCAAGGTTGCGGCGCTGATGACAGACGCGATCATTCGCAACCGGCTTAAAGGGCCCATCGAAGCCGATCGCGTCATTCTTCCTGGCCGCGTGCGCATGAATCTCGAGGTGCTCAACGAGCATTACGGTGTGCCGTTCGAGCGTGGACCCGACGAATTGATCGACTTGCCGGCGTATCTGGGTAAAGGCGGCATGCCGCCCGATCTTTCCCAGCACGATTTGCGGATTTTCGCGGAGATCATCGATGCGCCGGGACTTTCGGTCGATGAGATTGTTACGCGGGCGCTGTCTTATGCCGAGAAGGGCGCCGATGTCATCGACATCGGCTGCCAGCCGGACGTGCCGTTCGCCAATCTGGAAGAGATCGTCACGACATTGAAGTCGCGCGGCCTCAAGGTCAGCGTCGATAGTGGTGACGTTGGGGAACTTGCGCGTGCGGCAAAGGCCGGCGCTGACTTCGTGCTGTCGCTCGATGAGACGTCGCTTGATGCCGTCTCGGGAACGGCGTGCGTGCCGATCCTCGTGCCGAAGCCGCACGGCGATCTTGCGTCTCTCATCCGCGCTATCGACCTGGCGAGAGAGAAGGGCATCCCTCACATCGCCGATCCCATCCTTGATCCGATCCACTTCGGTTTCACCCAATCGATCGAGCGTTACGCGGAGCTACGCCGGCAACGTCCCGACGTCGAAATATTGATGGGCACCGGTAATCTGACCGAACTGACCGATGTCGATAGCCAGGGTCTCACGGCGACGCTGCTGGGGATCGCGTCCGAGCTCAGAATTCAGAACGTGCTCATCGTGCAGGTGTCATTGCACACGCGGCGGACCATCGAGGAGCACGACGCTGCCCGCCGCTTAATGTTTCGCGCCCGCGAAGATCAAAGCCTGCCCAAGGGTCTGGGCGGACATTTGCTGTCGCTGCATGATTTGAGGCCTTATGCCTCCACCACGCACGAAATCGAGAAATGGGCGCGCGAGGTGCGGGATCTCAATTTTCGTATCGAGGCGGCCGAAGACGGTATTCATATTTATAACCGCGAGGGCCACAACGTCGCGACCGACCCATTTGAACTTTTTCCGAAGCTCGGCGTGGAGGCCGACGGCAGTCATGCGTTCTATCTTGGCTATGAACTGGCGAAAGCCGAGATCGCCCGGGCACTGGGCAAGCGCTATGCGCAAGATAATCCGCTCGACTGGGGGATCGCCGCCGACCGGAAGAGCGAGGACCTGATCCGGCATGCACCCGAAGCATCGACCGTGACGGCCGCGCGCGAAGCGAAACGCAAAGCACAAAAGGAGAGGCGGGATGCCGCGGATCGTCGAGACGATCGTGACGACCCTGAACGAGAAGGGTGAGGCGCATATTGCCCCGCTGGGACTTATTGACGACGAACAAACCGGGTGGATCGTGGCGCCGTTCCGGCCCTCGCGGACGCTCGATAATCTAATGTCGAACCCGTTTGCGGTCGCCAGTCATACGGACGACGTGCGCGTGTTCGCCGGTTGCATCACCGGTCGACGCGACTGGCCGCTCGTCAAGGCTGACATTGTCAACGGCGTCCGGCTTGAAAGCGCAATTTCGCATTGGGAACTGAAGGTCGATCGGCTGACGGATCACGAACAGCGGCCACGCTTTCATTGCCAGATCGCACACTCCGCATCACACCGGCCGTGGACAGGGTTCAATCGCGCGCAGGCGGCCGTGCTCGAACTGGCGGTTCTTTCGACTCGGCTTGGCATGTTGCCGGCCGGGAAGATCGAAGACGAACTCCGCTATCTCCAGATCGCGATCGACAAAACAGCGGGCGAGCGCGAACGCGAAGCGTGGAGTTGGCTTATGGAGCGGATTGAAGCCTGGCGGCAAGGAGATGTGGTGGGGACGAAAAAACTCTAACGCCGTCGCTGTGCAATGGCCGATGGCATCAGGGCTAGGCAGCGCGAATATTCCTGCTTTCAAGCGCAAGCAAGGCACGCTTACGTGCCGTTCCCCAGCGGTACCCCGATAGCGCGCCATCCGCCCGCACCACGCGGTGGCAAGGGACGAGTACGGCGATCGGATTGGCTGCGCAGGCGGCCGCGATGGCGCGAGCCGCTGTCGGTTGGCCGATCAATGCGCCAATTTCCGTGTAGCTGCACGTCTCTCCCGCCGGGATCGCCTGCAAGGCGGTCCAGACGCGCTTTTGAAACACTGTCCCGCGGAGGTCGAGGCGAAGGCTTGCTGCCTGGTCCGGGTGGCGGAGTGCGGCAAGTACGTCAGCCAATGGGGCGGGACCGCGCTCGAGGCGCGCTGTCGGGAATCGATGGTGCAGATCGGCAAAAAGTGTATCCGCGTCATCGCCGATCAGAACCGCGCAGACGCCTTGCGACGATGCTGCCACTAAAACCATTCCGAGAGTGGCTGTGCCTGTTGCAAACAGGATCGTTTCGCTGGAGTCGGCGTGATTGGCGGCCGTTGGCGCATCCTGTGCGCTCGCGTCGAGGGTTTCGCTCATCAATCCAGCGCCTCTCGCTTTAGCTCGTTTGGGTGTGACGCGGCACATGTTGTGCTGATGTTTTCAGCTATACAAACATACGCATACCGATGCTCTACGACGTGCTACATGCAAGCGGAAGTTTATACAACTGCGAGCTCGACACCTCGTCATACAATTTTTGCTTTCGTTTGATCAGGAACAATCAGTTGGGCTGATCGGAGTTATAAAAAGGAAGTGCTTTACCTTATCTAGTAGTCTGAGTAAGTCGTGCTGCCAGCAGAGCGCACCTGAGCGTGCGGTGAGGAGACGACATGAACGAGATCAGCAAATGCCCAATGCATGGAACGCCCGCCAAGGGCAGGTTCAGTGCGCGGCTCAATCGCGATTGGTGGCCCAATCAGCTGAACTTGAAAATGCTGCATCAAAATCCGCTGGCCGGCAATCCCATGCCGAGGGGGTTCAGCTATGCCGAGGCATTCAGCAGGCTCGATCTGAAAGCGTTGAAGGCTGACCTCACCGCACTCATGACCGATAGCCAGGACTGGTGGCCCGCTGATTATGGACATTACGGTGGGCTCTTCATCCGGATGGCCTGGCACAGCGCCGGCACGTACCGCACGGCAGACGGACGCGGTGGGGCGGGCTCTGGTACGCAGCGCTTCGCACCGCTCAACAGCTGGCCCGACAATGGCAACCTCGACAAGGCACGACGTCTGCTTTGGCCGATCAAGAAGAAATACGGCAACGCGATTTCGTGGGCGGATCTCATGATCCTGGCGGGCAATGTCGCGATCGAATCGATGGGCGGCAAGACGTTCGGGTTCGCGGGCGGCCGCGAGGACGTGTGGGAACCGGAAGAAGACATCTACTGGGGTGCTGAGACGGAATGGCTGGCGACCAGTGACAAGCCGGGCGGGAGATATACCGGTGAGCGGTTGTTGGAAAATCCGCTCGCGGCCGTGCAGATGGGTCTCATCTACGTCAATCCCGAAGGCCCGGACAGCAATCCCGATCCACTGGCGTCGGCGCGCGATATTCGCGAGACTTTCGCGCGCATGGCGATGAACGATTACGAGACCGTGGCATTGACGGCCGGCGGCCACACGTTCGGCAAGACGCATGGTGCTGGCGATGCCGCGCACGTCGGCGTGGCGCCTGAAGCCGCGCCACTGGAGGCGATGGGTTTTGGCTGGTTGTCGACGTTCAACAGCGGCAAGGGCCGGGACACGATTACGAGTGGTCTGGAAGGCGCATGGACCTCAAACCCAATCCAGTGGGACATGGGCTATTTCGATGTGCTCTTCAAATACGACTGGGATCTCGTGAAGAGCCCGGCGGGTGCCTGGCAGTGGGCGCCGAAGAACCTGCAAGAGCAGGACATGGCGCCGGATCCAGAAGATCCGACCAAGCGCGTGCCGATCATCATGTCCACGGCCGACATGGCGATGAAGATGGACCCCGCGTACGAAAAGGTGTCGCGTCACTTCCATGCCAATCCGGACGAATTCGCCGATGCGTTCGCGCGGGCGTGGTTCAAGCTGACGCATCGCGATATGGGTCCGAAGGCGCGTTATCTCGGCGCGGAAGTACCCGCCGAAGACCTGATCTGGCAGGACCCCGTTCCGGCTGTCGATCATGCGCTGATCGATGCCGTCGATATCGCGGGTCTTAAAGCGAAAATCCTGGCGTCGGGACTGACGACGTCTGAACTCGTCTCGACGGCTTGGGCTTCGGCGTCGACGTTCCGGGGCTCGGATAAACGTGGCGGCGCCAATGGTGCGCGCATCCGGCTTGCTCCGCAGAAGAATTGGGATGTCAACGAACCTGAGAAGCTCGCCAAGGTGCTTGGCGTGCTGGAAGGCATCCAGGCGTCGTTCAATGCCGAAGCAACCGGCGGCAAGAAGGTCTCGTTTGCCGACCTCATCGTGCTGGCTGGAGGTGCGGCCATTGAAAAGGCGGCCAAGGCTGCCGGACACGCCATTGACGTTCCGTTTTTACCCGGTCGCACGGACGCATCGATCGAACAAACGGACATCGACTCCTTCGATGTGCTGGAGCCCGAAGCCGACGGGTTCCGCAATTATGCCAAGGCGACCTACACCGTTTCGGCGGAAGACATGCTGCTCGACAAAGCCCAGTTGCTGGGGCTGACGGCGCCGGAAATGACGGTGCTCGTTGGCGGATTGCGCGTCCTTGGGGCGAACCATGCCGGGACTTCGCACGGCGTTTTCACCAAGACGCCCGGCACGCTGACAACGGACTTCTTCGCCAACCTCGTCGATATGGGGACCGAGTGGAAGGCGACGTCAGAGTCGGCTGATGTCTTTGAAGGCCGTGATCGCACGTCCGGTCAAATCAAATGGACCGGCACGCGTGTCGATTTGGTGTTCGGATCGAATTCTATTCTGCGTGCGCTGGCCGAGGTCTATGCGCAAGACGATGCGAAGGAGAAATTCGTCGTTGATTTCGTGGCGGCGTGGACAAAAGTCATGAATGCAGACCGGTTCGATCTTGCAGGCCGCTCCGCGGGCTGATCATCACGTGCTGTGACCCCGGCTGCGGAAGCATCGGGGGTACAGTTTTATCCAGCCGTTTTCGGCGGACATGGCCGGCTCTTCACAGCGGCTCGTGAAGCGGCTATCAAACGGGCGACGGCTGCGGCCGTCTGCGGACGTAGTTCAATGGTAGAACGGCAGCCTTCCAAGCTGCATACGTGGGTTCGATTCCCATCGTCCGCTCCAGCCCGCCCGTGTTCCTACCGGCGGCATAGGGAACTGAACGTTCCCATGACATCAACGGGGGTGTCGTTCCCTACACGAAAAGTTGCCAACGTTGGGCCGCCCAGGGGGTTCCGCCCCAGGAAGGCTGCCCCCATGTATGTGTCGAGCCGTATTGCCGTTCGCGGCACTTCTGTGGGAAGCCGGCAAGGTCAGGCAAAGCGCGGCGAAGGGTTCAGCGCTTAGGGCTTGAACTCCCCTTTTTAAGACACTAGACACACGCCCGAACACGGGAGCCGCGCTAAAGGCTGCGGTTCCTCGTGCCCCTGAACCAGGATTCGAGGATAGACGTTTATGGCGAAGGCAAAATTCGAACGTAACAAGCCGCATTGCAACGTCGGCACGATTGGCCACGTTGACCACGGCAAGACGACGTTGACGGCTGCGT
>LNFM01006763.1_pt1 | contig 18580 bp, 5 predicted proteins | sample 596031 | NCBI WGS metagenome assembly LNFM01 (sample SAMN04254537, study PRJNA301005) | activated carbon metagenome | isolation source: dual media filters at the Ann Arbor, Michigan drinking water treatment plant | place: USA: Ann Arbor | reverse complement strand
CGCAACCGTCAGCAGATCAGAATCCGGCGCCGTATCAGCATCACCGGTCGTTGGATCGGTCAACACGTTGCCCGTGACAGAGACTGCATCCTCACCGATGCTGGCGTCATCATCCTGAGCGACGGGTGCCAGGTTGACGATCGACAACGTCACCGTCGTGGTCGCCAGCGCGCCATCCGGATCGGTGGCGGTGATGGTGATCAGATACTCGCCGGGATTGCCCGTGTTGGAGTTCTGCGAGGCGTCAGCCGGCGGCGTGCCGGTAACAATGCCCGTTTCCGGATCGATCACCACCCAGGCCGGAACAGCCGGATCGAGCGTGAACGTCAGCGGCTCACCGTCCGGATCGACGACGAAGGACCCAACATGGATCGGAGCCAACGGCGCGCCATCGGTGGTCGCAACATCGGGGATGATGTTCAGCGGATCGGTGGCGGAGATCGGGTTCGATGGCGTGCCCGGATTCGCCGAATCGATCACCACCGGCGCGTCATTCGCCCCGTTGATCGTGATCACGAGCATCGCCGTCGCCGTACCACCGTTGCCGTCATCGACGGTGTACGTGATCGTCTCCGTCGCGGTCTCACCGGCGTCAAGACCATTGTAAGCCGTGCCGGGCTCGAACGCATACGAGCCGTCGCTGTTCAACGTCAGCGTTCCACCACCAGCCACCGTGAACGGCGTCCCGATGATGATCGGAGTGCCACCCTGCTCGGCCGCCGCAACCATCAGCGGATCGCTGTCGACGTCCGTGTCAGCGCCCGCACCAGAAATAACGTGACCGGTCACATCGGCGTCGTCTTCGCCAACCGAGCCCGTGTCGTTGACGGCGACCGGAACGTCGTTGGTGCCGCTGATGGTGATAGCAAGGTTAGCGGATGCCGTGAGCGGCGCCCCGCCAGGTGCCCCCAGCGAAATACCATCAATGCCCAGATCGACCCGGTTTCCAGCACCGTCGCTCTTGGCAACGAACAGAAGATTCTGTGTCGTGCCCGTAGCAGTGAATGTCAGCGACTGGGCTTGCCAGCCAGCGGCTACCCCTGCGCCGGGCGTCGTCATACTGGCAGCGTCGAAGGTCTCAGAACCAAACGTCACCTGCCAGTGGCCGCTGCCCGATGCGCCATAGCCGTTTGCCGACAGCGATTGCGAGAAGTTGATCGTGTATTGCTGGCCAGGAACAAGACCGGTGATGACTTGCTGGAACCCTTCCTCGTATCCGCCAACGCTCAATGCATGGAGGAAATCGCCACCATCAGGCGTCGGGGCCCACGTGTAGCCATTAAAGTTGGTCGCCGAGTTGAACACGTCTGGGGTCTGGTAGAGCGACCAATTTGGGGGCAACAGTGCGTTATGAGTGTTGCGATCAGCTGCTGGCGCAGTTCCCTCGAGGCTTCCGTTACCAACCGTCGATGTCAACCCATCCGCAATGGCGTAGCCAAAATTCTCGGCCAGCGTTTCGCCGTTCTGAAGCGCCTGCACAGTAGGATTTGAGTTGTCGAGCGTGTAGGTGTAGCTGCCGTTTGGTGCGATCACGAGTGTGCCGTAAAAGCCGACAATCGTTGTGCTGCCGCTCACTGCCGTGCCATTGACGTTTGTGACGTAGAGCGGTTCACCGTCCGGATCGCTGTCAGCGCCAGTACCATCGTTGTCGGTGATGACATTCCCAGTATCGGTGAGCGGGCCTTCTTCGGTAACGCTCCCGGCATTATCGATCGCAACCGGCGCGTCGTTGGCGCCGTTGATGGTGATCGTTACGGTGGCGGTCGCCGTTCCGCCTTGGCCATCGGAGATCGAATAGCTGAAAGTATCCGTCGCCGTCTCGCCGCCGTCCAGGCCTTCGAAGGCCCCGTTGGGATCATAACTATACGATCCATCGGCATTGAGCGTCAGCTTTGCGCCTGACGGCAGTGTAACTTCTGTGCCAATCACGATCGGAGTGTTGGCGTCATCACGGGCCGATGTCACCGTCAACGTGTCGCCATCGTTCGCCCCGTCGTCGTCATTGGCCACCACACTGCCGTTGGCGACCGGGCCGTCCTCGCCGAGTGCATTCGTATCGGCGATTGCTACAGGCGCGGGGTTGGTGACGGTGTAATTGAACGAGCGAGTGATCTCGCTATCGCCGTCCGAAGCCGCGACCTGGACGACGTAGACCGTGCCACCGCCCGGTGCCGCGAATAACCCAGTCTGTGACGCGGTATAGTCGATCGTGCCGGTGACCGCGCCCGTGAGGGGATTGAACGTCAGCCCGGGCGGCAGACCGCTCATCGTATAGCTCAGGGGCTCGATGTCGGGATCTGAGAACAGTGCGCCCAAGTTGATTGCGACGGTATCGCCGTCGCGTCCGGAAACAGCCGGTAGAACGCCAGCTTGCGGTGCATCGTTGCGGCCGTCGATAGCGATCGTCACCGTTGCCGTCGAGGTGCCACCTTGGCCATCTGAGATGGTGTAGCTGAAGGTGTCGGTCGTGCTCTCGTCGAGGTCGAGGCCCTCGAAAGCGCCGTTCGGCTTGTAGGTGTACGTTCCGTCGGCGTTGAGCGTCAGTTTCGCGCCGGAGGGCAGGGTGGCCTCCATGCCAATTGGCAAAGCTCCGCCGCTGGCGTTCAAAGCGGCGGTGACGGTCAGCGGATCGCTGTCGAGCCCGCCGTCATGATCTTGTCCGGCCGTTCCGGGTGTAACGTCACCCGAGATCTGGCTGGCATTCTCGTTTGTCGTGTTGCTATCAGCGACGGCAACGGGCGCCGGGTTCGAGACGGTGAACGTGAAAGTCTGGGTCGTCGTCGCCGTGCCGTCAGTGGCGTCGATGGTGATGGTGTAAACGCCACCGGAGCCGCCTTGGCTGGCATTCGAGGCGAGCGTGCCGGTAATGATACCGGTTTCGGGATCGTAGCTCAGGCCTACGGGGAGTCCGGTTATCATGTAATCAATATCGGCGCTGTCGATATCGGTGAAGGCCGCGCCGACGTCGATGGAGACTGCCTGACCGTCGCTCGACACCTGGTTGGCCGGTGTGCCCACGGGTGCGTCGTTGATCGGATCGACGGTGCCGGTGACAGTTCCAATGTCATCGGCCGTGCCGTCGGTTATGACGTAGTCAAACGAGATCGGGCCGTTGTAGTTCGCGTCGGGCGTGAACGTGATCACACCTGCAGCCGACACGTTGACCGTGCCGTTCGTGACAAGGATCGACTGCGCCGTACCTGGCGTCAAAGGTGTACCAGCGATCGACTTAACCGACAACGTATCGCCATCCAGATCGATGTCGTTACCGATCAGAGTCAACGGCGCGCTCGTGCCGTCTTCTGGGACGCTGAACATATCATCCACAGCCACCGGCGCATCTTCGACAGGTGTGACGTTTATCGTCAGCGTGTTAGAAGTCGGGTCGCAATGCGGCGGATTGGCGGAGAACCGGATGTCGTCCACGTAGAGATCGTTGCCGAAGCCGCCGGGCGCGTTGTTGACCAGGACAAACGTATAATTGCCGGGCGCCAGCGTCGCCGAGAGCGCGTAGGTTTGCCAGCCGTTTGCCGCGGAATAGTCGGCCAGATTGCCGCTGTCGACAGTTGCCGCGACAGCACCGCTCGAATCCAGAATTGAAATCGTGACATTCGGTTTTACTGTGAAAGAGTTGCCATTGGACAAAGCAACCGACACTTGGTAGTCGCCGCCCTGCAAAATTGCGACGGCCTGCCGATAGAACTCGCCAGGAGCGAATGAGGCATTGACGATCATGAACCGCCCATCGGGATCGCCAGTATGATCGGTCTGGGAATAGTCATAGGTGAAGAAGTTGGTGGTGTTCCACCAGCTTCCAAGCGACGGATCGAGACGGCTGACGAGCGCGTAATCGCCGTCATCGATGGTGCCCGTTCCATCGTAGGAATAGGACGTCGTGCCTGATAGACCCGCCGAGCCGAATGACGCGCGCCCGGGGCCAGCGCCAAACGTCTCGGTGAACAGCGATGGTGCACTGTCGTCGCAGACCACGAATTGGAAGTTCACGTATGGCGTGCCACTGGCGTCGGGCGCCGGGACGAAGGTCAGTAGCCCGTTTGCAATGTCAGCGACGGAGATTTCGTCGCCCGCACTGACGGGAACGCCCGCAAGCAACAAGGTGCCGGCAGCCGGCAAAGTCGCAATTTCGACGTGATCGAACGCGTCTCCATCCGGATCCGAGAAGCCGAAGTCGACCGCGCTGAACGTGTATGCTGTGTCCTCGGGCGTGGTCACGATGGTGTCAGTGCCGGCCGGCGCATCGTTCACCGAATCGACGGTGCCATGAACAGTGCCGATGTCGTCGCCCGTGCCGTCGGTCACAACGTAGTCAAACGAGAACGGTCCGTTGTAGTTGGGAGCCGGTGTAAACGTGATTACGCCCGCAGCCGACACGTTGACCGTACCATTCGCCGCTAAAATCGACTGCGCCGTACCCGGCGTCAACGGCGTGCCCGCGATCGACTTGACAACCAACGTATCCCCATCGAGATCAGTGTCGTTGCCAATCAGGTTCAACGGCCCGCTGGTGCCGTCTTCCGCGACACTAAACGTATCGTCGACAGCAACCGGCACGTCGTTGTCGGATGTGACGTGGATTGTTGATAGCGCCTGGTTGCTCGATGTGCCGAAGGCTGCATTGGTGACGAAAACTTCGATCCGGCGATCGACAGCCGACGGGCTCTCGCTCGTGTTCGCGAACGTGATGGCCTGCAGCGCAGCCTGATAGTGCGCCGGCGTGGCAGTGCCAGTGAGCGCCACCTCGATCTGTCCGCCGCTCGTGGTGACGGTGTAGTTGAAGGTCGCACCCGCAGCGGAGAAGCTGCCGCTGGTAGCCGTCGAGCCGTTCACGCGCAGCTCATCGCCGGCCTGTGCATTGACGAGGCGCACGGTCGCTTCGTGCAACTGCGTGCCGAGTGCGGCGTGCTGGGTGATGACGGCATCGGCATCGACGACGGGAACGGCAGCGCCGTTCTCGGTGAACGTCACCTGGAAGGCATTTCCGGGAGCCGTCGAATTGTTGCCATCGAGATCGATACCGAGCAGCAACGTCGTATTCGGCGCGACGAAGGTGAAATCACCGTCACCGTCGTGATAGTAGAAGCGCGCCGAGATGCTGCCGTCCGGATTGACGAACGAGGTGTTGGCCACATATCGCACGGTCCAGCTCGACACCTCGGTCCAACCGAACGAGACCATCGAATTGGGCTCGGCGTTCCGGTTGATCGTACCGGCCACATAGAGATCGCCCGAAAACACACCAGTCGCAAGCGTACTCGGTGATGCCGGATTTCCTTCGACTGTGTAAGAGGTGAGGCCATTGAGCGACGGGACAACGGCCTCCAGCTCGACGCTGGGCAGCGCAAGGTTCTGAGCGTCAAGGCCATCGAGATCGCGGATCGAGAAATTCGGACTGCCGACCGCGTACACCGTCTGATTCGTACCAGAGGCGAAGATTTCCCACTGGATGGTCGCCGAGCCGTTCCAAACGATGACCTGCATATCCTCGAAGTTGGAGGTGATGAAGCCGACATAGGGCGTCGGATTGACCCCAGCATTGAGCGTCGTCGTCGCAATAACGGTAGCGCGGATGTCGATAGCTGATCCGCCCACCGTGCCAGCATTGGTCCACAATGCCGAGCCGCCAACAGCATTAAAGAAGTTGTAAGCCCCGCCGCCCGGCCCCGTTAGAACAGGATTGCCGCTGACCGCGATTTCGAGCGGCGCCAGCAGCCCGTTCCACTCGGGCGCATCGATGAGACCTGATTCAATCAAGCCGAGGCGCGTTTCGAGATCCCAGTCCCCACCGCGGGTTGCAGTCCCGGTATCGTCGTTTGATGCGGCAATGTCGGCGCCCGTCGCTGTCGCCAACGCCGAGACGAAGTCTTGTCCGCTGTCGCCGCTGGCAACGTTGCACCCATAGATAAGGATATCGGCATCGGTCGAGAGGACGTCGCGAATGACGGTAAGATCAGCAGCGTGTTGCGCGCCAATGGACTGGGCATCGAGAACGGCATTGCCGAGGTTGAGCCGGCCATCAGACCCGTGTGAAACAATATGGATCGCGTCGACATTGGTCCGTCCACGCAGAGCTTCAGCAATCTGCCCGACCCCGTCTCGCGTGGTGTCGAGGATCACAATTTCAACAGACGACCCGATACCAGCAAGAATACCGGAGATATTGTGAACCGATCCATCCACGAAGGCGATCTCATGCTTCTCCTGCGATGGGGCACCTGAGCCTTCGGTTACGTCGGAGAACAATGCTGCATCGGCCTCGTTCGCATCGGGTGCTGCCGATGCCGGCTCGGCTGCTGGCGCCGCGCTCTCAGTCACGTGCTCCGCGGTCGCGACAGCCGCCGCGTCGAAAACGATGCGCGGCTCAAGAGCGAGTAGGTGCATCCCAGTCGAGGGCGCCCGCGGTCCGTTCTTCTGCACGGGTCGATGAGATACTGACTTCTCCTGCTGCCGGCCCAGTGCCTTGCGCATGCGCCGTATCCGGCGCTTGGATTTATAGACGAGACGGCGGCCAGCATGCCCGAGGCCACTTGCCGGCTGACGCGCCAAGGACGTCAGCATCAACCACGTCGAGCGGCGAACAACGAACCCACGCATCAAAAACTGCGATGGCATCTCGATACGCGCCGCCGACTCGAGCAACCGCTTCGTGAAGATCGAAAGGGGGGTGCTAATGCGCGCGTTCAGACCGTTGAATTCTTGCGACATGGTTCGCCTCAGGTTGCGGAGCTCCTATAATGCAACCATAAAGTGCATTTAGTTAACAGTTTATAGCGCTTCGCTCCCCTAAATCGCTCAATACACTCAGTCTTCTTGACTCATCCTGGCGTGAGCAGGACGCCATCCCACAACCTGCGAGCCCAAAGCCCATCACATTAAAGCTCTGATAATAAACAGTTTTGATCGGCCTTATGCGGCCGAGCCGTCGCTGAGCGGCAAACCTGCAACACCTTGGAAATTGTAAATCCACCCCCCCTTTGGCTGTTTACACACGCTAAGGTTGTTGCTAGCTAACCAGGCTATCAAAGCGTGTGCGTTTGCAATTTTTAATGGGGCGCACCCGCCATGAAACCGAATCTCCTTCTCTCCTGCTGCGCTTTGCTGCTCGGCGGCTGCGCCTTGCAGCCCGAGCCATTCACCCAAAGCGAACTCGGCGAATTCGCGATCGACAAGAGATCCCGCGTAACCGCCGATCAGGAGGCCCTGCAAGGTGCCCTGACCCTCGAAGAGGCCATGGCCCGCGCGCTCAAGTACAACCTCGACAAGGAAGTCGAGGTCATGAACATTTTGCTGGCCCAACAGCAGCTGCAGGTCGCCCACTTTTCGCTGATGCCCAATATCGTGGCCAATTCCGGTTATGCGGATCGCGACAACTACTCCGGCGGCTCAAGTGTCCGCCTGACCGGTCCCAAAACGATCGGCGAAGAATCCCTCACGTCCTCGACGTCCTCGCAGCGGCAGGTGAACACCGCAGACCTTCGCTTCAGTTGGAACATCCTGGATTTCGGGTTGTCCTGGATCCGGGCAAAGCAGGCCGGCGACAAGGCCCTCATTGCCGAAGAAACCCGGCGCCGCGTCATCAACCGCATGCTGGAGAATGTGCGCGCAGCCTACTGGCGCGCCGTCGCGGCAACACGTCTCCTACAGCGTCTCGATCATTTAGAAACGCGGGTTACCCGCGCTCTTGCCGACACAAAATCGCTCATCGACGAGGGCGATTCCTCTCCCTTGACCGCTTTGACGTTTGAGCGCGAGTTGGTTGAAATCCAACGTGAGGCACGCAAGCTCGCAGCCGAACTCGCAAGTGCAAAGTCGCAACTTGCAGCACTTGTCAACATCGACCCTGGCAAGCCCTTCACCGTCGCAGTGCCATCTAAACTGTCGCCTCCCGGTCGTCTGGCGATGTCTGCAACCGACATGGTCGATATCGCCCTCAGAGACCGCTCCGAACTGCGCGAGGTCGCCTATCAACAGCGGATCAATGCTCACGAGGCCGAGGCAGCTGTGCTCGAAATGTTACCCGGCGTGTCATTGTCCTCCGGACCCGCATGGGACAGCAACACCTTCCTGTACAACAGCAACTGGGTTTCCTGGGGCGCGCAAGCCAGCTGGAATCTCGTGAAGGTCTTCTCCTACCCCGAGCGGCGCGCCGAGGTGGAAGTCAAGGATGTTTTGATCGACACACGCGCCCTGGCCGTCACGATGGCCATCATGACCCAAGTGCATGTCGCTCGCGCGCGGCTATTCCATGCCCGCCGAGAATACGACACTGCCAACCACTTCCATGACGTTCAGTCGCGTGTCCTCACCCAGATTCGCAGCGCCCTTGAGGCCGGAAAGGTGAGTGAGCAGACTGCGATCCGTGAGGAACTGAACACCATGGTCGCGAGTGTCGAGCGGGATATGGCGTTCGCCGAACTCCAGAGCGCTGCGGCGGGATTGGTCGCCTCGATCGGGCAAACCCCAGCCGACGAATACGATTTCCGTTCCATGCCCTTGGCTGAAATCCGGCAGACGTTGGCCGCAAACTCCGCCCCGTCGCCGAAGTGATCGCCAGTGAGCAATTCGGGAGACGATTTTGAGCATCACCAAACGGCTGGTCCTCGGCACAGTCGGGGCTGCATACGCCACGCTCAATGGGACGCTTGCTGCGGCCGAGGCGACCGAGAATGCCGCAGTCCGTGGAGTCGTGCGGTCGGAGTCCACCGCAACAATCGCCAGCGAACTCGTCGCGCGTGTCGCCTCAATGCCCTTCAAGTCAGGCCAAACCTTCCAATTGGGCGACATCCTTCTGACCCTCGATTGCGATCGCTACGCCGCTGACTTGAGAGCCGCTGAGGCCGAGGTCAAGATGCAACAGATCATCGTGAACACGAACAGGAGCTTGCTCACCCACAGAGCAACCGGTTCCAATGACCTCGCACTCGCCGAAGCCAAACATGCGCAGGCCATCGCAAATGCCGAGTCATTAGGTGCACGCATCGCTCAGTGCACGATTGCCGCACCGTATACGGGCCGGATCGTGGAGCGCTTCGTCGACGTCTTCGAAATTCCCCAGGCCAACGCTCCGCTTCTGAAGATCGTCAAACTCGGCCGTCTGGAAATTGATTTGATCGTGCCGTCCGATTGGGCCGTCTGGTTGACACCGGGCTTCGAAATCTCCTTCACGGTCGATGAAACGAAGGAGACGTATTCAGCCCGCCTCATCCAGTTGGGCGCCGTCATCGACCCCGTCAGCCGCACCATGAAGGTCACGGCAGAGCTACTCGACCCCAGCCGCCATGTCCGCCCTGGGATGAGCGGCAGCGCACGCATCACACCTCCAGCCGAATCCGCCGAGCGATGAGAGAAAATCCAGCGACGCGCATGGCAGCATCACAAACGTCAGCCGATCCCGGTCCGCCGCCGGCTACCGAACCTCAAAAAGCTGCCCACCCCGCGCAACTGAGTGCTGCGACCATTCTCGCCGTCGAGGACAAACTACGCCTAGCAAAGGACGAGAACGAGCTCATTCATACGATCGCCAATGAGATGCGCAGGCTCATCGGTGCCCGCCAAGCCGTCGTGTACCAAGCGACCGCCCCGGAAAAATTTGGTATCTGCTGCATCTCAAGCCTCGCCACCGTCGACAGAGAGACCCCGTTTGTGCGTTGGCTTGAGGCCCTTGTCCGCCAGATCATCTCCGAAAATGGCATGACCCAGGCCATCGCGTTTGAATTGCCCGCATTTGCAGATAAAGAGGCCGCCGAAACCCAATCCTATCCATTCCGGCATGTGATCTGGCAGCCGATGCCATGCCCGTCGGGAGACAATTTTGCCGCCCTATTGCTGGCGCGAGATCGCCCCTGGACAGATCAAGATCAAAAGATCATCACACGCCAAGCGCACGTCTCCGTCAGGTACTGGCTGGCACTGCGCGGCGCAGAACACCTCTATCCACGCCGCTCCTTTGCTTCACGCCACCGCCTAGCAATCACGGCGGCTGCCATCCTTATCTCACTATGTCCCGTCCCGATGTCGACCTTGGCGCCCGTCGAGATCGTCGCGGCGAAACCGCAACGCGTCACCTCGCCTCTCGATGGGGTGATCAAGGAAATTCTCGTTGAGCCCAACCAACCCGTAAACACAGGACAACTCGTGCTGCGGTTCGAGCAGACCACCCTGCGCAATCGGCACAAGATCGCCGAGCACGAGGCCCTCGTTGCCAAAGCCCGTTTGGATCGATTGACCCAGGCAGCGCACGTCGACGACAAAGCGCGTCATGAGTTGTCCGAAGCCAAAGCACAATTCGACCTCAAAACGGCGGAGCACGATTACGCCGCCGACCTGCTCGCCCGCTCCGAGATTCGCGCCGCTCGCGATGGGATCCTCATCTATTCCGACCAGGAGCGCTGGATCGGCCGCCCCGTGAAGACCGGCGAGCGCATCATGGAGATCGCGTCCCCCCGTGAAACCCGGGCACGCATCGAGTTGCCGGTTGCCGATGCGATCGTTCTGGATCGGAGCGCCAAGGTCCGGCTGTTCATGGACGCCAATCCCCTCTCCTCAGTGCCGGCACGCCTTACAAGCGAAAGCTATCAAGCAGAACCGAACAGCACTCAGCAACTCGTCTATCGGCTCTCCGCCGATTTTGACCGCAATGACGCCGATCTCCGCATCGGCGCACGCGGAACGGCTCAAGTGCAAGGGGGTCTCGTGCCGCTGATTTTCTACCTTCTGCGCCGTCCCATATCGTCGATCCGCCAATACATCGGCCTGTAAACGATGAGCATCGCCAGCACATTGGCGCAACCACCGCAGCCCCCGCTACCCGAACTCAGACAGGAGTTGAGACTTCATCGTGGACCCGATGGAACGCGCGTGGCCTCTTGGCTGATCTACGATCCCATTCGCCACCGCTACTTTGAGGTATCGCGAGAGGTGATCGACCTGCTCGAACGCTGGCGGGCCGAGCCAGCGGGAGACTTTGCAGCCCGCTGCACGGCCGAATTGGATCGCAACGTCGCCGTCACCGACGTGAACCACCTTGTAGCGTTCCTTATCACCAACAATTTGGTGCTCATCCCCCCCAGCGGCGGTGCCCTTGATCTCGCGCGCCAACAAGCCAAGACCGCTCAAACGGTCACATCGCGTCTCATTCACAACTACCTGTTTTTCAAGGTTCCGCTCTTTCGTCCAGCACGTTTTCTCAGCGCGACGCTTCCCCTTGTTGCGCCGCTCTATTCCCGTGCGGCTGCGATCTCTCTGCTGGCCATTTGGATCATCGGCCTCTACTTCGCCTCACGCCAATGGGACGCTTTTGTAACGACCTTCATCGACTTTCTGAGCTTCGATGGCGCCGTCACATTTCTCATCACGCTCGTGGTCGTCAAATCTCTCCATGAACTCGGCCATGCCTATACCGCCACACGCGCCGGTGTGCGCGTCAACACGATGGGCATCGCCTTCATGGTGCTGACGCCCATTCTCTACACCGACGTGACCGATGCATGGCGCTTGCGCGCGCGCAAAGACAAACTCGCGATCGATGCAGCCGGCATTATCGTCGAACTCGCACTCGCTGGGATCGCCTTGTTCGTCTGGGCCTTCCTGCCCGAAGGCCCTGTGCGATCCGCGGCCTTCGTGACGACGACGACCAGCCTGTTGACCGGCCTCGCCATCAATCTCAACCCCCTCATGCGGTTCGACGGATATTATCTCCTGGCGGATGCATGGCGGGTGCCAAACCTGCAAAGCCGGAGCAATGCGCTGGCGCTTTGGTGGCTGCGCGAAAAGCTCTTTGCGCTGTCCCATCCCGCACCCGAAGCGTTCAACACCAACAAGCAAACCCTTCTGATCGCATACGCCATCGCCGCCTTGATCTACCGGGTCCTCCTGTTCCTGGGTATCGCGCTGGTCGTCTACCACATGTTCTTCAAGGCCCTGGGAATCGTTCTATTCGCGATCGAGATCATCTGGTTCATCGCCTTGCCAATTGCACGGGAGATCATGACATGGTGGAGCATGCGCGTTGAAATAAAAAGCGGGCGCCGATGGCGCGCGACAGCCACGATGACAGCTCTGGCAATCGCAGCACTCGTGGTACCGTGGAGCAGCACCGTCCGCATCCAAGGCGTCATCATGGCTGAGCAGGACTCGATCGTCTATGCACCCCGCCCCGGCCAACTTCTCACAATCGATGTCGCAGATGGTCAGCCCATCGCAAAAGGGCAGCCCCTGGCAACCCTCACCGTGCCGGACCTCGATCACGAAATCAAACAGACCTCGCAGAAAATCGCGCTCGTCGAGAGCCGCCTGAGCCGCGTCGCGGGCGACGAACAAGACCGGTCGCTCAGAACCGTTCTGGAAGGCGAGCTTCAGCGCAACCGGGCCGACCTGCGCGGCCTCCATGACGAAGAGCAGCGCCTGACCGTCCGCGCGCCACATGACGGCGTTGTCCGCGATCTGGATGTTGACCTCATGCCGGCGGAATGGCTCAGCGAAACGATGCCGATCCTTCGCGTCGTCACCACCAGCGTCACCGTCGCACGCGCATATATCAGCGAGGATGACGTTTGGCGCATCCAAGCCGGAGGCGCGGTGACCTTCATACCGGAGGATCCGCTCGGCACCCGGCGCACCGGTCAGATTGTCGACGTCGTCCAATCCGGCATTCGGATGATCGACTTGCCCTATCTCTCGTCTGTCTACGGTGGTGCCGTCCAATCTGATCGTAGCGGGTCTGACATACGGCCCCGATCGGGCCGCCACGCCGTGCGCGTTGCGATCGAGGGCGCTCCAGTCGACCAGGTCGCACGCGGCACCCTCCATTTGACAGCCAAGCCTGAAAGCTTTGCCGCCGCCATATGGCGGCGCGTGCTGCAGGTTCTGGTGCGCGAAAGCAGTGCTTGAACGTTCAACAAAGGCTCAACCCTGATTGTCCTTGCTCGTGGAGTTTATGGATAACCGAGGACTGCTCGACGGCGGATGAATGCTCTGGTCCGCCCAAAGAGAGTGCCCCACCGAAGGAATGTGATTGGGGGTTTTAATAGGCAAGGCGAAGCTATAGAATGACACCAATTCCTGGTGCCGTCATGTGCGGACCAGGAATATTAAAAGGTTGAGACGTGGGCCTGATACGGGCAGTTGGAGCGCTGATCACTCTACTCATCACAATGATGAGCGGAGCGGTCGTCGCGCATGCTCACGCCGGACACAGCCATGCCGTCTCTCACGCTCAGCCCGCGAATATTTCCACCACGACTATGTCGAGCGCGAACGCCAGGCAGCCCGTGCGCTTCGAGCGTCAGTCCTTCATTGAGTCACCCGCGGGTGGTCATTTCGGTGTAAAGCCGACGCGCGTGTTAACGGCAGGTTTGGAAAATCAGCACGGCTCCGATCCCTGTCACCCCGGCGCGTGCTGCGGCCACGGCACCTCATCGTGCGGCATGGCGGGCCATCATTGCTGCTCAAGCGCTCTGCTTAATCGCTCATACGACTGGCAGCGGCACACGAGCAGTCAACGCAGATCGATTCCCCATCAGGCGTTCCACACCCCTGATGTCGTCTTCGGTCTGGATCGTCCCCCAAAAGCCTGATCCCGCTTCGCCGCAGCGAAGCGCCCGAGGTCCGATCCGCTAACGACGGACACCTCATCAATCTCAGCACGTTCGTTCGCCAAAACCAGGCGCGCCCGCAACCGCAGTTTTGCTGGCTGTGAGGCACTGAACGGTCGCTCGACCAACGCCAGTAGCGCGGCGTTTGCGGCGAGTGCGCGCCACGGCTGAGACCTCGATTTGAAAGATATCGCCTTTCTGAACGCCTGGCTCGCCAAGCGCGGTCCGTAAGCTTTCAGCGAACAAAAAAGGATACGGCGATGGCCGGCATCACTTCCAACATTAGGTCCAGCGTCTGGACGAACATAGCGACCTTGGCAATGCTAGCGACCATCGCCGTAGTCCACACCGGACCCGCCTGGGCGCATGGCGGCGAGGATCACGGCGATGAAAAGCCGGCTGCCAATTCCGCAATCGGCCCGCGCATCGACACGCATTCCGACCTCTTTGAGCTGGTTGGAATACCAAGCGCGCGGGAGGGCGGAAGTCTCACTGTCTATCTTCACGACTACGCCACCAACACACCCATCACGGATGCGTCTGTGGAACTGACCACCGGCGATGCGGCACTCGCAGGCGTTGCCGCAAACGGCGCGTTCCAATTCAAAACGCCCTGGGTGCTGAAGCCCGGTCACTATGACATCACCTTTGCCATCACAGCGGGCGATAAATCCGATCTGCTGATCGGACGGCTCGACATTCCAGAGCCACCGCCACTTGAAGCTGCCCACGATACGATTTGGGATCATCTCTGGCCCGCAAGCTGGAACGTCGCTGCGCTTCCGCTATGGGTACCCATCTCGGCCCTTGGCTTGGCAGCTTTACTGTCGCTCGGCGCCACCCGGATCCCATCACCGATGCGCGGCGCGCTTCTGACCATTGCGGCCATCATGGGCCTAAGCTCCGTCGCCGTCGCCGCTACACTTCTATCGAGCGAAGCCACTCTCCCACGGCCAGCAAGCACTGCGGCAGCCCTCTTGGACCTGCCGGAAACCTCCCGCCGGCTCGAGGATGGCGCGATCTTTGTTCCAAAACCCGCGCAGCGTCTCTTTGGCGTGCAGACAATCCAAACCACGCAAAGCGAAACAATCCCCAAAACCGTGCGCCTTGTCGGACAGGTGATCCCCGATCCGAACCGCAGCGGCCTCGTGCAGGCGCTTCTCGCCGGCCGCATCGAACCGCCCGAGACGGGCTTTCCCATTATTGGCAGCGCGGTCAAGAAGGGCGATATCCTTGGCTATCTCGTCCCGCGCGTTGAAGTCGTCGATCAAAGCGATATTCGCCAGACCCTGGGCGACCTCGATCGGCAGATTGATCTGGCCGCAGCCAAGCTCAAGCGCATCGAACCCTTGGGAGGCGGTGCCGTGCCTCAAGCTCAGGTGAATGACGCGCGCATCGAACTTGAATCCCTGAAAAAGCGCCGCAGCACGATCCGGCCGGTACTTGCGGAAAAGGAAGCACTGGTCTCACCGGCCAACGGCGCGTTGGCGCAGATGAATGTCGCGGCGGGCCAAGTCGTCGAAGCACAAACCGTGCTGTTTCAAATCGTCGACCCCGAAAATCTTTGGGTCGAAGCCTTGGCCTTCGATACCGCCACCGCCATGCGCATCGAAAAGAGCGGCCGTGATGCGGTAGCGGCCACCGCCGATGGGCGCAAGGTGACCCTCGCCTTCACCGGACGCGCCATCGCCCTCCGCCAACAGGCCGTCCCGTTGCGCTTCACGATCAAGGCTAGGCAGAATGCTCTCAGCGTCGGCGAACCGGTAACTGTCGAAGCATCCATTGATGAGACGATCTCGTCGATCCCGGTGCCACGCGCCAGTGTTGTGCGAGCCGCTAATGGCCAAAGCGTCGTCTTCGCCCATGCCGAAGCGGAGCGCTTCGAGCCGCGCGTGGTTCAGATAGCGCCGATCGATGCCGGCCGCGTCGGCATCACAGCCGGCCTTAAGCCCGGCGCACGCATCGTGGTTCGCGGCACCGAACTCATCAATCAAGTGCGGTAAGGCAAGCAGCCATGTTCAACTTTCTCGTCCGCGCCAGTCTCAATAATCGCCTGATCGTTCTTGGCACAGCCGCGTTGCTGGTCGTTTGGGGACTCCTGGCGCTGCGCACGCTGCCCGTCGACGTCTTCCCCGATCTCAACAAGCCGACAGTCACCATCATGACGGAAGCCGAAGGCCTCGCGCCGCCCGAGGTCGAGCAACTTGTCGGTTACCCGATCGAAACGGCGCTCAACGGCATTCCCGGCGTGACGCGCGTCCGCTCCGTCGCCGGTATTGGCCTTTCCATCGTCTACGCAGAATTCGATTGGGGCACCGACATCTACCGCAACCGCCAGCAGGTCGCGGAGCGCCTCGCGAGCATCGGCCCGCAACTCCCAGCCGGGATCATCCCGCAGATGGGGCCGGTCTCCTCGATCATGGGCGAGATCATGCTGATTGCCGTGACAGGCAGCGAAACTGCCGATGCCATGGCGGTGCGCGAGACAGCGGATTTTGTGATCCGGCCCCGCCTTCTGTCCATTTCCGGCGTCAGTCAGGTCATTCCCATCGGCGGCGAAGTTCGCCAGTACCGCATCACGCCCAATGTCGCGGCGCTCGCCAACCTCAATGTCGGCACCGAAGACGTCGAGAAGGCCATCCGTTCCTTTGGTTCCAACACCGGCGGCGGCTTTGTCAATCAACAGGATCGAGAATACCTGATCCGCAATCTCGGACGCACGAACGATCTTGAAGATCTCCGCAACGTCGTCGTCGCCACACGCGAGGGCCAGCCGATCTTCCTGCGGCAAGTGGCGGACGTTGCCTTCGCCGCCCGCGTCAAGCGCGGCGATGCGGGCTTCAATGGCTCTCCTGCCGTCATCATATCTGTCCAGAAACAACCAGGTGCCGATACGATCCGCCTGACGCAGGACGTAGAAGAAGCCCTCGCCGAATTATCCAAGAACCTTTCAACCGGCATCAAGGCCGATCAAATTCTCTTCCGGCAGGCTGACTTCATCGAAAGCTCGATCAGCAACGTTAAAAGTGTACTGACAGAAGCAGCGATCGTCGTCGCGATCGTGCTCTTTCTTTTCCTGCTCAACGTCCGGACGACGCTGATATCACTGACAGCGATCCCACTCTCGTTGCTGATCAGCGTTCTGATCTTCAAGGCGTTCGGCCTGTCAATCAACACGATGACCCTAGGCGGACTTGCAATCGCCATCGGCGAGCTGGTCGATGACGCAGTCGTCGATGTTGAGAACATCTTCCGCCGCCTGCGCGAGAATCGCACACGTCCACAACCCAGGCCGTTGCTCGATGTCGTGGCCGATGCCAGCATCGAAGTACGCTCCGGCATCGTCTATGCGACCTTCATCATTGTTCTGGTCTTCATTCCGCTCTTCGCCCTCTCCGGCATCGAAGGCCGCCTCTTCGCGCCGCTCGGGATTGCCTATATCGTCTCGATCCTGGCAAGTCTCCTCGTCTCCATCACAGTCACGCCGGTTCTGGCGTCCTATTTTTTAGGATCAGCCAAGCAAAACGATCACAAGGACGGGGCCCTCGTCCGCTGGCTCAAGCGTGGCAATGAACGGCTCCTCCAATGGGGCTTCGATCATTCCAATTCGATCATCGCTGTCACACTCGCTTTCGTGTCGCTCGCGGGGTTAAGCGCCGCCGCCCTGCCGCGCGCCTTCCTACCTTCATTCAACGAAGGCACGCTCACCATCAGCATGGTGTTCAATCCCGGCATCTCGCTCGCCGAGAGTGACCGCATCGGTCAAATTGCAGAGCGGTTGTTAAGCGAAGTGCCTGAGGTCAAAACCGTGGGGCGTCGCACCGGGCGCGCGGAACTCGATGAACATGCCGAAGGCGTGCATTCCAGCGAATTGGATGTCGATCTGAATGTATCAGACCGCGCGCGCGAGGATATACTGGCCGATGTGCGCGCCAAACTCGCCGTGCTGCCCGCCAGCATCAATGTTGGCCAGCCAATCTCACACCGCCTCGATCATCTGCTCTCCGGCGTGCGTGCCGAGATTGCTCTCAAAATCTATGGCGATGACCTTGATACACTGCGCAGCCTCGCCGAAACCATGCGCAGCAAACTGTCGAGCGTTCCCGGCCTCGTCGATCTTCAGACGGAAAAGCAAGTTCTGATCCCGCAACTGGAGATCCGCGTCGATCCCGATCGCGCAGCCCTTTTTAGCGTCACGCCAGCGGCTGTCACAGAAGCCCTTGAAGGTCTATCCAACGGCCGCACCGTCTCGACCATCATCGACGGCGCCAAACGTTTCGATGTGGTCATGCGTCTTTCGGATGCGGACCGCACAACCAGCGGGCTCGCCGGCCTTTTGATCGAAACGCCCAAAGGCCGCGTCCCCTTGAGCCGCATTGCCAGCGTCGAGGAGACCGACGGCCCCAACCAGATCGCACGCGAGAACGGTCGCCGCCGCATCGTCGTGCTCGCCAACACGGACGGCTCGGATATGGCCGGGATCATCGCGCGTGTGCGCGCCGTGATCGCCCAAACGCCACTGCCCGGCGGCTATTCGACCGCGCTCGAAGGGACATTCCTTGCCCAAGAAGATGCTTCGCGCCTCATCCTCGGCCTCTCGCTCCTCTCGCTGGCCTCCATCTTCGTGGTCCTTTACAGCCGATACCGCTCCGCAACGCTGGCCCTCATCATCATGGGCAGTGTCCCGCTGGCCTTGATCGGCAGCGTGATGGCGCTCTGGATTGCAGAGCAGCCGCTCTCGGTCGCATCCATGATTGGTTTCATCACACTAACCGGGATCAGCGCCCGCAACGGCATTCTCAAAATCAGCCACTACATCAATCTGGCTCTGCACGAAGGCGAGCGCTTCGGCGAAGCCCTCATCGTGCGGGGCTCGCTGGAACGGCTAACACCCGTTCTCATGACCGCGCTGTCCGCCGGATTAGCCCTTGTGCCGCTGCTCTATGGAGCCGACGCGCCGGGCAAGGAAA
>LNFM01006762.1_pt1 | contig 18581 bp, 13 predicted proteins | sample 596031 | NCBI WGS metagenome assembly LNFM01 (sample SAMN04254537, study PRJNA301005) | activated carbon metagenome | isolation source: dual media filters at the Ann Arbor, Michigan drinking water treatment plant | place: USA: Ann Arbor | reverse complement strand
CCATCCATCGCTCAGCTTTGTTCGCGCAGGGCGGCGAGTTCGCTTTCGTGCTTTACGCCGGCGCGCTCGCTGTCGGTGTTATGGACACACGGATCGCGGCGATCATGACAGCGATCGTGATTATCTCGATGGCGCTGACGCCGCTCGTTGTCCTGTTTCTGCGTCGATTTGAGTCGCCAGAAGAAATCTCACGCGATGGCGTCGAGGATGCGCGCGATCTTGAAGGGCGGGTGCTCTTCATCGGCTTCGGGCGCTTTGCGCAGGTCGTCAGCCAATCGCTGCTGGCGCGCGGCGTCGATATCTCGCTGATCGAAACTGACGTCGAGATGATCCAAGTCGCCGCGACGTTCGGGTTCAAAGTCTATTATGGCGACGGCACGCGGCTCGATGTTCTTCGCGCTTCTGGCGCAGGCACGGCGGAGGCGATCCTGGTCTGCATCGACAAACCGGATCAAACCGATCGCATCGTGGCGCTGGTGAAATCGGAGTTTCCACACGCCAAGATCTTTGCGCGCTCGTTCGACCGCGGCCACTCAATGCGTTTGGTGCAAGCAGGCGTCGATTATCAAATCCGCGAACTTTTCGAGTCGTCGATGACGTTCTCGGGCGCTGTGCTACGCGAACTCGGTTTCTCAGATATCGAGATCGCCGAGACGATTGAGGAGGTTCGTGATCGCGATGCTGAGCGCTTCGAACTGCAGCTCGCCGGTGGCATTGAGGCGGGCCGGGGACTTATGCGCAACAACACGGTGACGCCGCAGCCGACGCCGTTCACGGTGCCAAGGCGCGAGGCGCAGGCGCTAAACGAGGAGGCTGCCGAAGTTATTGGCGATGAAGCTCCGGAAACGTCTGATCGTTGACGTTGCGGCGCCAGCGCGCGCCGCGCGATAATGCGCTAGAAGGATTTTGGAGGATCAGATGCGCTTCATTGCCGCCGCGATGTTTTCGTTGGCGCTCGCCGCATGCGCGACGGCCGCTTCGCCGCAAACCGGGGCGCAACTCGACGCGCTTGCCGAAACCTACGTTCGCCTCTCGCTCGAAATCGGTACGCACGAGGACGGCTATATCGACGCGTATTACGGCCCTCCTGAATGGAAAACCGAAGCGCAGGCAGCGCCGCGCCCTATTGATGAACTCCAACTCGCAGCGGCGAACTTGCACGCGGATTTCGAGCGCGTCGAAGCTGCAGCGACTGATGATCTCACAATCCGCCGCGCCAGAACGCTTGCAGCCTACACTGCCGCAGCGCGCTTTCGCATGGACATGATGGAAGGCGTACGCGAGCCGTTCGTGGTGGAGGCTGAGCGCCTCTTTGCACTGAGACCGGATATTCGTCCGCTGAGTGAATATGACGAAGCGCTCGCGCGCGTGGACTCGCTTGTGCCGGGCGAGGGCCCGCTGGCTCAACGCGTTTCGACGTATTTGACCCGTTTCGTCGTTCCGCAGGATCGCGCCGACGCCGTCATGCGCGCAGCTATTGCGGAATGCCGACGCCGCACCGCGGCGCATCTCGATCTGCCCGCGAACGAGCGCTTCGATTTCGAGTTCGTCACCGACCGGCCGTGGGGCGCCTATAATTGGTATCAGGGCAACAACACGAGCCTCATTCAAGTAAACGCCTCGAACCCGCTGATGATCAGCTCCGCCATCGGTTACGGCTGTCACGAAGGTTATCCCGGCCACCACGTGCAAGGCATCTATGCCGAGCGCATGTATCGCGATCGCGGTTGGGTCGAGTATTCGATCCTGCCGCTCTATTCTCCGATGGGTCCGCTTAACGAAGGCGCCGGCAATTACGGCGTCGAACTGGCGTTCCCGGACGAAGAGCGCACCGTGTTCGAGATGGAAGTGCTCTTTCCGCTCGCTGGCCTCGATCCGCAGGACGCGCCCGTCTATTACGAACTTTCGCACGCGATGAGCGCGACGGCAGGCGCTGCGCGCACCATTCAAGCGCAATATCTCGACGGCGACATCACCCGCGAGCGCGCTATCGAGTTGCTGCAGCATTATCGCTTGGCGTCGCGGGCGAGCGCCGAGCAAAGCCTGCGCTTTGCCGACACGTATCGCTCCTACATCATCAATTATTCCAGCGGCGAAGAGCTTGTTCGCGCCTACGCCGAGCGCGGCCGCGACACGCAGGAAGAGCGCTGGGAAGCCTATCGCCGCATCTTAACTGAACCGACTTTGCCGAGGGATTTGGTCGAATGAGCCACGCATTCAAAACCATCGAGACGAACGGCATCAAAGTCCGCGCCGCAGTGCAGGGCGAGGGGCCGCTTGTTGTGCTCGTACACGGGTTTCCCGAGAGCTGGTATTCGTGGCGTCACCAAATGGCGCCGCTTGCCGCTGCTGGGTTTACGGCGTGCGCGATCGATGTGCGCGGCTATGGCGGCTCCGATAAGCCGCATAATGTTGATGCGTACACGATGGCGAACATGACCGCTGACGTCGCGGGCGTGATCGATGCGCTGTCGCCGAACGCGCCGGCTGTCGTGATCGGTCACGATTGGGGCGCACCGATCGCTTGGCATACCGCTGTGCTGCACCCGAGCAAAGTGCGCGGCGTCTCTGGCTTGTCTGTGCCGTACTACGCGCTGCCGCCGGCGCCGCTCAATCACATCTTCAAGGCGATGTGGACCGATCAGGGCAAGTTTTTTTACATGGCGTACTTCCAAGATGAAGGCGTCGCCGAGGCTGAGTTTGAAGCCGACGTGCGCGGTAGTTTACGCAAGCTCTATTACGCCGCGTCGGCGGATTCCCATGGTCGCTGGGGCGGGCAGGACAAGCCGGCCGGCGAGCCGATGCTGCAAGGCGTGGAAGATCCGAACCCGTTCCCGGCTTGGCTCTCGCCTGCGGACATCGACTATTATGTTGGCGAGTTCGAGCAATCGGGCTTCCGTGGGCCGATCAATCGCTATCGCAATTTCGAGCGCGACTGGACGCATATGAACGGCGTCGCGGATCGCACCATCCATCAACCTTCGCTGTTCATCGCGGGCGAGCATGACATGGTGCTGAAGATGTTTGGCGATGGCGCAGCCTCTTCGATCGAGGAGCGCATGCGCGAGGTTTGTTCCGATCTGCGTGGCGTGAAGCTGGTTCCCAATGCGGGGCACTGGGTGCAGCAGGAGAGGCCAAAGGAAACGACTGGCCTCATCATCGACTGGCTGGCGACGCTTTGAGCATAGGCGAAGCCGATCCGAGCGGCGGCTTATATCTATGGATGATTGAGTTGCCGAAGCGCTGCGCCGAAACCATATGGATCATACGGAATTATTGAGGACGCTCCGATGCCAAAGACCCGTAATGATCTTCCAGACAACACGCGCAAAGCGATGATTTCGCTCTTGAACGCGCGCTTAATCGACGCGATTGATCTGCGTCTTGCCGTGAAACAAGCGCATTGGAACGTGAAGGGCCCGAACTTCATCGCGCTGCACGAGCTGTTCGATCAGATTCAAGCGCGCGTCGATACGTTCGCGGACGATATCGCTGAGCGCTCGGTAGCTTTGGCGGGCGTGGTCGCGGGAACTTCGCAAGCCGTGTCGAAAGGCTCTCAGCTTGACGCTTACCCGACAGACGCGATCGACGAAAAGGCGCATCTTCAAGCGCTCGCCGATCGCATCGCTGCGTTCGGCAAGCTTACGCGTGAAGCGATCGATGCGGCGGACGAGGCGGGCGATAAAAACACTGCCGACCTGTTCACCGGCATCTCGCGTCAGATGGATAAAGATCTGTGGTTCATCGAAGCCCACTTGCAATAACGCTGGCGCTCGCGCTGGCGGCATGCGGGCAGAGTACGCAAGCGCCCGCACCTACGGAGCCGGCAGCGGTTCCGCAGTTTCAATGGACCTCGGTCTCTAGCGGAGAGGGCGCTGCGCTCGCGCTGCAAGACGGCGCCGGCGCCACGGTACTAAACTTGGCTTGTCTGTATGCGCCGGAGCGCATGCGCATCACGGTTGCGAGCTTCACCAAGATTGGCAGCGAAGAGCGTTTGTCCTTCGGCGCCGATGACGAGCCGTTTGTGTTCGTCGCGCAATTGGAGGAAGCCGGACCAGGCGTAGCGGCGGAACGCGAAGTCTCGCTCGATCTGGTCGAGCGTCTACTTAATGCGGATGTGGTGTCCGCCAATTACGGCGCGCAGAATGCTGGGCCATTCGCCGCGCCGCCGCGCGACGTAGCGGAGACATTCGCAGCAACCTGCCGAGAGATTGCAGGCTAGGTCTCAAGTGGCGCGGCGATCTCTGTGATGACATCATAAGCGCTCATCACGTCCGACTCGGTGCATTCGAACTGGCCGACTTGAAAGCGGATGGCGACCGCGCCGTCGACGCGGGTTTGCGTGAGATAGATGCGGCCATCGGCGTTGATGGCTTCGACAAGCTTCAAATTGAGCTGATCGAGATCAGCGCCGCGCGTGTAGCGGAACGAAAAAAGTGAATAGGCGGGCTCGGTGACGATCTCGAATCCCGGGGCGCCGCGCAGCTGCTCGCACAGCTTACGCGACCAGGCGATGTGATTTCGGATCATCGTGCGCAGGCCTTCAAGTCCGTAGGCGCGCAGCACGAACCACAGTTTCAGCGCCCGGAACTGCCGCCCCAACGGCACGCCCCATTCACTGTAGTTTACAACTTCGCTGAGGCCCAACGTGTGGAGATAATCTGGCTTCGCGGCGAGCGTGCGCGTCAAGCTCGCAGGATCGCGAACGAAATGCACGCTGCAATGCGTCTGCGCGCCCAACCATTTGTGCGCGTTCACGACGATGGAATCCGCAAGCTCCGCGCCCGCCCATAAGTGGCGCAGCTCCGGGCAGATCATGGCCGAGCCGGCCCATGCTGCATCAACGTGCAAATAAAGCCCGTGAGCTTTTGCGACGGCGGCAATCTCCGCTACGGGATCAGTTGCGCCAACGCCCGTTGCGCCGACATTGGCGACGATGCCGGCAGGCACGCAACCGGCTTCGATGTCTACTTGGATCAAAGCATCGAGCGCCTCTGGATCGGCGCCGCGCAGCGGGTCGTTTTTGATTGGGATGCGGACGAGGTTGTCCTGGCCGATGCCGGAAAACCAGATCGCGCGATCAATGGAGGAGTGCGCCTCGGCGGAGCAATAAATCCGCAAGCGCGGCGCGCCGGAGAGGCCCTTTGTGTTGCCTTCGAAATTCAGCGCGCGTTCGCGCATTACGAGTACGGCTGCGAGCGTGGCCGTTGAGGCGGTGTCTTGAATGCAGCCTTGAAACACATCCGGCAACCCGAACGCTTGGCGCAGCCAATCGACAGCGCGCGTCTCAAGCTCAGTCGCTGCAGGCGACGTCTGCCAGAGCATACACACCGCGCCGATCGCATTGACCAAGTGCTCGGCGATCAGCGAAGCGGGTGCGGAGTTGGAGGGGAAGTACGCAAAGAAGCGCGGATGCTGCCAATGCGTCATGCCGGGGACGATGTCGCGTTCGAAGTCCGAAAAGATCGTTTCGAACGGCTCAGGCGTTTCCGGCGGCGAGGCTGCGATACGCGCAGCGATCTCGCCCGGCTCGATGGGCGGTCGCACCGGCAGCTCGCGCAGCCGCGCGCGATAATCCACGCCCCATTCAGCGGCCTTCACGGCCCATTTGCGAAAGTCTTGCACCGGCGGTCTCCTCGCGCACAGCTACGCGCTAACGCATGCGTGCGTCGAGGAAATCTAAGGTCGCGTCCCAATCGGACGCATGGATGCCGTGTCCTCCGCCGCGCATGAACTGAGCCGGTGGTTCGGCGCCCATCATCGCATAGACGGGCATCGCTGCATCGCGGGCTGCGCGCGCGCCAATCGGATCGGCCCAGCCATCGCGCGTTGCATGCGCCAGCAGTACGGCGCGCGGGGCGATCAGCGCGAGCAATTGATGCTGCTCGACCGACGGCTCTTGCGCGCCGAAGCGCGGCGAAAACCAGAAGGGAAACGCGCCCATGATCTGTGTGACGCTCTCGCCTTCAAACATGCGCGTCGGCGCGTCGCCGCCACGTCCGCTTTGTAGCGCTACGATGGCGCTGAAGCGTGGATCGAAGGCGCCCGCGACAAGTGCTGCCTTGCCGTGTCGCGAATGGCCGAAGAGCGCGATGCGCCCAGTATCGAAGCGCGGATCGGCGGCGAGCGCGTCAAGCGCGCGTGATGCCGTCCAAGCCCATGCCATCACTGCGCCGGTGTCCGGCGGCGCAAAGCGCGCCAAGGCCGCGCGCGCTTCCGCTTCGCGATCGGGGACGATGTCGCCAGGATAGACCAGCGCTACCGCATAGCCGCGCGCGGTAATCGCGTCGAAAGGCGGGCCGTTCACGTAGCGGCCGAACACATTCTCAACGAGCGGATCAAGTCGATCGTAATTGCAGAAGTCTTGGACATAGCCGACAGGTTCGGCGATGGCCGGCGGACGGCCGGGAAAGGCGGCGCGGTTGCCGCAAAAATTGAAAACGATGATCACCGGCGCGGGCTCATCGCCTTCGGGGCGCGCGATCGTCATGTTGAAATGGCCGGCTGCGCCAACATCGACACGCCATTGCTCGACACGCTCGACGCCGCCAGCGTCACCCGCTGCGATCTCGACTTTGTCGGCGACGACCGGCGCAATCGGCGGCGCGGGCATGGCGCCATAGACATCGCGCTCGAAGGCGCTGAGCAACCCGGCGCGTTCGCTTTGCCAGGTTTCGGCTTCAGTAGAGAGCGCCGGCAATGGCGCCGGCGCCTGTGCATTCATATCGATGGCGCGCCATGGCCCAAGAAGATAGAGCCACGCCGTGAAGCCAAGGGCGACCGCCGCGATGATTGCCCCAAGCCAAACCAGCCACCGCATCGAAGCTGCTCAGTCTTTATCGACGATATCGACATCCGGACGGTCATCGCCGGAGGAAAGCTCATCATGCCAGCGGCCGCGTTCGTCCTCCCAGGAAATGCCCACCGTCTCGCCAGGGCGCATCTGTTCGAATGCGACGCGCTTGGCGGCGTTGTAGGCGTCGTCGTGGCTCTTGAACGTTTGCGAAATCGTGCCGTCGAGCTCAAACGCCCAACCGCCGTCGTGCTTGATGATCTCGTAGGTGATCTTGGTCATGGGCGCGCTCCTTGGCTAGAAGCTAAGACGCGCGCACCAGAACTCAAGTGTCCAAACGTATGATCAGAACGCCGGGTTCTCGATCTGCGTTTTCAATTCGCGCTTCACGATCTTGCCATTGGCGTTGCGGGGCAGCGTTTCGGGCCAGAAGATGACTTCGACCGGCACTTTAAATGCGGCGAGCTTCTGCGCCACGAAGTGACGGAGTTCGTCGCCAGTCGCGGCCATGCCAGGCTTTAGGTGCACAACGGCGAGTGGCTCTTCGCCGAGCGTCAGGTGCGGCTTGCCGATGACGGCGGCGTCCATGACGGCGGGGTGATCGTAGAGCGCGTTTTCGACTTCGACGCAGTAGATGTTTTCGCCGCCGCGGATCAGCATGTCCTTGGCGCGGTCGACGATATAGACGAAGCCTTCGTCGTCGATCTTCGCAAGGTCGCCGGTTTTCACCCAGCCATCGACGAAGGTCTCGGCGGTGGCTTGCTCGTTCTGCCAATAGCCGCGCACGACGATCGGGCCCTTATACCAAAGCTCGCCAACTTCGCCGCGCGGCAGCTCGCGATCGCCTTCGCCGACGATCTTCACTTCGCCGGTGGCGGAGGGCACGCCGGTTGATGCGGGCTTGCGCTCATAATCTTCGCCGGTGTTGGAGACAGCCGTTGCCGACGTTTCGGTCATGCCCCAGCCTTGGCTTGGCGCAGAGTTGGGAAAGCGCTCCTTCAAGCGTTTCACCAATTCCGGCGCAGCTGGCGCGCCGCCATAGGCGCAGCCTTCGACGGAGGAGAGATCAAACTCATCAACGCGCGGATGCTCGAGCACCTGCCACGCAATCGTCGGCACGCCGCCGAAGTGCGTGACGCGCTCGCGCTGCATGAGCTCAAGCGCCTGATCGACATCCCAGCGGCGTTGCATGACGACTTTGTTTCCCGCCATCAGCGACGGGATCATGATCGCAAAGCAGCCAGTGGCGTGGAAAAACGGCACCGAGATCAAGAACGCCTTTTGCGGCGCTGTTGGATCCGGCGCGGGCGGAGCCTCGCCGCGGCGCAGGAAGGCGCGTGCTTGTGATGAGGCCGAGTTGAACATGTTGGAGATGATGTTGCGGTGAGAGATCACCGCGCCTTTCGGCAAGCCTGTCGTGCCCGAGGTGTAGAAGATGGCGGCGTCGTCGTCCGGGCCTAAGGCGACGTCCGGCGGCGAAATATCGCCGAAAGAGGCCCAGTCGGCGGTTGAGCCGATGACGCTCTCCCAGCGCACGATCAGCGGATCGGCGATCTCTTCGCGTGAGCGCGAGACATAAACTTTGCGCAGGTCAGGGCATTTGGCGAGATGCTCGCGCACACGCTCGTAGCGCTCGACATCCATGACCGCGAACGCGCTGCCGGAATTCTGGAGGCCGTACTCAAGCTCGCTGCCCGTCCACCAAGCGTTGAGCGGCGTCACGATAGCGCCTGCGAGCACTGCACCGAAGAACGCCACCGGCCATTCCGGCACGTTGCGCATGATGACTGCGACGCGGTCGCCCCGCTTTACGCCATCGGCGATCAGCTGGTGCGCGAACTTAGCGGCGGCGGACCGGAATTGGCCGATGGTGGCGCGCTCGTCCTCGCAAACGAGGTAGTCGCGGCCAGCGAACATCCCGGAGACGTGGAAGACCTCCTTCAGCGTCGGCGGCGCGTTCTTCCACACCTTCATGCGGATGCCCCGCACCTCGGCCTCGCCGACCTCAAGCATGGTGCCTGGCTGGGTCAACAGCGCGTGCGCCTGCTCAATGGACATGGCTGGAAAGGCGGGCTTCGCGGCCGCGTCAGACATAAGTACCTCCCGCGCTCGGCTTCAAAGGCGACGCCGGCGTCATTTTTGATTTTCACGCTGTTGAAACATGCCCGCGCCCTGGCCGCAACCGGTGCGGGGCTGCTTGTCGCTAGGGCAGTGGCGGCTGTGCAAAACTCTGCGTCCACGCGCTAACCGACAGAACTTTGCCGGAATTTAATGGTGGTTGTGAGGGGCGCGAAGCTCAGGCAAGCATGTGCACCCTGAGCGGGACGGGAGACGCGCGGACATGGCCTTCGATTGGAAAGCGCTCGCGGAGCGCCTCGACCCGCGCAAACTCAATTGGTCTTGGGCAAAGCCCGCCAACGACTGGATGGTCGCCAACCGCACCGCGGTGCTGGCGGGCTCGCTCTCGCTGCTCGTCGGCCTTTGGGGCGGGGCGGTGTTGGGCCGGGTCTCTGCCGGCGCGCCGGCTTTCGATCTCGCCTCGCTCGGTTCGATCGGCGCGCAGGAAGCGGCGCGTGGCGCGGGCGCGCCGCGTGCGGGTCTGCCGCAAGTTGAAGGCATGGCGTTCGTGCGGCTGCGCACCGAGATGGATGAAGCCGAGCCGCGCGCGTGCTTGGAGTTCTCGAAAAATCTCTCGACCGACGCCTCGGTCAACTACGCCGACTATCTTGTTCTCGATCCGGCGACGCCGATTCAGATCGATGTCTCCGGCAATCTGCTCTGCATGGGCGGCTTGCCGTTCGAGCCCGAGCGTCAGCTCACCATCCGCGAAGGCCTGCCGTCAGCCAGCGGCGAACGCACCGAAGCGGACGAGACCTTCACGCTCACCTTCGGCGATCGCCCCGCTTATGTCGGCTTTGCCGGCGGCGGCGTGATCCTGCCGCGCTCGGAAGCGGACGGCATCGCCATCGAAACCGTCAACGTTTCGCGCATCGAAGTCGAAGTGCTGCGCGTGCCGGATCGCATCCTCTCGCAGCAATATATCGGCGAAGGCGAGACCAATTCCGAAGGCGGTTGGGAATATTGGGGCTTTGAGAACGCTGGCTCGGATGTTGGCGTCCAAGTCTATGAAGGTGAAATCGACGTCGATATCGGCAACCGGCGCAATACGGCGGTGACGACGGTCTTTGCACTGGGCGCGGCTTTGCGCGAATTGCGGCCCGGCGCTTACATCGTGAAAGTTCGTGACGCGTCCCCGAGCGCAGGTCAGCGCGGCAATAGCGAGAACGACAGCCGCGCCTCGTCGTACCGCTGGATCATGTACACGGACATGGCGTTGCAGAGCTTCTCTGGCGCCGATGGCCTTGATGTTGTTGTGCGTTCGCTGCGCACGGCGCGTCCGATGGGCAACATCACGTTGACGCTGATCGCGCAGAATAACGACGAACTCGCGCGGGCTCGCACCGACAGCGAAGGCCGCGTCCACTTCAACGAAGCGCTCGTCAACGGCGACGGCCCAGCGCGTGCGCGCTACGTCATGGCTTATGGCTCGGAAGGCGATTTCGCAGCACTCGATCTGCAACGTCCAAGCCTCGATCTTTCCGATCGCGGCGTCGATGGCAGGCGCGCGCCTGGCGATGTCGACGCGTATCTCTACACCGAGCGCGGCATCTACCGCCCCGGTGAACGCGTTCGCCTTATCGGCCTGATCCGCGACCAAGTCGGTCGCGCGATTGCCAACCGGCCCTCGACGCTCGTTGTCTATCGCCCGAACGGCACCGAAGCCCGCCGCATCCGCATGACGGAAGCTGTCGATGGCGGCGCGATTGCCAAGAACATCGATGTCGATCGCCGTGCGCCGCGTGGCGTTTGGCGTGCGGAGCTGATCGTTGACGGCCAGGAGGCCGTGGCGGGCAGCGTTAGCTGGTCTGTCGAAGATTTCGTGCCGCAGCGTCTGCGCGTGCAGATCGAAGCGAGCGAGGCTGTGCTGCGCTCGGGTCAGACACGGCCGATCAACGTGCAGGCTGACTTCCTCTATGGCGCGCCAGGCTCTGGTCTCGCGGTCGAGGCCGAAGGCCGCCTGATGATCGACCCGAATCCGTTCCCGGACTTCGAGGGCTATTCATGGGGCCGCGCCGACGAAAGCTTTGACGAGCGCTTCTTCCAACTCCCCGGCACGGTAACGGACGGCCAAGGCCGCGCGCAGCTTTCGCTGCAGCTGCCGGATGAGCCGACCACCACACTGCCGCTGCGCGCGCGCATGCTGGCGAGCGTCGCCGATCCGGGCGGACGCGTCGTGCGCGAGAGCTTCACGGTGCCGGTGCGTCTGAACAATGTCTATCTCGGCCTCGCGCCGCAATTCGAGAACCGCCGCGCCGGCGCAGGCGAACGCGTCGCGTATGACTTGATCGCCGTGAACGGAGATGGCCGGCGCGTCGCGCAACGCGGTGTGCAGTGGCAGCTGGTCCGCGAAGATTGGAGTTATGATTGGTACCTCGACGGCGGCTCATGGCGTTGGCGCCGGACTGGCCGCGACATTCCGGTCGATGGTGCAACTGTTGACGTCGCCGCCAATGCGCCGTTGCGCATCGCGCGCGATGGTCTGCGGGCGGGCTCGTACCGCTTGATCGTGCGCGCTAACGGCACAGAGACCTCGCAACGCTTCGGCGTCGGCTGGGGCGGCCCGGCCGATGACGATCAAACGCCGGATATGGTCAGCGTCGTTGCGCCGACTGATCCGACACGCCCAGGTGCCCGCGCCCGCGTGCAAATCCGTCCGCCTTATGCGGGCGAGGCGCAAATTGTGGTCGCTACAGATCGCGTGATTGAGACCCGCACCGTGCGCGTCAGCAGCGAAGGCACGACTATCGATCTGCCTGTGACGGCGGAGTGGGGCTCGGGCGCCTACGTGCTCGTAACCGTGATGACGCCGCGCGATCCGGTGAACCTGCCAGTGCCGCGCCGCGCTGTTGGCGTGGCTTACGTGCCTGTCGACATGGGCAGTCGCACGCTGACCGTGGAAGCGGGCGCTGGCTTGCAAAACGTGCGTCCACGCACGCGCATTGAAGTGCCGGTGCGTGTCACCGGCGCGCCGGGCGGTGAGCGTGTGCGTGTGGCGATCGCTATGGTGGATGAGGGTATCCTCGGCATCACGCGCTATGAGAGCCCGAACCCGGTCGATTACTTCTTCGGCCGCCGTGCGCTCGGCGTCGATATTCGCGACGATTACGGCCGGTTGCTCAATCCAAACCTCGGTGCACCAGCGAATGCGCGCCAAGGCGGTGACTCGATCGGCGGCGAAGGCCTCACCGTCGTGCCGACGCGCACGGTAGCGATTGTCTCAGACATCGTCGAAGTGCGCGGCGGCCGCGCGGTGATCCCGGTCGATATTCCGGATTTCAACGGCACGCTCCGGCTCATGGCCGTGGCGTGGAGTGAGTCCGCGCTTGGCCAGGATGCGGAGCAGATCATCGTCCGCGATCCAGTCGTTGCCGAACTCATCTTGCCGCGCTTCCTCGCGCCGGGTGACGAAGCCCAGGGCACGTTGAACATCGACAACGTCGAAGGCCCCAACGGCGCCTATACCGTGACGGTCAGCGGATCGAGCACAGCGCGCATTCAATCACAACCGCGCCGCTTCACGCTCAATCGTGGTCAGCGCCAAACCGCTTTGATCCCGATCGCAGGCGGGCCGCTTGGTGTTGGGCAGATTTCGCTCCGGCTCGAAGGCCCGCAAGGCTTTGCAGCGGTGGAGCGGACGTACGACATCCAGTCACGTGCGCCGTTCATGCCGATCACGATCACGTCGACCGCGCCGCAGAATGCCGGTGAGAGTTGGCGTGCGCCGGCCGATGCGCTCTCGCGCTTTGCGCCGGGCGCGCAGGCGTTGATCTCGTACTCGAACCTGGCCGGCATCGATCCGGCGCCGCTCTTGGATGAGCTTTATCGCTACCCTTACGGCTGCTCGGAGCAGATGACGTCGGTGGCGTTGCCGCTGCTCTACTACAACATTCTCGCCGCTGAGGCCGGCCGCGAGACTGATCCGCGCATCCGCCGCCGTGTTCAAGAAGCGGTGACGACCTTGCTCGATCGCCAAGCGCCTGATGGCTCGTTCGGCCTCTGGCGTGCGGGTGATGGGCAGGCATCGCCATGGCTCGGCGCCTACGTTGTCGACTTCCTGCAGCGCGCGCAGGCGCAAGGCTACGCAGTGCCGCGTCAGCCGATGCAGCAAGCCTATGCCGGTCTGCGCCGTGTTGCCCGTCTCAACGATTTCGGCGGCGTGAACTACCAGTTCGAGGTCTATCGCTGGCCGGGTTCGAATGACTCGCAAGAATTGTTGCGCTCACGCGCCGCGGCTTACGCGCTCTACGTGCTCGCGCGCGCTGGCGAGGCCGATATCGGCCAAGTCCGCTACTTCCACGATGCGCGCTTGCGTGACGAGCCGTCGCCACTTGCACGCGCCCAAATCGGCGCAGCGCTTGCGCGCTTGGGTGATCGCGCCCGCGCTCGCAACGCCTTCCGCCTCGCGGAGCAGGCGCTTGGCTATCGCAACACCGGTGACTGGTATCAGACGCCGCTGCGCGATCTTTCCGGCGTGCTGGCGCTCGCGGCGGAAGCGGGCGAGACCGAACTGGTCGATCGCTTGCGCCGCCGTCTCGAACGCGACGCGCCGGAAGCGGGCCGTCTGATGACGCAAGAACAAGTGCGCTTGCTGCTTGCAGCCAGCGCCTTGCTTGAGCGCGCAGGCCCTGTGAACGTTACGCTCAACAACGAGCAACTCACCGAGCGGCGCATCATGGTCAACGCGCAGCGTCTGACCCAGGGGCTCGTCTTCCACAACGCCGCGCGCGGGCCGGTGTGGCGTACGCTGCAAACCTCGGGCGCGCCGCTTGAGGCGCCGCCAGCGATGCAGGCCGGCTACACGATCGATAAGCGCGTCTATCGTCTCGACGGCTCGACGGCGGATCTCAACAATATCCGCCAGGGCGATCGCGTCGTGGTCGTGATTTCCGGTCAGCCGGAAGGCGCGCGCAATTATCCGACGGTTCTGGTCGATCTCTTGCCGGCGGGCTTGGAGATCGAGACGCTGCTCAATCCTGAGGATGGCGGCGGTTCGCTCTACGATGGTCGCGTGCGCAACGGGCCGTTCGCTTGGGTGGGCGCCATTTCCTACGCGCAAGTGCAGGAAGCGCGTGACGATCGCTACGTTTCCTCGGCGGATCTGCGCGGTTCGTTCCGTTACGCCTACATCGCGCGCGCGGTTTCGCCGGGCCGCTACACGATGCCGGCGGCGCAGGTCGAGGACATGTACCGCCCCGGCGTGATGGCGCGCACGGACACGGGCACGATCCGCATCGCGCCGCGCGGAGGCTAAGGAGCAAAGATGCGCCGCGGCCCGCGTGTCGCTCTTCCCTTAACCCCCAACGGTAAGCGTTGGGGGTGGGCGGTGGTCGCTGTGCTGCTGACTTTGTTCAGCCTCGACGTGCTCTTCCCGCCGCCGCTGGCGCGGGTGCGCGATGTTTCGCCGGTTGTGCTCGATCGCAATGGCGAATGGCTGATGGCCTTCACGACGGGCCAAGGCACGTGGCGCCTGGAGGCGCGGCTCGATGAGATTGATCCGGAGTTTCAGCGCCGTCTGATTGCGATTGAAGACGAGCGCTTCTGGTTTCACCCCGGTGTCGATCCAATCGCCCTGACGCGCGCCACTGTGTCTTACGCACGCTCCGGCCGTGTTACTCAAGGCGGCTCGACCATCACCATGCAATTGGCGCGCTTGCTTGAGCCGCGCCCGCGCACGATCCAATCGAAGCTGATCGAGATCATCCGCGCCATCCAGATCGAGCGCCGCTGGTCCAAGCGCGAAATTCTCGCGGCCTATCTCACCATGGCGCCCTATGGCGGCAATCTCGAAGGCGTGCGCGCCGCCAGCCGCGCGTACTTTCAGCGCGATCCCGTCTGGCTTGATGATGCAGAGATGGCGCTGCTGATCGCGCTGCCGCAGGCGCCCGAAGCGCGACGACCAGATCGCCGGCCAGAGGCCGCGCGCGCCGCACGTGATCGTGTGCTCGGCATGTTCGTGAGTGCGGGACTGATCAACGAGCGCCGTGCAGCGGAAGGCCGCGAAGTCGCGATGCCGGCGCGTTCGCCATTTCCATATTCCGCGCCGCACGCCTCGTACGCGCTGGTGCAGCAGCACCCAGGCGAGGGCGTCATCCAATCATCGCTCGACGCGACCTTGCAGCGCGATCTTGAAGCGCTCGCGCGTAGGCATGTCGCTGGGCTGGAACGCGATGCGCAGATCGCCATTCTTGCTGTGCGGCTGGACGATCGCACCGTCCGCGCCCGCATCGGCGGCGCCGGCACGGATCGCGCAGGCGGCTACATCGATATGACGCGCGCGATCCGCTCACCCGGCTCGGCGCTGAAGCCGTTTCTCTACGCGATCGCGTTCGACGAAGGCATCGCGGCGCCGGAAACCCTCGTGCGCGATGCGCCGCGGCGTTTCGGCGGCTACCTTCCGGAGAATTTCGATCGGCGTTTCCACGGTGATGTCACGCTCGAAGATGCGCTGCGCCACTCGTTGAACTTGCCAGCTGTCGCCACGCTCGAGCGCATCGGCGCCAATCGCTTTCACGCAGCGTTGCGCCGCGCTGGCGCCGATGTGCAGCTGCCGCGTCGCGCGATTGCGGAGCCTGGCCTTGCGCTCGCGCTGGGTGGCGTCGGCATGACCTTGGAGGATTTGGTGCAGCTCTATGCGGCGCTCGGCGATGGTGGGCAGGCGCGGCCGTTAGTTGTGGATGCAGAGCCGGGGCTATCCTTCTCGCGCCGCTTTGTGCGCGAGGACACGGCTGAGCGTGTGCTGGAAATCCTCGCGTCCTCGCCGCATCCGGCAGGGCGTGTGCCATCCGTCGTCGCGCAAGGCGCGCCGAGCGTCGCGTTCAAGACAGGCACATCCTACGGCTTCCGCGATGCGTGGTCGGTTGGCGTGGCCAACGGCTATGCGATCGGCGTTTGGGTTGGCCGCCCTGACGGCGCGCCGCGTCCCGGCGCCACAGGCCGCAGCGAAGCGCTGCCGGTTTTGTTCGAAGCTTTCGATTTGCTCGGCGCGCCGGGGGAACCGCAGCGCCGTGCACGGGAGGATGAAGACGCAGCGCCCGGCATCGCCCGGCTGGAGACCGAACAGCAGGAGGGTTTGTCCATCCTCTTCCCGCCCTCCGGCGCCGAAGTGCTGGTGCTGGACTATGGCGCACAATCGCGCGGGCTATCGCTCTCGGCGCGCGGCGGACGCGGGCCGCTGACCTGGTATGCGGAGGGCGAACGCGTCGCGAGCGAGCCGACAAGCGGGCGTTCGATCTGGCGGCCAAGCGCGCCGGGCTTCTATGACGTCACCGTGGTCGATGCGAACGGCGAAAGCCGCAGCGTGCGCGTGCGCATTCGGAATTCAGGTTAGAGTCATTCCAGACGCGCGGAGTGCGATCTGGAATCCAGGGCTGACGCGTGTGCCCGCCCTGGATTCCAGATCAGCCTTCGGCTGTCTGGAATGACTCACGAAAAGGCGCGGACCTTGGGAGGAAGGTCCGCGCCTTTGCTGATCGTGCCGTCGGGAGGGGGAAGGACTTAAGCGACGATCAGCGCAGCTTGATAAAGCGCTGCAAACGCGAGCGGTGCAAAGAGCACGACCGCTGCGAGAAGAGCGAGTGCTTTGGACATTGTCGGCTCCTTTCTTGGTTGACGTTTGTTGCCTGAAAGATGCGGGCAGGCCCGCGTTTGGATGTGCGCTTCGTCTCGTTTTCAGCGCCGCTCGTCTGGTGCTTTCGGGCAAGAAAAAGGCGCGAGCCGCAATCGCAACCCGCGCCTCTCTTGGATCGTCTTGACGGGGGATCAGGCGACGATCTGAGCGGCTTGCAGGAGCACAGCAGCGGCAATCGGGACGAAAAGCGCGAAGGCCGTGGTGAAGCTGGCGGCGAAGATTGCGATCTTGTTCATGGCGTCCTCTTAGAACTCGGTATTTCGTGGCGTTTGACTATGAGATGCCGCCCCAGCGCCGCTTGGATGCGGGCGTGGTGAATTTTTCTTGGTGACGTTTTGGACGGCGTCAGACGCTGGCTTGATAGTCCGGCGGCAGCGGATGTGCGCGGCGTGGCGCGTCTTCATCTTCCAACGCGAAGCGCAGCACCGAGCGCGCTTGCAGACGATCGACGAGCGAGGCGCCCATCGCCGCGGCTGGAGTCCATACGCCGCCCGGCGTTTGCGCCCGGCTGGTGTCGGCGAGGCAAAGTGCTGCTTCCGTGATCATCTTGGAAGTCGAGCCGTAGCCCGGATCCTTATCGCCCTTCACGCTGGCTGTGAGCTTTTCGCCCTTCGCCGTCTCGCCGACGAACATGATGTCGTAAAAGCCTGTCTCGCGTTCTTCTTTCGACGGTCCTTCACCGGGCTTCGGCAAGGCGAAGCGGCGCAGCAACGCGCGCGTCGGGGCAAAGCCAAGCAACGCCGATTGCGTGCGCGACTGGCTGGCCGCAGCGTTGGCGCGCTTCTTTCCTTCGTCGCCATCGCCGGTCATCTGCATTTCGTCGTACGTAAAGCTGCGCCCGTAGGGATAGCCGAGCAGGGCGTTCGAGCGATGCACGTTCTTGGTGTTGATCGCGGCCATCACGAACGGCGTCGACCATGATGGAATGTCGGCATCGTAGATGACTTTATCGCCGCTTGGTTGCGGGACGATGCTTTGCGGCGAGAGCGCGTAGGGATCGGCCATCGTGCGCTTCACGCCTGGATCGCGGTTGGCCGCGTCGACGGAGGCAAGCAGGCTCGCGAGCGTGCCGCCGGAGAATCCGCCCTTCATCTTGCGCACCCGTCCGCGCACGACATCGGCGGGCGCGCCGAAGCGTTCCTGCATGTGTTGTTGCAGGAAGAAAACGCCGAGATCGAACGGGATCGAGTCGAAGCCGCAAGAAAACACAATGCGCGCGCCGCTTTGCTTGGCTTGTGCATCGTATTTCTGAATCATCGCGGCCATCCAGTTCGGTTCGCCGCAGAGATCGACATAGTCCGTGCCGGCGCGCACGCAGGCCGCCAGCAATGGTTCGCCATAGAGCTGGTAGGGGCCGACTGTGGTGATGATCACACGCGCCCGGTGCGCCAGCGCTTCCAGCGCGTTGGCGTCGCGCGCGTCGGCGGCGATTAGCGTGAGGCTCATCGGCGCGCCGATCTGGCTCGAGATGTTGCGGAGCTTGGTGATGTCGCGGCCAGCCATGGCCCAGCGGACTTCGCCTTCCGTCCCGTAAGTCTGTTGCAGATATTCCGCCACCAGCCGGCCAGTGAAGCCGGTTGCGCCGTAGACGATGACGTCGAATTCCTGTGCGCCCACGCAATATTCCTCCGCTTAGGTGGTTCACTAGCACACCGCGTTGACCCGCACACACCCATTCCCGGGGCAACGCAACGCGTCGAGCCCGGGACCCATAACCACGCTTGATCGAAGGCTGCATGCAGGCGCTCATCAGAGGAGTTTATGGGTCCCGGAATTGCGCTACGCGCAATCCGGGAATGGGTGTGGTGTTTGCGGCTTCGGACCAGTAAGCCTCGCTTCGTCCATGCCGCTCGCCGCCATTGCCGCCGCGCTGACTTCAGCGCTGATCCACGCGAGCTGGAATGCCGCCTTGAAGGGCGGACGGGGCGATCGCATCGCCGACGCTTTCCTCATCGCCGTGGGTGGCATCCTGATGTGGGGCGTCGTGGCCGCGATCTGGGGCGCGCCCGCGCCCGAGGCGTGGCCGTACCTCATCGCCTC
>LNFM01008676.1_pt1 | contig 18583 bp, 7 predicted proteins | sample 596031 | NCBI WGS metagenome assembly LNFM01 (sample SAMN04254537, study PRJNA301005) | activated carbon metagenome | isolation source: dual media filters at the Ann Arbor, Michigan drinking water treatment plant | place: USA: Ann Arbor | reverse complement strand
GCAGCAGGTGGCCCTTCAGGTCGGGCCGCCAGAGGTCGCGCCAGCTGGTGATGCTGGCGGTGGGCTTGTCGGTGCGCACCACCAGGCCCACCGAATACACGGTGTAGGCCACCGCCTCGCGGTTGCGCAGCGGGTCGCGCGCGAAGTCGTAGATCTGGTCGAGGTTCTTCACCCGGCTCGCGTCGATGGGTGCCAGCAGGCCCTTGTTCGAGGCGTCCAGCGCCGTGAAGTCGGGCATCTGGATGAGGTCGACACTGGGGTTGGCGCGGCGTGCCTCCAGCTTGGCGAACCGCTCGGCGACGTTGCCGGTCTCGATCACCAGGTCACAGCTGCAGCGTGCCTTGAAGGGGTCGTAGACGTGCTTCTTCAGCAGCTCGCCGTTCAGGCCGTAGGTGCTGATCACCAGGCTGCGCTTCTGCGCTGCGGCGGGTGCGGCGACCACGATCAGCGACAAGGCCAGGCTGATGGGGACGATGGGCACGATGGGCGCAAGCCGGGCAAGCATCCTGCCGGCCCGCGCGATCAGCGGGTGAGACGTCATCGGGTGGTCCTCCTCGTTTCAGGACGATGATGTCATGGCCTGCGCCAGGCGCGCAGCCGTCGGCATGCCGCCGCGCGCTCCGGGGGCCGTGCATGACAGCGCCCCGGCCAGCACGGCGCGCTGCAGCGCGGCGTCGAAGCCCAGGCCGGCGTCCAGTGCAGCGGCCAGCGCGCCGACGAAGCTGTCGCCTGCTCCCGTGCTGTCCAGCACTTCGACGGCGATGCCGGGCACGTCGACGACACGGCCGGCATCCCAGGCGCGGCAGCCGGCCTCGCCCAGCGTGACGACCACGCGCTTCGGCCCGCGCCGCGCCACCGCCGCCAGCGCCTCGGCGCCGGCCGCGCCGCCCACCAGCGAGGCCAGCTCGCCCTGGTTGACGACCAGCGTGTCCACCGCGGCCAGCAGCGCGTCGGGCAGCGCGGCCATCGGCGCGGCGTTGAGCAGCACGCGCCAGCCCGCCGCGGCGGCCGCGCGGGCCCAGGCGGTGACGGTGGGCAGCGGCACCTCCAGCTGGAGCAGGAGCCAGCCGGGGCCGCCGGCAAACGCCTGGGCCTCCGGCAGCGCGACCTGCAGGTTCGCGCCCGGCAGCACGGCGATGGCGTTCTCGCCGCTGTCGGCCACGCTGATGAGCGCACAGCCGCTGGGACCCGGCACGCGGCCCAGGTGGCGCAGGTCGACCCCTTCGGCCTGCAGCCCGGCCAGCAGTTCGCCACCGAAGGCGTCTTCGCCCACCGCGCCGACCAAGGCCACCGCGGCCCCCAGTCGTGCGGCGGCCACCGCCTGGTTGGCGCCCTTGCCGCCGTGGTGGTGGGACAGCGCACTGCCCAGCACGGTCTCGCCCGGAGCGGGGATGTGCGGCACGCGGGCCACGAGATCCATGTTGATGGAGCCGACGACGATGATCATGGGCATCAAGCGTACCGCGTTGCGACGGCCGGCCGACCGGCGCTCGCCCGAAGGGGCCTAGACTCGCTGCATGTCGTCCCCACGCAGCACCCGCGCCGTCCAGTGGGAGCAGCTGTTCACGCTGCCCGAGCACCCGGCCCTGACCCTGCAGGCGCGCCTTCGGCTGGCCATCGTCAACGCCATCCTCGAGAGCCGGCTGGCCGCCGGCGCCGCCATGCCATCGTCACGCGATCTGGCCCGATTGCTGGGCCTGAGCCGCAACACCGTCACCGCGGCCTACCAGCAACTCGTCGACGAGGCCTTCCTGGAGTCGCGTCCGCGCAGCGGCGTCTTCGTGGCCACCGGCGCGCGCACGCTGCCGCTGCAGCCGACACCGCACCTGAGCGCCGCGCCGGGGACCGCCCTGCCGCCCGACTGGCCGCAGCGCGTGCGCCGCTCCCTGGTCGGCCGTCGCGGCCTGATCAAGCCGCCGCAATGGCAACAGGCGCCCTACCCCTTCATCTACGGCACGCACGATCCCGAACTGTTCCCCACCGACGACTTCCGCGAGTGCTGCGTGCGCACGCTGACGCGCGCGCAGCTGCCGAAGTGGTCGCTGGACCTCGACGCCGACGACCCGCCCGAGCTGATCGAGCAGATCCGCCAGCGCGTGCTGCCCAAGCGGGGAGTGTTCGCGCTGAAGGAGGAGATCCTGGTCACCGTGGGCGCGCAGCAGGGCTTCCACCTGCTCACGGAGTCCCTGCTCGACGCCGGCACCACGCTGGGCATGGAAGAGCCGGGGCATCCGCCGGCACGCAACACCTTTGCGCTGCGCGGCACGCAGGTGGTGCCGCTGCCGGTGGACGAACAAGGCCTGGTGGTCACCGGGCTGCCGCCGCTGCAGTACCTGTTCGTGACACCCTCGCACCAGAGTCCCACCACCGCCACGCTGCCACTGGAACGCCGCCTGGCGTTGCTGCGCCACGCCCAGGCGCACGACACGGTGATCATCGAGGACGACTACGAAGCCGAGTACCTGCACACCGGCGCGCCGATGCCGGCGCTGAAGAGCCTGGACAAGGGCGGGCGCGTGATCTACATCGGCTCCCTGTCCAAGAGCCTGTCGCCGGCGCTGCGGCTGGGCTTCGTCGTCGCGCCGCGCGCGCTGATCGCCGAATTGCGCCTGCTGCGTCACGCCATGGTGCGGCATCCCAGCGGCTTCCTGCAGCAGGCCTACGCGCTGTTCCTGTCGCTGGGCCACCACGAAAGCCATGCCCGGCGCGTCAGCCAGGGCCTGCAGGAGCGCGCCGCCCAGGCCGCGCAGGCGCTGCGCCTGCACCTGCCGGACTTCCAGTTCACGCTGCCGCAGGGCGGCGCTTCGCTGTGGGTGCGTGCACCGGCGTGGGTCGACGCCGGCGAGCTGGCGGGCATGGCACGCACCCATGGCGTGCTGATCGAACCGGGCGAGGTCTTCTTCGCCGCCCCGCCCTACCCCTGCCCCTTCTTCCGGCTGCGCCTGTCGTCGATCGCCACCGCGCAGGTGGCCCCCGGCATCGCAGCCCTGAGCCGTGCCGTCGACGAGCTGGCGCTGGCGCGCGGCGCGCTGCGCGGCAGCAGCTCGCGTCCCCATTGACATCGGCCATTCCCGAGGCGCCGTCGACACTCCCTTTGGGAGCGTCCCTGGATGCATGGCACCCTGCCGGAGCCCAGGCTGGCACCGCAGGAGCCGTGCCCGGGACGACCACGGTGCGCGCTGGCACGGCCCGTGCAGCGGCGCACCGTCACTGAGGGCGACTTCGTCGTCGCCCTGGGGGCTTCGGGCTGCAGCAAGACCACGCTGCTGAACTGCCTGGCGGGTTTCCTGCCGCCGTCCACCGGCGGGATCCTGCTCCTGTGCACGCGGCTGATCGTGATGAGCCCCAGCCCGGGCCGCATCACGATGCCGTTCTCGCGCCAGTTCCTGCAGCACGGGGACGTGCGCCGCGTGGGTGAAGGCAACAGCGCGGCCATCAGCGTGGTGTCGGTGCTCACGCCGCTGGGGCTGTGGACGCTGGTCACCAACATGGGCTGGATCGAGCCGCTGTACGTGGGACTGGGACAGATGGTGCTCAACGCCTCGAACTTCCTGCGCACCGACATCGTGATCATGGGCATCATCGTGACCGGCGTCGTGGCCTACCTGTTCGACATGCTCATGCGCTGGGTGGAACGCCGCCTGGTGCCCTGGAAGGGCCGGATGTGAAGGCTCGGAAGGCCGCCGCGCCCGGGGCCTCGGGCCGCTGCGCCGGACGGTAGAGCACGACGCGGCCGCCGCCGGCCGCGCGCGCGGTGCCGCAGGCCAGGTCGGCATCGGCCAGCAGTTCGTCCAGCGACAGCTGTTCGTCTCGCAGCGCCAGACCGATGCTGGGCGTGAGCGGCACACCGGGCGCCAGCGCCTGCCAGGGCTCGTCGGCCAGCCGTTCGCGCAGCCGCTCGCAGGCTGCCAGCGCCGCCTCGGCCGCCAGCCCGGGCATCAGCAGCACGAAGGACACGCCGCCCAGCCGCACCAGCGCGTCCTCGGGCCGGCAGGCCGAGTGCAGCAGTGCAGCCAGCCGCACCAGCACCGCGTCGCCGGCGGCATGGCCGTGCAGGTCGTTGATGCGCCGGAAGCCCTCCAGGTCCAGCATCGCGACGGCCAGCACATGGCCGCTGCCGAAGTGCGCCGCCCCCTGCACCTGAAGGCCGCGCCGGTTGAAGGCCTGCGTCAGGCTGTCGCGCTGGGCCACGTCCTGCCAGTCGCTGGAGATCTTCTCCAGCTGGCGCTGGCGCTCGCGCGCGCGCTGCACGTCCAGTCGGGCCCGCTCGGCTTCGACGAAGACCTCGGCGGCACGCACCGCCAGCCGCACACGCTTCTGGTAGAGCGCTTCCATCGCACGGTAACGGCGGTCGGCCCACTGCATCGCTTCCTGCAGGCGGCCGCTGGCATGTTCCAGCCCCACCAGATGCTGCAGCACGCGGGCCTCGGCCTGCGCGTGTCGCGTGTCGCTGCAGCAGTTCAGAGCCTGCAGCAGGTAGTGACGGGCCAGGGCCAGATCACCCTGCGCCTGCGCCAGCAAGGCCCGCGTCTGCAGCGACTCGATGCGCACCGGAGGGTACTCGCGCGACAGCGCTTCGCCGTCATCGAGCGCCGCGGCCGCCATCGGCAGGTCGCCCAGCAACAGCAGGGCGCGGGCGCGGTGGTGATGCGCCCAGGCCAGGGCGCCGCGCAGGCCGGACTTGCCGGCGATCTCGCTGGCCTCCTCGGCCAGTGCCAGCACCTGCAGGGCTTGCCGGCCGTAGGTGTCGTCGTCCAGGCTGTTGCCGTTGTCGCGCAGCACCTCCAGGCCGCTCAGGGCCATGTCGTTGAGGCAGTCGGCCTGGGCCTGCGGCAAAGACAGCTCGCGTGCGATGAACAGCGCGCGCTGCAGCGACTGACGCGCCTGTTCGTGCTGCTGCAGCATGGTCAGCAGGCTGCCCTGGTCGCTGTAGGCCTTCAGGGCGTCGAGGCGCTCCTCGCTGCGCTCGCCCAGCGCCACGGCACGCGCCGTCCACTCCAGGCCGCGCGCCGGATCGCCCAGCGCACCCAGGCAGTAGCCGACGGCAGAACAGGCCCAGCCCATGCGAGGGGCCAGGGGGCTGCGCTCGAGAAGCTCGAGCGCCGGCAGCGCCTGCCGCAGCGCCGATTCGTAATGACCGGCCATCATCAGCTCGGCCCCCTCGAGCAGTTCGCGCACCGCCTGCTCCAGCGCGCCGGGCACCGCCTGCCGATGACGCAGCGCCTCGCCGAGGCCCGCGGAAGCTTGCGCCACCTGCCCGCGCCCGGCCAGGGTCAAGGCGCGATCGATGGCGTCGGGCAGGGGGTCGCCACGCGCAGGGCCGGGCCGGTCGACAGCCAGGCCGGCGGGAAGGTCCAGAGGGAGATCGATCGCAAGGTCAACAGCCATGGCAGGCCTCAGGCTGCTGCGCAGCCGTGCCTGTCGATTATGGGAAGCCGAAGGTTTCAGTTCTCCTACCGAAACAGGGGGTTGCGCGACGCCGGCCGGCTGGGCGACACCTCTTGTTTCAAGTGATCACCCTCCAGCACGACATGCCCCGAGAATTCCCGGCGCGTATTCGGGACGCGCCGAGCCATACCTGGCAGGCGGGCTGAATTACTGCGTCACGGACGTTATCGGCAGATTTGCTCCGAACTTGAATCGCTTCCGGGCGGACTCGCTGAAAACTCCCGGAATGGTCTCCAAGCCATTGATTTTTATGGGTTTTAAGGCGTCGTCAGACCTTCCCTCGAAGCTGAGTCGAATAAGCACCGGGTTTCCCCGTCTGTTGTGAAATTTCACGGCCGATGCCGGCGCATTGCTTACGACCGATACATCTTGATTCGACTTGGCCCTAATATCTCTACACCCCCTGAACGAGGGGCCCCCTGTGCAACCCACCTGATCAAGGCCGCGATGAACCAAGTCCTACAACACCTCCGCAAGCGCGTGCTGCCGGCCAGTCTGTCCGTGGCCATGGTGATCACCGGCTTCGGCGGCGCGTTGATGCCGCTGCAGGCGACGGCGCGCACCTCGGCGGCTGTCTGGCTGCATCCTTCGCAGACCGGCAGCGTCACGGGCATGACCCCGGAGATGGCCAAGGCCCTCATCGCCAGCCAGTCGAAGAACGGCCCCGTCAACCAGGTCAGCCCCGGCCTGAAGCGCGGCCACATCGCCCGCGATCTGGCCATGGAGATCAGCAGACCGGGCCAGCTCAAGGCGAAGTGGTCGAAGAACTCCAGAAGCGGCGTGCCCCTGGTGCAGCTCATCGTGACCAGCGATGCCGACGAGGCCGGCCTGGCCCGTCTGCAGTCCGGCATCCAACGGCTGGGCGGCACGGTCCAGGTGGTGCATCCGGCCCTGAAGTCGCTGACGGTCGCGATCCCGGTCTCGGCCGTCAATCGCCTGGCCCGCCTGCCCGAGGTCGTGGGCCTGTCGCCGAATCGCGAGACCGCCAGCACGGCCAGCACCCTGGAGCACATCACCGGGGCGATGACCTCGACGGTCCGCACCTACTCCGGCACCACCTCGTATTCGGGTCTCGACGGCACGGGCGTGGGCATCGCCATCCTCGACTCCGGGGTGATGAAGGCGCACAGGGCCTTCAACAATGCATCCAACACGAAGCGCGTCAAGCGCAGCGTCTCCATGCTCAAGGCCAGTGGATCGACCGACTGGACCGCCGCGGGGAACACCATCAGCACCTCGCCGATGCCCGGCAGCACGGCAATGAACAGCTACGAGGCCGCGGTGTCCGCCGACAACGACCTCACGCAGGACCCCTACGGCCACGGCACACACGTGGCCTCGGTGGCCGCCGGCCGCGGCTTCTTCCAGAGCCCCGACTCGACGGGCGTGGCTCCCAACGCCGATCTGTACGACGTGCGCGTGCTGAATGCCCAGGGCGTCGGCACGGTCAGCGACGCGCTCGAAGGCATCAACTGGGTGATCTACAACGCCCGCCGTTACAACATCAGGGTGATGAACCTGAGCCTGGCGGCTTCGTCCACCGAGTCCTGGGACATGGACCCGCTGACCACGGCGGTGCGTACGGCCACCTCGATGGGCATCACGGTGGTGGTGGCCGGCGGCAACTTCGGCCTCACTGCCGGCAACAAGAAGATCTATGGCTCGGTGTCGTCGCCGGGCAACGACCCGACGGTGATCACCGTGGGCGCGGTGAACTTCAAGGGCACGAACGCCCGCGGCGACGACAGCGTCACCAACTTCAGCAGCCGTGGCCCGACGCGCGCCTACCTCGACATGGGCACCTGGAAGTGGTACGACAACGTCATCAAGCCCGACCTGGTGGCGCCCGGCAACAAGGTCATCGGCGCGAGCGCCACGGCCGCCTCGTCGACCAACCCGACGAAGAACACGCTGGCCGCGCTCTTCCCGCTGCTCGAAACGGCAGCCGGCAGCCCCAGCACCTACGCCCAGCGTCTGATGCTGCTCAGCGGCACCTCGGTCGCCGCCCCGGCCGTGGCCGGCGCCGCCGCGGTGCTGCTGCAGGCCAACCCGGGCCTGACGCCGCCCCTGGTCAAGGCCATCCTGCAGTACACGGCGCAACCGCTGCCCGGCTTCAATGTGGCCGAGCAGGGTGCCGGCCAGCTCAATCTGGAAGGCGCCGTCCGCCTGGCCAGGGCGCTGCGCACCGACATCTCCACCGCGGTGAACAACGGCAGCCTCCAGCCCGGCGCCAACCTGCTGGCCAGCGGCATGTCGATGCCCACCCAGCGCAGTTCGACCGTCTCCGGCACGTCCTTCAACTGGTCCCGCGTGGTCTTCGTGGGCGGCAACCATGTCGCTTCGGGCGACCGGCTGTTCACGCAGCACCAGGCGATCTGGAACCCTGGCCTGGCCTGGGCCTCGGACTTCGCGTTGACGACCACGCCCGTCTTCTGGTCGGGCACCAACATCGCGCCCAACACCTTCCCCAGGCAGTTCACGGTGGAGTACGTGGCCAACAGCGCCCTGCTCGGCGCCGGCGTGGTGCTGGCCGACGGACTGCTCGGGCAGAGCTCGATGATCGGCAAGACCGGCCTCTTCACGCCGGTTCCGACGCTGAGTTCCTGGCTGGCCAGCGGCAGCGGACAGACCTTGGGCAGCGGCCTGGTGCTGTCCGAGGGCCTGGTGCTGTCCGAAGGCCTGGTGCTCAGCGAAGGTCTCGTGCTCAGCGAAGGCCTGGTGCTCAGCGAAGGTCTCGTGCTCAGCGAGGGCCTGGTGCTGAGCGAAGGCATCGTGCTCAGCGAGACGGAGGCCTCGGCCCCGGGCTACAACACCTCTGGTGCCCTTTACGGGGAGTGACGTCATGAATCAGTACCTCCAGACACTTCGCAGCGCGGCTCGCTCCGCCTTCCAGGGTCCTTCCCGCGCCAGCCCCCGCACCAGCTTCGTGACAGGGTTCACGGTCCTCATCGAACGCCTGGCGACCCCGTGGGCGGCCGCCACGCGCGGCAAGCGTGCGCCAGCCCGGTCCACCGCCTGAGAAGCCGCCGGCTCCACGCCCCGCAAGGCGCCCCCAGGGGCGCCTTTTTTCATGCCGGCTGGTCGTGCGCGGCGGAGCCTCGGGCTTCGAACTGACCCGTCGGGACCCGTCAGTTCGGCGGGCGACGGAGCTCAAGGCGCGACGGGAAGCTGCCGATACCCCGTCGGAGTAGGAAGAGGTCGCGGCCTCACCGGGTCCCGACGTGGGGGCATGGGTCTCTTCCTGAAGTTTCGGGCGTCCGAGGGACGCTCGCAGATATGCCACCGGACACGGGCTGAACCCGGGTTCACAAGGAAGATCGAATGGCCACCAACATCCCTGCGCTGAGCACCGACCAGATCGCCTCGCTGACCTCGGCGACGATCGCCGTGCTGACCACCGAAGACTGGGATGCCTTCAGCACGGCGCAGATGGCCGCGCTGACGACGGCGCAGACGCCCTTCATCTCGACCGCCGGGCTGGTGGTGCTGGACTCGGCACAGCTCAACACCCTGGGCACGGCGCAGTTCAGCGTGCTGACCTCGGCGCAGATCGGCGCGCTGACCTCGGCCCAGGCCGACACCCTGACCACCGAGGACCTGGCGGCCATCGGCAGCAGCGCCATCCGCGGGCTCAGCACCGAGTCGCTGGCTGCGCTGGACTCGGCCCAGATCGGTGCACTGCTCACCAACCAGGTGGCGGCATTGACCAGCACGCAGATCGCCAGCCTCGGGTCCGACGACCTGAACGCCCTGACGACGGCGCAGTTCGCGGTGCTGACATCGGCGCAGGTGGCGGCGATCACCTCGGCCCAGGCCGACACCATGACCACCGAGGACCTGGCCGCGATCAGCGCGTCGGGCATCCGCGGCCTGGCGACCGCCGCGCTGGCCACCCTTGACTCGACGCAGTTCAACGCGCTGGGCACGGTCCAGTTCGCCGCGCTGTCCTCGGCCCAGGTGGCCGCCATCGGCTCGGCGCAGGCCGACACGATGACCACCGAGGACCTGACCGCCATCGGCACCGCCGCGCTGCGCGGCCTGTCCACCGACGCGCTGGCCGCCCTCGACTCCGCGCAGATCGGCGCCCTGACCTCGGCCCAGGTGGCCTCGCTCAGCACGGCCCAGGTCGCCAGCCTCGGCTCCGACGACTTCAACGCCTTGAGCACGGCGCAGTTCGCCTCGCTGACCTCGGCCCAGGTGGCCGCCGTCACCTCGGCCCAGGCCGACACCATGACCACCGAGGACCTGGCCGCCATCAGCTCGTCCGCCCTGCGCGCGCTGAGCACCGAGGCGCTGGCTGCGCTGGACTCGGCCCAGATCGGCGCCCTCACCACCAGCCAGGTGGCCGCGCTCGCGACCGGGCAGCTCGCCAGCCTCGGCTCCGACGACCTCAACGCACTGACGACGGCGCAGTTCGCCGTGCTGGGTTCGGCGCAAGTGGCAGCACTGACCGCCACGCAGGCCGACACCATGACCACCGAGGACCTGGCGGCCATCAGCGCCTCGGGCATCCGCGGACTGGGCACTTCGGCGCTGGCCGCGCTCGACTCGGCGCAGTTCAACGCCCTGGGCACGGCGCAGTTCGCGGCGCTGTCCTCGGCCCAGGTGGCAGCCATCACCTCGGCACAGGCCGACACCATCACGACCGAAGACCTGGCGGCCATCGGCACGGCCTCGCTGCGCGGCCTGTCCACCGACGCGCTGGCCGCCCTGGACTCCGCGCAGATCGGCGCCCTGAGCAACGCCCAGGTGGCTTCGCTGGGCACGGCCCAGGTCGCCAGTCTGGGGTCGGACGACCTCAATGCGCTGACGACGACACAGTTCGCTTCGCTGACGTCGGTCCAGGCCGCCGCCATCACGTCGGCGCAGGCCGACACGATGACCACCGACGACCTGGCCGCGCTCACGACCTCGGCCACGCGCGCGCTGAGCACTGACGCGCTGGCCGCCCTGGACTCGGCCCAGATCGGCGCCCTGACCACGGCGCAGACGGCAGCCCTGAGCACGCGCCAGATCGCCAGCCTGGGATCGGACGACCTCAACGCGCTGACGACGGCGCAGTTCGCCTCGCTGAGCTCCGGCCAGGTGGCTGCCATCACCGCGACGCAGGCCGACACCCTGACCACCGAGGACCTGGCCGCCATCGGCGCCACGGCGATGCGGGGTCTGGCCACGGCCGCGCTGGCGGCGCTCGACTCGGCACAGTTCAACGCGCTGGGCACGGCGCAGTTCGCCGCGCTGAGCTCGGCGCAGACGGCCGCCATCACCTCGGCCCAGGCCGACACCATGACCACCGAGGACCTCGCGGCGCTGAGCACCGCCGGCGTACGCGGTCTCGGCACCGAAGCCCTGGCCGCGCTGGACTCGGCGCAGATCGGCGCGCTGACCAACGCCCAGGTCGCCGCTCTCGGTACCGCGCAGGTGGCCAGCCTCGGCTCCGACGACTTCAACGCCCTGACGACGGCGCAGTTCGCCGCCCTGACCTCGGGCCAGGTGGCCGCCATCACCTCGGCACAGACCGACACGATGACCACCGACGACCTGGCGGCCATCACCACCGCCGCAGTGCGTGCCCTGAGCACCGAGGCGCTGGCCGCGCTGGACTCGGCGCAGATCGGCGCGCTGACGACGGCTCAGGCCGCTGCCCTGACGACGCGCCAGATCGCCGGGCTGGGCTCGGACGACCTCAACGCGCTGACGACGGCGCAGTTCGCCGCCCTGACCTCGGGCCAGGTGGCCGCCATCACCTCGGCCCAGGCCGACACCATGACCACCGAGGACCTGGCCGCGCTGTCGGCCACGGCCATCCGCGGCCTCGGCACGTCGGCCCTGGCCGCCCTCGACTCCGTGCAGTTCAACGCGCTGGGCACCCAGCAGTTCGCCGCGCTGACCTCGGCGCAGGCGGCCGCCATCACCTCGGCCCAGGCCGACACGATGACCACCGAGGACCTGGCGGCGATGAGCACCGCCGCCACGCGGGCCCTCGGCACCGACGCGCTGGCCGCGCTCGACTCGGCCCAGTTGGCCGTGCTGAGCGGCGCGCAGACGGCGACGCTGACGACCACCCAGATCGCGAGCCTCGGCTCCGACGACTTCAACGCCCTGACGACGGCGCAGTTCGCTGCGCTCACCTCCGCGCAGGTGGCCGCCATCACGTCGGCGCAGACCGACACCATGACCACCGACGACCTGGCGGCCATCGGCACCGCCGCGCTGCGCGGCCTGAGCACCGATGCACTGGCCGCGCTGGACTCGGCACAGATCGGCGCGTTGACCACCTCGCAGGTCGCGGCGCTGACCTCGCGCCAGGTCGCCGGCCTGGGCTCGGACGACCTCAACGCCCTGACGACGGCGCAGTTCGCTGCGCTGACCTCGGGCCAGGTGGCTGCCCTCACGTCGGCCCAGGCCGACACCCTGACCACCGACGACCTGGCGGCCATCGGCGCCACGGCCGTGCGCGGTCTGGGCACGGCGGCGCTGGCCGCGCTCGACTCCGCGCAGTTCAATGCGCTGACCACCGCCCAGTTCGCGGCGCTCTCCTCGGCCCAGGTGGCCGCCATCACCTCGGCACAGACCGACACCATCACCACCGAGGACCTGGCCGCGATCTCCAGCGCTTCGCTGCGCGGCCTGTCGACCAACTCGCTCGACGCACTCGACTCGGCCCAGATCGGCGCCTTGACCAACCCCCAGGCGGCCGCCCTGACGACGGCGCAGATGGCCAGCCTGAGCAGCGATGACCTCAACGCGCTGACGACGGCGCAGTTCGCCGCGCTGACCTCGGCCCAGGTGGGCGCCATCACATCGGCCCAGGCCGACACGATGACCACCGACGACCTGGCCGCCATCAGCACCGCCGCGATCCGCGCCCTGAGCACCGACGCCCTCGCGGCGCTGGACTCGGCACAGCTCGGTGCTCTCACCACGTCGCAGGCAGCCGCGCTGACGACACGTCAGATCGCCGGCCTGGGCTCGGACGACCTCAACGCGCTGACGACGGCGCAGTTCGCCGCGCTGACCTCGGCCCAGGTGGGCGCCATCACTTCGGCCCAGGCCGACACGATGACCACCGACGACCTGGCTGCCATCGTGCCGACAGCAGTGAGAGGCCTGAACACGGCCGCGCTGGCGGCCCTGGACTCGGCGCAGTTCAACGCGCTGGGCACCAGCCAGTTCGCCGCGCTGACTTCGGCCCAGGCCAGCGCCATCACGTCGGCCCAGGCCGACACCATGACCACCGAAGACCTGGCCGCACTGGGCACGGCCGCCATGCGCGCGCTGACCAGCGATGCGCTGGCCGCGCTCGACTCGGCGCAGCTCGCCGTGCTGACCGGCACGCAGGTCACGGTGCTGTCGACGGCACAGATCGCCAGCCTGGGGTCGGATGACTTCAACGCGCTGACGACGACGCAGTTCGCCGCGCTGACCTCGGCCCAGGTGGGTGCCATCACCTCGGCCCAGGCCGACACCATGACCACCGAGGACCTGGCCGCCATCGGCACCGGCGCGATCCGCGCGCTGAGCACCGACGCCCTGGCCGCGCTGGATTCGGCGCAGATCGGCGCGATGACGACCGCGCAGGTCGCCGCGCTGACGACGCGACAGATCGCGGGCCTCGGCTCCGACGACCTGAACGCCCTGACCACGGCACAGTTCGCCGCACTGACCTCCGGCCAGGTGGCAGCCCTCACGTCGGCGCAGGCCGACACCATGACCACCGAGGACCTGGCGGCCATCAGCGCCTCGGCCATCCGGGGCCTGGGCACCGCCGCGCTGGCCGTTCTGGACTCGGCGCAGTTCAATGCGCTGGGCACCGGCCAGTTCGCCGCGCTCACGTCTCGTCAGGCCGTCGGCATCACGTCGGCGCAGGCCGACACCATCACCACCGAAGATCTGGCCGCGCTGACCACGGCGGCCGTGCGTGCGCTGAGCACCGACGCCCTGGCCGCCCTCGATTCGGCGCAGCTGGGCGTGTTGAGCAACGCGCAGGCGGCCTCGCTGTCCACAGCGCAGATCGCCAGCCTGGGCAGCGATGACTTCAATGCGCTGACCACCGCCCAGTTCGCGGCGCTGACATCGGCCCAGGTGGCTGCGATCACCTCGGCGCAGACCGACACGATGACCACCGACGACCTGGCGGCCATCGGCACGGCAGCGATCCGTGCCCTGAGCACCGACGCGCTGGCCGCGCTGGACTCGGCGCAGATCGGCGCGCTCACGACCTCGCAGGTCGCCGCACTCACCTCGCGACAGGTCGCCGGGCTGGGGTCCGACGACCTCAACGCCCTGACGACGGCGCAGTTCGCCGCGCTGACCTCGGGCCAGGTCGCCGCCATCACCTCGGCGCAGGCCGACACCATGACCACCGAGGACCTGTCGGCCATCGTGCCGGCCGCGCTGAGAGGCCTGAACACGGCCGCAGTGGTGGTCCTGGACTCGACGCAGTTCAACGCGCTGGGCACGGCGCAGTTCGCGGTGCTGACCTCGACCCAGGCGCGCGCCATCACCTCGGCGCAGGCCGACACCATGACCACCGAGGACCTGGCCGCACTCGGCACGGCCGCGGTGCGGGCACTGACCAGCGACGCGCTGGCCGCGCTCGACTCGGCACAGATCGCGGTGCTCTCGGGCACGCAGATCACGGTGCTGTCGACGGCGCAGATCGCCGGTCTCGGCACCGATGAATTCAACGCCCTCACGACGGCGCAGTTCGCGGCCATGACTTCGGCCCAGGTCGGCGCCATCACCTCGACGCAGACCGACACGATGACCACCGACGACCTGGCGGCCATCAGCACGGCATCGATCCGTGCACTGAGCACCGACGCGCTGGCCGCGCTGGACTCGGCGCAGATCGGCGCATTGACCACCAGCCAGGTGGCGGCCCTGACCTCACGCCAGATCGCCGGCCTGGGCTCCGACGACATCAACGCCCTGACGACGGCGCAGTTCGCCGCGCTGACCTCGGGCCAGGTGGCTGCCATCACGTCGGCGCAGGCCGACACCATGACCACCGAAGACCTGGCCGCCCTCTCGGCCTCGGCCATCCGGGGCCTGGGCACGGCCGCCCTGGCGATGCTGGACTCGGCGCAGTTCAATGCGCTGGGCACCAGCCAGTTCGCCGCGCTGACCTCGGGCCAGGCGCGGGCCATCACCTCGGCGCAGGCCGACACCCTGACCACCGAGGACCTGGCCGCCCTGTCCACCGCGGCGATCCGCGCGCTGGCCACCGACGCGCTCGGCGCGCTGGACTCGGCGCAGATCGGCGCGCTGTCGACCAACCAGGTCAGGGCGCTGCTGAGTTCGCAGATCGCCAGCCTGGGCTCGGATGACCTCAATGCGCTGTCGACGGCGCAGTTCGCGGCCCTGACCAGCGGCCAGATCGCCGGCATCACTTCGGCACAGGCCGACGCGATGACCACCGACGACATCGAGGCCATCGGCAGCGCCGCCATCCGCGCGCTCAGCACCGACGCGCTGGCGGCCTTCGACTCGGCGCAGATCGGTGCCCTGAGCACGCGCCAGGTGTCGCTGCTGACCTCCGGCCAGGTGTCCAGCCTGGGCTCTGACGACCTCAACGCGCTGACCACGGCACAGTTTGCAGCGATGACCTCGCTGCAGGTCGCCGCCCTCACCGCGGTCCAGGCCGACACCCTGACCACCGAGGATCTGGCCGCCATCGGCACGGCGGCCATCCGCGGCCTGGGCACGGCCGCCCTGGCCGCCCTGGACTCGGCACAGTTCAACGCCCTGGGCACCAGCCAGTTCGCTGCGCTGACTTCGAACCAGGCGCGTGCCATCACCTCGGCCCAGGCCGACACCATGACCACCGAGGACCTGGCCGCGATGGGCACGGCCGCGGTGCGCGCCCTGAGCACCGAAGCCCTGGCGGCGCTGGACTCCGCGCAGCTCGCGGCGCTGACCGGCACGCAGACGGCCACGCTGTCGACGGCGCAGATCGGCAGCCTGGCATCGGACGACTTCAACGCCCTGACCACGGCACAGTTCGCCTCGCTGACCTCGGCCCAGGTGGCGGGCATCACCTCGGCGCAGGCCGACACGATGACCACCGAGGACCTGGCCGCCATCGGCACCGGCGCGATCCGCGCGCTGAGCACCGACGCGCTGGCCGCGCTCGACTCGGCGCAGATCGGTGCCATGACGACCTCGCAGGTCGCGGCGCTGACCACGCGCCAGATCGCCAGCCTCGGCTCGGACGACCTCAACGCCCTGACCACGGCACAGTTCGCCGTCATGACCTCGGGCCAGGTGGTCGCCTTGACGTCGGCGCAGACCGACACCATGACCACCGACGACCTCGCGGCCATCGGCGCCACGGCCATCAGGGGCCTGGGCACGGCCGCGCTGGCGGCGCTCGACTCGGCGCAGTTCAACGTGCTGGGCACGGCGCAGTTCGCTGCGCTGACCTCGGCGCAGGCCCGCGCCATCACCTCGGCCCAGGCCGATACGATGACCACCGAGGACCTGGCGGCGCTGTCGACCGCAGCGATCCGCGCGCTGGGCACCGACGCGCTGGCAGCGCTGGACTCGGCGCAGATCGGCGTGCTGTCGGCCGACCAGGTCAGGGGCCTGACGAGTGCGCAGATCGCCAGCCTGGGTTCCGACGACTTCAACGCACTGACCACCACCCAGTTCGCAGCCCTCACTTCGGCCCAGGCCGTGGCCATCACTTCGGCGCAGGCCGACACCATGACCACCGAGGACCTGGCGGCACTGGGCACCGCCGCCGTGCGCTCCCTGAGCACCGAGGCCCTGGCGGCGCTCGACTCGGCGCAGATCGGCGCACTGACGACCGCCCAGGTCGCCTCGCTGACGACGCGCCAGATCGCCAGCCTGGGGTCCGACGACCTCAACGCGCTGACCACGGCGCAGTTCGCGGCCCTCAGCTCGGCGCAGCTCGCCGGTCTGACCTCGGGCCAGGCCGACACCCTGACCACCGAGGACCTGGCGGCCCTTTCGGCGACCTCGTTCAGGGGCCTGGGCACGGCAGCGCTGGCGGCGCTGGATTCGGCGCAGTTCAACGCGCTGACGACGGCGCAGTTCACCAACCTGACGGCGACGCAGGCGGCGGCCATCACCTCGGCGCAGACCGACGGCATGACCACCGACGATCTGGCGGCACTGAGCACGGCAGCGATCCGGGCGCTGGGCACCGAGGCCTTCGCGGCCTTCGACTCGGCGCAGATCGGCGCCCTGACCACGCGCCAGGTCATGGCATTGAGCAGCAGCACCATCGCCAGCCTGGGCAGCGATGACCTGAACGCGCTGACCACGGCGCAGTTCGCGGCGCTGACCTCGGCGCAGGCCGTGGCACTCACCTCGTCACAGCTCGACACGATGACCACCGACGATCTGGCGGCACTGGGCACCGCGGCCTTCAGGGCGCTGACGACCAATGCCTGGGCGGCGCTCGACTCGGCGCAGATCGACGCCATCACCACCGGCCAGATCGCGGCCATGACGACGGCGCAGATCGCTTCCATCACGACCGACGACTGGGTGACGCTGTCCACCGACCAGATCAGCGCCATCACGACGGCGCAGATCCGCGCGGTGACGACCGAGCAGATCGTGGCCTTGACGACCGCGCAGATCGCCGGCCTGCAGGCGGGGGACATCGCAGCGATGAACACGGCCCAGGCGACGGCCTTCGAGACGGCGGACATCGCAGTGATGTCGGCAGCGCAGGTCAACGCCCTGCTCAGCACGCCCATCGTGCTGGATCTGGACGGCAACGGCATCACCACCCGCTCCGCCGCCGACGGCGTGCACTTCGACGTGGCGGCCACCGGCGACACCTCGGCGCGCAACGGCTGGGTGGGCGGCGGCGACGGCCTGCTGGTGCGCGATCTGAACGGCGACGGCATCATCAACGACGGCCGCGAACTGTTCGGGGTGGGCACGCAACTGGCCAACGGACAGCGCGCGGGCAACGGCTACAACGCGCTGGCGCAGCTCGACGGCAACGGCGACGGCAGGATCACGGCGGCCGACACGCACTTCAACGAGCTGAAGCTGTGGGTCGACGCCAACGCCGACGGCAAGACCGACCTGGGCGAGCTGAAGGGCCTGGCCGACTTCGGGGTGGTCGAGCTGAACCTGGACTACGTGCTGAGCGACCAGACCGACAACGGCAACATCCTGGGCATGGTCTCGAACTGGACCGCGGCCGACGGCCAGACGCATGCGATGGCCGACGTCTGGTTCGACAAGCAGCGCGAGGCCGAGACACCGGTGACGCTGGGCGAACTGCTGGCACCGTCGGCCGGCGAACTGCTGGGCGGCGCGCCGCCGGCCACAAGCGCCGGCGCATCAGCCCCGGGGGCTGCACCGACAGCGGCCGTGGCCAGGGTCTCGCTGGACGACGACTGGCTGCGCAACGGGCCGCTGATCTAGCCTTGCTGCTCGACAGGGTGCGCCTTCGCGGCGCACCCTCGGCGCCCGGCCTCCTGGTCCACCCAGGGTGCCGGGCGTCGGCGCTTGCGCCCGGTGCACTCGCTGCCCAACAAGCGGGCGAAGACCGTCCTTTTCCGCCCAACGCCGGCGGGCCCGCTTCGGAGAATCGATCTCATCTCCAGGAGGGCGTTCCCACCCATGTGCGGCATTGCTGGCATCCACTTCAAGCGCGCGGTCGACCCCGGCGTGCTCGACCGCGCCGCAGCGCACTTCGGCCGCAGCCTGCACCACCGCGGGCCTGACCATTTCGGCCTGCACCGCACGTCGCGCGCCGTCTATGCCAACCTGCGCCTGGCCATCGTCGACCGCGCCGGCGGCGATCAGCCCATCTACGCACCCGACGGCCGCCGCGGCATCGTCTACAACGGCGAGGTCTACAACCACGCCGAACTGCGCGCGCCGCTGGAGCGGCACCACCCCTTCAGGACGCACACCGACACCGAGGTGGTGCTGGCCTCCTGGCTGGCCGAGGGTGTTGCCGCGTTCGAGCGCTACAACGGCATGTTTGCCGCCTGCCTGTGGGACGAATCCGCCGGCGACGATCCGGAGCGCCACGCCTTCACCCTGGTGCGCGACCGCTTCGGCGCCAAGCCGCTGTACATCTACGAGGACGAGCACTGCATCGCCTTCGCCTCCGAGCTGCGCACGCTGCTGGGAC
>LNFM01010658.1_pt1 | contig 18585 bp, 14 predicted proteins | sample 596031 | NCBI WGS metagenome assembly LNFM01 (sample SAMN04254537, study PRJNA301005) | activated carbon metagenome | isolation source: dual media filters at the Ann Arbor, Michigan drinking water treatment plant | place: USA: Ann Arbor | reverse complement strand
TGCAACGTCGTATGGTCAGCACCTGCCGCCGTCTGGGCAAGCCAGTCGTGATCGCGACCCAAATGCTGGAATCGATGATCAGCTCGCCAGTGCCAACCCGTGCTGAAGCCTCTGACGTTGCCACCGCCATCTACGAAGGTTCAGACACCGTCATGCTGTCGGCTGAATCCGCGTCGGGCAGCTTCCCAGTCGAAGCCATCGCGATGATGGATCGCATCATCAAGCGTGTCGAACAAGACCCGGTTTATCAGAAGAACATTGATGCCGCGCGTACCGCCCCTGAAGCCACGACCCCAGATGCGATCTGTGGTGCGCTGGGTCAGGTGACCGGTCTGCTGCGTCCGGCTGTGACCATTACTTACACGTCGTCGGGCTTCACGGCCCTACGTGCTGCACGTGAGCGTCCATCGACCCCGATCATTGCGCTGACGCCATCGCTGCAAACCGCGCGTCGTTTGGCGTTCTGCTGGGGTGTGCATCCGCTGCCAGGTCAAGAGATCGACCGTGTGCAGCAAATGGTTGAGGTCGGTTGCAATGCGGCGAAGTCGGAAGGCTTTGCGAAGCAGGGCGATCAGGTGGTGATCATCGCCGGCCTGCCCTTCGGGCAATCCGGCACCACTAACCTCCTCCATATCGCTAAGGTCGAGTAAGACGGGACGGCCCTTTCTGACCGAAAGGGGAATGACGCTTCGCCGCACCCGCTAGGCATGTCCACAAGGCGCCGTTTTGCCGCCTTAAATGCCTTCGGTATCAATCAAAAAACCCCGCCTAGGCGGGGTTTTTTGATTTGTATTAGTTATCAAACGATTCGTCCGGCTTACCAAAGCTTGCCATGCGTCGTAGCCTCAGCCCCGTAATCATTTTTGCGGGAGCCGGCGCATAGGACTGTGCTGTCTGTATTCGCTATGAGAAGGCGTTACATGAGATGGCTGAATGAGAAATGAAACTTGGCCACCCCTTAGCGCCTTGCTAACGAATTTTGCAGAAAATCGCGGAAAGCCCCGCCACGACTAACCTTGACCACCTTGCAAAATTGACAGTTGAACTAAACTTCATATACCATGACGTGTATTGGCAGATGATTTCATATATCAGAACGGCTTTGCGTTTCTAGCAATTTCGGCTGGATCAGAAGTCGGGCCTGTCAGGTTTTGTGAGGTTAGCTGTTCCTTTTTGCCGCAAAGGGCTATTTCTTTTTCTACTCAAGGATATGGAAATGGATTGCTGGCAGTGTTTGATCAAATAAATCTACCCCTAAAGAATCGAGGTTATTTTCGATGAGTACCACCGTCATCCCGATTGCTGATGCTGGCCGTATGCGCAAGGCCCGTGCAACCCCTAAGGGTCGCAATGTCGACCCCAAGGCCGCAGAAGAAATTCGTGCTCTGCTCAAGGACGAGCCGCGCCGCCGCGATCTCCTGATCGAACATCTGCACAAGATTCAGGATGGCTACGGCCACATTTCTGATGCCCACATCGTCGCGCTGGCCGCGGAAATGGGCATGGCGATGACCGAAGTGTACGAAGTCGCCACCTTCTATCATCACTTTGATGTGGTGCGTGCCGGTGAAGCCGTGCCTGCCGAGCTGACCGTGCGTGTGTGTGAGTCCATGTCCTGCGAACTCGCTGGTGCTCATGACCTGCTGCACAAGCTGCCAGAAATTCTGGGTACCAAAGTGCGCGTACTCCCCGCGCCGTGTGTGGGTCGCTGCGAATCTGCACCGGTGGTTGTGGTCGGTCAGAACCCGATCGACAGCGCCACCGTCGAAACCGTCAAGAAGGCGGTTGAAACCAAGGACATCAAGGCCAAGCTGACCGACTACGTTGGCTTCGAGAAGTACAAGGCAGAGGGCGGTTACAAGACCCTGGCCGATTGCGTCAGCGGCAAGATCGACGTTGAGTCCGTCCTCAAGACCATGGAAACCTCAGGTCTGCGCGGTCTGGGCGGCGCAGGCTTCCCGTCCGGTCGCAAGTGGCGCATCGTCCGCGCTGAGGCTGGTCCTCGCCTCATGGCTGTGAACATTGACGAAGGCGAACCCGGCACGTTTAAGGATCGCTACTACCTCGAACGCGACCCGCATCGCTTCCTCGACGGCATGCTGATTGCCGCTTGGGCGGTCGGGATCGAATCCATCTACATCTATCTGCGTGACGAATACGCTCACGTGCGCGAAATCCTGACCAAGGAAATCGCTGCCCTGCAAGCCAACTCACCTGTACCGCTGCCGCCGATCTATCTGCGTCGCGGTGCTGGCGCCTACATCTGCGGTGAAGAATCCGCGATGATCGAGTCGATCGAAGGCAAGCGCGGCATGCCGCGTCTGCGCCCACCGTATGTGGCGCAAGTTGGTCTGTTCGGTCGTCCAACGCTGGAACACAATATGGAAACCGTGTTCTGGGTCCGCGACATCCTCGAAAAGGGCGCCGACTGGTTCACAAGCTACGGCCGTCACGAGCGTAAAGGTCTGCGTTCCTTCTCCGTTTCCGGCCGTATCAAGAAGCCGGGCGTGCACCTGGCCCCGGCCGGTATCACCATGAAGGAACTGATCGAAGAGTATTGCGGTGGCATGCTCGATGGCCAAGAGTTCTACGGCTACATGCCGGGTGGTCCGTCGGGTGGCATTCTGCCGGCATCGATGGGCGATATCCCGCTGGACTTCGACACCCTGAACCAGTACGGCTGCTTCATCGGTTCCGCTGCTGTCGTGGTGCTGTCCAACAAGGACACCGCCCGCGCCATGGCCGCCAACGCTATGCGCTTCTTTGCTGACGAGTCGTGCGGTCAATGCACGCCGTGCCGTGTTGGCACCAGCAAGGCAGCCAAGCTGATGGATACCAACAAGTGGGATCAGCCGCTGCTCGACGAGCTGGCACGCGCAATGGGCGATGCGTCCATCTGTGGTCTGGGCCAAGCAGCGCCGAACGTGATCCAGTGTGTGATCAAGTACTTCCCGCAAGAACTGAGCAAGTGAGAGGTTAAACGCGATGAATGCAATTAACGAACAAATGATTCCGGCGCAAGTTGAGTTCACCCTCAACGGCAAGACTGTTACTGCCCGCGCTGACGAAACCATCATCCAGGCTGCTAAGAAGGAAGGGATCGATATCCCTCATCTTTGCTATATGGAAGGCATGCGTCCTGATGGCAACTGCCGCGCTTGTGTTGTCGAAATCAAGGGCGAACGTGTGCTGGCCCCGTCCTGCTGCCGTTTCCCGACCAATGGCATGACAGTCACCACCGACTCCGAACGCGCAGTGCATTCGCAAAAGATGGTGGTTGAACTGCTCAAGTCCGACGTGCCTGAAGAGCAGTACGTGCTCGACAACGAGCTGACCTACTGGGCGAACAAGCTGGAAGTGGGCAAGCCCCGCTTCGAAGCGCGCGAACAAGTCGCGCAAGACATCTCCCATCCGGCCATGGCCGTAAACCTGGATGCCTGTATCCAATGTAACCGCTGTGTCCGCGCCTGCCGCGAAGAGCAAGTGAACGACGTGATCGGCTACGCCTTCCGCGGCGCTCACTCCAAGATCGTGTTCGACTTGGATGACCCGATGGGTGAGTCCACCTGCGTGGCCTGTGGCGAGTGTGTACAAGCCTGCCCAACCGGCGCTCTGGCCCCGGCCCGTGGTGTTGCCATGGTTGTGCCTGACAAGCAAGTTGAGTCCGTCTGCCCGTACTGTGGCGTGGGTTGCCAGCTGACCTACAACGTCAAGGACAACAAGATTCTCTACGTCGAAGGTCGCGATGGTCCAGCCAACGAAAGCCGCCTGTGCGTGAAGGGTCGCTTCGGTTTCGACTACGTGCATCACAAGCATCGTCTGACCAAGCCGCTGATTCGCCGTGCCGACGCACCGAAGAATCCAGAATTCGAACTCGATCCGAGCAACTACCTCGACGTCTTCGCCATCGGCGGCCTCAAGAAGATCCGCGATACCAACGGTCCCAGCGCGCTAGCAGGTTTTGGTTCGGCCAAGGGTTCGAACGAAGAAGCCTATCTGTTCCAGAAGCTGGTTCGCACCGGTTTCAACAACAACAACATCGACCACTGCACCCGTCTGTGCCACGCATCGTCCGTGATCGCACTGCTGGAAGGTATTGGTTCCGGTGCTGTGTCGAACCCGATGAAGGACGTGACCGAAGCCGAAGTGATCATGATCATCGGCTCGAACCCGACCGTGAATCATCCGGTGGGCGCCACTTGGATGAAAAATGCGGCCAAGAACGGCACCAAGATCATCATGGCCGACCCGCGCCGTACCGATCTGGCCCGTCACGCCACCTACAACCTGAACTTCAAGCCGGGCACCGACGTTGCCATGCTGAACGCCATGATGTTTGCCATCGTGGAAGAAGGTCTGGCCAATCAGGACTTCATCAACTCGCGTACCAGTGGCTACGATGCCCTTAAGGAAAACCTGAAGGGTTACAGCCCAGAAGCGATGGAGCCGATCTGCGGCATCCCAGCAGCCACCCTGCGTGCTGTTGCCCGTGACTTCGCCACATCCAAGGCTTCCATGATTCTGTGGGGCATGGGTGTATCGCAACACGTCCATGGCACCGACAACTCGCGCTGCCTGATCGCCCTGACCATGCTCACCGGCCAGATCGGTCGTCCGGGCACCGGTCTGCATCCGCTGCGCGGCCAAAACAACGTGCAAGGCGCATCTGATGCCGGTCTGATCCCGATGGTGTATCCGGATTATCAGCGCGTTGATAATCCTGAAATCCAGGCTAAGTTCGAAACCCTGTGGGGCACTAAGCTTGATCCTAAGCCGGGCCTGACCGTGGTTGAAATCGTCGAAGCCATGTACGACAAGAAGATCAAGGGCCTGTACATCATGGGTGAAAACCCAGCTATGTCCGACCCGGATGCTAACCACGCTCGCGCCGCCATGGCCAAGCTGGAGCACCTCGTCGTGCAGGACATCTTCCTGACCGAAACCGCCTACCTGGCTGACGTGGTCCTGCCGACCTCGGCCTTCCCAGAAAAGACCGGCACCTTCTCGAACTCCGACCGTATGGTGCAGATGGGCCGCCAAGCCCTGAACCCACCGGGCGAAGCACGTCAGGATCTGTGGATCATCCAAGACATCGCCAACGGTCTCGGCTGCGGCTGGAACTACAAGCACGTGTCTGACGTCTTCAACGAAATGCGCAAGGCCATGCCGTCCATCGCCGGTATGACTTGGGAGCGTCTGGAACGCGAACACGTCATCACCTATCCGTGCGAAGCGGAAGGCGATCCTGGCACGCCGGTCATCTTCACCGAAGACTTCCCGACTGAAAGCGGTCGTGCTCGTCTGGTCCCGGCCGACATCATCCCGCCGGATGAGCGTCCAGATACAGAGTTCCCGTTTGTTCTGATCACCGGCCGTCAGCTCGAACACTGGCATACCGGCTCCATGACGCGTCGTGCCTCCGTGCTTGACGCAATTGAGCCGACTTGTACCGTGCTGATCAACCCGCTGGATCTGGACAAGATTGGTGCAAAGCTGGGCGAAACCATCACCCTCGAGTCGCGTCGCGGCAAGATTGGTGTGATTGCCCGTGCCGATGCCGGCACCCCACCGGGCTCAGTGTTCATCCCCTTCGCCTACTACGAAGCGGCTGCCAACAAGCTGACCAACGCTGCACTTGACCCATTTGCCAAGATTCCGGAGTTCAAGTACTGCGCCATCAAGATCACCAAGGGGGGCACCTTGGATGCGATCTCCAGCTACGGTGGTGGCCAAGCACTAGCCGAAATGCAGGTCGCACAACGACCTGCCGCGTTTCTGCGCCTGAAGGGTTGATACGCCTACCTCAAGCGCCGCAGTGTCCTTCTGTGTCAAACCCCCGTCACGGAAATCTTGTACCTAATTTTTGGCGACATGCGCCCATAGCCTTGGGTCATGTTGTGGCATACCAACGACTGAGGAAAGAAGTATGAGTAAAGCACTTGCAGGCGTTCGCATTCTGGACATGACCCACGTGCAGGCTGGCCCCGCTGCCTCGCAAATCCTGGCATGGATGGGCGCTGACGTAATTAAGCTTGAGCCGCCGACCGGCGACATCACCCGTAGCCAGCTGCGCGATATTCCTGATGTCGACAGCCTTTACTTCACGATGCTGAACTGCAACAAGCGTTCGATCACCGTGAACATGAAGAGCGAAGAGGGCAAGGCCACCTTCATCGAGCTGCTCAAAGCCTCCGACATCCTCATGGAAAACTTCGGTCCGGGCGTGCTCGACCGTTTCGGCTTCAGCTGGGAAGAAGTCCACAAGCTCAACCCGCGCCTGATCATGGCTTCGGTCAAGGGCTTCGGTTCTTCCGGCCCTTATGCCGACTTCAAGGCCTACGAAAACGTGGCCCAAGCAATGGGCGGCGCGATGGCGACCACCGGCTTCAATGACGGCCCACCGTCTGTGACCGGCGCCCAAATCGGCGACACCGGCACCGGCATGCATTTCACCATTGGCATCCTTGGCGCGCTGTATCACCGCACCCACTCTGGCGAAGGCCAGTACGTCGAAGTCGCCATGCAAGACGCAGTGTTCAACCTGTGCCGCGTCAAGATGCGTGACCATCAGCGCCTGCAACACGGCCCGTTGATCGAGTTCTCGGTCCCGACCGAAGGCCTTACCGACGTGCCGCGCGGCGGCAACGATTCGGGTGGCGGTCAGCTCGGCAATGCCCTGAAGTGTAAGGGCGGCGGCATCAACGACTACCTGTACGTTGTGGTTCAAGAAGCCATTTGGCCGGCACTGGCTAACCTCGTTGGCGGCGAAAAGCTCGCTCACGATCCGCGCTTCGCCAAGATCGGCGACCGTCGTGCCAACCAGAAGGCCATGTGGCGCATCCTCAACGAATTCGCTTCGCACCACACCAAGCGCGAATTGATGGCCATCTTCAACGAGATCGACGTCCCTTGCGGCCCAGTTCTCGGCACCGAAGATCTGGCCAACGACGAACACTTGCGTGCCCGCGAGATGTACGTCGAGATGGACCACAAGAAGCGTGGCAAGCACTTCACCGTTGGCATGCCGATCAAGCTGTCGGCCTCGCCGGCTGTTATCACCCCGGCTCCGCTGCTGGGTGAGCACACCGACGAAGTGCTGAAGGAAGTCCTCGGTTACACCGACGAACAAATTGCCGCTAAGCGCGCTGCTGGCGCCTTCGGCAAGGTCTAATCGTCGTCTGAAGTATCCACCGCCTCCGACAAAAAATCGTCGGAGGCGGTTTGTTTTTTGTCAGGAATTACTGAGCTAGAGGGATCGCTCTCTGGTTCATCCCCGAAACACCGGGGAACAAGTGTTTTGTAAATAGGAGAGTCACAAATGAAGATGAGAGCATGCGAAGCCGCCGTGCGCGTGATGGAGCTGGAAGGCATTACCCAGACCTTCGGCATTCCTGGCGCCGCCATTAACCCGCTGTACTCGGCCATGAAGAGCCGCGGTACCCTGAAGCACGTGCTGGCCCGCCACATGGAAGGCGCATCGCACATGGCTGAAGGCTACACCCGCGCTGCCCCGGGCAACATCGGCGTGTGTCTGGGCACCTCCGGCCCCGCTGGTACCGACATGATCACCGGTCTGTACTCCGCCATCGCTGACTCGATCCCAATCCTGTGTGTGACCGGTCAAGCACCGCGCGCCCGCATGTACAAGGAAGACTTCCAGGCTGTCGATATCGAAGCAATCTCCAAGCCGGTCACCAAGTGGTCGGTCATGGTGCGCGAAGCTGCCCTCGTGCCACAAGTGTTCCAACAAGCCTTCCACCTCATGCGCTCCGGCCGTCCTGGCCCTGTGCTGATCGATCTGCCGTTCGACGTGCAGATGGCCGAAATCGAATTCGATCCGGACACCTACCAACCGCTGCCGGTCTACAAGCCAGCTGCTTCGCGCAAGCAAGCAGAAAAGGCCATCGACATGCTGTTGGCTTCGCATCGCCCAATCATCGTCACCGGTGGGGGCGTGATCAATGCTGGCGGCGAAAAGCAACTGGTCGAACTGGCCGAGCTGCTGAACGTACCAGTCGTCCCAACCCTGATGGGCTGGGGCACCATTGCTGACAAGCACCCGCTGATGATCGGTATGGTCGGCCTGCAAACCAGCCATCGCTACGGCAATGCATCGCTGCTGGCTTCCGACTTCGTCATGGGCGTGGGTAACCGTTGGGCCAACCGCCACACCGGTTCGATTGACGTCTACACCAAGGACCGCAAGTTCGTGCACATCGACATCGAGCCGACCCAAATCGGCCGCGTGTTCGGCCCGGACCTCGGCATCGTGTCCGACGCCAAGGCTGCCCTCGATCTGATGATCGAAGTCGCCAAGGAACGCAAGGCTGCTGGCAAGCTCAAGAACTACGGTACTTGGGTTGCTCAGTGTCAAGAACGCAAGCGCACCATGCTGCGTAAGAGCGATTTCGACAATGCACCGATCAAGCCACAACGCGTGTATCAAGAAATGAACAAGGCCCTGGGCGACGACGTGTGCTACGTCTCCACCATCGGTCTGTCGCAGATCGCTGCTGCTCAGTTCCTGACCGTGAACCATCCACGTCACTGGATCAACTGTGGCCAAGCTGGCCCACTGGGTTGGACCATCCCCGCTGCGATCGGTGTTGCCACTGCTGAACCAAAGAAGGAAGTGGTTGCCATCTCCGGCGACTTCGACTTCCAGTTCATGATCGAAGAACTCGCAGTTGCTGCGCAGTTCAAGACTGGCTACATCCACGTGCTGGTGAACAACGCTTACCTCGGCCTGATCCGCCAAGCCCAACGCAACTTCGAAATCGACTACTGCGTCCAGCTGTCGTTCGAAAACATCAACTCGCCAGAACTCGGTGTGTACGGTGTTGACCACGTCAAGGTTGCCGAAGGTCTGGGTTGTAAGGCTATCCGCGTGACCAAGCCGGAAGATCTGGCTGGCGCCTTCGCACAAGCCCGCAAGCTGCGTGACGAGTTCTCGGTTCCGGTCGTGGTTGAAGTCATCCTCGAACGTGTGACCAACATCGCCATGGGTCTGGAAATCAGCAGCGTCAATGAATTCGAAGAAGTCATCGACCTGCCTGCCACCATCGACCTGACCCCGGTCGACGCGAAGTAAAAGCTCAACAACAGGCGGCTACACTAGCCGCCTGTTTGCTTTCCTCTGCACATAAACATCATTTAATAACATCACATCCGGAGAATTCAGCATGCCAAAATTCGCTGCCAATCTGACGATGCTCTACAACGAAGTCGACTTCCTGGACCGCTTTGCTGCGGCCGCCAAGGATGGCTTCAAGGGCGTTGAGTACCTGTTCCCGTATGCCTACGACAAGAACGAACTGGCCGACAAGCTCAAGCAAAACGGCCTGACCCAAGTCCTGCACAATCTGCCAGCGGGCGATTGGGCGGGTGGTGAGCGTGGCATTGCCTGCCTGCCGGACCGCGTCAGCGAGTTCCAAGACGGCGTTGGCAAGGCCATCGAATACGCAACCGCACTGGGTTGTAAGCAAGTGAACTGTCTGACCGGCATCACCCCGGCTGGCGTTGATAGCGACAAGGTGCTGAACACCGTCGTCGACAACCTCAAGTTCGCCGCTGACAAGCTGAAGGCCGCTGGCATCAAGCTGCTGGCCGAGCACATCAACACCTACGACATCCCCGGCTTCTACCTGAACAAGACCGCCCAAGTGCTGGACGTGTTCAAGGCTGTGGGTTCGGACAACCTGTTCATCCAGTACGACATCTATCACATGCAACGCATGGAAGGCGAACTGGCCAACACCATCAAGAAGCACCTGCCGCAAATCGCCCACATGCAACTGGCCGACAACCCCGGCCGTAACGAACCGGGCACCGGCGAAATCAACTACGACTTCCTGTTCAAGTTCATCGATGGCCTTGGCTACGATGGCTGGATCGGCTGCGAATACAAGCCTGCTGCTGGCACCACTGCCGGTCTGGGCTGGGCCAAGGGCCTGCTGTAATCAGCACTCTGGTTATTTATTGAACAACGTTTCATCCATTCATTAAGGAGTTTGCAATGGCTAAAGTAGGCTTTATCGGCACCGGCATCATGGGCGCCCCAATGGCTGGCCACATCAAGGCTGGCGGCAATGACCTCTTCGTTTACGACATCGCCCCGATCGCGGCTGCCCTGACCGACGCTGGCGCAGTAGTTTGCGCATCGGCTAAGGAAGTTGCTCAAAAGGCTGACATCATCATCACCATGGTGCCGGATACCCCGCACGTTGCTGCTGCCCTGTTCGGCGCCAACGGCGTGGCCGAAGGCCTGTCGGCTGGCAAGATCGTCATCGACATGTCCTCCATCTCCCCAGTCGACACCAAGGAATTCGCCAAGAAGATCAACGCCCTCGGCGCTGAATACCTTGACGCCCCTGTGTCCGGTGGCGAAGTCGGTGCCAAGGCTGCAACCCTCACCATCATGTGTGGCGGCTCGCAAGCCACCTTCGACAAGGTCAAGCCAATCCTCGACCTGATGGGCAAGAACATCAACCTCGTCGGCGGTAACGGCGACGGCCAAACCTGTAAGGTTGCCAACCAAATCATCGTGGCACTGAACATCGAAGCCGTTGGCGAAGCCCTGCTGTTCGCCTCCAAGATGGGCGCTGATCCGGCCAAGGTGCGCAACGCACTGATGGGCGGCTTCGCTTCCTCCAAGATTTTGGAAGTGCACGGCGAGCGCATGATCAAGCGCACCTTCAACCCTGGCTTCCGTATCGAGCTGCATCAGAAGGATCTGAACCTGGCCCTGCAAACCGCCAAGTCGATCGGCCTGTCGCTGCCGAACACCGCTACCGCACAAGAGCTGTTCAACACCTGCGCTGCCCACGGCGGCAAGGGCTGGGATCACAGCGCCCTGGTGCGTGCCCTGGAAATCATGGCAAACCACGAAGTCGCCAAGGCCGAGTAAGTAAGCCTTCCCCCTAGCCCCCTTCCCGAGGAAGGGGGTAACGGTGGTTCGCAGCTTTGCTGCTCCATGTTTGGGCAAGCTTCTGGAGCGCATCGGCTGCTAGCAAAAGCAGTACAAACAAAAAGCCGCTGGAGAAATCCAGCGGCTTTTTGTTTTTGTCGTACTATCTTGTGCCCACCCAAGATGGAGCTACGCGATGGCAGATGACGTCCATGCAGATATAGCTATGCATGGCTATAGCTTCCTCCCGAAGTTCCTGCCCGGAGTGCCGACTCACGATGCTTTTAGCAAGTTGGGGCAAGTTGAGCTTGTGGATGGCTTTCAGGCTATCCAAATGCTGGTGCCCAAGAGGATGGAAGACGCTACGCCGAATACATACAGCGGTAATTTCGGCACTCAAACCTTTCCGCTGCATACTGATCTCGCGCATTGGGCAGTTCCGCCTAGATATGTTGCCCTTCGTTGCCAAGAAGGTTCAACGGCCGTAGCGACTCTGATCTTAGATAGTAGGAACCTTATCCAGGAGATAGGTGAAGAGCATATGTCTATGTCGCTATTACAGCCACGGCGGCCATTTCATGGCTATGGCATTCCTTTGCTACGACTACTGGAAAAAACAAAGGAAACTATTCGCCTCAGATGGGACCCGATCTACCTAAAACCTGCCAATAGTTTTGCAGCTCCGATTTTCGAGGCAACGAGGCAAGCGCTTCAGCAAGCCCCGGCTAAAGAAGTATTTCTTAGCGATATTGGAGATACGCTCATTTTTGACAACTGGCGCATGTTGCATGGGCGATCACCGGTTCCTGATGGAACCAATAGACGAATTGAACGTGCTTACATTGGAGAGCTAATCTGATGAGACAACCGACGCAAACGGCAAAGGTAAATCATCCGTGGTCTAAAGATGCCTTGCTAATTAAAGCTCAAAGGTACGCACAAGAGATGCTGTCACATTCCCGAGATGACTGGCGCTTTGGGCTGACTTCAACCTTTGTACTTGAGTTTTTAGCAAGAGCCGCTTTAGCGAACATTAGTCCTGCACTATTAGCAGACAGTAAAGATTGGAATAACATTTTTTATGCGTTAGGCCACACACCCACTGCGCCGAAGTATTTACCTCGCTCAATAGATCTATCAGCCGTTCTTTCTCGGCTGAAAGACATTCACCCTAACTTCACTCCAGATTTAGAAGGATTTGCGGCCCAGCATATTAATCGACGGAATGAGGAGCTCCACGCAGGGACGACTCCCTTCGATGGGCTGCCGCCAACTTGGTTGGCTAATTTCTATCTCACCGCATCTGTGCTGTTGGATGCTGTAGGAGAGAGGCTGGCTTTCCTTGTTGGGGGGAGCGAAGAAGCTTTTGCCAAACAATTGATTGATGCATCCCGTGATGAGTCAGCGAAGGCTGTCAATAAAGCGGTCGCAGCGCATAAGACTGTCTGGGAAGCAACCGATGCGACGGAGCGTGCAAAGCTAGAAAAGCAAGCTGGCGTTTGGGCGACGAGGCAATCAGGACATCGGGTGAAATGCCCTGCCTGTACTTCCGATGCGTTGTTGATTGGTGCTCCGATTACTGCGCCGATTAGGAAACTAGAGAACGACTTAATCATTGAGACGCAGGATTATTTGCCTTCAAAATTTGAGTGTGTGGCATGTAAGTTAAAGATTTCTGGCTTACCTCAGCTCACAGCGTGCAACCTCGGGGCGACCTACAAATCCACCTTTACCTATGATGCTGCAGACTACTATGCGCCTGACGATGCATACATGGGCTACGAAGACGATAATAACGAGCCGTGATACTTATGTGCTGAGAGCACCATCCCCATAAGTCCGGATCACTTCCGAAATTACCACCCGATAACCCGCCAGCCAGTTACCTTGCTTGGCCTTGGCTTCCAGATGGCGCGGGTGGGTGACGAGTTGCTGCAGCGCTTCCAGCGTCTCCCAGTAATACACATTCGAGATTAGCCCCGTGTCGGCGTTCTCCCACGTCTCCTCACCCAGATAGCCCGGGATTTCCTTCGCCATCTCGGCAATCATCTGATCAAGCCGGTGGAACTCGTCGTCGTATTGTTTTTTGGCGAAGATGAAGGTGGATGAGTACATGGCTAAATACGATAGGTCAGGGTGAGCCTAAAGAATAGCGGCTTGCGACTCACATCACCATGATGATGCCGAGCAAGGGCGAAGCTCGGCTGCCTAGTGCGAATTAATTGAGACAGTCCGAATAGTCTTTTCAATGCAAAAAGCCGTGAAGCATGGTTGAATTGATCCTGACTTCCTCCATGTTCAGCAACAAGCCGCGCTGCGGGTTCTCTGAATCACTCACTTAAGGACTGCGTCATGGATCTCCAACTCAAGAACAAACTCGCCCTCGTCTCCGGCAGTACCGCGGGTATCGGCTATGCCATTGCCAAAGCGCTGGCCGCCGAAGGTGCGCGAGTCATCATTAATGGCCGTTCGCAGGTAGGCGTGGATACGGCTGTTGCCTCGCTCCAACAGGCCGGACATCACAACGTGTTTGGGTTTGCGGGTGATCTGAGCAAGGCTGAGGCGGCAATCGATATGGTGGCGCAATATCCGGATATTGAAATCCTCGTTAACAACCTTGGCATCTTTGAGCCCAAGTCTTTTGAGGACATTCCGGACGAGGACTGGACGCGCTTCTTTGATGTGAATGTGTTGAGTGGCGTGCGCCTGTCGCGCCTTGTGCTGCCGGCAATGAAGAAAGCCAACTGGGGCCGCATCATCTTTATCTCCTCTGAGAGCGCACTGCAAATCCCAGCTGAGATGATTCACTACGGCATGTCCAAGACCGCCCAGATCGCGGTGGCGCGTGGCCTCGCGGAGTCGCTGGCCGGCACCAACATCACGGTGAACAGTGTGCTGCCTGGCCCAACGCGTTCGCGCGGCGTGGGCGACTTTGTGGCCGATCTGGCCAAGGCGGACGGCAAGAGCGTGGAGCAGGTGGAGAAAGAATTCTTCGAGAAAGTGCGCCCCACGTCGCTGATTAAGCGTTTTGGTACGCCGGAAGAAGTTGCCTCGCTGGTGGCCTATATCGCCAGCCCCTTGGCCTCCGCCACCACGGGCGCTGCACTGCGGGTGGATGGCGGCACGGCCAAGAACGCGTTCTGATACAGGCACTGACAGATGCGTTGATACGTGCGCTGATCGTGTGTGCAATACCCGGCAATGAGGCTGCACCGCGGGGTAAGATGCCACTCCCGTCTGTTGAAACCCATGATGACAACCCGCCCGCGTTCCCACCAATACATTGGCCTGCTCGGCTTTCTCGTCGCCGTCTTTGTGGCAGCCGCGTTGGGCGCCGTGGCATCAGTAAGCGCGCCGACGTTTTATGCGCAGCTGACTCGGCCTGAATGGTCGCCACCCGCCTGGCTGTTTGGGCCAGTGTGGTCGATGCTGTATTGCATGATGGGTGTCGCCGTGTGGCTGGTGTGGCGCAAGCTGCCGGTGGATCGCGCGGCACTGCTGCTGTTCGCGGTGCAGCTTGCGGTGAATGCCTTGTGGTCGTGGTTGTTCTTTGCTTGGCATCAGGGCGCGCTGGCGTTTGCTGATGTGCTGTTACTGTGGGTGTTGATCGGCGCGACCATTCGCGCTTTCTGGCGCACTAGCCGTATCGCCGCTGTGATGCTGGTGCCCTACTGGTTGTGGGTGAGCTTTGCGACAGCGCTGACCTTTGCCGTGTGGCAAGGCAACCCGGCGCTTCTTTGATTCAGACTATCTCGCACCTTGAAAAACCGTACGCAGCAGCTCAACGTATCCGCTATGTCTGATTTCCTTTCCCCCGCGCAGCTGCGCCAATTTCGGCAGGACGGCTACCTTGTGTTGCCGGGCATGGCCTCGCCTGAGGTCCGCGCCCACATCCGTGCCGTGGTGCAAGACCATTTGCAGCAGGCCACACCACCGCTGGAATATGAAGCCGAGGTGGGCTATCCGGGCGCTCCCGATTCGCTCGACGCGCCGGGTGGCCGCACTGTGCGCCGCTTGCAGGGCGCGTACCAGCGCAACGATGTGCTGCGTGCTTGGGCCGAAGACCCGCGCATCGTCGGCGGTATTGAGCAACTGCTGGAGGAGCCCGTCGTCCTGACGCTGGCGCACCACAATTGCGTGATGACCAAGCACCCGCACTACGGCACCGCGACCGGGTGGCACCGGGATATTCGTTACTGGCGCTTTGCACGCAACGAGCTGGTCACCGTGTGGCTCGCGCTGGGTGATGAGCGTGTCGATAACGGCGCACTGCACGTGATCCCCGGATCGCACCGGCTAGACATCAAGCCAGAGCAGCTGGATGCGCTCGACTTCCTGCGCTCCGATGCGCCCGAGAACGCAGCGCTGTTTGCGCAAGGCATCACTGTTGAACTACAAGCCGGCGATGTGCTGTTCTTCCACAGCGGCCTATTCCACGCCGCAGGCCCCAATCAATCCGATGCCGTGAAGATGTCCGTCGCCTTTGCCTATCGCGGCAGCAGCAACTTGCCGCTAGCCGGAAGCCGCTCGGCCGCCGGAGGTGATGTCGCGCTGTCGTGAAGCGCAGCCATCCCTAGAAGCTTGATCCCGGCTGCGTCAGGAAGTCGTCTTCTTCGGGTGTCGATATCCGCCTAAGATAAGCGCTAGGGTAATAAAAAAGCCGCTGACAAATCAGCGGCTTTTTTCTTTGGTGCTACCGGCGTGCTTAGTGATCAGCAGCAGGATGGTCAGCCATGTATTGACGCAGTTGCAGCAGCGGCAGCACGACGTCGATGGTCGGGGTCGGGACTTCAGCCAGACGGCCCATTTCCTGAACCACGGTCAGCAGCGGATCAATTTCCATCGGACGGCCACGCTCCAGATCTTGCAGCATGGAGGTCTTGTGGGCGCCAACCTTGACGGCGCCATTGATACGACGCTCAACATCAACGTGGAACTTCACGCCCAGCTTCTCGCCGAGGGCTTGGCCTTCCAGCATCATGGACTTAGCAACGGCACGGGTGCCGGGGTTGGAACCGATGATGTCGAGGGTGGCGTGGGTCAGCGCGCTGATCGGGTTGAAGCACAGGTTGCCCCACAGCTTGAGCCACAGTTCATCACGGATGGCGACGCCTGGGCGCAGCGACGGATCAAGGTCGGCCTTAACGAAGAGTTCCTTCAGCGCTTGCAGGCGCGGGGTGTCTTCGTCGCTCGGCTCGCCCAGTGGGAACTTGTTGCCATACACGTGTTGGATAACGCCCGGCTCGACCACTTCGGCAGCTGGGTAAACGATACAGCCGATGGCGCGCTCTGGGCCGAAGGACTTCCACTGCTTGCCTTCTGGATCGATGGTTTCGAGAACGGTGTTCTCGAGCTTGCCGCCGTGCTTGTAGAAATACCAGTAAGGAATGCCATTCACCGCTGGGATGATCATGGTGTCCGGGCCCAGCAGAGGTTGCATGGACTCGATGATGTTAGGGATGGCATTGCCCTTGAGGGCGATGATCACGACATCAACAACGCCGACTTCCTTGGGGTCGTTGGTGGCCTTGATATTTGCGACGCGTTCTTCTTCAACGCCTTCGGCGTTCTTGATGCGCAGCTTGACGCCGTTGGCTTGCATGGCGGCCAAGTGTGGGCCGCGGGCGATCAGGCTGACGTCAGCACCGGCAAGCGCCAGTTGTACGCCCATATAGCCACCAATTGCACCTGCGCCGTAAACACAAACTTTCATGGGAAGTCCTCACAGAAGAGTTATCAACCGCTGGCCAAATACATCCGGTTGCGGTCGGGGATAGTTAAAATTTGGTCGCCTTTTATATCACAGAACTGCCCATTTGCCCAGACTCGGGGCGCTCGGACTGACTGCCAAGCCTTGCTATGACAGGTGAGCGTCTAAGTTTGCCGAGTTCTGGCAAGGCGCCTAGAATGGTCACCTTGAGCAACTGATAGAAGTGGCGGCAGGACAATGAAATATATCGAGTACGGACCCGATGCCAGTGCCGAAAGCCTGCGTATCGCGACGACCGATGCGCCCACGCCCGCTGATGGCGAAATCCTGATCGAAGTCCATTACGCCGGGGTCAATGGTCCCGACCTAGTTCAGCGGCGCGGTCTTTATCCGCCGCCGCCGGGCGCATCCCCGATTCTCGGTCTAGAAGCCTCCGGGCGGGTTGCTGCACTCGGTGCGGGTGTGAGCGAATGGCAGGTCGGCGATCTGGTGACCGCGCTGGTGCCCGGTGGTGGGTATGCCGAGTTTTGTACGGCGCCTGCTAGCCATGCGTTGCCGATTCCGCAGGGCATGAGCTTGGCCGATGCGGCCGGCCTGCCCGAGGTATGGTTCACCGCGTGGGCAAACCTCGTGGATATGGGCAGCATCAAGGCAGGCGAGCATGTATTGATTCACGGCGGCGCCGGCGGGATTGGCTGTGCCGCGATACAACTGGCCAAATTCAAAGGGGCTCAAGTCTTCGCAACCGAGAATAGCGAACAGAAGCTTGCGCTTTGCCGTGAGTTGGGCGCAGATGTTGCCATTAATGGGCGAGAGCAGGATTTCAGTGAAGCAGTGAAAGGCGCCATTGGTAAGCGTGGTCTGGATATTGTCCTCGACATGCTGGGCGGTAGCACCCTGCAGAAGAACCTGAATCTGCTGCGCCGCGATGGCCGCTTGCTGATCATCGCCTTCAACTTAGGCAGCAAGGCTGAGGTCGACATGATGCCGGTACTCACGCGCCGGCTCACCATCGCTGGCTCGACCATGCGCTCACGCTCCGACGATGAGAAGACGACAATCCGCAACGATTTGCGCTGTCAGATTTGGCCCGCTTTTGCCGATGGCCGGCTGCGCGCACACACGCATGTGGTGCTGCCGATGTCACAAGCTGCCGAAGCACATCGCTTGATGGAAAGCGGTGAGCATTCCGGCAAGATCATTCTGCAGGTTAAGTAAACGCGCTCGCTTGTTCAGTCGATTGCGGATCGCCTAACCGACGCCAAATAAAAACCCCGCCAAAGCGGGGTTTTTATTGACTGCAGGAACCGCGAACAGCCTTACTCGACCTTAGCGATATGGAGGAGGTTAGTGGTGCCGGATTGCCCGAAAGGCAGGCCAGCGATGATCACCACCTGATCGCCCTGCTTCGCAAAGCCTTCCGACTTCGCTGCATTACAACCCACCTCAACCATTTGTTGCACACGGTCAATCTCTTGACCTGGCAGCGGATGGATACCCCAGCAGAACGCCAAACGACGTGCAGTTTGCAGCGACGGCGTCAGACCAATGATCGGGGTCGACGGACGCTCACGTGCCGCACGCAGCGCAGTAAAGCCCGACGACGTGTAAGTAATGGTCACGGCAGGACGCAGCAGACCGGTCACCTGACCCAGCGCACCACAGATCGCATCCGGGGTCGTGGCTTCAGGGGCGGTACGGGCAGCATCAATGTTCTTCTGATACACCGGGTCTTGCTCCACACGCTTGATGATGCGATCCATCATCGCGATGGCTTCCACCGGGAAGCTGCCCGACGCGGATTCAGCCGACAGCATGACGGTGTCCGAGCCTTCGTAGATGGCAGTGGCGACGTCAGACGCTTCAGCACGGGTGGGCACTGGCGAGCTGATCATCGATTCCAGCATTTGGGTCGCGATCACGACTGGCTTGCCCAGACGGCGGCAGGTGCTGACCATACGACGTTGCA
>LNFM01006761.1_pt1 | contig 18586 bp, 15 predicted proteins | sample 596031 | NCBI WGS metagenome assembly LNFM01 (sample SAMN04254537, study PRJNA301005) | activated carbon metagenome | isolation source: dual media filters at the Ann Arbor, Michigan drinking water treatment plant | place: USA: Ann Arbor | reverse complement strand
CTCGACACGACGAGGCGCTTGCCGAGCGTGCGTGCCATCACCAGCGCAGGAACCAGGGCACCGAAGGACTTCCCCGTTCCGGTGCCGGCCTCGATCACCGCGATGTGTTCACCCCGGCCGCCACCACCTTCATCCGGCTCCTGCCGGCAGCAAGCCAGAGTGTTCGCGACAGCGGCGACCATCTCGAGTTGGGGACGCCTCGTCCTGAACCCAGCGATGCCGACCCGCAGCGCGTTCATGCACTGCCGGACGAGGTCCTTGTCGGTGTCGGTCAGCATCGGAGCAGGCTACGAGTCAACCCAGCGCAATCAAGTCCCCGCGTCGCACTTGTGCACCTGGTTCTTCGAGTTCTGACTGCGCCGCACGGAGTTGGCCAGGGTCCAAATGACGTGAACGACAAAGGGCTTGCCCGACAATCGAGCCCATGAGCCGCTACGTCTTCCTCAACAGCGAAGCGCAGGACGTCAAGGTCCTGGCGGCGGCTCGGAAGGCTGCGCGCCCGCGTGGGGCACCCGTACTGAAGACGACCACGTTACCCGAGCGCAAGCCTCTGGAGAGCACCAAGGCACGGGGCGCGCCGGCGGCAGTCGCCAAGCGATAGACCAGGGCTTGAGGGAGACCGGCGGCGCGGAAGAATTCACCGCGCTGCCGCCGATGAAGCTTATGTCAACTGAGCCGCGCAAGCGAACAGCGGCGACGCGGCACTGAGCTGACCCCAACAATGATCATCTGGTCGGACCTGGACGGCTAGTTGCAGTCGCTCAAGCATCAGGAACGTTTCGTCGCCAACGACCGGTTCCAAGGTACTGCAGACGGAGCCAATCATCTGCACAAAACGACGAGAACCCCAGCGCTGTCACTCAGGATTCAAAACACGAACCTGTGATGCTTGCCAAACGGACAGATCGACGGAGAGCCACTTCGCCAGCGCTTCGGGCAGTAGCGGCTCCAAGTCGGACATATCAGCCGCGGCGTCCGGATCGGGTTCCGGCATCGTCTCCTCGTCATTGTCCTGATCGACGTCTGTCGCATCGAAGTCGAGCGTGCAGAGCAGCACTTGGAAAAGTTGGGCGCGACTGAGCAATCGGTCGAACTGAAACCGTTCGTAGCTCTGCTCCAAGAACGGCACGCCGATGCGGACGTGACAACCTGTGGCCTTCGAGAGGCTGGCCACGCGATCGATTCGGCCATTGCGCTGCTCGAGGCGTGCCGGGTTCCACGGCATGTCGTGGTGGATGATCTCCGCGCATTCGCGGTGGAGGTCGATGCCTTCGGAGCCGATGCTCGTGCAAATCAGGACGTCGGGGGCGAGCGGCGAGTTGAATGCCGCGCAAACCGCGACCCGGGGCTGTGCTTTCGTCGAGCCAGTCAGCGTCTGCACCAACGGCTCGCTGCCGTCGTCTGTCCGTACACCGCGCAACGAGATGGCACGCCACAAGCTCTTGCGCTCCGTGCTCTTCTGATCGTCGACGTTGATCGTGCCGTTGGCGCTCACCAGTTGGCTGACGAAGCGGGTCATCCTGCTCCAGGCTGACTCGCCGCCCTGGCCGAGAGGTGCTCTCACTCGCGCATGCGCGAGGGTTTCGAGATCGTCGCCCGTCGCGTCGATGCCGCGCAGCAGGTCGGGACGCAGCAGCACGCTCTTCAGTCCTCCCTCAAGGTCGAGCAGAGTCTTCGCGAAGCCGATCGTCACCTTCGACTGGGCGCCCTGCGCATCCGCCGCGAGAACCAGCTTGGCTTCCGATTCGAGCAGGTTGATGACGTCGTTTACGAACCGGCTTTCGTCGGCTTCACGCGAGCCGATCCACAGGTTCCGTTCGCCCGCAAATTGCGCGTCGACGAAGGCAGCGACCCTGGGCCCCAACTCGCCCACGAACGCCTGTCCGCGCCTGCCGGTCAGAACCTCTGCGTTCAACTCGTCGACCATGTGCCTGCGCTCGAACAGCGTGACGAGGCGCTCGCACAGCCTGGACGATGCTCGTGTCTCATCTGACGGGAGCACCGCCAAAAGGTACAGGTTGCAAAGCCGCATCATGCGCCGTTGCGTCGGCTCGAGGCCACTTGAGCGCAGGCTCTCGCTGACGAATGACGCAACGCCGGCGCGCAACTCGACGGTCGTGCCCGCCTCGCCTGCTGGCTTCGTCATCGACAGCAAGAGACGCCCAAGCGGCAGGTCAACGAAGGCCTCCCGCTCACGCACGTCGCCGCCCGCCGCCACATCCTGGCCGTGCACCTGCTTCCAGTCGGCCTCGATGCCCTCGGCGATCTTGTGGGCGATCTCTCCGACCGTCGCCAAGCGTTCGCAGAAGATCAACGTTTTCTTTCCGTTGCTGTAGTTCTGCAGCGCGTGCGCGACGGTGGCCTCGACCTTGGGATGTCGGTGCTGTTCAAGCACCGAGTTCACCATCTCTGCGTAGCGCGCCGTCTCGCTCGAGGTCGTCATGTTCGGAGTCGACCGAGTGGCCTGCGCGCTGTCGCGAAAAGCGGCAAGGCTTGAGGTCATGCCTCCAAGCAGATGCGCCTTTGCCTTGGCTGAGCTTCCGTCTCGCCGCATGCGCTGATTGAGGCGCATGGCGAGGTAGTTCACTAACTGGTCGTCTGGGTGGTTGATTCCAGATGTCGGGTAGAGCGTGGGGCGATGGACCGGCGACACGCCCCCGAAATCGATGCCCGCATGCACGCTCCGGCGCAAGTCCGTCTTGAGATGGCGCACCACCAGTTCGCGCTGCCGCGCGACGAGTTTGTCAACGGCGGCCCTATAGTCGAGCGCCAAACGGCAGAACAAAGCTGCAGCCTCGGACGCCATGGGGTCGACCGCCATCGTCTGCAGCTTCGCTTGCAGCAGTTCCGGCCGCAACGCCAGCCGGGGGAGGACGTCGTCGGCGATCCGATGCTGGGCCAACCCACGCAGCGCCTGCATGAGATTGGCATTCGCCGCGAGGCAGTCGGCCACGATGTTCGATCCGTACAGCGCCTGCAGCGTCTGCCACGTCTTGCCGTCGCGACGGGCGACGTTTTCGAATACATGCTGCATTTCCCGTTCTTCCAACTGGAAGGGCGTGGCGGACATGATCAGCTTGTGGGGGACATGCGGCGCAAAACCCGTCCTGAAATCGACGGCACCGTTGGTCCTGCCCTTCCAGTTGTGTACCTCGTCGACCACGGCGAGATCAATGCCGGATTCGCGGAGCTTCTGCGCAACTACGGCAGCGAGGATCGCCTTGAAGGTGGCGGGAATGTTTCCCGCTCTTCCGTTGACGATATCGTCCCAACGGGTTGCAAGATCTGGATGAGCCTCCAAAGCCGCCGACACGCAATGGCGCGTGTTGTAGAGGTCCAGGCCCGACATCTCCTTGAGCATCTTGATCGTCACCTTCTCGATCAGGATGTCGTCACCCTTCATGGCCTTCAGACAACGACCGCGAGTCTCATCCCATCGGCTGATCAGTAGCGTGGCCAGAACAAACGTCGCGAAGCGGCGAGTGCCGGAGCTGTTGCGCTTAGGCATGCCCAGTGCGCTCATCGGGATGATGAAGACGTTTGGCTCGTATGCATCCTGGCAGCGCACGAAATCCCGAAACAGTTCCTTGAGCTTGCCCAGGGGCATCTGCGGATCGTCCTCCCACATTTGGCCGCCCCGTGCGAGCATGTCTATGACCTGACCGCGTTGACTGGCGTTCTGGTCGTCCAGAAAGGCGTGCCAGGCGGCAATCGAGAAGTCGGAAACGAAGCGCACCATCTCCGACTCCTTGGCCTTCTTGGCGGCGTCGCTTTTCCAAGACTGTTCGAGAATCGGCCAGCGCGTGCGCATGAGCTTGCCGGTGGCGGAAGCCTTGCGCGCCGCGAACCATTGCCACGTCACCTCCAACAGGCAGCGTTGCCGCTCGCTGGTGACGTTCTTCGACGAATGGTTTTGGTAGTCATGCAGATTGGCTACCAAGTCCCAGTACGAGTTCACCTGTAGCGGCGTCAACTCGCGACGACCCGGGGCCACGTACTTCTCACTGAAGCTTCTGATCTCCTGTTCCCACTTCGTGCGAAGAACACTGCTGGCAGGCGTTACCAGCAGCGCCCGTCGAGAATTGTCCCGAGACCGCAGGAGACGCTCCGCCATCACAGCGAGCGCCACATAGGTTTTCCCCATGCCGACCTCGTCGCCCAGCAACTGAACGTCGTGACCCTCCTCGAATCGGTCCAGGATGTGCGCCGCGGTCGCGCGCTGCCGGTCCCAGTGCGACTGGACTGCCGGCTCCGACTCAAGTTTCACTGTCATCAGGCGGCGGGTCATCGGAGCGCTCCATCAACGAAGCGAAGGTAGGGATCGAGGCCGCGGGGTAGCGCACGGTCGCCGGCGGGCGATGTGCTCCGGGGACGTCGCAGGGCGGCGAGTACCTCGTTGGTCAATTGGCGCCGGCCCTCGGGCGGTCCCTTCAATTCGTCGGCCAGCAGCTTGAGTTCGCCCAGCCTGAACGACCGATCGATGGGATCGTCGACCGTTCGTTCAAGGATGCGCGCAAAGGTCGCCAGTGGCTGTCCAACGCGCAGTTCCCATGCCACGGGATCGGAGCCAGCGGTTGTGGCCCACTCGTCGGATCGCTTGCGGAATTCGGTCTCGACGTCGTCGAAGTCGGATAGGTAGCGCTGTGTGCGGATCACCGCGTTGGACGCTCGACCGTGCATGGTGCGCGTCAGAGGCGAGATGACCGGTTCGTCCTCCGGCAGGTGCTCGTCGGGATCAAGGCTCCCGCGGTCGCTGTCGCGCCCGAGGCAGTGGGCCATCCAGTCGTCTGCCGTGGGATGGACGAATTCGAAGCGGCGGTCGAACAACGCCCGATCGTGCCGGTACGGCAGGAAGTACGCCACCGTCCCGTCCGCGACCAACTCGAAGCGCAGGTTTCGGCCGCCGATGAGGCGCGCGCGGACGAGTTGGTCGCGCAAGGGCTGCGACACCGCTTCGGAGGCCCCGGGTACCGGCTCGAACGTCAACACGAGGCCATCCCAATCTATGCGATAACGAGCCAGGTCGGCAGCACGTTGCGCCTGCGCGCGCACCGTGAAGCGCACGACGTCTTCCTGCCAAGATAGCTCGATGTCCGTGACGAAATCCGGATAGCCTCGCTCCTCGACATAGTCGTCCTCGTCGTCAGTGAGATCCAACGGAGCGGGTATGGACGCCAAGTCGCCGAAACGATCTGAATCGCTACAGCACAGACCCTTGCGAATGTCGCGCCATAGATTAGACGCCTCGCCGTCTTCGATCCAGGCCACGCCCAATTCGTGGTTGTCCCCGCACCAGGCCTTGCGCGTGAAGTTGCCGCTGCCCACGTAGACCAGCCGGCGCAGACCGCAGCCGAGGATCCACACCTTCGAGTGCAGCTTGCGCTCCAGCACCAGGGCCTCGGTGGCCGCGCCGTCGTTGGCCTGGCTGATCAGTCGCCGCTCGGCTGGGGATACGTCGGGAGGAATGGCGAAGACGGCCCGGCGGCCACTCGGTCCGAGATGGGCGCGGCTGAGCGCAGCGAGGGCGGCCTCGTCGGTCGCGACCTCCTTGACGGGTAGAGGACCAAAACGCGCCTCGATTTCACCGACGAGGAAATCCCCGCCCGCGCCCTTGTCGAAGAAGGGCGACACGATGTACAGCGCATCGGGCTGGCGCTCGCCGAAGTGGTCCCGGAAGAACTCGCGCAACTGGTCGATCGCATGCGCGGGGGCACCTTCCGATTCGAACCCGTTGGCCACCAACAGCATGGCGGGCGACGGTTCATCAGAGCGGACGACATGCCAACTGTCCATCCGGCTCCGAACCGACGCCAGCACCGCATCGAGCGACGCCGAGTCGAAGTTGCGGTACTCGGATTCGAGTAACGCGACGAACGATACGAGGACGTGCAGATCGGCGAGCGCCTCGTCGTTCCAAGTGAAACTGCAGAACGCCTCGCGATTGGCGAACAGGCCCGACGCAGTCAGGTTCATCGACCCGATCAGCAGATGCACGCAGTTGCGCGTCACCACCAGATAGGCCTTGGGATGGTGGCATCGCCAGGCGCCCACGCGCACCGGCAGCAAGTCGAGGAAATGAGGCAGCGCGCTTTCTGGCCTCGTCTTGCGAGCGTCGTAGATCACCACGGGGGCGAGATCGGCGACCTGGGCGGCATGCGCCGGCGTGGGATCGAGGCGATCCGACAGCGGTCGCTGCACCAGCATGTTCAGCAGCTGCTGATCGTCAAACTCGTAGGTCATCACTAGCAGCTTAACCACGGGATCGTCGTCGTTGTCGAGGATGCGTTCGAAGGCGCTGATCAGCGTCTCGCGTTCGGTCGTGTTCATGCGGCCTCCCGGCGGCCGTCGGCATGGTCCTTCCAGCGACGGCACTTCGCGAAGTGCCAGTCGCGCCGATAGCGGAACTGCAGTACGTCAAGGGCCGCATTGGCATCGGCTGCCTGCGCCAGCCCGTCGAGCACGCTGGCCAGCTGCTTACGGTCGGTGCGCCCGCGCACCTGGACGCCATCGCGGGTGAGGAACGGACGTGCACCCTTCTGGCGGTGGTGCGCCATGTGATGCTCCAGCACGCAGTCATCGAGTGCGACGAGATCGGGACGCGCCTCTGCGACCTGTGCGATCAGCTTCCCGGCATCCTCGGCCCCGGGCATCGCCCGGTAGCTCCGCGCGAGGTCGGACAGCGCGGGCGCGAGGTCCTTGGGCAATGCGAACTGCGCAGCTTCGCCGGTGAATTCGGCGCGCGCAAGGAGGCAGTCGAACAGGAATTGCAGGCCCGCCGTGAGTCGCTCGAAGCAAGCGATGCGCAGCAGCAAGGGCTGCAGCGAGGGGTAGCGATCCTGCAGGTAGTCCCAGAACACCCGCAACGACTCGGGCGACTCCTCGGCCCCGTCCAGCACGGCGGTGTCGACCGGGCGATCCCAGAGTGCGCGGCGTTCCGGTGAGGCCAGGAGATGCTTCGCGATCGCCTCGTTCCAGGCCGCGCGCTCCGGCGCGGAGGCGGGTGCGCCCAGGCCGAAGTTTCCCGCGACCCTCAGCAGACGCGCCTCGTCGAACGCCTGGCCCTGTCGCCAGCTCTTGAACAGCGCGCCCAGGCCGCCGCCCGACGCGCGAGCGGCGAATCCGTTGCCGAGTTGGCCTCCCACCGGCGTGAGTCCCTCGCTCCCGCGACGCAGCAGGCCCCAGCTGACGGCGGGCCGGTTGTAGTGGCCCAGCGTGCCGTAGCCCAGTCGCCGGAAGACGGCATCCTGCCGAGAGATGGCGGGCAGCGACAACGGCAGGCCGCGTTCGACCAGGCGACTGAACTTGGTGATGTTGACGGGTCGCTCTCCCCTGACGGCGCACGCCACGCCCCAGAGCACCTCCAGTTCGCGAAAGCGGCGCGCGCGCGGCGTCGCCTTCGCGTCCGCCGCGGCGTCGAGTTCCTGCCAGACCGCGCACAGCAATCCCAGGTGGGCCGGATGCCGCGTTAGCACGGTGAACTGGGGAAAGATGGCGTCGCGCAAGGCGTTGGCGGGGCGCATCAGGCCCAGCGGGTCAAGCGCCTGGGTCGTCTTCTCGACTATGGTGTATTCGCTGAATGAGATTTGCATTCGTATTTTCGTGCCCAGGCCAGGCCCGGTTGTTGTCTGCAATCGATCGGGGTGCACCCTGCACTATTGGCGCAGCGGGGCTTGTTCACCTCCACGGATATCGTCTGCGGCAGTCCACACGCACTCGGCACCGCGTGCCCCAGCTCGCAACGTCATCGCGCCGGGCTCAACGAACAGACAAATGATCATCGCAGCGGACGGATAGCAGGCCGTCGAGATGATGCATGCGACCAGCATGGCCGCACACCGAGCAAGTCGTGCTCGAACGACTGATCGCCTCCTCGATCAGTGCGCGTGTCTTCCCAGCGGCTTCTGCGTTGCAATCACCGCCAACGTCGAAGCCCATCTCGGGCATTCCCGCCGAGTCTCGTTCCGTGTGGGGTTGCTCGACGTCGCAGCCGAACGAAAAGTAGAAGCGCAGCGTTCCCAGCTCATCCGTGACCTGGCGTACCGTAAACGTCCTCGCGTGCTCGTCGGCGAGCACGCCGTCAACCCGACGACAGAGATCGTCAACGATAGATCTCCAACCGGGCTGGACGAAGCTGTGCGACCGGGGTGTTGAGCCGTGAAACAGTAGAGGGTATGTGTCAACCATGTGCTTCAAGATTGGCTCGACCGGGATGTCGATGAGGCTCTGCTGTGTGCGCTCCATTTTCAGGCCTTCCGTGACCTCAAGGCTTGCGCCGTGCGTTGATGGACATCACGGCTGCATCGATGCGCAGCCTTGACGCAGGATTCGCAGAGTGGATCGTGATCTGGGGCGGCTTGAAGTCAGCCAGAGCGACGGCTTCTTCGATCCAGAGCAGGACGTCGTAGCCGGTACCGCGCAGATCGTCGCCGAGGTCATGGTCCAACGACAGATCAGCGACGGTGTTCGTCTTGAGAAGTGCAATGGCCTCGGCGGGCCAGTACTCGAGATGCCATCCCTCTGGGGGCGAGCGCGCGTCGTCAAGAAAGACTTTCATGGTGGCAAGACGGCAGAGACGAGTGCCGGCATGACGACGCCGGCTTGGCCGACAAGACGTTCGGAGCCGGCGACGCCCAATTCGGCTGGCCGAGGGTTGATTTCGATGATCGTGGCGCCGTTGGCGGCGGCGAGTTTGGGCAGACCTGCCGCCGGGTATACCAGTCCGGAGGCGCGAATCACGAGCATCAGGTCGCAAGCGCCGACTGCGGCATTTGCATCTTTCCAGGCGGCATCTGGCAGACCTTCGCCAAACCACACGACACCGGGCCAGATACGGCCGCCGCAGTGAAGACAACGCGGCGGCTCCAGACGCCGACCTCCTTCAGGCTCATCGGGTACATCGGACGGCAGCACGTGGAGTCGGTCGCAAGGAAAACACCTGGGCTGGCTCAGACTGCCATGGAGATGTATTGGCGATGCACTGCCAGCACGCTCGTGCAGATCATAGACATTCTGAGTGACGAGCGTCACTTCGGGCGTCAATTGCTCCAGTGCCGCGATGGACCGGTGAGCCGGATCGGGTTGGGCTCGAAGAACCTTCGCCCGCCGCCATTCGTACCAGCCCCAAACCAGCGCCGGATCGCGTCTGAAGGCTTCGGCGGTGGCCAATGCCTGCGCGTCATAGTTCTCCCAGAGCCCTGTCAACGCGTCGCGGAAAGGTGGGATGCCGCTTTCAGCAGACACGCCTGCCCCGGTCAACACAACGACGCGACGGGCGCTGCGCAATCCCGCTGACAACGCTTGGATGTCTCTCATCGTCTGCCTGATCGCTTCCGCGGCGCCAACGGATCAACGGACCGACCGTCAACCTTCACCTTGCGAATTTCCAAGCCGAAAGCGCGAAACCACCGCCACAGCCATTCCGAATCGATCACTGTCGCCGTGATTCGATAGTGGTCTTCCAATTCCTCGACCTGCTGGTCCGAGCACAGTCGGGCCTCCAGCAGATGCAGCCCGGCCCCCTTCGTGATCTCGAAGCTGACGCTGATGGGCACGCCGGCACCCAAACCGAAACGGCCGTTGTCGTCGAATGTCTTCAGATCGAAGTCGGGCCGCTCGAAGGTCAATGTCGAGGCTTCTGCCGTGTGGATGCGGTGGAGGGCGAGGCAGCGCTCGTTGTCATAACCACGGTATCGCGCCACCAGATAGAGACTCGGTCCTTGCTGCGCGAGCCCGAGCGGCATCACGTCTGACGCGGAGCGTTTGCCCGCCGCGTTCTCATAGTCGACATGCAGCCAGCGGTTGCCAAACAGTGCGTTGCTGACTTCTTCCAGAATGCCGGGGCCGATCGTCGGCGGCAGCAAGGGCTGGGTGGTGCTCACGATCCTCACCTTGTCCAGCCATTGCCTTTCAAGCTGGGCATTCCGGTCCGGGCCGAGACTGCGCATGGCCTGTGCGAAGAAGCTTTCCATCGACTTCATCACGCTGGCCGGAAGCAAATTGCTGAGTCGCTGCTCGGCCAGCGCGAGGATCAGCGCCTCCTGACCCGTCATGCCGGGCAGTGATATACCCGCACCTTCTTTCCAGCTGTAGCCATAGGGCCTGCTGCTGTCGTCTTGCTCGATGCCGAAGTGCTCGCTCAGCATCTCGAGTTGTCGCTGGATCGTGCGGATGTCCCGACCGATGTCCATCTCCGAAATCTGCGAATGGAGGGTTGCGGCCGACACCTTGCGTCCGCGCGGAATCCGGCGCAGCAGCTCGATGGCAAGCCGAACAGTCTCAAGGTTGTTGGGTTTGCGCCGCATGTCAGGTTGTCTGGGCCCGGCCGGTGAAGTGCTGCCACATCCGCACCATCGCAGACGTGTCGAGCTTGCAATAGTCGAGCAGCTGACTCTTGATCTGCGCTCGGCGAAGGGCTGGTGTGGTGGGGGCGATCGCCTCCCGATAGGCTTCCATCGCCATGCCGCCATTGCGGACGCCTTTAAGTTGCTCGTACGCGAGATCGGGCGCGACGGCAGGCAGCACTTCCTTGATGCTCCAGCTTCCTTGCTGCCGAGGGTGGTAGTACCGCTTGGCAGCTACGGGCTGCAGATCGACGACGCGTGCGCAGATGGCTAACAGCGCACGCGAGAGGGATGGAACCCGCTGTGCCAGCGAGCGCAGACAGCTGGTCTCAAAGCCGGCGTTGTAAACGAAGACGGGGCCGACGTCGCCACAGGCGATGACCAGGGCTTCGGCAAACGCCCGCGATGGATCGTTGCCACTCAGATCGAGGAAGGCATCCTGACCCAGTCGCCCGTTTCTGGAAAGCCGGTGCACGCTGAACTGGAAGGGCAGTTGCTGGTAAGGCTTGGTGCCAGGCCAGATCGGCACAGCGAAACTGATGGTCTCGAAGTCCATGAAGTACGCTGGCCATCCTGCGCCGGCCAAGTCCGACTTCGCGCCCGCTGCGTCGAAGTACACGTCACCGGACAGGGTGTGGCGCTTGACCCGCCGTTGCACGTCGTTGAGCAGATCGTCCGGAACGTCGCGAAGGTCACGCGCGTCGTTCTCCGCCAGATGCGCCTTCAGCGCGTTCGTTCGTACATTCGGCAGCCAGGCGACGGGATACTCGGCTTGCTCTTCCTGGCTTGTGCAGTGGTCGACGAACCCGCAGGCATAGGGTCGCTGGCACTGTTCGCCCGTACGGATGGGGGGCTCGGTGCGGCGACGAACGACCGACTGGGATTCGGAAATCCAGGCTTTCACTTCGCCGCCGCGCGCAAAGGCATCCGCCGTGATGTCGCTCTCCTTGAGTAGTCCGTCGTAGCGGTCACCACCCGGGTAGACCCAACTGCCGTCGATATGCGCGACCGCGATCGAAGAAATGCGAACCCCGGCGCTGCGCGCCACGAACGCCTGGACCGCTGCGTCGTCACGGTGGTAGTCCTTCACCGACGTGGACGACTTCACCTCAATCATTCGCCAGCGCCGCGGGCCAGGGCCAGGTACCGGCAGCAGCACGTCGGCGAGGACCAGAGCCCCGTTGGCTGAGAACCCTGCCTCAAAGATGGGGCGCCTGGATTTCAGCAGCTCGGTCGTTCGGGCTAGAACCGCCGAAATGCCTTCGGCCTTGGGGTCCAGCACCACGCCGCTCCCTTCTGCATCGAAGAGCCGCCTGGCGATGTCTCCGACCTCGTAACCGACCTGAAAGCTCGACTCCGTCGCCGACGAGTCTTCGCGCAGGTCGGGCCGGTGGACCTCCAACCATAGTCGCTTCGGACATTGGCGGAAGGCCAGCAGCTTGGATTTCGAAAGGTTCTTGTGCATTCTTCTTCCCTGTTCCCCGGTCTCAGGCGAATCCTATCGACCTTGTGACGCCATGGCGCTTCAGGCTGACCTCGATCTCGAGTGCCCGCACCACATCCTCGGAGTGGGCCAGCGGCCGGAAACGATGCTGCCTGGCGATGGCGGCGAAGTCGCCGGGCGTCAGATGGGCAAGGCGATTCAACCGTTGACGCAGTTCGGCGGATGGCTCCGGCAGGCTCAGCACGGCCGCCTGCCTGACGAGCAGTTCCCAGGCCTGACCGGGCGCCAGGAAGTCGAAGCGAACCTTCATGTCGAAGCGGCGCAACGACGCCTCATCGAGGCCTTCCATCAGGTTGGTGCTGGCGATGAAGACGCCACCGAACCCCTCCATCTGCGTCAGCATTTCGTTGACCTGGGTCACTTCCCAGCTGTGCTTTGCGCCGCGCCGCTCTTGCAGGAAGCTGTCGACCTCGTCGATCAGCAAGACGGCACCCTCCGCTTCGGCGTTCCGAAACGCTGCGGCGATCAGCTTCTCGGTCTGGCCGACCCACATGCTCCCCAGATCGGAGGCGCGCTTGACCAGCAGAGGGCGGTTGAGTTGAGCCGCGAGCCATCGTGCCCACGCGGTCTTGCCCGTGCCGGGCGGTCCGTAGAGACACACGCGAGCCGAGCCGGTCGCCGCGATGCCTTGTGCGACAGCACCGAGATCGACATCGGTTCGGATGAACTTCGGGTCGTAGGTTTCCGGCAGTGCGTGCGAGTTGCTTGTCGCCAGGCCGGGGTGGCCCTGCGCCTGAAGAGTCTGGTCGATCAGGCGTTGAAGCACGTCCCCGGCCTTGACGTTGGCGAGGTCATCCTCGACGCACCGGACAACCGCAGCGGCCCGGGCAACGATGGCTGGGGCAAGGGTTTCGCAATCGGCCAACCGGGCGAGACCCTGTGCATCGAGGAGCCCGCCACATGCTTGCTGTGCGATCTTTTGCCGTTGCCGCCGCGGTGGCACCGGAACCTCCAAGATCATGTCGAAGCGCCTCAGGAAAGCCGGGTCGATGTTGCTGATCGAGTTGGTCAACCAGAGGGACGGCAACGGGTTGCTTTCGAGCGCCCGGTTGATCCAGGCCTTCTTCCCCTTCGCCGTCGATCGACCGAAGAATTGATCGCGGGGAGATGTCTCGAACACATCTTCGACTTCATCGAAGAGGATCAATGCGCGCGAACGGGAGAGCACGCTTTGAGCTGCGCGGTAAGCCCTGAGTCGTTGTGACCCATCGACCGGGTCGCCGTCGCTGTCCTCGCCGGATACTTCGTACAGTGCGCTTCCGAGGTCGGAGGAGATCGCTTTGGCGAGCTGGTTCTTCCCGGTGCCGGGGCTGCCATGAAGGAGAACGTTGACGCCGGTGCGACGGGATGCGAGTGCTCGTCGGAAATACGGACGCAGGACCTGGAGCGATTGGTCAAGGTGCTCGAAGTCCTTCAACGTCAGGTGCCCGGGTGGAGACGGCAGCACGGTGTCGCGCAACAGACCGATGGGGTCGGTGCTCGTTGAGGAGACGTGATCTGCGAAGCGGTCGGACAGCATGTTCAACTTGAAGCGCAGCGAATGCATTCCGCTGCGGTCAATGACCAGCAGGCCGGAGCCAGTCAAGACGCCATCACTTTCGAGTGCTGCCCGTACCTCGGACAACGGAAGATCGAGAACCGTGGAGAGAACCTGGTAGGCCTTCGTGGAAGTGAGCTGGCCCAGATAGTCTGCGACATCGGCAAGATAGGGCTCGTTTTGAAGCATGACGGCAAACTCGAGAATTCGGCGGTCGGCGTCGTTCAATCCGACCAGCTCGGCCAGCCGGCCGATGTTCTCCGAGACTTGCTCTGGCAAGGTGGCGCTGTGCGCCGCCGCTTCGGCGGCAAGATACCGCTCGCGCAGTTTGGACTTGAGGGCTGAGACGTTGTAGCTTTCGTCGTCAGAGTTGTCAGCTGAAACGGCCACGTCGAGAGATTCGGCGAGATCGTCGTTCTCGAAACCGTGGCGCGTGATGAACTTCGACTGACCGTTCAGCGGCACGAGCAAGCGAAGCAGCCAAAGCTTGACGACGGGCAGCAAGTCCGAACGGACGTACAACTTGGTTCGATGGCGGGAGCGACGGGGGCGCATAGTGATCTCCTGGCAAGGATTCAGTGTCCACGGTCGTGCGACAAGAAGTGTCGCTTGCGCATGGCGCACCCATCACGTCGGCGCTCGGCCGACGCGGGGTCTGGGCCTCGGCGGCTGAGTGCTTGACCGATCGGCCGATGGAGATGTGCGAACTTTCCCGTGCGCGTTCGCTCATGTAGTGGCAGAGCTTCGAAGTCGATCGCCTGCGACACCGCTTGTCGCTGCCGCGGCTGATGATCTGTTCGGCGAGACGTTCGCTCACGCTCGCGCGGCTCGGCAAGCTTGGGGCGACGGTGGTTGATGAAGTAGTCAACTACCAGGATGTCTACCGGCTCTGCTACATCCGGGGACCCGAAGGGATTCTCATCGGGCTCGCGCAACAGCTTGGGCAGTAATGCTCGCGGGAAACATTCCGTAGGCCGTCGGCGGTCAATACTGAGATGTCGTGCCGCTTGGCCTGGTTGCTCCGTCTCGTTCTTCGTTCCACGAGCGGATCTAGTGAAAATCTCTACTACTCGTCGCCAGCCCACCGAGCAGCGCCGTCAGATCCTCGACATGCCCGGCGATCAGGTTGCGCACATCGCCATCGCGCTGCCAGGTGCAGCGCATCACCGCCGAGATGAACACCGGCTACCGCGACCCGGCTGAGGTGCGCGTGCTGTTCAGCCGCCTGGCGGGCGCAACGGTGGACGAATCGTTCTGGCTGCTGCCACCGTTCTACACCGACTTCGGCAAGAACATCCGCGTCGGGCGCAACGTGTTCGTCAACCACGCCTGCGAGTTCATGGACCGTGGCGGCATCACCATCGGCGACGATGTGTTGATCGGCCCGAAGGTGAACCTGGTCACGATCAGCCACCCGCTGGACCCGGCGACGCGCCGATCGACGCACTGCGCGCCCATCGTCATCGAGAAGGGCGCGTGGCTGGGCGCAGCGGTGTCGGTGATGCCGGGCGTGACCATCGGCGAGAACGCGGTCGTGGCGGCCAACGCGGTGGTGACGCGCGACGTGCCGCGAAACACCGTGGTTGGCGGCATCCCGGCGCGGTTCATCCGGCACATCAGTGAGGCGGGATCCGAAGTCTTCGGTGCGGAAGCTGGGGCCGAGTCGCCACGGCGGCATGTATCGACAGTGGTCGATCAAGCCGGGAGCTTTTGACATGGACCGCTTGCGGCGGCCATCGCTGCGCCACGGCAGATACGGCGCTCGGACGGGGGCCGCGCTGCTGGCGATGGCGATCGCACTTTCCGCCCACGCCGCCGATGTCCGACGCGACCTTGGCGGTGCTTCCAACGCGCGCTCGGAGACGCAGGAGCAGCCCAGCATGTGGATGACCGTCGGCACACAGCGCTTCGCCGTGGCGCTCGAAGACAACCCCACGGCGCGGGCGTTTCAGCAGTTGCTGCCGATCACGCTCGACATGGAGGAGTTGAATGGCAACGAGAAGCATGCGGCGCTGCCGCGCAGTTTACCCACGCGCAGTGCCCGGCCCGGCACCCTCCGCGCGGGCGATGTGATGCTGTACGGCGACAACACGCTCGTGGTGTTTTACGAAACCTTCGCTTCGAGCTACAGCTACACGAGGATCGGCCGAATCGAAGGCAGCGCCGGGCTGGCCTCGGCGTTGGGTTCGGGCCATCAGCGCGTCACGTTTACGGTGCGGTGAGAAGCCATGCACCGAAGGTGCTCAAGCCCTTTTTCGAGCTTGCTGTCAAAGAGGCGCAGCGGTTGTCTGCTTTGTGACAACGTCGGTAATGGCCCGCTTTGGCCGCCAGTGTGAGTTCGAGGCGGCGCCAGGAAGCTGACCTCCGGCGCAAATGACTCAGCCGACCGAAGTCAGCTTGCAGCAACCCCCAGCGGGGACCCGGTCTCGGCCATCAAGCAACATTCATCCCCGAACCCGAGAGCAGCCGTTTAAGCCGCACAAGCCAGCCAAGGGCTTGAGTCACGGTCGCCTGGCACCATCCTGCTCTATCGCCTTGAGGACGAGATCGGCCATTGCCACGGGCTCGTCGCCGGCCTCCTCTTGCAGGCCCCGCACCGTGCCGTGTCTGTCCTGAATCTCTTCATCCTGGCTGGCCTTCAGCTTTCCCTCCAGCCGTTCGATGACGATCTCGATGCCGACGATGCCGCGCATCAACCTGTCGATGAATGAGGTGGGCGCGTCGCCGACGGACCACGGCATCGAACGTCGAGCCTCGTGAGCGTTGGTGAGGCGGTTCAGCATGTCGAGCATCCAGTCGCGATCCTCAATCGCGCGCGCAACTCCGTGCGCATGCGCCACCACGTAGTTCCAGGTGGGAACGACCTTGTCATGCTTCGCCTTGCTAGGGTACCAACCCGGCGTTATGTAGGCCTGCGGTCCCTGGAACATCACCACCGAGGGTGTGGCCGAGTCCAGTTCGCGCCAGACAACGTTGGCGCGTGAGACGTGCCCGATCAAGGTGCCCAGCGGCCCACGATCGCGATCCAGAAGAAAAGGCACATGGTTCGCGATGAGGCCCTCGCGGCCGTGGCACACCCAGGCGCCCAACGGGCGGAAAGCCATCAACGAAAAGAGGACCTCGCGATCCGTGAGTTGGTGCAGCGCGTTCACATACATGCGAGGTACCTCAGATCCCGATCAGCGCGTGCCGCACCAACAGCGCCGACAGCACGAACATGGTCACACCGATCAGGCCATCCAGCGCCTGCCACGACCTGGGCCGTGCAAACCACGGCGCCAGCCACCGCGCCCCAAAACCGAGCAGCGCAAACCAGAACAGGCTGGCGCCGCTGGCCCCCGCGATGAACCAGCCGCGCAGCGCCGCTGGCTGCTGGGCGCCAATGCTGCCGACCAACAGCACCGTGTCCAGGTACACGTGTGGATTGAGAAGCGTGAAGGCGGCCGCCTGTGCCACTGCCGCGCTGCGCCTCAGGCCCGCCCCACCCTTGGCGACGTTCAGCTGATGCACCTGCCGCGCGCGGCGCAGGGCTTGCCATCCATACACCGCCAGGAAGACGGCACCTGCCAGCGCGAGCACCCGTGCCAGCCCAGGGTTCTGCCCCAGGGCCTGCGCCATGCCCAGAACACCTGCCGCAATCAGGACGGCGTCTGCCACGGCACAGAACAGCACCACGCTGCCGACGTGCTCACGGCGCAGTCCTTGTCGCAGCACGAAGGCGTTTTGCGCGCCGATGGCCACGATCAGCCCGAAGCTCAAGACCAGGCCTTGGACGAAGACCGGGAAAGCGAAAGAAGTGGTTGTTGTCAGTGTCATGGTGCGCCGAGCTTGCCAGCCCAGGCGTATGTAGACAAACTAATCAGTCTAATGTTGATGAAGAGAATCTGAATCATGTTGGACTATGCCGCGCTCGCCGCACTGGCGGCAGTCATTCGGGAGGGCAGTTTCGAGCGCGCGGCCAGCGCGCTGCATGTCACGCCTTCGGCGGTGTCTCAGCGCATTCGCTCGCTTGAAGAGCGTGTGGGCTGCGCCCTGGTTGTGCGCGAACAGCCCTGCCGAGCCACCGAGACGGGTCGGCGCCTGTGCCAGCACGTGGACCGCGTACGGCTGCTCGAGCAGGAACTGCAAGGCACGCTGCCGGCGCTGGCGCCTGAAGGCGTCACCCGCGTGGCGCTGCCGATCGCGGTCAATGCCGACAGCCTGGCAACCTGGTTCGCTCCGGCGATTGCAGCCTTCGCGGCTGACGCCCCGGTGCTGGTGGAGCTCGCGGTGGATGACCAGGACCACACCACCGAGTGGCTGCGCAGCGGCGCTGTGCTCGCGGCCGTGACCGGCACGGGCCGTCCTGCCGCAGGTTGCAACAGTCGAGCTTTGGGCGCCATGCGCTACGTCGCGGCCGCCAGTCCGGCCTTTGTGGCGCGACATTTCGCAGACGGCATCGGGGCCGGCAGCCTGGCGCGAGCCCCCAGCCTGATCTTCAACGCAAAGGACGACTTGCAGGCCCGCTGGGCGCGGCGCCTTTGCCACAGGGACGTGACCTTGCCTCGGCATACCGTGCCTTCACCCCATGCGTTCGTCGCCGCAGCCACGGCGGGCATGGGTTGGGGCATGCAGCCTCTGTCGCTGATTGCCCAGCACCTGCAGGACGGTTCGCTGGTCGAGATGTTGCCCAACAGCCCGCTGGACGTACCGCTGTACTGGCAGCATGCGCGCGCCGCGTCGGCGTTGCTCGATGGGCTGACCCGCGAGATTCTTGCCGCCGCCGCACGTGCCCTGCTGCCACCTTGATGCACACACGGCTGAGCGCTGGTGACGGACATCGGCCGCTGGCTTCCTACGGAGGTCGGCGTGGAATGCGGAATGGCCGGTATCGCCGGTCTTGGGCGACAGTTCAGGGTCGGCCACTGCTGCCTGCGCACGTCGGCTATCCGGTAGCTCAATTTGGGAGTCAGCTTTCCGGCGATGAGATCGCTCAACCTGTTGTCGCTGGCCGACCCGGAGCGGTCTGTCGCAGCATCGACGAGCAGTCGGTCTCAGGCATGTGCCGGCCTGTTGGCGCGGACGTGGCTCAGCGACCTGGACCCAAGGCCCCTTCGGCGTCAAACCTCCTCGTGATGCGCCGCGAGAGGATTCGACACATGCGGCGGGTGCGCAGGCCGGTCGGTGGGTCGACTTTGCAGCAATCGCAGCAGCACCTGCAGCGGG
>LNFM01006758.1_pt1 | contig 18592 bp, 12 predicted proteins | sample 596031 | NCBI WGS metagenome assembly LNFM01 (sample SAMN04254537, study PRJNA301005) | activated carbon metagenome | isolation source: dual media filters at the Ann Arbor, Michigan drinking water treatment plant | place: USA: Ann Arbor | reverse complement strand
TCGTCGCCACACGATAGTCGTTCCGCTCGAGATCCGCCCTGCAGAGGCGGGCCGACTGACCGATACCCGTCGCCGTGGAGAGGAGGCCGACCAGCCTGACGTCGCGGCCCGGACCCACACCGCGTGGCCGAGCCGGTGGGAAGGACCGGGCAAGCCCCTCTCGCATGAGAAAATTATAGTAGGGTCCGGCTCTGCGCCAAATGTGTTGCCGCAGCGCGCTGGCACGAACGGCGAAAGGCTCGATAGTCGCCATGCCACACAGCCTTCAAAGAGAATGATAAATGCTCGTCGCCAGATCGATATCATCGAGCATGATGCCGCGGCCGCCCTTCAGCACCAGCGCCGACGTGCAATGCTGCTTGACGATCTCGTGGCTGTGGATTGCAAGGATCATCGCCCTGTCCTTGCGGTTCTCGAAAATCTCGCGGTGGCACTTCTCCTGGAACCGCGTATCTCCGACGGCGATCACCTCATCGATGAGAAAGCACTCGAAATCAATGGCCAATGACAGCGCGAAGGCGAGCCTCATGCGCATGCCTGCCGAGTAGACGCGCACCGGGACATGCAGCTGCTTGCCGAGCTCCGTGAAATCCTCGACGTATTCGTAGAGTTCCCGGAACGGCGCATCGTAGATGCGCGCGATAAAACGGATGTTATCGTACCCGGTGAGCTCGCCTTCGAAACCACCGGCGAGTGCCAGCGGCCAGGACATGCGCAGGCCTCGATCGATCGTCCCGCTCGTCGGCGGTTGGACTCCCGACAGGATCTGAATCAGCGTCGATTTTCCCGCCCCGTTGCGACCCAGAACGGCCATGCGGTCGCCCCGGCCGACGCTGAACGACACACCATCGAGAATCCGACGAACACCGATTTCGGTATGAAACTCCTTGACGATGTCCTTGACGACGATGCGCCGGTCGTCGGGGTCGCCCCCGTCGAGAACGTCTTGCACAGGCGCGTCGGATCTCAGCTGCATCGGTCAGGCTTTCTGGTCATTTCTGTGCATGCGAAAGCGCGTTGAACGCGAGGTGGCGAAGGATCGAGAAGATGATCCAGAAGAGCGCGAATACAGCTGCGATCCCCAGCAGTCGACGTGGATATCGGGCATAGTCCGGCGCGGCGGGATTGGCGATCCGCTCGAGGAACAGGCGTTGGCGTTGCGCATCGAGCTGAGCCGACTCCAGCGAGGTGAGCGACGAGGCGAAGGTGCGCTCGGCGAACTCGCGCTCCAAAGTCAGCCTCTCGTATTCGGCGATCAGTGGCGCCAGTGAATCGCCAGCACCGGCCAATCTCTGCTGCTCGATGACGATCTGGGCATCGAGCGCCGAGATGCGATGGCGCAGGCTCGCGATCTGTGTGCTCTGTGGCGAGGCTCGTTCCACCTCGGCCAGCTGCGCGCTTGTCTGGGCCATGTCGAGAGCGAGCCGTGAGATCGTTTCCAATGCTGTCGTGGAGACGCGACCAGGGTCGATCATGCCGATGCGATTTCGGAATGCAGTGATGCGACCGTGCGCCTCGCGGGCCAATTCCCGGGTGCGCTCGACCTCGCGTGCGGCAGTGGTGATGGCGTCCGAAATCGCCCGCTCGCTCATGCGATTGATCAGCAACTCGGACTCGACGAGCATGGCCTCAGTCAGCGCGCGCGCATCCTCGGGACGAAACGCCTGCACGCGCAGTGTCGTGATGCCGGTCGTATAGTCGTAGTCGATGTTGACGATGCTCTGCATGTAGCGATGCAGGCTCTCCTCGTTTTGGCTTGAAAGCGGCCCAGGATAGCGCCAGAGAAAATCCGCCTCCGGCCGTCCGATACGCTCGATCAGGCCAGTTTGGGCCGCGAGCCGCCTCGCTAGGTCGCGCGACCCAAGATAGGCTTGAACGATATAGCCGTCATCCATGGACCGGGTGATGGTGGAGCCTTGCATCAGGCTTGCGAGCTGGCTCGTGGCGCCGCTGCTTGGGCTTCTCACGACGAATTTGGCCTCGGCCTCGTATCGATCCGCCGCGATAAAAAGAAAATACGCGGCGCCGAGAAGCGTCGGCAGGACAACGATAAGCCCGAGGGGCAACTTGCGCCGAAGCCACATGAGGACCCGGTGGCCGCGGGTGACTTCTTTTGTAGCCGCACTACGGGAGGCCGCATTGACGGGAACCAGCTGCAGCGGCCGAATGGAGCCCGCTTTCATTTCCTGCTGCATGTCGATTCGTCGCGCTCTCAACGTGGTTCGGAGGACGGCAACCACAGCGTGCCGACAGCACGCGGATGCACCTGGAAATCCCTGGTTGCAGGGCTTCCGACGCCGACCGCGCGTGCCATCTACCCGACGTCAGGATTTAGCATATGTCGGCACAATGGGACAGCAGCGTGACCGGTCGATGCCGAGTGCAAGGGGCGCGGGATGCAGCCGCCGCGCTGGCTCGTCTCGACCCGCCAATGCGTGCTGCAATCGAGGCACACGACAAGCTCCCCGCCTTATGATAGAAGCTCGACGCCTCGATCTCTTTGAGTGCCTCTGCGGTGTTTTTTATGAGTAGATGTGCGGCGATCCAGGCTCAGACGGTAGATTGGCGCCCGATAAATGATCCTTGAACCAGGATGTCTGCGAGGCAGTCTGCGACACCTCAGCATTTGTGCCGTAGCGACTGTCGTTGCGGCCTGCTCCGCGACGCTGCCACAAATCGCCGACGCACCTCCTGCGCCGCAAGCGGTTGGACAGCTGGGCACCCCGCGTGAAGCAACCCCGGGCGTTCAGTCAGCCGGAACTCAACGCCCGTCCTCTGCGGTTCTGCCTGCCCCATCGCAACCTGCAACTGCATCGAGCGCGGCTGGTGCCAATTCGATCTCGCAGTTCCGCTCCACCAGTATCGTCCTCTTTACGAACGAAACGGGTTACGACGGCCAGCGCGTATCGGTCTCATCACTACCGCTGCCATTGCCGGTTGGCCGACGATCGGCAGATGGGACGCGTCTCGAGATCATGACGGTCGCAGGAGCCCGCTGGCTGTCGGTCGCCGACACGCTCGCCGAAGCGAAGCCTGCCGATCGCACCTTGGCAGCCGGGCGGCGTTAAGAAGAGCGTGATTCTGGAGAATTGCCCGCAGCAGCGGCGACGCGCAGTCTCGGTTGATCAGATCGATTGGCGACTTCTTGGCGCGAGGCGCCATGGCTGGGCGGCACTTGTTGCCCGCAAGTGGTTGCATACGCGGTCCGCTGGCGGCATCTGCAGCAACCGGAAGGGCAACGTCGCGTCATGCCAGAACGGATTAACGCTCGGATCAGACGTCAGCGCGTCGGGCCAGCGCCGCTCCATCACCGCTTGCTCGCCATCGTAGCGCGCCTGCTTTGCTGGGCTCGTGTAGTCGAGACCACGCGACTTGGCCTCGTGGTGATGCAGGGTGATATGCGGTGACCAAAGAATCTTCAGACCCGAGGCCCGCACCTTGAAGCAATAATCGACATCGCTGAACCCGACCGGCAGATGCTCCGCGTCGAACCCACCGACAGCGTCGAAGGTTACCCGCCGCGTGGCGATAAACGCCCCGACAACCGCGGCCACAGACCGGGTCACATGCCAGCGGCGGCTAGGCCCGGGCTCCGACACATGGCGCCTCAGGCCGTCGTTGTTGACGGCGCCCTTCCACCCGGAAATGACGCCCGCATGCTGCATGGTGTCGTCGGGATAGAGCAGCCGCGCACCGACCACACCGACGTCGTCCCTCAAGAGGAGATCGGTCAGCGTCGCGTCCCATCCGGGCGAAAGCATGCTCATGTCGTCGTTGGCAAACAACAGCAACTCCGCCGTCGATGCCGCTGCCCCGCGATTGTTGAGCCGAGACCAGTTGAAAGGCTCGTCGATCCGCTCGATCGAGATGCGCGGTCGCGCCGACAGCGAAGCCAGAATGCCGAGCGTCTCCGGGTCACGGCTTCCATTGTCGACGACCAGGATATGCACCCGCTCCGGGTGTGTCGCCAGCCGGACCAGACTGTCCGCGAAATCGATGACATCGCGGCCATTGTCGCGCGTCGGGATGACGACCCCGATGTCGCTCGCCGGCAGCGACGCGTGCCATTTCGTCTGCGCGCAGACGAAGCCATGCCGAGCCCCGCTTCGGGCATCGCCTCGTGCTACGAGATGATTTGCGACATCGGCGAGATGGTCTTTCTGGCGAGCCTCCTCCGGCACCGCATCCAATGCCAGGCTTTGCACCAGCGGCAGCGGCAGATGCCCGACCTCTCCCGCTGCGATCAGATCGAGCCGGATCTGCGCGAGACGCCCTCGGTCGACCAGAGCGGCAATGCTGCGAGCGGCGCTCGCGCACGCCTGCGGCGTGAGGAGCAGGGTCTCCCCCGTGCAATCGGCTTCGAGCTGGGAATCGTAGTCCGGGCAGGCGCGCAGTTCGGCATGCTGGGCCTGGAATGTGCCATCGATGGCGAGTGTACCGATCTCCTCGTCCATCACATAGGCGGACTTGCCCCCGATCAGGATCGCCTGATGCAGCCACGCGATCGAGGTTGCATGCAGCATCCCCCCTCGACGAAGAGTAAGCACATGCGCTTCGCGGAGAACGGGCCAGCCCGGTTCGTCGCCGCGGTCGAGCCACCGGATTCGGTCGTCCACAATCCCGGCCGTGACCACGGCGTCGCGACGGCTCGGATCAGAGCCCACCGCGAGCAGCGTCCACGAGGAGCACGTCTGTGCTCGAAGGCTTGCGATCAGCCCATGCAGGGCGCGGGGTGAGGCAGCATCGACATCGGCCAGAATGGCGATCGTTGGACCCTCGTCGACATCCGGCGGCGCCGGAAGATCGTGCAACTCGCGCATGAGGCCATAAAGCTCGGCGGGCGCGGCCGCCCAGGTCCCGAGGTCCGGCAGCTTGTCGAGGGCCTTCTCGATCTCGTTTCGCAGCCGCGTCAGCTCGGCCGTGACCTTGAAAAGCCCCGTCATGCGCGCGACATGCGCATCGCGTTCGTACACCGGATGCGTTCCAGAAAGCCGTCCGAGATGCAGAAGCTCGGTTGCCGCGTCGGCTAGGTCGGGTGCCAGCTGCAGCGCATGCTCCAGCATGCCGGCGGCTTCGGAGAGATGCCCGCTCATTTTCAATGAGCGGCCGAGTTGCAGGGCAATGTCAGCATTTTGCGGGTCGGCCGCGAGAGCGACCCGATAGTGAGCCTGGGCTTCGGCGAGACGACCGCTGTCCTTCAGCATGTTGGCAAGTTGCACGCGCACGTCAGACCGGTCAGGCAGCGTTTCGAGCGCCGCCGCGTACCACTGCGCCGCGGGCCCATGCTCTTGCCTGTCCCTGTGTTCGTCAGCGCGCTCGATAGCCTCACGAGCCTTCTCGGCGGCGGAGGCATCGGCCTTGCCTCCAGTCATCGTGTGCACCGACTCCGATGGCGTCGTTACGGAGTTCTTGCGCCCCGATCGGTCGAACCGACTGAAGAAGCCACTCACGACCGCGTCCTCGTCGGACTTGGCCACCGCGACGCGGGGCCGCAAACGCCGCACAAGACTACCCACCAACGACCAGTTGCGCAGGTAGCTCGGCCGCCCCAAGCGGGCAGAACGCCGGCCGATGCTCCAGTCGACCGACCGATATCGCGGCACGTACAGCTGCTGCGAGCGAGATCGATCGGGGCAAGCGCGTCAGCCATGATGAGCAACCTCGCCTGAGCCGATGTGAGAGGAAAAGCGCGAGTCACTATCCGCAAATGCCCGGCGTCGCTCCAGCACGTCCTGATACAGCTGCGTGTAGCAGCTCGCCATGACTGCACAGGTGTTGTGAATCCCGTCTCCTGCCTGCCAGCGCTCGACCGCCGCAGCCTTCCGTGCGATGTCGCCCGGATTGTCGGCGATGCCGACGAGAAACTCATACAGCGCGCCGATATCGTCGCGTGGCGCAACCCAGCCTGCGCCGGTCGCCCCGATCCGCTCTGCGACGGCACCGAAATCGAATCCGACCACCGGCAGTCCGATCGCCCACATCTCGGTGAGCGTATGACAGTAGGTCTCGCTCCAGATCGAGAACACGGCGCCGACCTGGGCCCCCGTCCGCCGCGCGTGCTCGGCGAAGTCGTCGCGCTTGTACGCGCCGTGCATCACGATAGACGCCCCTTCGAGCGGAGGATGCATCTCACCGAGGATGTGAAAGCGGAGCCTCCCGGCCGCGTCCATGGCGCCCAGCGCTTCGAGGATGTCGCGGCCCTTGGCCGGCGAAAGATTGCCGGGGACCAGGATGTCGAGTTGCGGTAGCGGCTCCGATGGCGCGACCGGCCTCGTCATCTCGGCGAAGTCCCGTCCATGTGGAATGACCTCGAAACGTCGCTCCAGAAGCATCGGGTATGCATCGACGAGCGTGCGCTTGGCGCTTTCGCTGGTCGTCACGAATGCATCGCAGGCCTCAAGTGCCTGCCACTGGCGCCGACGCCACTCGGTGATCCAACGGTGCTTCAGCGGAGGCCGTTCACCGATCTGCCAAAGATCCGGCACGCAGTCTCCCGCGGACGACGTACAACGCCCACCGCAGTAGACCAATCTCTCGTCCAGCAGCTTGACCGTCGGACAGACCGCGTAGAAATCATGAAACGAGAAAACGACGGGGACGCCGAGCCGGCGCGCCACCGCCGTGAGCCCGAGACTATGCCATGCGAGATGACGCGCATGGACCAGCTCTATGGCGTGCTCGATCAGCCATCGCGCTACCGTCTCGTCATAGGCCGTCGACGTATGCTCGATGTAGGTGACCGGATCGGCAAGCGCCTCACGGGCCATGACGAGATCCGCCCCCTGCTCGCCGGCCCCCACGCGCGTGAGCGTTATCGTCCGGGAATCGCTTGTCAGCAGCCACGGCTCGAAATCGCCCGATACGGCTCGCATCAGGTCGCGGTTCGTCAGCGGAGTGCCGCCCGTCTCTGTCGATATGACGAAAAGCACGCGCGGCCGCACGTTGCGCCGAGCGGCACCATCGCCATTCGCGCTCTCAGCCTCGCTCAGGTCCCGGTGCAAACGCCGCACACGGTGGCGTGCTGCCGCCAGTCCCGGATTGCTGTGGAAGCCCTCGATGAGGGCTCCATATTCAGGATAACGGTCGTCGACGACGCCCCGCCCGACCTCCATCAGCGCGGTCTTCTCTGTGCCGAAGCTGGCTGAGCGCTCGTGGACAACGAGCGTCCGGTCATCGACGAGATGACGCCATCCGGAACGCAGTGCACGCATGCACCAGTCGTTTTCCTCGCCATACCCGCGAGGAAACGCGTCCGCATCGAAATCCCCGAGCGCATCGAGCGCGTCCCGCCTGAGGTAGAGGCAGAAGCCGTTGCCGGTCGGCAACTCCGGCCAATACCCTCCGGCTGTTTGTGTGACCAACCTCTGGTAGGCCTCGGCGGCAAGTCCGCCGGGTATTTCCGAGCGCTCACCAATCTCGGGAACGGTGAAGGCCCCGGCGTTGTCGGAAATCGCCGTCACCGACGCGACATCGGATCGCGAGTAGGCAGCCGCACACAAGCCCTCGAGCCAGCGCGGCCCGACAACCGTATCCGAGTTGAGCAGCACGACATCCGCGTCGCCGGCCAGCGCCAATCCCTTGTTGACGGTCCGCGTATAGCCGAGGTTTGCGGCGTTGCGGACGACGCGTACGCGCGGGCGCCCTTCGATCGCGTTGAGCAGCGGCGTGATGCGGCGATCAGGACTGGCGTCGTCGATGACGATCAGCGAGGCATTACCGTTGGTGAACCGCAGAACACTCTCGAGGCACGCCGCAGCCGCACTCACGGCGTTGTATAGCGGAACGACGATCTCGACTGGTCGGGACTGCGGCCCTGAGCGGTCGCCCGCGATTGCGGTCGCAGCCATGCCCAGACTGCGGCGCACAGGCGAAAGTGCGACACGCATCGGTGTGCCTCTGAGCGGCCGCCGTTCATGCAATATCGCGACCGTAACCTCGCCCCGCCCAGGCGGCAGCCGCAGCTCGAAGCCACCTCCCACGACACCAGGCGCCATCCGGCGCAGATCGCTGCGATCCCAGCTTGCGCGGAGCGTCTGGTAGAGGATGCCGTCGACCTCGACATGGAGTGTGACCGGCTCGCCGAGGTTTTGCGGATCGATGGCCCAACCGACCAGATGTCCGGCGCCACGATGAGAGACGCTGGACCGCACGCCACGTGCGCCTGGCCCGAGCGTTACGATCTCATCGAGCGGCAGGACACGATCCAGCTCGTCGAGCGCTGCACTGAAGCCCGGCGACAGATCGAGCGCTCGCGACCACGCGCTGACCGCCTCGTCGATCCTGCCCGCGAGCGCCAAGGCGCGTCCGAGCTGCAGATAGGTATCGCTGTCGTGATGGGCGGCGGCGATGGCTGTCCTGTAGACGGCGGCGGCCTCGTCAGATTGCCCGGAATCCTTGAGCATATTGCCGAGCTGGACCATCAGGTCATGCCGTCCCGGCAGCAGCATCACGGCTTTTCGATAGGCAATGGCAGCGGCTGCGGCCTCGCCGCGATCACGTAGCGCGTCGGCGGATTTCAGGGCTGCGACACCGGCCGAGACGCGTGCTTCGTCGTCGACACGCAAGGCAGTTGCGACGAGGGCATGGTGCACCAGCGCCTGTCTGCCATCCCATGCGCGACGGCCGACTTGATGGAGGCCCCTGAGGACATCGCGGATGGGCACCATGCTACATCAACGCTCACACGGACAGCGGTTACAGATTGCCGCCGGGGCACACCCCACCCCGGGCCGGGAATTGTCAGAGTTATGACCTATAGCGGGTGCCCCCACCGGGCAAGGCGGCATTCGGCCCCCACCTGCAACATTGCGCTCAATGCTTGAACCAGTAGGCTGCGCCCGCCGGCACCGGCTCGATGATCGCCGTCGCCAGCAGGCCGGGATCGAGATCGGGCGCCGTGTAGACCAGCACGCCCGTGTCGCCGTCGCCGATCAGGCGGCAGACACCATCCGGCAGATCGCGCAGCGCCGGGTCGATGGCCGCCAGCGACACCGTCACGAAGTAGCCCGGCACGGTCTGCTCCGGGCTCGTCTCGATCGGGTTGTCGGGGTCGGACCAGTCCCATGCGGCGCGCGCCAGCACGACACGCTGGCCGGGCAGCACGCGCGAGGTGTCCCATTCGCCGTTCCGCGTGAAGGCGGCCAGCGCCGACAGCGCCGACGCCTCGTCGGCAAACATCATGAAGTGATTGAGCATGATCGGTTTCCTCACGCGGCCATGGCGAGACACCGCGCCACCAGATCGGCATTGCCGAGCCCGCGGTCGATGACGGCCAGTTGCCTGATCGTGCTGTTCCACTCGCCCGTCGAGAACCGCCGCCCGGCGCGGAGCGTGGTCATGGCCGGAATGGTCGCCGAGGCGTCGGTGAGCACGGCCGCGCCGTTCAGCGAGGCCGCGACATCGTTCAACCGGTAGCGGATCGCCAGCGTAAAGTCCGTGTCGGGCGCCACGCTGCCGAGGTTGATCGATGCCTGATCGACGCCGCCCACCGTCACCAGCAGCACGATCTCGTTCGCCGGACTGTCATAGACCTGGATGCGGTTGTTTTCGCTGCCGTCGTCGAGCGCCAGCGCATAGCGCGCCACGCCGTCCTGGCGCGGTGTCCGCGCAGCCAACAGGATGGTGCCCGCGGTGGCATTGAACGGGAAGCTGGCGACGGGAATGGTCACACTGTCGGCCGCCCGCGTGGCCGCACTGGCGCCCGTCGGAACGTAGGAGCCGGGATAGCCTACGCCGAGCGACATTTCGCCGGCAAAGACACCCTTGGTGCCGTCTTCGCCGGACAGCGTCGTCGTCGTCCCGTCCGACAGGAACAGCGTGGCCGACGACCCTGCGGTCGCTGTGGCCGTCGCCACGACGACACAGAGCCAGAGCCCGCCGCCGTAGTCGACCATGTAGGCGGCGTCGATCGTTCCCGACGGCGTCACCACGCCCGTCGAGAGATTGAAGGTCGCGTTGCCGATTGGAAAATGCGTCGAGCTGAACCGCATCATGATCGCGGGCCACTCGCCCGCCCGCGCGAACACCGCCCAGTGGTACTGCGTGCCGCTGGTGACACTCACGGTCTTCGACGCGAAATGCGAGGTGCCGGTCGACGTATCCTCGAGCATCTTGTCGAGGGTCATGGTCCCGAACGGCCCAATCGCCTGATCCGCGACGACGGTGCATCGCGTCTTGGTGGTCGCGTTGAAGTCACCGCTGTTGGTCGCGAGGTTGGTCTGCGCCCCCTCGAACAGCGCGCCGCGCGGCGTGCCGACGGCCGGCGCGTGCGCATAGCGCAGCACGTTGCTGGAGGCGGTCTGTAGGAGCCGGCCGCGACCGATGACGGTCGCATCCGAGGCCCGCGAGACGGTGAGCAGGCTGGGCGGGCGCCCCGAGGCGGTCAGCACGCCGGCGAAATCGTTGATCAGCGCCTCGCGCGCGGCAAAGTCGACGGCAATGCCACTGTCGCCGCGCAACAGGCGGGCGGCCTCGTGCACCATGACACCGGACGGCCCGGTGGCACCGGTCGCACCCGTGGCGCCGGTGATGCCTTGGGGCCCCTGCGTCGGCGCCCTGTGCGCGTTGAAACCGGCCACCGTGCCCATGCCGAGCTCGTAGAGGATGCCGATGTCGGACGCCGTGAGGCTCAATTCAGTCGCGACGATGCCAGCACCGAAGGCCCGCGCCGATGAGGTTGGAATGTTGGTCGTGTTGGTGACGTCGAGGATCGGCGTCTCGGTGGTGCCGGCATAGACACGGAACCGTGCCTCAGTGCCCGCGGCGTTGACCTCGATGTCGAAGGTGTAGGGCACATCCAGCGACAGCGTCACCGTCGTCGCGTGGGTTGTGCGCGTCGAGTTGCTGGCCGTCTTGGCGCTGCACACCGCACCGGCGATCTCGAAGTAGGCACCGTCGACCGCGTCGACATTGGTCGATGTGTCGTGGTAGCCGAGACGAACCAGCCGATCGGTGAAGGCCGTGCGCCACAGGAATTTGGCGAGGAATTTGTGGCTGACCACGCCGAAATAATCCGAGACCAGAGACGACGTCTGGTAGCGGTAGCCGCCGTTGGCCGTCGTCGACGAGCGCAGGAACGCGCCGTGCGCGTTGTAGCCGAGCACCGCCGCGGCCGGCAGCGCCGTGCTGTTGGTGCCCGAGCTGATCGCCGCTCCGATGAAGACGTCGAGTGAGGTCGCGGTGATATTCCCGAGGCGCACCTCGGTCCAGAAGTCCCACAGCGCCAGCGGCGCGGCCCCGCCGAGATCCGTGTTCGGCAAGCTGACGAAGCCGGTGTCCTTGTCGACGACCAACGCCTCGAACCAGGCCGACCCGTCCGGCGACACCTTCACGTGCCAGTCGTCGTCACCCGTCGTGCCGAACTCGGCGCGGCCGGAAAAACCGGTCTGGAACAGCACGGATGCGGTGTCGCCCGCAGCGTTTTTGTTGACCTTGATCTGGTGCCCGGAGCCCTCATGGTTGAACAGCGACGCCGGCGACGAGATCGAAAGCCGGTTCGAGGCATCCGCTGTCGAGTTGACGCCGACCAGCGCGACTGGGTTCACGGATTGGACGTACCGTGCATCGGCGCGCACCTCGTCGAGATACTGCGGGTGATCGTCGTCGCCGAGTCCGGTCAGATCGCCGTGATCACTGACCCCGCTTCCGCCTCCGCCCGATGCGATAATCCAGGCGGTGCCGTTCCAAGCGGCCAATTGGCCTTCATCGACGATCCAGGCCCGCCAACCGGCGAGTGGCGCATGGAACGCCCATTCGCCATCCTGCCAGGCAGCGATATCGTTGACCCTGCCGGCCCATTCTCCCGAAGGGCTCGGCCCGACGATATAGCGCGCTCCATCGGCGGGCGCGCCCGGCGGCGCGCTCAGATCGCGATCGACGACGGAAAGTTGCACCAGCGCATCGAGGGCCCTGATCGCCTCGTTGTGCGTGACGTGCTTCTGTGCTTGGGCTGCCAGGATATATGGCAAACCTAGATTCGGACTTTGCTCGGATGCCATTCTCGGCCTCGCTACTCACCACTGAGCGGCGAGTTTAAGCGAGGCTGAGGATGCGGGGATAAGTTGACCCTGAATGGCAACTCAAATCTCGATCCGAGTGGCCGTGTCTTGACCGGAAACCAGCCAACGAAGGCCCGCTCACCCTGCTCCTCAAGTACGGAGAACAATGAGTTCGGACCGGCGTTACCACATCACCCTATCGGCTCCTCGTCCGCAATTCTCAGCAGATATTTACCGTAGTCGGATGCTGCCAGCTGTTGGCCGAGATTGCGGAGCGCGCCGTTGTCGATGAAGCCCATGCGATAGGCGACCTCCTCGGGGCAGGCGATGCGGAAGCCCTGCCGCTTCTCGAGCGCCCTGACGAAATCCGACGCCTCATTCAAGCTGTCGGGCGTGCCGGTGTCGAGCCACGCATAGCCCCGGCCCATCTTCTCGACGTGTAGCTCCCCACGTCGCAGGTAGGCGGCATTGACGTCCGTGATCTCGAGTTCGCCGCGCGCGGACGGCTTCAGCGAAGCGGCGATCTCCACCACTTGGGCGTCGTAGAAGTAGAGGCCGGTGACGGCCCAGTTCGATTTCGGCGCCTTAGGCTTCTCGACGAGCGAGACCGCGCGGTTGGTCTTGTCGAACTCGACCACGCCGTAACGCTCGGGATCCAGAACATGATAGGCGAACACCGTGGCGCCGCTCGGCCGCCCGACGGCCCGGGCCATCAGCTCCGGCAGGCCATGACCATAATAGATATTGTCGCCGAGGATCAGGGCCGAGGTCTGCCCGGCCACGAAATCCGCACCGATGATGTAGGCCTGCGCTAAACCGGCAGGCTCGGGCTGCTCGGCATAGGCGATGTCGAGGCCCCATCGTCGTCCGTCGCCGAGCAGCCGCCGAAAGCTCGGCAGATCTTCGGGTGTGGAGATCAGCAGGATCTCGCGGATTCCAGCCAGCATCAGCGTTGTCAGGGGATAATAGATCATCGGCTTGTCGTAGACAGGAAGCAGCTGCTTCGATCCCACGAGCGTCATCGGGTAGAGGCGCGAGCCCCGCCCGCCAGCCAGAATGATACCCCTCATGGTCCGCTCCGATTTAGAGGTTCAGGCTGACGCACCGTGAGCAACTCTCTGACGCAGTCTTCGACGCCCTCGCGCCATGCCGGCAGCTCGACACCGAATGCATCCCTGAGGCGCGTGCAGTCGAGGCGCGAATTGGCGGGCCGCCGAGCGGGCGTCGGGTACTCCGCCGTGGTGATGGCGCGGACATCCGCTTTGGGGCCACCGAGCCGCTCCGATAAAGCGAACACCTCGCGCGCCAGTCCGCACCAAGTCACCTCGCCGGAGCCCACGGCATGGTAGAGCCCCCACGATACACTGTCCCGCCGCGCGATCCCCTGCGCCACCTCCAGAATGGCAGCGGCGAGATGGGGGGCGTAGGTCGGATTGCCGATCTGATCGTCGACCACCGCGATCTCCGGGCGACTGGCGGCGAGCCGTAGCATCGTCTTGACGAAATTCTGCCCATAGGGGCTGAAGACCCATGCCGTTCGCAGAATGATGTGCTGCGGACACGCTGCTGCCACCCGCCGCTCCCCCTCGAGCTTCGAACGGCCATAGGCGCCGAGTGGAGACACGGGATCGGTCTCTCGGTAGGGCGACGATTTGCTCCCGTCGAACACGTAGTCGGTCGACACATGGATGAACGGCAGGGACCGCATTGCGCACTGCTGCGCCAGAGCTTCGGCGCCAGCGCCATTGACGGCGAAGGCCGCATCCGGCTCCGACTCGGCCTTGTCGACAGCCGTGTAGGCCGCAGCGTTGACCACGAGGTCGGGCTGCGCCGCATCAAAAGCGATCTTAATCGTGGACGGGTCGAGAAGATCCAACGCTGGCCGTCCCACGGCGGCTATCTCGACGCCAGGGGGCGGCGACAACGCCTTGAGAGAGCGCGCCAACTGACCTTCGTTGCCGACAACGAGGATCCTCACGGCATCCCCCGCGACGTCACGGCCGCCGGCAGCAGCCCCAGGCGCTCGCCCTTGTAGACCGCACTTTGCAACGGCTCCCACCACGCCTGATTGGCGAGATACCAGCGCACCGTCTTGTCGATGCCGCTGGCGAAGTCTTCCTGTGCCTTCCAGCCGAGTTCCCGCTCCAGCCGCGACGCATCGATCGCATATCGCCGGTCGTGTCCAGGCCGATCGGCGACATAGGTGATCAACCGCCGATGCGGGGACGCCCCCGGCATCTGCTCGTCCATCAGATCGCAGATGCGCTCGACCACGGCCAGATTGGTTTGCTCGTTGCGCCCGCCCACATTGTATGTCTCCCCGAGCCGGCCACGCGTCAGGATCAACCACAAGGCGCGCGCGTGATCGTCGACGTAAAGCCAGTCGCGAATGTTCTGCCCATCCCCGTAGACCGGCAGCGGCTTGCCGTGCAGCGCGTTCAGGATCATCAACGGAATGAGCTTTTCGGGAAATTGATAGGGCCCGTAGTTGTTCGAGCAATTGGAGACGATCACCGGCAGCCCGTAGGTGCGATGCCAGGCCACGGCGAGATGGTCGGAGGCAGCTTTGCTGGCCGAATACGGTGAGCTTGGGTCGTAGGGGGTGTCCTCACGGAACAGCCCCTCCTCGCCAAGCGATCCGTAGACCTCGTCGGTGGAGACGTGAAGAAAGCGAAAGCGGTCTTTGGCATCGTCCTGCCGGGGTTGCCAATAGGCCCGCGCCGCCTCCAGCAGAGTGTAGGTGCCGACGATGTTGGTCTGCACGAACGCGTCGGAGCCGGTGATGGAGCGGTCGACATGGCTTTCGGCAGCAAGATGGATGACGGCGTCAGGTGCAAAATCGCCGAACAGTGCATCCATCGCCGGCCGGTCGCAGATATCCGCCTTGGCGAAGCGATAGCTGGGGCGCGTGGCAATCGGCTCGAGCGAACTCAGGCTGGCAGCATACGTGAGCTTGTCGATATTGAGGACCGAAACACCCAGCTCTCCGACAAGATAGCGGCAGACGGCCGACCCGATGAACCCCGCACCCCCCGTGACGATGACCCGCATGCCCGCTCCGCCGTTCACTGCTCAAAGCACCGCGTCCCCGACGCCTGCACGGCTCGCGAAAGCTCAGCCATCATATGCAAAAGCCGCCGGCATATCCGCTAGCCTCGGCTGCTTGCGGTCCTTGTCTGAAAGCACCGCCTGCTCGGCCTGAACTGGCCAAGCGATCCCAAGCTCCGGATCGTTCCACAGAATGCCCCGATCGCACTCCGGCGCGTAGTAGTCGGTCACTTTGTATTGAACCTCGGTATCGTCCTCAAGCGTACAGAAACCGTGCGCAAAGCCTGCTGGAACCCAAAGTTGCGCCCAGTTTTCTGCCGACAGAACGGCAGTCACATGCTGCCCGTAGGTCGGCGAGCCGAAGCGGATGTCCACAGCGACGTCGAGGATGGCGCCCCGTGCTGCACGAACGAGCTTTCCCTGCGCCCGCGGTGCAATCTGGAAATGCAGTCCGCGAACGACGCCCTTGTGCCGGGACAATGAGTGGTTGTCTTGCACGAACACCGCGGCGATACCGGCATCCGCGAGCGCTTTCTGACTGTAGGTCTCAGAAAAGAAGCCGCGCGCGTCGCGATGGATTGTGGGAGTGATCAGCTTGACGTCGGCGATCGCCAAGTTCGCAATCTTCATCAACGCTGCCCCCGTCTCGAAACAGATTTCACCGATCCCCCGGATCTGGTGGCACAGCAGCCTCGTGGTTGCAAACGCCACAGTGCGATTGACAGGTCCGATTATGCGGTAGCGTGTCGCATCGATGCGCATGAAGCTGCGATTGGTCAACATGCTAGGCAGAGCACCAAGCGTGCCATGTCGGATGAGCCAGAATAAGTCGCTCCAGCTTTCGCGTCGGCACCGCTACTCCGGTGGCCAGCAAGTGTCGATTGAAGTGCAGCACGGATCGCCAGCAGAGGGCACATGCGAATCGTAGTGATCGGCTCTGGCTACGTCGGCCTCGTCTCGGGCGCCTGCTTCGCCGACTTCGGGCATGATGTCGTCTGCGTCGACAAGGACCAGGACAAGATCTCCAGCCTCGAGGCCGGCAAGATGCCGATCTTCGAGCCCGGCCTCGACAGCCTCGTCGAGAGCAATCGAATCGCTGGCCGGCTGGCTTTCTCCACGGAGCTGGCGGCATCCGTCAGGGGCGCCGAGGTGGCGTTCCTCGCCGTCGGCACGCCGTCGCGCCGGGGCGACGGACACGCCGATCTGTCCTTCGTGTATCAGGCCGCCCGCGAGGTGGCCGAGGCGGCCGACGGTCCCCTGGTCGTTGCAACCAAGTCCACGGTTCCAGTCGGCACCGGCGACGAGGTAGAGCGCATCGTCCGGAAAGCGCGGCCCGATCTGGTCATCAACGTCGCCTCCAATCCGGAGTTTCTGCGAGAGGGCTCCGCGATCGAGGATTTCAAGCGTCCGGATCGCATCGTCATCGGCTGCGAGGACCAACGCACACGCGAGGCCATGACCGAGGTCTACCGCCCGCTCTACCTCAATCAGCCGCCGCTCCTTTTCACAGGCCGCCGCACATCCGAGTTGATCAAGTACGCGGCCAACGCTTTCCTCGCGACCAAGATCACGTTCATCAACGAGATGGCCGACTTGTGCGAGCAGGTCGGCGCCAACGTCCAGGAGGTTGCGCGCGGCATCGGCCTCGACAATCGAATTGGCTCGAAGTTCCTGCACGCCGGACCCGGCTACGGCGGATCGTGCTTTCCGAAAGACACGCTGGCCCTCGTCAAGACCGCTCAGGATTACGGCACGCCTCTCCGGGTTGTCGAGACTGTCGCAGCCGTCAATGATCAGCGCAAACGAGCCATGGCGCGCAAAGTCATCCAGGCCTGCGGCGGCTCGGTGCGCGACAAGACCATCGCCGTCCTGGGCCTCACGTTCAAACCAAACACCGACGACATGCGCGAGGCGCCCTCGATCGCGCTGGTCACGGCCCTCGAGGACGCCGGCGCCATCGTCCACGGCTATGACCCCGAGGGAATGGATCAGGCGCGGCAAGCCATGCCAGGCCTGAAATTGGCGGCGAGCGCCTACGCCTGCATCGAAGGCGCGGACGCCATGGTGATCGTGACGGAATGGAACGAGTTTCGCGCGCTCGATTTCAAGCGCGTCAAGTCGCTGCTGGCGGCACCGGTCGTGGTCGATCTGAGGAACATCTATCGGCCGGAGGACATGGCGAAGATGGGCTTCACCTATTTCAGCGTCGGACGCCCCGGGGTCCAGACCGAGGGCTGATCGCAGGTTTACCCGGCGGCGGGCCTAGGCCGGTTAAGGCCGACTCGGCTGCGCATGGGCAGGCTCCAGGTCGGCCCCGACGCGGGGGCTTGATGGCCTCGGTGTCCAGACGAGGGTTGCGTCGGCGAGCGGTCGCAGTGCCCATCGTTAAGCATCGGTCCAGCCAAGTAGGCTCACCCCCGGCTCGGCACGCAGTCCCTTGACCTGACAGTCGGCCCCATCGGCGAGGATGCACGGCTATGCAACCGTCTGTTTTGAATTAAGGAGCTTCCGCCGACGCGGGAGACATAATGCGGTTTGGCCTATAAATAAAACAGCCATTCGAGATGAACTCCAGCGAAAGCCGAGCTTCATTTAGGCGGGCGTATGGCCTTGGAAGAGCGAGGCCGACATAGCGATTGTAGGGTCGAGGGCGACACGGCATCGATGCAGGCATCCGGCAACAGACGCGAGCTAGCCCTCGTCACGGGAGCCAATCGCGGCCTGGGATTGGAGATCGCACGGCAGCTGGCGCGGCTTGGCCATCGCGTCGCCATCGGCGCCCGCGATCCGTCGAAAGGCAGCGCGGCGGCGTCAGTTCTGTTTCGCGATGGTCTCGAGGTCGTCGCCATCCAACTCGACGTCGATTGCCCCATCTCCGTGCGGTCCGCCGTCGACACCCTGACCCGGGATCACGGCACGATCGGCATTCTCGTGAATAATGCCGGCGTACTCCTCGATGGCCCCGATGCGCAGACCGCGAGCGTGCTCGACCTGCCCGCCGACCGCCTGCTCGCCGCCTTTCGCACCAACACCATGGGCGCGCTGCTCACTATGCAAGCGGTGCTGCCCCGCATGCGCGAGCGCGGCTACGGCCGTGTGGTCAACATTTCGTCGCGTGCGGGCCAGCTCGAAGAATTGCGGCCCGGCGTCCCTTCCTACCGGATCTCGAAGACGGCACTGAACTCGTTGACTCGCGTCACGGCAGCCGAGTTCGCCTCGTTCGACATCAAGATCAACGCCATGTGCCCCGGCTGGCTGCGCACCGACATGGGTGGCGACAACGCGCCGCTATCCGTCGAGGCCGGCGCCGCCACGGCCATCTGGCTCGCAACGCTTTCCACCGAAGGACCGACGGGCGGCTTCTTCAGGGATCTGAAGGCGCTCCCATGGTAAAGCACTGGACAATTGGAGAACGCGAGCGGAGCATCGTCGCGCATCAGGCTCGCAAACCCATGAAACTCGCCTTTTCCATCGTCGCGCATAAGTCACCGGCACAGGTGATCGCTCTCGCCCGCGCCATCTGCCGCAACGGCAATTACTGCGTCATC
>LNFM01006757.1_pt1 | contig 18596 bp, 16 predicted proteins | sample 596031 | NCBI WGS metagenome assembly LNFM01 (sample SAMN04254537, study PRJNA301005) | activated carbon metagenome | isolation source: dual media filters at the Ann Arbor, Michigan drinking water treatment plant | place: USA: Ann Arbor | reverse complement strand
GAGCTTTGCACGCTATCTGAGAATCACGAGGAAAACTTGTCTCGAAGAGATGCAAATTTCCTAACTTTTAAGGCTGGCGTCTTCAGAGAGGCTGTTATCGAGCCCCTGGACATCAAGCTCGGTGCCGTTGACATCGTGGTCATTCGCTAGTTGGCTACGAATGATTTCGACGAGGCCGCCAAACTGACGCTCGCTGCATGGGCTGTAGGCATCACGCAGCGCCTTCCACAGCATGTCCGCGTCAGGAGCATTCGCCAGCCATCGATCGAATATCCTAATCAGCCAATCGAGCAAACGAACCGGCTCGCCGAAGGCTGCTCGTTCGCCATCCTTGGCTAGGACAGCATCGGTAACGATTCGGGAAAACGTGTCTGCAGCCGCGTCAGTCCCGGCTGCAGTCAGTAAAAGTTTTTCATGGCTGATCTGCGCAAAGATGCGCAACATGTCAACCGACAGCATGCCCAGTTCCCGATAGCGACTGACTGCTTCGATAATTTGTTCGATGGCTTGTAGTGCTTCCGAAGCGCCAACTCCACGGCTTTTGAGGCGAAGAACCACCATGCCGGGTACGGAGGGAGGTTCGGACTCGCTGGCACAGTCAGGTGTCTCGCTCCGAGTGGCAAGCCTTGAGAGCATTGACATTACTGCCAGATCCGCCTCCATTGCTGCATGAGCGAGTGATGTCGGCACATGGCTAGCGCTTTGAATGCGCTCAAACACCCAGCGCGTAAGCAGACGCAGTCGATCCAGGAATTCTGTGGCGAGAAGGTGATTCCTGTGCCGGGCGTACTCGATCGTTAAGGTCGCCCCATGCAGCAGAACTTCCATGACCTCGCTGCTGGTTTCGTTGAACCAGTTGTTCGACGCATCTTTCTCTTGGCGTTCGATTTCCGAGAGTAAGTTACCCAGAGACTCAGCGCACCGGTAGTACCCTTGATAGTCGTTACCCCAGTCCGGAACCTCAGGGTAGTGTCGACGTCCCGCTGAAGCGAAGTAGAGGACGCTGATCTGACAGGAGGCCCAGAGAATTCTGTTCTCGCGTCCTTCAAGCAAGTTGATCTGCGCCAGAGCCCGTTGATATACGTCGAACACGCGGTCCCAGTCGCCTCTGTCCTCTGCCATCGGAACTTCCGCTTCAGCTTGATTCAAAAGAGTTGCCGCATGACGAAACCGCTGTCCGGGTGTCACTGAGTCAGATTTGAGTTGATTCTTCTGCAACTCGCACAGCTGAGTTAGCCAAATGCGGTAGTCATGCATGTGCCCAAGGGCTTGCCTGAAGCTGACCAGAACTTCACAGCTTTCAATCAGCTCTGGCAGATCACCGCCCTCAGGGAGAGAACCGTCTTGCAGGTAGCGCATGATCGGCGCTTGCAGAACGCCACTGGCCAATTGGATGCAGAGCTGCTCCAGCGACTCCCTTGTTTGTTGTGTGCCAGCGCCGAATGCGAACTGATTAAATACGCGAAGTGCTGCGATCGCTACGCTGCGTGAGTTTATCGGTTCTCCTGAGCCCTGCACCTTATTCGCTTCAGCGTATTCCGTCGCGAGTGCGGACAGGTGGCGCAGGCCGGCTTGAAATCGGTGATCTCTTGCAGCCACCTCAAGCAGCCACCCCCTTAACTGCATCCTCTTCCCTCGATCCAGTTCGGCTTCCAGCCATTTCGCAACGAGGGACTCGGCAATCGAATCGGGAGCCGAACCTTGACCTTGCATGATGATCTTGCGATATGCCTCCCCAAGGGTAGCCAGTTCTTCTGGCTGTTCCTCTTGCCGTTGGCGTATCAATCGCCAGTACGGACCCTGTAGAAACTCTCGCAGATCGTCCTCGACTGAGCAGACCATCGCGCCAGGTCGCTCCGCTTTATTAATTGCATCGAGAGTGGAGGCCTCTTGATCGGAAGCTTCAGGTTCGACTATCTGTGTTGCCATCGATGTCAACCTGGGGTCAAACCTTGCTCCCTGATAGCTGCTTCGCATCAAGGCTTTGCGAACATTCTTCTCAAGACCGCTAAAGCGCTTCTTAACCAACTGATCCATTTCCAACACTTCAGAGCCAATCCTCTCGCGTCCGCTCGCGGTGAGGCAGGCGGATGTGTTCTCGTCTGCAAAGAATCTGTCGGCTTCTTCCTTCAGCGCTAGCACCAGCTCGGTTAGATAACCAAAGCTTCCATTGGCCCGATCCGTGAGGAGCGTCTGGTCTTCTTCGGTCAATCCAGAAAAGTGGGCAAGCAAAAGCGCGCGGGCATGTTCAGCTTCGATGCCGCCAAGGGAACGCAGCTGGCGCGTTTCAGGAAATCGTTCAAAGACATGACGTATCTCTGCCTGATCCCACTCCCGAGCCCAACTTGTGGAGATGATCATCAGCTTGAGCGATCGGTTCGATACCTTTGCCACCAGCCGATCGACGAATGCCACAGTGTCGGCATCGAACCAATGTGCATCGTCGAGGATCAAGATGACAGGCACGCCTTGCTCTAGGAACTTGAAGGTTGAATCAACCAAAAGGTCTTGGAACTTGATCTGCAGCTTGTTGCGTTCTTCAGGTAGCCTGACACCCACTCCAGAGAGCAGAGTTTCAAACGGGCGTTTTCCGGAGTGGATGAGTTCGCCCATGGTGAAGGCCATTTCGAACATGGGCCCAGCTACTGGGATTTTGGTTAAGGCCCACTTCCCAATTGCCTTGGCGGCATCCAGGTTCGCCTCCGCTCTTGCTCTCTGAACCGCAAGGATGGTGGTGTGAAGTTCTAGATGACTCAAAGCATTTTTTGCGGCGCATCCACCCTCAGAGGGATTTCGCCGTCCAGGATTTTCCCCACGTATTCCCCACCATAACCACGGAATATCTTTAAGGGATTCGATCTTCTCGTCTGACAGACCGTCAGGGTCAGGGTTTAGCCCGAGCTTGTTTTGTTCGAGGGGAAGGTTTTTTGGCCAGTACTTCTCGGCGTTGAAGTCGACTTGGTATCGCTTGTCATTTGGGATGATTGCATCACTAGCTGTCCTGTAGCTCAGATCGCTGATGTAGCGGTAGAACTCCTGAACAAGCCGGGTTTTTCCTGTCCCTGTTTCAGCTACTAAAGACACCCATTGTGGCTTTCCGCTATGAGCCTGCAGCCAGGCATCGAAGAGAAGGCGAATTTCCTTCTCGCGTCCATAGAAATCTTGTTGTGTGAGTTGCATGGGTTGTTTGCCTGATGCTGCGCTGTTCCAAATTCGGCGCACTTAGATATTGGGCTTGGGTGCTTGCATCGTACTGGATGCGCTTGCTCGCAGTGTCAGGTGGGTAGCGAATCTCGCAAGCGAACTACAGTAACGTGATTAGCCCATGTGCCGGCCTGCTAGGACGTGGGCATGGGCAGCAACGGGCCCATTGCAGTCATGGGTGGCCACAGCGGATCCGACTAATGTAGCTTTGAGCAGCTACGCCTTGACGACCAATTCAAGCAGAGGTTAGGCGCCGTCTTCAGGCGCGCGTGAACGGGATGTGCGAAGGCCGGACGTCGATATTTCGACCTGAGTGTTTGACGAGTTCGGAGACTGCCTTCATGCGTGCTTCCATTCTCGGCCCTGGACCTATCAATATCCAGTCGACAGCGCCAAGCACGTCAAACGATTCCTTCGGTGTAGTCACGTACGACACGATGAGCCCATTGCGGCTAAATCTCTTGACTGGTCGCAAAGCTGGATCGGCTGCCGCAGGCTGGACGAGGCTGAGACGGCACTCGCGTTCTTCTGAGAAGTGTCCGTTTTTTGTACAAACCAGATAGTCAAGCAAGGGGATCAAGGGACCCTGCAGAAGATCAAAGATCGGATTTCGCATCGTCTTCCGATTGAAATCAATAGGCTGGGCGAGTTCATCGAGACGCCTTTCGAACTCATTCAGGAACGCCTCTTGTTGCTCAAGTACGCGATCTTTCAGAGGATTTTCCAGTGTGTAATAGACATCCTCAAGATCGTAATTAAGGTCATTCTGGTTGTTCGCGCTTTTGATGGCATCCAGCAGCCTCGCCCGACTGAACTGCAATGCATAGCCTCCATCTGCGCCGTAGCCGCGCCATTGGCTCAAGAGGCCATGGTGAAAATCCTCCTTGGCAGATGGCTTGTGGAAGCACGTTATGTAAGCTACCAAGGAACTCATGGTCAACGCTGTCAGTGATCGCTCGAATCCGTCCGCGTAGTCCATGATGTCCACACCGCGCCTCGCGAACAACTCAGCTCGCTTGTCTGCGGCTTGCCTCAATTGATGTGCACGTTCCCTGAACAGCCGAAGCAGAACTCCAGCTCCCGCAGCTAGTTCTTGCTCGTCGTTTGCGCAGTAGTACGCAGTGCTCCAAATTTCCTTGGATTCGAAGATGCCGACTACGCCATTTGCGTTTGTGTAGTGAAAGAGAGTGTCGTCACGAACCGAGTCGGAATAGTTTGGAAGAGAGTGTCCAGGTAGGTCCATCTGATGCAGTTAGAGTTGAGTTGCAGTCTCACGTAGAAGTGATTACGCCAAGGAACTGAAGTTTCTGGGCCTTCAGTTATCGCATTCCGAGGGATAAATCAGGTTCTTTGCCGTGCAGGGGTGGTTTCTCATCGTCTTTTGGCCGACCGCTTCTCGCCGATATCTGCAGTCTAGCCTTGGCGCTGGGGAACAGCTACCCATCAAGATGGGATCGCCGGCCGTACGGTGCATAGGCCGAAACTGGTGCGGGTGGCATGCACTGCCATGAGTGGTGTGCGCGCGCAAATCGATGGACAACGGCTAGCAGGCACCCACTACGATACCCTCGCTGTACCTCCGCGAGACCTCCTTGATGAGGAGTCATGGGCATTGATCCCTTGCAGTGAACCGTACAGCAAACTGCATCATCTCCATCGCCAACCAAGCCCTATCCATGCCCTTTGTAACTCGTGCCCCAAAAGACGGGATTCCTCCGCACTCTCCAGAGCTAGTAAGTCAGCGAGCGACTGTTGCTCAGGCGACTTACGAAAGGTTTGATTTTGGAGAAGGTGCCGCCGAGGAGTACGAAGACAATCGAGGGAACGGAGAGTTTTTCGATGCAGAGTTGAAGCGCCTGTTTGAAACAGAGCCGCGTGACTGGCGCCATTCAGCTACTGGTGACGTGTGGATGCGACCTGTCTTCATGCTCACAACCAGTGGCGATGTCTCCATGTGGTTTAGGTTGGAGTTCTCTGTGGAATTCAGCCGATTCTCAGACCAAGTGGTTGAGGCATATGCCATCGATAAAGCGGGTTCACTCAGGGGAAGTCTGCCTGACGCCACTGGCAGGCTAACGCAGTTTGAGGATTCGCTTCTCAGAGGCCCTTGGAGGTGGAGAGAAATCACCTCTGACGATCGCACCACTGTCGCCCTTGCGCTAGAAACACAAGCACGCCCCAGGCGCGATCCAATCATTATTCAGGCACTTTTGGATAATCGATCACTTCCACTTCGCGATCACGACGCCGCGCGGGAGATGATGAGGCTAGCGCCAGACATGCTTGATTTACTAGCTCGAATTGTGCAATCCTCAAGCGGGCCAACCGAAGAACTCGCGAAGCACATCAAAGAGGCGGAAAGGATGCTGAAGAATCTGACCTTTAGGCATCACGAAGTCGATTTTCGCGTGCCCGGGTTTTGGTCTGCCGAAGAGTGATTCACCCAGGCTGACCATCCGTTGTGGCTAGGTGCGATTAAAACCGCAGCCACAAGTACCACAGGTACACAGCAGCCATGAGCACCTCCTGCAGACAAGGTTGTCACTCCCATCCAGACTAGCCTTGCAAGAACGGCAATGGGTGATTCGTTCCTCAGGGCCATCATCCCCCGCCCGGCGTACGTCATGCTCGCTCCTGCCATGGCGCTGCAGCATTGCCTTTTCACGCGATGTGAGATCTAGCGCTTCCGCTTCTTGCTCCCCTCCGGCTGGATCTTGCGTTCGTTGCTGCCTCGCATCCTCAGACTGAAGCTCTTTTGCCTCCGCCACAAGCCACGACGCTCCGCTCGCTTCAAACCAGTCTCGGTAAGCAGTAGCGTGAGCACCCGCAGCCGTTGGATCGCTGAGCTTTTTAATCTGTGGCCGCAGGGTTTGTGCGATGTATCTGTCCACCTGCCGGTTACTCGGAGTCCAAAGGTACAGGTATGGGCTGCTGGGGAGCTGGAGTTTTGCATCGAACACCAGCACGCGCCCAGCCACTTCACCCACCCAGAGTTCCTGTGATTGGCTCATTTTTTGATTCAGTTTCAGGTAGCTTCAAGCAGTTTGAATTCGGCAATCATGGCCACGAGCTGATTGGCGATCTCATCAGCGCGCTGTGACAGGACTCCAACCGGGATACTCCCGCTCGACAAGCCGCTATAGCGCACCTCAACGAAGTAGCACAGTCCATCCGGTAGATCGGCAGCCTCGCCTCGGATCGCGTCAGTGATCGAGTCGTAAACGCTGAGCTTTCCTTCTCGGGTGATAGCTCCCCCTCCGAGTTCAGCCTGATAGAGGCCTCTGTCCAGGCGGTCGATCTGGAGAGTGAGGCTCAATGTAAGAGTTTTTGGTGCGGTCATAGCGTTGCTTTTCCTGTGTGGCCAGAGTGAAGGGGTGTCATATCCGTTCCAAGATGCGCCCGACTACATCTTCCTCGCGGTACCCGTCCACAATGCTCCATCCCGCGAGCAGCTGTCACAAGAACTGGCAAACGTACTTTGCCTGGTCATTGGTGAATCGGGAGTCATATCGAAGCCTGTACGGCCCAGTGCAGCCGCTCGCTCGTTGTGCCTCTGAGCCGACCCACAGCGGACACGGCCGCAATCACCAGCGCTGCTGTAATGGGGCTGAAGGCGATCTTCAAACCCGATTTTGAACGTCCGCTTCGAACTCTCCCCACCGTCTGCTGTTGGCCGGTTGCGGAAGTTTAGCCTTGGAGCTTGGAGTCAGCTACCCATCAAGATGGGATCGCCGGCCGCGTACGTATCGCCAGCCTCTTCAAACAATCGGTGGACCTCGTGAGTTCTATACAGGGTAGCCGGTGAAGTTCGTTGAGTGAGGTGCCGAACACCGGTGTCGAACCTGGTGTCCAGTAGGCCCGAAATACGCGCCCGGCGACGAGGATCTGAAGATGGTGTGGCGTGATCGGGCTGTGGTCCAACAACTCAATGCCCTTCTGCTGTCGCCAAGTCAATAATGCGCGCGTAAGGCACACCCTGCTCCATTGCGATGCGCGGCGTCAACCCGTGAAGTGCTTTATGCGGTGTTTCCAGAAAGGCAAGGATTGTCCAACCATCCGTCGTGCCCAAAGCATGGGAGATTGCTTGGATTGCTGGAAACGCAAAGGGCTCGAACTGCCATTTCGGCACCTTGAAATCGCGACTCAGATACCTCACGCCAATGTACCGGCCGCTCTTGATGCAAGAAATAACTTCGAGGCTTGATCTACCGCTCAGTGCAGCAGCCTCATTGGTCGTGACCATGTCGGAGGCACTGATGCGTTGTCGCCTGTATACGGCACCACGCCGCAACAACTCGGTGGTTTGTGCCTCACTGCCGTATGGGTCCGACGTAGTTGAGCGGCGTAAATTTGCTTTCAAGTGGCTCTCCCATGTGGAGTGAACTGTGAAACCTTCATCATGACCCGCCCTTACCATCCGGGCTTTTTTTCCTGGTGGTTCCAAGGCTGTTCCACTGATAGCGCAGCAATCTGGCGCCCCACCCGTTTGCAGTTGCCTCGGTCCCTATGGGGAGGCTGCTTCACCACGGGCTCTCAAGAATCGTCCAAAGGGCATACATCTGCCAAAGGCTAGCGAGTAGTTGAACGCTCTGTGGTGCTGGTTGAGGCCCATTCAATCAGCCTTGGCAGTCAAGAGCGCAAGTGCCTCCCGCTTGCCCAGAGACAGCCTGTGAAGAATGGCCGGCACTCGACTTGCGCGAGGCGCAGCGCCACCTGACTCCCATTTCCAGATAGACAGGGCAGACACCTCCAGCAGCTTACCCATCTGTTCCTGCGTAAAGCCCAGCTTTGCTCGCTGTGTCTTCAGGCGATCCGCGGTGAATACGACTTTGCGCCCGGGCTTGACTCTGACATTGCCGTCCGAGCTAAGAGAACTGACTTTGGCACTCAGCTTCTTTGAGGCGTTCGAATTGTGCAGCTTTCCAAGCTTGTTGACCTGGGATTGCATGGCCTTGAGCTGCTTCTTCAAGACAGCAATCTCGGACCTGTAGCCTTGGGAGCTTTTTCGCAAGGCTACGATCTCGTCGCGCAGTTCCTTGCGGGCAATACGAGCGATTTCTTTCTTCAGGGATTCAGCAAAAGTCATCATTCACCCATGGTGTGGCATCAACCGCTCCCCTTGCTCGCGATCTGCAGGCGGACATCTTCGGCCATGCGCTGCATTCGGTGGTCATCGGCACCACTGTTTCATATTACTGGAACTAGACATGCCACCTTGATTCAACATGGACAAAGAAGCCTGACCAAATGCTCATCCGTTCAGAAATGGGTACTCTCCAGACGGGCCGGTATTCCTTGGATGTTGATGTCTGCTCGGAGGTATACCAGTTGGCGACAGCCGTTTACGTCTGGACCTGCCATCTGCTTAACCCCAAGTTCTGCGAGTTTTGATGCCAAGAATCGAGAAGAAGTACCAAGTTCCGAGGCAAGGTCTCTTCCGAAAACATACACCGAGCGGAAGTGTTCAAGTTCTGTCACCGATACCGAAAGAGATGGGCGACGGGTTGTATGTCGGCGCGCTGCTTTGAGCAAACCTATACGGATCAGGGCATAGGCAACTTCTTGCTTCACGCGAAGCAAGTTCGCCACTTCAATCACTGTCAGGTGAGTGCAAGAACTCGACTTCAACTGTGTCCAAAGCGCCTGAACGTTAGTTCGATGACAACGGACCTGTGCAAGCTCTTCGCTGTGGCAGGCTCGGAGCGCCCGAACAGATCCGTTGAGGATTGCATTGATCAGTAACCCCGCCGCCTTGCTCGACGGTGCCTCGAAGCGAAAGAGCCAGTCTAGACTTGGCCAGTCCTCGTCTTTGGACGCACTTGCGGCGGGAAGGCTGCCAATCAATGCTTGCACCGACTCCATCCATCGCGAAGGTATTCTCCAAACGTTTGTCGGCGCCAGTTTGGTCGCCTCGGGGCATATCACGGGCAGCATTGACTGGAGCCTGGACTTCTTCAGGCCAAGCGCCGCTGCCGCACTGGTCAACGACATCGCAGCAGTATCGCTATCGGACATGAATCGCATGAGCGACGAACGTTTGACCTTTGAAAACTGCCTTCCGTTATCCGTTTGGTAGATGTGAGCATCAAGGCACCCTTGATTTGCCAGGTGGAGCAAAGCAGACGGCGACATCCCCGCCAGACGACTCGCCTCTGAGGTGGGAATCCATTCCATGTTCTCCTCCGCCCGTGCATAGACTCTTCGGTTGCGTCGACCCATGCTGCCGCTCCAATGTTCGGCAACATAGTCTTCAAATGCATTGCGTACCCATGCGAACTGCGGCGCTTTAAAGGCCACATACAGCGCGCGATAGAAGCTGCCGAAGGTCCGGGTGAGACTTCCCTCGTCCCGTGCATCGCCGCCTGCTCGCAATCGATCCAGCAACCGCCAGAAGTTGCCGGGCCACTCAATGAGGATCTCGGCAGCCATCGACGTGACCGGCCAGGACACGTCCAGCGTATCGGTGGCCAACACTTTTTGTTGCGCACGCTGTGGCATCCGCGCGCCGTACGATCCCAACCAGCGGATCAGCCGCTGGCATTGATGCAAATCCATAGCGTTCATGAGGACCAGCTCGTCGCTGGGAAGGTCCATCGAACGAAGTTCCAGCATCCGGCTCATGACGGCCAAAGCGGGTGGTGCCTCTGGCGTCGAATTGTCCATAAGCGATGCGCCGCAGCGACAGGATTCATAGTGATTGCGTGACCATGGGACGAGTCCTCCACACTCGCTGCAGCGATCCAGCAGCCAACATCCGCAAGCCGCGCAAGCATCTGCAAAACGGACCTCCCAACCTATTCGCCCGTGGGCGGGGGTACTCGTGCGCAGACATTGCGGGCACCACCGGCAGAGTCTGCTGATCCAGGCTTCTGGGGACCATCGATCGACAAGGATGTCATTGAAATCGGAATCGTCGTCAAGCAGTTCCGTCAATGAGCCGGGGATCAAGTTGGCTTCCAGTGTTCTCAGCCGAAAGGACCGTGGGCCTTCCATTGAGCAGGGGAAAGGGTTGATCAGCATGCGAAAAGCGACGGCATGCCGTTTCAGCTGCACGAGTTTTCAAAGTATTCAGCACCTCGGCTTCGCCTAGGGCGACTCAACTCGAGCATTTCCTGAACCTCGTGTCCAGACAGTATGGGGCGCGGTAGGTCTTCCTCCTCTTCCCATTCGGCCGCGTCATAGTCCTGAAACTTGCGCATTGCCTGATTGGACCTGTGAAGCGCCCCTCGTACTCCGTGCAGGTGGACGTTGAATCGACATCTTGACGAAAGCTTGCTGAGGAGATCCTGCTCGCCGAGTTTTTCGAGATTGGCGATCACCAACTCAGGCACTGGTGCGCGGCGCATGAAGCCACTGAAGTGAGAGGCAACAGCAAGTCCTGAGCCTGTGGGCACGAGCGCATTGGAGAGAGTCATCGGGTCCTTTGCAGCGTGCAGAAACAACTCGCTCCAAATCCATGATCGGAACTCGTCCTGCTTGATCAATTGAACGGCGTACGGGAGACTCAGTTCGGCCAGCCGCTTGCCATTCAGCCACTGCGGCATGATCTCGTAGTGCAGGACGTCGAGGATCAGCAAAAGCTTGTCCAGGCGCAATCTGACTCCTTCCCGACCATCGGTGCGGGCGCCGCGCAGCGAGCGCGAAACGCTTGTATTCAGCCATCTGGCCAGATCAACAGCCCACGCCGGCGCGCTCACCACTTCCATCTCACGCCACAACTGACCACAGCGGCGACACGCTGGCTCGTGTGCAAGCCAAGCCAATGCTGTGCCGCATCCAGAGCATCTGTGAACCAGCAGGCAGGAGTGAAGGTGGCAGGCAGTATTGACCCGCAGTTCCCATTCGATGGGCGTCCATCGCTGGTCAGCTACACATTGCGGGCAGATGCGCCGCTCCTGGCCAACGATGCAACGCATGCCCAATATCGAAATGCCGACTGAAACACGCGATTGTTCCTGTTTCGAAGGCGGCGAACACGTGGCGCGCTTCAGCAGTTCGCCTCGCTCCCAGCCAACTTTGTCCGAAACTTCCAGGATTCTCCTCGTAGACTCCCACAAGTTCCCAGCCCGATCAAAGTACTGCAGCGGTACTCGGTTCGTTGCGACAAGACGGTCTAACACAGACCTGGCGCTCTCCGAGCGTGCCAATGCGGGGCGCACCAGAAAATCTTCCTGTAGGTCAAAGTGGGCCATGGCTACCCCTAACTTGTCGAAGCATGACGGGTGGCACCGTCAGAACTTGAATCCCGCGTCCTGTCACTCAGTGTGTATTGCCTAGGGTTGTCCCAGTCACAAAATGGCTCGCGCGTCTGTGTGAGCCGACGCAGCTTGTCTGTTAGAAACGGGTTGATCCAGTCAGGGCAGTCAGCCCACACCTTGCGTTTAAAGGCCAGTGCCAGGTTCTCGTTTGAGATAACACTCCCGGATGCTGCGCCCGATCTTGCAACTGCGTCATCAATGATTCTGACGACGTAGTCGATCAGTCCGTTCGTTGCGTAGTACATCTGGCGAGCGATCGCCGGTTTTTCCAGAGACGCCTCAAAGCGAACTGGCAACCTTTCTTCGATCCCTTTCAGCAGGCCGCGGAACTCTCGCTGGCCTTGAACGTCCTTGAATCCGAATTCGGTGTGATGAAAGGGCGAATTGAAGCGCCGTCGTAACTGCGGATTGGCGTTCAGGACGGCAATCGATCTCGGCAATCCGACAAGAACAATGCAGACTCCGGTGAGATTCATCAAGTTCTTCAGCCAGTCGGAAACCCGTCGCCCCTCGAGCACTCTGTGGGAGTCGTAGAAGTGATGAAACTCGTCGAGAATGAGCATCTCGACACCACAGACTTTGAAGAAGTGGGCGATTCGGCTGAGCTTTGCAGGAGCTGTGCCAGATGTCGGAAGAGTTGGGCCCAAAGCTAGAAGCAGGGCGTCGGATAGAGACACCACAGAAGGGGTCTCTGGCGTCAGAGCAAGCAGCACGGGAATGACAGTGATCCCACCCAGGCGCTTGCGCGGAAACCGGCTTGCATAGTGCTTGATGGCAGTCGACTTTCCACTACCATGCTGGCCAAAGATCAGCAGCCCTTCACAAACGCCGGACTCCTGCCATCGGTAGTGCAGCAATGCCATCTCGGCAACGGTCCTATCGAAAGCGGAATAGGCGATCAGTTCCTTGCGCAGAGAAAAGTGATGCAACGGGTCGCGAGGGCGATCTCCATGTCGCGGTGACGAGGCCTCCGCTTTGTCGGTAGCAGAATTCATGACACAGCCTTGTTGGAGAGGATCTGGAAGCTAGGTAACTCATCCGTGTCGTCGCTAAAGAGCTCCAACTCAGCTTCGTCATCGAGCGCTTTCGGTGATCTCGCCGTTGCCAAAGCGTTGGCGGGCCTAGTGCCCAGCATGGCTTCGCTGTCTTGCAGGCGAAGGGATGCGGATCGTTTGCGAACACCAGCCTTCTTGTCGAGGATTGCTGCTTGCACAATGGCCTGAATTTCGGCTTTAACGGCAAGCAGGTGTTCCCGGGTTTCCTGATCCTTGAATCGCCTGCGCACCTCGGCACGAACCACTGCATGCACGTTGCGATTCAAGCCTTCAGCGTACGTAAGGTCGATGGCGGGAACACGCAAATACTCGCCGACTTCTTCGTCGAGTACGTCGATGTATCCGATGTCGTCCTCGTAGACCTTGATCGCAACGATTGGACGCTTTGCATGTGCGTCTCGCATGGCGAGTAGCTGAGATGAGCTGTATCGAACGTTGTCGTATTCCACTCCATAGTGGAATATCGTGCGCGTCGCCGCGTGACCAACCATTAGCTCCAGCTGGCGCGGGAAAGCTGGCAAATCAAAGCAGACAGTGCTCAGCTGCGCCGTACAGACATTCAAGGGGGTGTAACCCAGCAGACCTTCATGGGGTGTGCAGTGATAAACGTCCACAATCCAACGGACCAGAACTTGTGTGAAGACCTTCAGTGTCAGAGCCGCGCGCTGTTCGGAGGGGTAGTCCCCTCGTTGCTCGATGTTGGCGAACACCGTGCCCGGTAGTTGGTGGAAGAGGTCGCGTGAAAGCGTTCCAAATAATCGCTCGATCGCACCTTTCATTTCTGGATGGGCGACACCTGCAAAACCGAGCTCAATCAGCGCGTCCAGGCAAAAGTCCTTGAGCGCATCTGCATGCAGTTCCATACCGTTGTCGGCAAACAACTTGAGCGGACAACCGAACAGAGGCCACGGATTGCGGACATCTGGAAGGGATTGAATGATCAGTGTCTTGGGCAGAATGGCCTGCCGAAGGGCGTACAACACTGAACTGGCACTTGGTGCGTGGAAGCTGACATAGAAGCCCGCCACCATCCGGCTGTACCGATCGATGATCAAGGTCAACCAGGGTTTTCCAAGCACCATGAACGTGCGCTCGCAAATCAGTTGAACGTCAACCGGCGTATGGTCAACTTCGTAGCGTTCCAGAATGCGGTGGACATTGACCTGACCAACCACCTCGCGAGACTCACGTTTTGCGAACTCCTTGCCGTTGCGTGCGGCAGACACAACTGAATAGTGAAGCGTGCTGAGCCACCGATAGATGGTGGCTGGCGAGGGTTTGGGGAGGACACGATCGTTGGGCTGACCCCGATTCAAGGCGAGGTAGCGACGGTCCACTTCATCGACCACGTTTTTCCCCGGGACCTTTTGGTCCCGCAGGTACACCTCGTCAACCACCTCCAGAAAGATCGCGTGCTGTGTCGAATCAATTCTTCGCCCTGTGCGGGGAGCATTGACGAGGCGCGTAGCGCATTGCGTTCTGGCGAAGCGCTTCCACCAACGCCAGACCGTTGACCAATGGGGTGCCTTTTCGAACCCATGCTTGGACGCTTCACTCCCAAGCCATGCGGTAATCTCCCCGGCATTGCATTTGATAGGTCCAGTGGTCTCCTGGAAATGTGCCCGGAGCGCGGTCAGCAGCTTCACCCGCGCTTGGGCAACTGCACGCTGATCTGGAGGCAGTGAGCCTAGATCGATAGGGATGCTATGCCAGACATGATTTGCTCCAGGGCCAAGTGACTCAATGTCGATGGTCCATTCGCCGGTGAGCCACAGTTCGTACACTTCCTCGGTAGTGCGGGCAACCCGCTCGCACTGCTCATCTTGAGATTCGAATACCAGCTGTCCAACAGCGTTGACCTTGTCAAGAGACCATCGCCGTAATCCTTTGAAGAATCGCAGCCCTCTCTTAAATGAAAAACGAACCATCGCCGGCCTCCGCGTTGTGGGGATGCCAGACCAGGCTCTCTGCGCCGAGGGGGGACAGCAGGTCCGTACGCAGAGAGCCAAATGCGATGGCGCGATAAACCATCGCCTCCGCGCCAAGGACTGAGACGAGCTCTTCGATCCGGTAAATTGCCGCTGGATCGAGCGCGTCTAACGACTCGACGGCTTCGGTCGGTAGGGGCCTCTTGGCGTGACGCTCAAGTTGCTTGAGGTTCGCGAAGCGCGGTGCCTTTCGGATCTCCGACGATGACAGTACCCGGTAGTTTCGACCTTGAGCCTGCATGGCCATGGCCTTCAGTCCCAGGCTGAAAGCGGTTGGCCCGTAAGCGATGTCGTCATCCGACTTGACCTCCACCCACAGTGCGCCGCCATGGTGAAAGTCAACGCGAAAGTCCGGTACGAACTTGCATGCCCTTCCATTGGCGTCATGGTAGACCTCATGACTGGGCTGACTGCTAAAGGAAGCTACGCCAGGGTTGAACTCGAAGAGGCGTATGGCGTCCGCCTCTGCCGGCGATTCCCACCCAACCATTCGGCCGACTTTGACGCTGGGAAAATATCCGCGAATGCGCTTCCCACTGCGGGTGACAACTTTGCGAACAGGTTCAAAGTCCATGCTGTGCTCCCCTTGTGTGTGAAACAAGCGCGAGCAGGACAGGGGGCCTCGATGATTGGCGGGCGTGTGGCTCTATCCGCGGTTTTGGCTCAATCGGATAGGGAAGCGCACTGCCAAGGCAGCGAGTGCGCGCTGACAGCAAAGGCGCGCGAGCTGAAGCCCGCGCCGTTGACGTATCCATGTGATCTCCCAGAGGGCATTGGCCTGCCGAGCAAAAACGCTCGGGCACGGTGGCTTGACCAGTGCACGCCGCTGAGAGATACTTGAGTCGCCAAACCGTTGGGTATCCCCCGGCGGAACGCCGGTCAGTCGAAAGATTGATCGGCGTTTTTTATTTCATGGGCAAATCTCCATAGCTGGGCTGGCCATGAGCGGCTAGCTTCTGTCCATCGCCAGGCTTCAGACCCAAAGCGACCGCGATTCGGTGCGATTCGCCCCTTCTTGCTCGTAGTCGCCCGTTCAGTACTGAATAGGTCAACTGGACGCTGAAGCCGCGCGAGCGCGCCCAGTCAGCGACACTTTCCCCCTTGTCGAAGAAGTGACGTCGAGCCTGTTCCAGAGCGTCCTCTGGAATTTGATCGAAGTAGAGCGAATGCGAGAGCATGTTTCAATGGTATAGTTTTTTATACCAATCTGCACTGGTGATCCATGAAAAAAAGTCGGCCCGCTGACGCAAGCTCAACCTCGGATGTTCGAGCTGCGATTGGCCGCCGCCTTCGAGCGGTCAGAGAAGGCATCGGAGAAAGTCAGTCCAAGTTCGCTGCTCGCATGGAGGTCACGAAGCTGTCGGTGTTGACCTACGAGAGCGGGACAAACTCGCCTCGGGCAGATCAGCTGTGCATGCTCGAAGCCGCAGGCGTGGACGGCAGTTACGTTGCGTTCGGCATTCCTTCTCTGGGGACCGTAGAAGCGCGTCGACAGTTTGCTTCGGCACTGGCCTGGGTTAAACACGAATGCATGTCTTCCTCACTGCAGGTCTCTGATGAAGGGCTTGTTGAGGCAGCCTGGTTCGTGTTCAGTGAGCTTCGACGTCGAGCTGTGATGGAGCCCACTGCGGTTCCCGAACTGCGAAGTGAGGCCAGGTCAGCGTTGGATGCCCTGCATGGAGCCGTTGGTGGCGTCCCAGAATAACGACGACGCGCGGCTGCTCGCCGCATTGGCGATCGCCGTGAGTGCGATGCCTGAAAGAGGGCGGAGCGGGGAGACGTTTGAGGGAGGGTTGGATTGCATGGCAGATGCCATGCGAGGCCGATACTGGCAAATCACCGTGGCTCGCGATTTGAAGCTCAGCATCTTTACTTGGATCAACCGGCCATGGCACTGCTGGAAGCTTCGCGCTCTGTGTCGAGCCCTTCTTCAGGAATGTGCCGAACCAAGCAAAGAAGCACAGGCAATCCAGCTCTTGACACGATGTTCCGCGGTGGTGGAGTTCGGAGTCGACGTCAATGCCAAGTGGTACCGGCGACTTCGCGAGACGGTGGCAACGGGAAAAATCACGACAAGCGAACTTCGCTCACTCCTGAGCTGTTTGACGGTCTGGTGGGGCGTAGCACCCTCGCCTGTGGCAGAAACCGGAGGCCTCCTCTCAGTGCCTTCCCGGATTTGGCGAATGGGACGGCCTGCTGATGGAGAACTGCTGGTCTCTGACCACCACTGGGTGACAAAGTCACTTCTGCTGATGATCTTGATTCCCACGGGTATCGCCTTGGCAGTGTTGACTTTGGGAGGCGCCCAGCAGTTGGTGGCGCAGGGTGCGACGCCTGCAATGATTCCAATCGTCATTGCCTGGTTCACCTTTGGGCTCTTCTTCTGGGCAAGCTGGTGGTGCGGCCCGCACAGCTGGACGGCGGTCCGACGCTTGCGCCGCACTCTGAATATGCCAGTGCAAGAGAGTGAACGAATGAGCTCTGGATCGCCTCAATGAATAAGCTCTCAGCCTTTGGGTCATTGCCCCAACTTGGGTGGTTGTAGGCGCAACTTCATCGGCAACGTGGGGCGCATCTTCCCAAGCCTTTTGACGCACCCACGGTGACCAACGAACTGGGGGGTTGATCGCCGTTCCAGTTTCAACCAAGGGTTTGAGCGCCCGGTCAACGGTTGGCCGGTTCAGGTGCCGCGATGCGTTCGTGCCATTTCCGTTGAATGAACGGGTCAGTGACGGCATACCGCCCGAATCCCTTGCGGACGATGATGTCGTTGTCCTGCAGCAACTGTGCGATGCGCTGGACCTGGTCGGCGGTGACTTCGCGCCCCACCGCGTCGGAGTAAGCGCCGAGTGCAGTGGCTGAAAAAAGACTGCTGGCCTCTTCCTCACCCGTTGCAACGCGGTTAAAAATGGCCCCAGCAAGAACGCCCAGCTCCTCTAACTTCTTAATCTCGATGTCCGCGGCGGCTTCCTTGAGCGTGGCGGCGATGACCGGAAGATATTGGTCGGCCTCCTGAGGTTGGTATTGCTGCAGTATCCGCAGGGCGCGCAGTAGTTCCTCGGGGCGGCGTCCGAGCAGTGCAAACGATCGACTGGCCGCCGGCAGGCTGGGAATAACATTGATTTGCTCCTGCTGCAGGGTCTGGAGCACAGATTGCACGTAGTCCTCGCCCAGCGTAGGGAGCTCGACTGAGGTTGCTCCCAGGAACGCGGCTTTGTCTCCCACCGTCATGCCCACGACCTGGGCGTGGTGTGATCCAGTGCCAATGAAGATAAAGTGTCCGGGGGTGTTGGACCGGACGTTGACAGCATCGCGTGCTGCCTTGAAGGCTTGCATGAGCGCGAGGCCGGCGTCTGAGGTGAGCACTTGCTGGATTTCGTCGACGATGAAGATCAGATCGGTTTTGGCCTGGTCAACGATTTCTTTGGTTGCTTGCGCGATGGTTGCACCTGTGGGGGTGCCGACGTCGGCGATTTGGAAGCTGAACGTCAAGCCTGTGGCGCGGCGGTGCCGATTGCCTGTCGTGCTTTGCAGTTCCTTCAGTGCCGAGCGCAGGGCGTCTAGAACCAGTGTGCCGGGGTAGGCACTTACGTCGGACCATAGGTCGACGTACACCACGAGTGCGCCGGCGTTTTCCAGTGCAGGTACAAGGTCCTGAAGCAAGAAGGTGGTTTTACCGGAGCGGCGCGGGCCAGATAGGAACAGGCCAGAACGAAGGCCCTGGTCGAGAACCCCGGGACTCAGCAACTGCGTTGTGATGTCCAGGGCGAGTTTGGGGCGGTGGTAGATCCAGCTCATAGCCCAACATTCTGGTTTGGGTAATTTTCCATTCTGAATGAGTACGGCCAACTTGCAAAGCTAACCCTAGGAGCACGGTGCTGCGACTTGACGCCATCTTCTCGCCTACTTGCTGTCAGGCCGTTGTGCGATTGCAGTCGTTCAGCCGCTCCGCCGAGTTCACGCTTTCGGCCGTCTACCGGTCGCTGACTCGCTCGGACTTGATCCGACGAACGCCTGCTCCGAGAAGCACGGCTATCCGCTGACTGGGCCGGCGGACATAAGCGACAACATCGACTTGATCTCGGCGTCCG